>WNFC01010483.1_pt1 | contig 15703 bp, 16 predicted proteins | sample 5400541 | NCBI WGS metagenome assembly WNFC01 (sample SAMN13153342, study PRJNA577476) | soil metagenome | isolation source: 120 cm saprolite under Douglas fir tree site 2 hole 2 replicate 1 | place: USA:California | collected 2015-04-18
CCGCCGGAGGCCGCCTGGTGACCTGCGGCGCCACCACGGGCTACGATGCCAAGGTCGACCTGCGATTCCTCTTCAGCCGCCAGCTATCGCTCCTCGGCTCCTACATGGGCGCCAAGTCTGAACTTCACACAGTGATGAAGCTTGTCGCCGCCGGCCGCCTCAAGCCCATCGTTGACCGCGTGTTCCCGCTCGCCGAAGCTGCCGCTGCCCACGCCTATCTCGAATCCGGCTCGCAATTCGGCAAAGTCGTCCTTCGCGTTTGAACTCTCGATCGTTTCCCTGCATACGTGAACTGCCGCGGGCAGATTCCTAATTTGGCTGGCGCGTGGTCAGGCTTCGGAAACGAATGGTCTGAGGGCTAGTTTATCGGATAGCAGGCCGCGCCGGTCCACCACCTGCAATTTGCTGAGAATGTTTGACACGTGAAATTTCACGGTTCTTTCAGAAATGCTCAGCGCGTTGGAAATCTCTTTATTCGTTAAACGCCGCATGAGCAATTGCAATACCTGTCCCTCTCGCGCGGTCAGGGAATGGCCGGGAAGAAGCTGCGCGTCCAACAGCATTTTCGCCTGCTTGACGAACGCCACTAGAATCTCGGGAGGCACCCAGGGCTGTCCTCTCAGGACGGCGCGGATCGCCAGCGGCAGTTCCGTCTGCCACGTCTTGTGCAGTTCCACGAACCCGTCGATGCCCCAATAAAAGAGCCGGGTCTTCTCCGCAGAGCTGCCGTTTTCCGGCGAAAGCAGCGCCAGAAACTTGCTGCCGGGCGAAGCGGCACGGCACCGCTCCGCCAGCCGGCCTAAATCGGTTCGCAAAGAACAGCCATCCAGAAGGAAAAGACGAGGGGAACCGCACTGCTTGATCGCTTCGGCCTCGCTTAGAGCCGGAGGGAGCATACCAAAAGGGAAATCTTTTGCGCGAGCAAGGATTTTCTCCACTGCGCGCGTAAAAAGAGGGTGCGAGCTCACTATTTGGACAGCAATAGCCACTTGCATTACGCCCTATGCCTGCACCACGTGCTCTGTACCGGCTGGGCGGACCCTATGGACGTTCCGTAGTCCCTGGACCAAGGAAGCGCGAGGAATATAACGCCAATCTTTAGAAATGCAACAGTTTTCTTAGAAGAGTAAGAAGTTTTTTTATAAGTGCCAAGTTGTGAATTTCCGTTCTCAGCGACACTTTGCTTCTGCTGTGCTTTCTCCGCTTTTTCTTTGCTGTACCTCCAATGGCTCTGTAGGGACAGGAAAACTTGCACCGCAAATTTCAGCAGAGAACGTTGCGCCCCAGGGTCCATAGGGCTAACTTCTCGCGCGCTTGGTTTCACGGCATGAGTTGATACGGGGCGGTCCAAGGTTGCCCCAATTTGCCCCGCTGCTCTTGCCGTGAGGCTGTGGCAGGCCGTAGTCGGCTGCCAATCGAAACACCGATCAACCAGCTCCACTTAGTTCGGAGGTGATCGAATGTACTACAACGTTTTCGGCGAGAAGGTTTCCAGAAGAAAGTACAAAGAGATGCTGGAAGCGGCCAAGAACCGGCGGGAATTGATCGCCGCCGGCCTAACCAGCCGGCGAGACCTGATGAAGATGGGGCTGCTTACCGCTGGGGGCATGCTGGTTGCTAAGACTGGTTTGAGTGCCCGGGCTCAAAGCACCACGCCACAGACTCAGCTTCCTGGTGATGGGCAGGTCGGTTCAAATCAGAACTGCGTGCCGACGAAGCAAGCGGCTAGCCCGCCTACGAGAGCATTCATTGAACCCCTTCCGCTCATGCCGGTTGCACAGACGGTTGCTTCGCTCAGCCCTACACCTACGACTTGCCCGAACACGTCGGCCGGCGAGGTCCGCGCAGCCTGCCACCAAGCCACGCAACTGGATGCCAGCAGGTTTCCGGTCGTGCCACCCAGGCTGTACAAATTTACTCAACAAGCGATCACAGTAATACAGTCGCCCGACCTTCCTAGCCAGACCGTCTGGGCCTTCAGCGACGGCGTCCACGTTACCAGTCCGGGCCCAACCTATAAGGCCAACTACGGCATACCGCAACTCACACGCAACATCAATGGGCTTCCCCCGGCAAACCAGAACGGCGGCTTTGGAATTCCCTCGGTTACCACGCATCTTCACAACGGGCACACCCCTTCGGAAAGCGACGGCAACCCATGCGACTTTTATGGCATTGGGAACTTCTGCGATCAGTACTATCCGAATGTGCTGGCGGGATTCAACTCAGACCACCAACCCAATGGTGACATCAACGAATCTTTGAGCACCTTGTGGTACCACGATCACCGCGTGGATTTCACTTCGCAAAACACGTACAAGGGCTTGCTGGGTTTTTATTGTTTGTTCAACCAGTTCGACACTGGCGATGAAGGTACCGGCTTTCATCTTCCGAGCTTTCCGCAGTTTGATATCCCGCTGGCCTTCGCGGACAAGGTCTACGACCCCTCCAATGGCCGGCTGTTCTTCGATCTGTTCAGCCTTGACGGTATCCTGGGCGACAAGTTCCTGGTGAATGGCAAGATTCAACCATTCTTCCAGGTACAGCCCCGCCGGTACCGCTTCCGCCTGCTGAATACCGGGCCGTCGCGCTTCTACCAGTTCTTCCTCACGGATCTGAATAACCTGAACGTGCAGAACCCGTACTTTGTCATTGCAAACGACGGCAATCTTTTGCCAAACCCAGTGCAGGTTGTCAGCGCCCGCATTGGTGTGGCAGAGCGCATTGACGTCATCATTGATTTCAGGCCATTTGCAGGCAAGACCATCTACTTGGAGAACCGCCTCCTCCAGCTCAACGGACAGGGGCCGGTGCCTCCGCAGGGATTCGTTCCTGGTCAGTTCGAATGCAACAGCGGTCTGGATTCTAAAGGAAACCCGATCTCGATTCTTTCCGATATAAGGCCTGCCGGCCAGGGTGACCTCCTGTTGCAATTCCAGGTAAGCTCCAAGGCCGTCTCGGACAACAGCGTGGACCCGGCAACAAATCCCACGTTCTACGCGCTCCCCGATACCACGGCAACGCCACGCATCACGCGAACGTTCAAGTTCGATCGCTTGAATGGCCAGTGGTCGGTGAACGGGCAGTTCATGGACTGTGGTTTTGGCCCCGCCGGCCCACCTCCCGGGGGTTTTTCTCAAAACTTCCGGTTCACGGTGCAACAGAACAGCGTCGAGCACTGGCTTCTGACCAACCTGACGGGTGATTGGACCCACCCCATCCACATCCACTTGGAAGAACACCAGATCCTAACGCGCAACCGAGTTCCACCGACGTTGGCAATTGAGAGGTCCCGCAAGGACGTGACACAATTGCGTCAGAACGAGCGCGTGGAACTCTTCTTCCGCTTCCGCGACTGGCTGGGCAAGTACCCGATCCATTGCCATAACGTGGTGCATGAAGACCACGCGATGATGGCACTCTGGCACATCCAGCCGCAGGGAGACAATATTCTGGTGCCTTAACGGATGCAACTGCAGCAAAGAATGCAGAAAGGAGATTCTCAGTCATGCAGGATATGTCCAGAAGAGAACTATTGGGTCGGGCAGCGATGGCTCCGTTAGCCAGCGCTATTTTGAGCACCCGTGCCGCCGCGGGTGTGCGCCCTTCCAGCGTTGACCCGCAGTCAGAGGCCCGAGAGAACATCCGCAAGCGCTATTTCCCAAACGTCGTGCTGCAAACTCAGGACGGCAAGAATGTGCGCTTCTACGACGATCTGGTTAAAGACAAGATCGTGACCATCAACTTCTTCTTCTCACACTGCGACGAAGTCTGCCCTCTCGTAACCGCCAATCTGGTGAAAGTGCAGAAGTTGCTGGGTGACCGCGTGGGCCGAGACATCTTCATGAATTCGATCACACTGAAGCCCGAGGAAGATGACCCCGCGACGATAAAGAAGTACATGGGGACATTCAATGCCAAGCCAGAGGGGTGGACTTTTCTGACCGGTAAATCCAATGACATCGAATTTCTCCGCAAAAGTCTTGGGTTTACGTACCCAGAACCAGCCATCGACAAGGACAAAACCCAGCACATCGGGAACGTCCGGTACGGCAATGAACCTCTGATGTTGTGGGGAGCCTGTCCCGGGATGGCCCACGCTCCGTTTATCGCAGAATCCATCTCCTGGATGATCCGACCGGAGACGAAAGTGGCGATCGCGAGGCGATAAAATTGCCGAGCATTTAGCATGGGGCAGGCGCCTGTGGCCGGGCTTAGGAAGATTTGCTGATAGCGATTTTTCGTTCCGGGATCTAAGGCAGGAGTTACCGCGGGTCCCGGGGGAGGATGGAACCGTGAAAAGCAGTATGAAGAACCCGCCGATTGTCACCTTTGTATCGATTTTCATGTTGGGCGCGCTGCTCCAATTAACGGGTAGCGCACCGCCGGCCCTACCGCAAACTTCGCCTGTCGTTAACCCTCCGCCATGCGATTTCAACGATAATTTCTACAACGCGAACGGAATCAACGTGAGTAATCTGGATCTCCAGGTCGCCGGTCGCTTCGGAACCTTCCGGCAAACCGGTCCTCCAGCGAGTTCGTTTAATGGAGGAACGAACAACTGGGTGGCCGACAGCACCTGCAGCGCTACCGACCCCACGCGCAGGAATTTCCGCATCCTCGCGACCACCGGGGGATACGTGGATGATGGCACCGGCTCCCCTACCGACTTTATTTCGATCCTCGCCTTTTTGACCAACCAGAATGACTTCACTGGCGTCGCCAACGCGCGCAACATTCAGATGGTGGACATTGTCACCAACTTCGAGGCTTACGCCGCGTTGAAACAGCGGCTGCCAAACGGTACGTTTGCGCGAAATCCCTGCGGCACCATGGCAAGTCCCGATGCGCCCACAACACCCTGCTTCCCGGTGACCAGCGTCGCCACACCTAACCTCAGGCAGGATTGGCGGTTCGCCACAAATCGCAATGCCATTGACGGCAGCGATGCGAACCGCGTCAGCGGCACGGGCAGCAACGCCACCATTGTCAATAACAGCCCGTTTGGTTACTTCTGCGACGACCTATTGGGCATGTGGATCATCACCTACTTCTGGTTCACGGTGGACCCGGCTAACCCAAACCCTAACCCAATGCAACAGTGTGGGTCCATACTGGCTGCCCTCGGCCAGAAGAACGGCTTTAATCTGGACGGAACCCCCATCATCAAGACCGCCGATGAACTCAACACCCAACTTGAGGCTAACCACTGCGGGGCCGAGGGCCAAGAGGACATGGGTGGTGCCGACGGAGGAGCGGTATGGCTCGTCTGTCCCGCCATCCCCGATCCCAGGCAAGGGGGCATCGCAGCGGACGCATTCCCGGATGTGGTGTTTAAGCCAGATGGCACTCCGTTGGACCCGCCGATCATCAACAATTTCAGGTGTCTCCAGACGACCGGGCAATTCTGCAACTAGGGTGCCTGAACAGATTCTAAAGTCTCGACCCCGGCAGGCTTCGGTCTGGCGGGGTCGCGGTGTCTCTAGGGCATGACTATGCCAAAGTCCAGGGGAAGAAAACTCTCTCGGCGGCATTTCCTTAGATTCGCAGCCTCCGCAGTGGCTGTCGGACCCTTCTTTACTTTCCCCGATCGCGCACTTGCCAGTCAAAGGACGCTGAAGATTGCAAAATGGGCGCATTTTCTGCCGGAGTATGACTTGTGGTTCGAAGGTGTACTTGCCCGGGAGTGGGGCGAGCATCGCGACACAAGAGTAATAGTCGATCTTATCCCCGTGGAACAAATTAGCGCGCGCGCCGGGTCGGAGGTTAAGGCCGGCAAAGGACACGACGTGTTCATGTTTCCCTGGCCGCCGGCCGAGTACCGGGAGCATGCGATTGACCATGCCGAGGTCTATCAGACTGTGAGCTTCCGCTATGGCGATGTTCCGCAACTCGGATACAAATCAACATTCGATCTCAAGAACAAAAAATACTTCGCTTTTGCGGATTCCTGGATCCCCTCTCCACTGCACTACTTTGAGGACCACTGGAGCGAGGTCAACATGCCACTCGGTCCCGTGCATTACGGCAGTCTGCGCAGCGGCGGGCAAAGAATCCGCGCCAAGCGTGGTATCCCGTGCGGTTTGGCGATCACCCCCACGCTGGAGGGCAACATCGCTTTGCACACTCTCTTGTACGCGTTCCGCGGACAAATCCTGGACCAGGGAGGAAACGTTGCCATCAACAAAAACGCTTTCACCATCAATGCCTTGAAGTACGTGAAAGCCCTGAGCCAGGATGCGGGAACTCCAGAGCAGCTTACGTGGGGGCCCTCGGGAAATGTTCGGGCCATGCTATCGGGCAAGGTCTCTTGCACAAGCAACGCCATCAGTCTCCTGCGCGCAGCGGAAAAGGAGAACCCCGGACTCGCAAAAAAGATTAGGCTCCAGCCACCGCTGCTCGGCTCTGCCGGCGTAACGGCGTTTCCGCATGTCACGAACTGCTCCGTGGTATGGAACTTTGCTCAAAACCAGGACGGAGCTAAACAATTCCTGGCTAATTTGATTGATAAGTCCAAAGCTATCTATGAGAACTCCAAAGGCTGCAACTTTCCGATATACCAAAAGACCGTCCCGGATCTAATCGTGCGGCTGGAAAATGACCCATACGCCGACCCTCCTTACAAATACAAGGAGCTCAAGGATGCGTTGCACTGGACGCCGAATCTCGGGGCCCCTGGATTTGCAAATCCGCTGTGGATGGAGGTGTTCAATACCTTCGTCATTCCCAGGATGTTTATCAGCGTCGTCAAAGGCGAACTTAGCCCAGAAGATGCCGCCAGGGCGGCAGAAGCGGAAGTAAACAAAATAGCTGAGAAATGGAAACAGGTCTGAACTGATGACTGCGCTAACGAAAAAAGTTGGACCACTAGCTACATACATGTTGCTTACTGCGTCTGTGCTGGTCGCCACGGCGCCGGTTCCCCGCAAATCGCTCGAATTCACCTTCGTCGAGCCCTCGGGTAAGCAGACAGCGCTCTCAAGTTTCCAAGGCAAAGTGGTGGTCGTAGAATTCTTGCTTATCAACTGCCCGCACTGCACCCGCGTGGCACAGATGATCGCCAAACTCCACAAAGAATTAGGCCCACGCGGTTTCCAACCCCTTGGCATAGCCTTTGACAACGACGCTGGCGGGGGAAAGGTAACGGAATTTGTACGCCGGCTCGGAATAACCTATCCGGTCGGTTACACCTCCTCAATGGCTGTGGATGCTTACTTAGGTCGAAAAGCAGCCGAACGTTTCATGGTGCCCCAGATTGTGGTGATCGATCGCAAGGGCATCATCCGTGCGCAGAGTCGTCCGGTCCGGGAATCCTCCTTGGAGGACGAAATCTATTTGCGCAATCTGCTTGACGGTTTGCTGAAAGAGAGTGCGCCCGCCATTAATAAGCGCCAAAGTTCGGCCCCGTCGAAAAAATCATTACCAGGTGCGGGTCATTCATCTGGGCGTCAGCAGTAATTACCAACTCCCGCCGACCGGGCGCTCTGTTTGACTGTTCGGGGGCGCGACTCACATCGCCCTTGAAGCAGATCCGCTATCTTCGCAATCTCTCGTCTTAGGCGCAGTGACTTCCGTTCTTCTTGCAAACTGTGCTTTTCTGATTTGGCGCGCACGCAAAGCACGGAGCATCTCCGGCGCGCAAACAGTTGCAGCACGGACCCGTCAAAGGCAAAATTCCACGACCTAACCGAAGGCGCCTCGTCTTTCATCGCTTGTGTGAATCAGGAGTGATATCCTCTCTCCGTCCTAAACTCCCAATGTCCTGGCGGGGAATGGCGGTCAGCCTTCAAGCGCGGCTTTCAGTTTGGATCGTCAAATGGCGCGTCAAGCGCCGTTTGAAGGGCGTGCGCGATTATCGCGTCGCGCGCCGCATTCTTCGTCCCGATCCCTACAAAGTTCCAGCAACAGTTCAAATCTCTCCTGTACACCTTGGTGGCGTTCCCGGCGAACGCGTCGAAGGCCCAACGCCCGGCGATATCGTGCTCCTCTATCTTCACGGCGGCGGATACTTCGGTTGCTCAGCGGAGTCGCATCGTCCCATCACCGTTTACTATGCGCTTCATGGGTTCCGCGTTTTCGCTCCGGACTATCGCCTCGCGCCCGAGAATCGGTTTCCCGCCGCTGTGGATGATGCCGTTGCCTTTTACCGCGCGCTTCTTGGCGCGGGTTACCCGGCGGAACGCGTTGTGGTCGTCGGCGAGTCCGCTGGCGGTGGTCTTACACTCTCGCTCATGCTCGCTCTCCGCGCCGCCGGCGATCCTCTCCCGGCCGCCGCCGCGCTCTTTTCTCCCTGGACGGACCTTGCCGCGACCGGTGACTCTATTCGAACCAACACTGGCCGCTGCGCGATGTTCATCGGCTCCGACGTCGCGGCATCCGCGCGATATTATCTCGGCGACACCGATCCACGCAATCCTCTCGCATCTCCTCTCTATGCCGATCTCGCCGGCCTCCCTCCACTTCTCATTCACGTAGGCGCGGACGAAGTCCTGCGCGACGATTCCACGCGCCTCGCCGAGCGCGCCCGCGCCGCGGGTGTTTTCGTCGAACTGGAAATCTGGCCGGTTGTCCCGCATGCCTGGCAGCTTGCCCCACATCTGATTCCCGAAGCGCGCCAGTCGCTCCGGGAAAGCATCGCGTTTCTCCGCGCACGCGTTGCGCCCGCGGAGTCCAACAGGGAAGTGGTGGCTCGCGCATGACTGAATCCGCCGCTTCTTCCAACTCTTCCGTCACCACTGTCGACGTCCTCATCGTTGGCGCCGGTTTCTCCGGCCTCTGCATGGGCATCAAGCTTCTCGAAGCCGGTATGAAATCGTTTCTCATCATCGAAAAGAGCAGCGACATCGGCGGCACTTGGTGGGACAATCGTTACCCCGGCTGCGCCTGCGATATTCCATCCCATCTCTACTCGTTTTCCTTCGCGCCGTCTACGGAATGGACTCGCATGTATCCGGGCCAGCAGGAAATTCACGACTACCTCAAACGCTGTGTGGAGCATTACGGGCTTGCGCCATATTTCCACCTCAACACGCGTTTTCAAGAAGCTGTTTGGGATGAATCTGAAAGCGCATGGAGTGCGACGGCTGGAGACGGAATGCGCATTCGCGCGCGCGTCCTTGTCTCCGGCATGGGCGCGCTGCACGTTCCTCGCTATCCGGAACTGCCCGGCCTGGTGCGCTTTTCCGGTCCCGCGTTTCATTCGTCGACGTGGGATTACGGTGTAGACCTGGACGGCAAAAACGTCGCCGTCGTCGGCACCGGCGCAAGCGCCATCCAATTCGTTCCGCAAATCGCGCCCCGCGTTGGAAAACTCTATCTTTTCCAGCGCACGCCTCCCTGGATCGTTCCGCGCCTGGACTTTGCCATCTCCGAGAAGTGGAAGCAGCGTTTTCGGCGTGTGCCGCTGACTCGCTGGGCCTTCCGGCAATACATTTTCTGGCGGCAGGAGTTTCGCGTTCTCGGATTTCTTGGCAATGAATCCGTTCGCAAAAAGGCGGAAGCGATTGCTCTCCGGCACATGGCTCGGAGGATCAAAGATCCGGAGCTCCGCGCGGCGCTCACTCCGAACTATCAGTTGGGCTGCAAGCGCGTTCTTGTTTCCGACGACTACTATCCCACTCTCAATCGTTCGAACGTCGAACTTGTCACCGATGGGATTGCCGAAGTCTGCGAGCACGGCATCGTCACGCGCGACGGCGTCGAGCGCCCCATCGACGTCTTGATCTACGGCACCGGCTTCCGCGCAACGGAGCCGCTCATTGGCTGCCGCGTGGTGGGGAAGGGCGGCATCGAAATTCACGACGCCTGGGGAAAGCGCATGACCGCCTATCTCGGCGTCGCCGTCAATGGCTTCCCCAATTTCTTCATGCTTCTCGGACCTAACACCGGATTGGGCCACAATTCCGTCGTTCTCATGATCGAAGCGCAAGTTCGCTACACCATGAATTGCCTGAAACTCATGAAGCGCAGAAAGCAGCGCGTCCTGGAAGTCCGCCCGGAAATCCAGCAGCGCTTCGTCGAAGAAATCTACCGCCGCATGGGCAACACCGTCTGGCAATCCGGCGGCTGCCACAGTTGGTATCAAGACCAGCAAACCGGCGAAATCACCACCCTCTGGCCCGGCTCCGTCGTCTCGTATCTCCGCCGCATGCATTCCGTCTCGCCTTCCGACTACCAGTTATCATCCTGACACTAAGGTATGGACGACAGTCGGTCTTCTTGGCGGTAGGATGGACCGGGAGGTTCCTATGCATCGCCCTTGGTTTCTTGTTCTAGGTCTCCTCGCGGGCCACTATCGTGGCCGCACAGAAAGTTCAGATTCTCGTCTACCGTCTGCAAATCCAGGAGGGAGCCGTCGCACGTGCGCAGCGGCGAGTGGACGAAGCTCGCTCAACGCTCTCGCAAACGCAGACAGAGGTGAAGATGATCGCGTCTGCAATCAAGCAGACGGAGGATAAGATAAGCAACGCGCAGAATCCTATCGAACGGAAGCGGCAAGAAGATCTGCTCGCCAAGTTTAAGGCGGAGCTGGAATCACAAGAAAACTCACAACAACAATCGCAAACAAGAGAAAGCGAAGCCGAGCAGGACCTGAGGACTGAGCAGGCAAAACTCAACGCACTCCAAGATCAGTTGGACCGGCTCGATAAATCCTTGGAGACCTCCAACCGCTAGCCTTACCCATAACCCGTTCCGGTCACAATTTGTCTCCACGCGTCGCCTGTGCGAAAATAGCCTAGAGGGGACACAATGAGCACATCACTCGGCAAACACGTCACACTGACCAAGCCCGACGATTTCGGCGAGCTTCTCGAAGACCAAGGCATCATTTTCACCACGCTCGACAAAGCCGTGAATTGGGCCCGCAAGAGTTCCATTTGGCCGCTTAGTTTCGGCCTAGCCTGCTGCGCCATCGAGATGATGTCCATGTCTGCGGCGCGCTTCGATGTTGCGCGCTTCGGCTCGGAAGTTTTTCGCCCGTCGCCCCGCCAGGCCGACCTGATGATCGTCGCCGGCCGCCTTTCCCACAAAATGGCTCCGGTGATCCGCCAGCTTTACGATCAAATGCCCGAGCCCAAGTGGGTCATCTCCATGGGCGCTTGCGCCACTTCCGGCGGCGTCTTCAACAATTACGCCATCGTGCAGGGCTGCAATCAGGTGATCCCTATTGATGTTTACGTTCCCGGCTGCCCGCCGCGCCCCGAAGCCCTTCTCTACGCCATCCTCCAGCTCCAGAAGAAAATCGACAGCGAGAAGGGCTCCTTCAAGCGCGCCTTGAATCTCGGATGATCGCTGTGCCGGCTGCCCCGTTCGAGTTAAAATCTTTTACATGAAAACGAGCCATGCAGCCCGCGCTTTTGCATTCATTCCGATTCTTCTTGCGGTAGCAGTCTTATCACTAAGTTGCGGCGGAGGCGCGGCGCTTCAGCCTCCTCCCGCGACTGGCTTCACCCTCGCCTGGAGCGATGAATTCACCGGCGCGGACGGTTCTGCGCCCGATTTCTCCAAATGGACGTACGACACTGGCGGCAACGGATGGGGTAACAACGAACTCGAGTGCTATACCAATCTTACGCAGAACGCCCAATTGAAGAGTGGCAACTTAGTCATAACCGCGATGCACCAACCCGCCTATGCTTGCAGCGACGGCACTATCCGCGATTACACTTCCGCGCGCCTGAAAACACAGGGTCTCTTTAACCAGGCTTATGGCCGCTTCGAAGCGCGCATCAAAATCCCCGCGGGGCAGGGAATGTGGCCCGCCTTCTGGATGCTTGGCAACAACATCGGGTCCGTCGGCTGGCCCACGTGCGGCGAAATCGACATCATGGAGAACATCGGCAAGGAGCCGGGCACCATCCACGGTTCGCTCCACGGCCCCAGCACCGTCGCTCGAACAAGCGACGCGAGCGCGCCCTTCAGTCTTCCCGTCGGCCAGAATTTTGCTGACGCCTTTCATCTCTACGCCGTCGAGTGGGAACCCGGCACCGTCCGCTTTTATGTCGATTCGAATCTCTACGCCACCTTCACTCAATCCCAGTGGCCTGCCGGTGGCACTTGGGTTTTCGATCACCCTTTTTTCATCCTCCTGAATGTTGCCGTCGGCGGCAATTGGCCCGGCTCCCCCGACAGCACCACGGTTTTCCCCCAGCAAATGCTCGTGGACTACGTTCGCGTTTACGCCAAGCAGTAGCCGGCGCCGAACGCCGCAATTTCTTGCCCTCAAATCTTCAGTCCTCGACTTCTTTCTTTCCTCTGCGCGCTCTGTGTCTTCTGCGTTTAAACTCTTCTCATCAGTCTTTGCAAAAGGAGGGAATGGCCCATGGCCTCAACATCCGATCCCGCCCGCGAGCTTCTCCGCCACTCTCTGGCGACCGTCGCGTACCGTGGCGGCAAGGCCCTGCGAGGCTCCCCCGACCACTTCGGCAGTTTCCACATCGGCGACAAGACCCGCACGCCCGCGCAAATCCTCGCGCACATGGGCGATTTGTTCGATTGGGCGCTAACCATCGCCCAAGGCCAGCAGGCCTGGCATGATTCCACGCCCCTGCCATGGAACTCCGAAATCGAGCGATTTTTTGCGGCCGTGAAAAAGTTTGACGACTATCTGGCCTCCGGCGAGCCGCTTCACGGATCAGCAGAAGGACTTTTTCAGGGCCCCGTCGCCGACGCTCTCAATCACATCGGGCAGATCGCCATGCTTCGCCGCCTCGATGGTTCTCCTATCCTCGGCGAAAACTACTTCAAGGCCGACATCGCCGCCGGCCGCGTCGGCCCTGAGCAACCCGCCCCTCGCCGCGAATTTGAGTGACCGCCGTCATAGAGCCGTGTGATCCAGACCATTGCTTCCGATCGTCCTTGCGACTAGAGTGCTGCGCCATGAAGGGCAATCTGCGCGCGGGATTCTCCATCAGCACATTGCTTAAATCTACTTATCAACCGATTCGTATCGTGATATAACTAAGAATACCATGGTTATCTCCGATCGCTTACGCGCTATCCGCGAACAGAAAGACCTTTCTCAAGGCGACATCGAGAAGCGCACCGGCCTACTGCGCTGTTACATCTCGCGTGTGGAGAACGGCCACACCGTCCCGAGCATCGAAACACTCGAAAAAATAGCCCGCGCCCTTCAAGTCCCGATGTACCGATTGTTTTACGACGGGGAAGCGCCGCCCGAGATCCCTCGCCTCCCCGAAGGCGTGTCTGCCGATAGCGATGAGTGGGGCAGCTCCGGCGAATCCGCGAAATTCTTCCAACGCATCTGCAAGCTTCTCGGCCGTCTCTCGGAGGCCGACAGGAAGCTGATCCTTCACATGACCTCGGGGTTGGTTCGCAGAAAACGCCCGTGATTCCTTTCTCGGGCTGCGGCGCTGTATGCCTCTCCCATTTTCCATTCACCTCGGAACGTCACGCTAGCCCCACTTCTTCACTCCCGCGCCATCGACAAAACTGATATATTCCTTTCGTTGGCCGTCGTTGACAATGCTGTAGCGGCCCAAGGAAGGTTTTTGAGATCTTGCCATGGCAAAGAAATGGTCTCCCGCGGACATCCAGAAAGTGATGGCGGTTAGTTCCGCCTGCTCTTGCCTGGTGATACTAGTTGGCAGCATCTCGATTGGTGTCGTCACGGGCAGGATTTCGTCCGATCTCCTCGGCAGCGTCAAGGGAATCGGCGTTGGAGGTGGCCTTGTGGGTCTTGCTATGGTCTTGTACATGGTCATCCGAGTGGCCCTCAAGACCGACGCAAAAGATCCAGCGCCTGCCGGAGACTCGTGAATCCATGAACTCCCCTGAAAAAAACTCCCTTCCGCCGATCGTCAAGATTCAGGTTTTGCTCGCGGTCCTCGCCACGCTTGTGACGATTGCCTTGGCTTCCTACATTCCTACTCTGGTTCAGAGGAAATCACAGTTGGACTCTGAGATTGCGCAATTGAAAACGCAAAAGAAACAGCTCGAGGAGCAAACTACGGTCCTCGAAAAGCAAAAGGCCGAGGCGGACAAATTAGGCAGCGAGGTGGCCTCCGCTTACTACGCCTCGAATCCCAAACAGGCTCAGAAGACTCTCGAGGAATCACTCAACTCCGTTCCCGACGCGGGCGTTCACCCGCGCATCTTTCTCCACATCCGCTCAGCTGCGCAGCGCCCCGCGGCCCGGCAGGTGGCGGACACTCTGCGCCAGCAGGGCTACCTGGTCCCGGGGATTCAGATCCTGGTGGAATCGGGCCCCGACGAAACCCAGGTCCGTTACTTCCACCCAACGGATCAGGCCGAAGCCCAGAAGATTCTTGACCAACTGACTGCTTCCGGCGTGAAAAACGTCGCGTCCAAGCCTAACTTGATTCCCGGCCAGGTCGAGATCCGCCAGCGCCAATACGAAATCTGGTTCGCCCCGAATTCCCTCTGACGCCGCTTTCTCCAAGAAGGGAAGACTAATTAGCACGATGCCCCCTCCCCCCACCCCGGGTGGTTTTTCGCAAAGAGTGCGGAATCGCTTGAAAATAAAGAAGTTGTGATTTTTGTATGGCACAAGAGGTACTGGATGTCAATGTTTAGTTTCTGTGTAACTCGAATGATGCAGAAGGTATTGAAACAATGCGGGTTGCCGATTTGCAGATGCAAAAATCGCCTCTGAAGCAAGGTATGAGAATGCGGTGGACTTGGCTCGATCAAGAAGTCCGAAGAAAAACGCCCACCCTCAAAAACCGAGGATGGGGCAAGGGAATGCGTGTTAACGTCTTGCCTCCGGGCCACTCGCCCTGGTTAACCTGGCCGCTTGTGGGACTGTTTGAACAACGGGGCGGACCAAGGGAGCAATTCCATGGCCGAAGGAGACGGAGCATGAGAGCGGTTCTAATCTCTGTGGCGATCCTGTTTATGTGCGGCCCGATGCCGGCCCAACAAAGGAAACAGCCTGCTATCGTGCAAAGGACCTTTGTTCCTAACGAGCCGCTGCCGTGCATCGCATTTAACCGGATGGCGGCTCGATTGGATGCAGTTTATAAAACCGAAGAAATCAGCAAGACCGACTACGAGCAGGGCATGAAAAAGTACATGGATGGCACACAGGAAGAGGGTGTGGATTATTTCATCGACGGGAAGGACAAATACCAAAGAATTTCTCTACAGCGAGACAAGCTCGCTGAGTTCATTCGCTGGTACGCCGTGGAGGGAGGACGCGGGCAAATGGACGCAGCCAATACCCAGTGCTCCACGGAATTAGGGGAAAGAGAGGAAAGATACGCGGGAATTTACGCACTCCGGCAGTTACAAGACGCCATGACGGTTGCGCAGGCGGAGGGGCTGTTGGCGGATGTTGCTTTGGAAGGCCAGAATGTGGTGATAAAAGCTCTTTTGGAAAGTGAAGCAGCGCGCAGAAAAGACGTGGACCGCTACAACAAGCTGATCGAAAACGTCAACGCATACAACAAGGCAGTGAACGATCTGGTTGTTACCGTGAATACGGCTATGAATGAACCGAAGGGCTCCAAGCTAGCGCCAACCTTGAGTTTCAACTTTGTTCGCCTGCAACCCATCACCTGCACTGGAAGCACATTCCCGTTCAGCAGTTCGACGGCTTACATGGCTAACACGGACACCATGGCCAACGCGACCCCAACCATTCACTGTGAGTAGGCGCTGAAGTGGCCGAGCCAGATACCTGTCGAGAACAGGATTTCCAAGCGAACGAGCCATGTCTGAT
>WNFC01004166.1_pt1 | contig 15701 bp, 13 predicted proteins | sample 5400541 | NCBI WGS metagenome assembly WNFC01 (sample SAMN13153342, study PRJNA577476) | soil metagenome | isolation source: 120 cm saprolite under Douglas fir tree site 2 hole 2 replicate 1 | place: USA:California | collected 2015-04-18
CTCCTCGCGGCGCTGCGCCGTGACGACGATTTCGGAGAGCGCATCGGAGCTTTCCCCGGAAGCGCTCGCCGCGAGGGCGGCACCCGCGCCGTGTACGCCGAGAATGGAACAAATCGCATAAGACAGCTTTAGGTTCGGCCTCACTGTTCTCTCCCAATTTTCTCTCTGTTGCAGTCGAACAGACGACTCGCGCCCGCGTAAACCCTGCTGCAACCTGCCGATTGTGTCGGCGCACCCCTGTAATATTTTTCCCTTTAGCCGAATCACTCTCTCATGGATGAATGCCGGCTGAACCATCAACATCATGCATCACGTCGAATTTCCCCATCCGCTCGTCATTCTTATCTCTCTTTTGGAGTTTCTGCAACACGGTTTTAGGGGTTCCGGACGCGTTTGCCATGATAACCACGGCGCAATCAAGATAACCACGGCGCAAATCGAGAAACTGGACCGGGTCACGCCGAATAAGCGCTACAGATTGCCTTCAGGCGTTGGCAAGACGCACGGAATTGGCGCAAATGCAAAAAAAGCGCCTTCTTGCGGTGCGTGCGCCTCGTCAGTACGCGCTACACTCGGCGCTGGCGTCACGCGGGCGCGGACCGCGGTCGATGAGGCCGCCAGCTTCTACGAGGATAACGCCCGGGAACCCGATGCACCGGTTCGCCGGCATATGACCGAATGATCGCCAATGCTCGGATGTACTCGGTGAGCCCCGAAGCGGCCGGGCTTTGGCGCAGTCTCCTGACCGCCGTGATCGGGCATGCCGGGCTCGACATCAAGCTGCTCGATCACAGCCCCCCTAAGTCCATCAACGAGCTGTGGCAGCGCCCCGACAAGGCGGCCGTGTTCATGTGCGGCCTGCCGTACTCCCGTTCCGATCCTCGTCCCGAGCTCATCGCCGCGCCGGTCCCCTCGCCGGCCGATTTTCGCGGCTTGCCGCAATACTGGAGCGAAATGGTGGTCCACAGAGACAGCCGCTATCAGACCATCGAGGACACTTTCGGCGGCCGGATTGCTCTGACCGTACCGGACTCCCAGTCGGGCTGCCTGGCGGCGCTGTACTACCTGATGACGGCGGCGGATAGATTTCCCTTGTACGGCGAGGTGACCACGCCGAAGGTCACGCCCCTGGGCGCGATGTCCGCGGTCATCGACGGTGCGGCGGATGTCGCACCCATCGATTCTTATGCCTATTGCTTATTACAAAAGTATCGAGGGGACTTGACGTCCCAGCTGCGCATCATCGGGCGAACCGCGCGCACGCCCATCCCGCCTCTGGTGGCGTCCAGGCCTGAATTTGCTGCCCTGCAAGCGGCTTTCCTCGAGGCCCATCAGATCGCGACCATTGTTCCCTTGATGAGGGGCCTGTTGCTGCAACGGTTCGTACTTCCTGACCCGGCTTCTTATGATGCATTGCGCTCGAATTTTGAGACTGCAAGCGGGTATTGGCGAGAACATCCCCTCGCTGCCAAGGTACATCCGGCGTTCGAGTTCGATCCGGCGCGAAGTTGACCTTCGGGAATTCACGGTTAGCCGGTAAAATCCCAGGCTTAGCTATCATGCGTGACCTGAAGCAGAAGTTTTTCCAAATCGATGGGCCTACCTGGTTGGTCGCCCTGGCACTGTATGGTGCGTGGGTTCTCTTGGTTTGGTTCAACGCCCTGCTGCCCTGGTGGGTCATCGTGCCCGTGGGCGCCTATCTCGTCGCGTGGCACTTTTCGCTCCAGCATGAGGCCATCCATTCGTTCCGCGGCGTGCCGGCATGGGTGCGCTTCGCAGTGGTGTTTCCGCCCCTGGGCCTTTGGTTTCCATATCCGCTCTATCGAAAGAGCCATACCACGCATCACCGCGACGTCGACCTGACCGTTCCGGGGGTCGACACCGAGTCTTACTACGTGAGGCAGGCAGATTGGGCGGGCATGGGTCCGCTCAACCGGCGCGTGCTGATGTTCAATCAGACCATGGCCGGGAGACTCTTGATCGGTCCCATCCTGCGGCTGTGGAGTCTCGCCGGCAAGGAAACCCGCCGCGTGCGGCAGGGCGACTACAGTCACTTGCCGCACTGGGCGGCGCATCTGGCCGCGGTGGGCATTCTCTTCTGGTTCATTTCGGGAGTCTGCGGTTTTCCATGGTGGCAGTACTGTCTGCTCGTGGCCTATCCCGGTTTGAGCCTGGGCCTCCTGCGGGCCTTCACGGAACATCGGGCGGCCGAGGACTCCCGGGAGCGGACCGCCTCCGTGGAATCGAATGTGTTATTCGGACTGATGTACCTGTATAACAATCTGCACGTCGCGCATCATTTGAAGCCCGCCATGCCATGGTATGAAATCCCGCGCTTCTATCGGGAGAATAGACATGAACTGTTGGCGGGTAACGGAGACTTCGTGTACCGGGGATATGCAGTGCTCGCCAGACGATATTTTCTGACCCCCGTGTTCAGTCCCGTTCATCCCACGCTGTAGAGCATCGCATTGCCCGGCAAAACGCGCGCGATCGTCGCGACCTCGATCGGCAACATGTTCGATGGGCTCGACCGACGCCTGAGCCACCAGCATTCGATCGAACGCATCCTTGTGCAGCATCGGTAATTCCGCCACTTTCGCGGCGTGCTCGCCGGTGATCGGCAACATGCTGAATCCTGCGGGCTCGAGCCGCGTCTCGCCGGGTGCGCCGGCGCGCCGTTTTCAGGCCGTCGGCGGCAACAATGTCGCGAAATGGCACGGGCGCACCGCGATCCAGCATCATGCGGAGCACTTCAAAGGCTAAGCTCGAACTCGGCCAATCGCGTGACCTTTAGGGAGAATCTCTTGTCGGACCGACCTAACTTCCTGATTTTGATGGCGGATCAGCTGACCGCGCGCGCGCTTCCCGCCTATGGCAACCGTGTCGCCAACACGCCGCACATCGACTCGCTGGCCGCCGCCGGGGTGGTGTTCGATTCGTTCTATTGCAATAGCCCGCTCTGCGCGCCGTCGCGGTTTTCATTTCTGTCGGGCCGTCAGGTATCCGCCATCGGCGCCTACGACAACGCGGCGGAATTTCCGGCCCAAGTGCCCACCTTCGCGCATTACTTGCGGCGCGCCGGTTACCAGACGGTGTTGAGCGGCAAGATGCATTTCTGTGGTGCGGATCAATTGCACGGATTCGAAGAGCGGCTGACCACCGACATTTATCCGGCCGACTTCGGCTGGACACCGGACTGGACCCGGTTCGAGCACCGCCCGAGCTGGTATCACACCATGGATTCAGTCACACAGGCTGGCCCTTGCACGCGTACCAACCAGACCGACTTCGATGACGACGTGGTCTTCAACGCGCGCCAGAAGCTGTTCGACATGGCCAGGGCCAAGGACCGGCGCCCCTTCTGCATGGTCGCATCGATGACTCATCCGCATGATCCGTACGTGATTCCGCAGCGCTATTGGGACCGTTATGCCAGTGTTGAAATCGACATGCCGCGGGTTCGCATGGCCGCCGATGACCTGGACCCACATTCACGCCGCCTGCGCCATGTCTGTGGTCTCGATCTGCAACCGGTGAACGACGCGCAGATGCGCGCGGCGCGGCGCGCATACTATGGCGCGGTCTCCTATGTCGACGACCAAATCGGCGTGCTGATGTCCGCGCTCGCCGACGCCCGCTTCGCCGACAACACCGTCGTTTTGTTGCTCGCCGATCACGGCGACATGCTGGGCGAGCGCGGGCTTTGGTACAAAATGAATTTCTTCGAGCCCGCCTGCCGGATTCCCCTGATCGTACATGCGCCAGGGCGCTTCGCCGCGCGGCGCGTGGCGAACTCTGCCTCGCTCGTCGACATTCTACCGACCCTGTGCGAACTCGCCGGCGAGAAGCCGATGGATTACGCCACGCCGTTGGATGGCAATAGCCTGACGCCGCAGCTCGCGGGAGCCGCGGGCAAGGACGAAGTCATCGGGGAGTATCTCGCGGAGGGAGCGATCGCTCCCTTGGTGATGATCAAACGCGGCCGCTACAAATTCGTGCATTCACCCGTTGATCCCGATCAACTCTATGACTTGCTCGAAGACCCGGACGAGCTGCGCAATCTGGCGCCGGCGCCGCAACAGGCGGTGCGCGTTCAGGAATTCCGCGCCGAGGTGGCGCGGCGCTGGGACATGTCGAGTCTGCACGCCGAGGTCGTCGCAAGCCAGCAGCGCCGTCATCTGGTCTACGATGCGTTGCGCAGCGGGCGGTATACGCCGTGGGACTTCCAACCCATCCGCGATGCAAGCCGCCTGTATGTGCGCAACGATCAGGATCTGGGCGATTTGGAGGCCATGGCGAGATTTCCTCCGTTTCACGCCTGACCGTGGCGCGATGCGGTCGTCGAAACGAGACCAGCCGTCTTGGGTACTAAGCAACGCTCGGACGAGTACTCGCCCCAAACTGTAAAAGTTCTGGCTATCCCTCGCGTTTTATTTGTTGTGGCGTTACCATCATGCAAATAATATTCGTATCAGTAAAATGATGAACCCTGTAAATCTCGTGAGTACGACGGCGGGCGCCAAGATCATCGACGGACGCCGGCACGCCCGGCATTTGCGCGAGGCATTGCGCGTCAAGGCGGCCGGCCTCCTGGCGAAATTCGGGGCGCCGCCAAAGCTCACCGTGATACTGGTTGGCGACGATGCACCGTCGCGTCTCTATGTGGCGAACAAGTCCAGAGCGTGCCGCGATGTGGGCATCGAGTCGGTCGTCATCACGCTTCCGGCGTTGACTCCTTTGGAAACCCTGCTGGCGGTGATCGAAGAGCAGAATCGGGACGCCTCAGTCCACGGTATCCTGGTGCAGCTTCCCCTGCCCCGCCACCTGCCGGTTCACTCGGTGTTGGAACGCATTGCGGTCGAGAAGGATGTGGACGGATTTCATCTCTATAACGTCGGCAGCCTTGCCGTCGGTACCGCGGTGTTCCCGCCCTGCACGCCGTACGGTGTACAGAAGCTTCTGGAAGCCGAAGGCATTCCGATTGCCGGTCAAAATGTGGTAGTGGTCGGGGCGAGCAATATCGTCGGCAAACCCACCGCGATGATGTTGATGCAGCGGGATGCAACAGTTTGCATCTGCCACGCCAAGACGCGCGATCTGGCGCAATTTACGATTCTCGCGGACATTTTGGTCGTCGCGGCCGGCAAGCCCAATCTCATCGTTCCGCAAATGGTCAAAACCGGTGCCGTGGTCATCGACGTCGGCATCAATCGCTTGCCGGACGGTAAAATTGTCGGCGATGTGGATTTCGAGGGGGTCTCTCAGAAGGCCTCCTACATCACACCGGTTCCGGGCGGTGTAGGGCCGATGACCGTCACCATGCTGCTCGCCAATACCATCACGGCCGCGCAACGGATGTGGGGCGAACCGGCCTGAGCACGATCGAAGCCGAGAGAAAGGCGATCTCCGCGTCGAAATTATGCTCGATCGTCCGCCGCTCCGGATCCGAGGCTATCCCTCCGGACTCGAAATTCGCTTCCAAATCTTCTTCCGAACGACCGTGCCTTCGGGCGTTTCTTGGCGCACGGTGAAGATCAGTTGCCCGCCGTCCAGCGTCGCCGTCTGGGAATAACGGAGGCCGGTCTCGCCGGGAATCAGCGACGCCTTGACGGAATGGGTGACCGTCGATGTAGCCTCGTCAAATTCCCATGTGCCGAAGTAGGCGTAGTACGTGTCGAGTACGGCCGCTTTTAGCTGCGCATCCCGGGGCGCGACCCGCGCCGTGGCAGCGGGGGTGGGGCGTGACGCCGGAGCGTCCATCACGGGCCGGGGCTGCCCGACGATTTGAACGCTCATCCATCCGGAGGGATCGTAAATGATGAGGCCGCTCGAATCCGTATTGTAAAAAGGATCGGGCCTCGAGCCCTTCGGTCCGAGAATTTCGATGCGCTGCAGCCGCCAGGCGCCGATGAGTGCTTGTCTGGTTGCGTGCGGCGCGGCGCTGCGTTCGGGCGCAGCCGCCTGACAGAGCGCAGCGCTGACACAAACAATCAGCAGGAACGGCCATTTTGTGTGATTGCGCATGCTTAACACCTCTTTGTTCATCTCATCGTCCCTGAGGCCGCCAGGCCCTCGAGGGCGAGGCGCCGGTTCGGGTATGCCGTGAGCGTCTTTTGGAAGGCGGCGGCGGCTTCCTCGCGCCGTCCGTCTGTGAGCAGCAATTCGCCGAGCAACTCATCGAGCGGCTTGACCGACCATGGCGGGCCATACTCGAAATCCATGTGGGCGGTCATGGCGATGGCCTCGCGCACTCGCGCGAGACCCGCGGCGCGATGGCCGCCGTAATACTCGATCGTACCGCGGAGAGCGGCGGCCATGGCCCTCGCCTGTTCGAGTTCGCCGGCCGTCGCCATGTCGTGCCAGTCGGCCATCACCATGCCGTGGGAATCGGGCGTTGCACCCGCCGCGCCGGCGCGCGCGGCATCGATGCGCGCCCGCAGCTGCGCAAGCGACACGCGCGCTTCGGCCGGATTGCCGATTGCGGAAGCGGTGATCCCGCGCGCAAAGTCGTGCGCCGCGAAGTATCCGATTGACGCAATGCCCGCGCTGTTGACCGGCGAGCGGGCGTCGGGACCATCGGCGCCTCGGGTCTCCACGAGCCACATGGCGCGTGCGTAGGCAAGCCTGATGCGATTGTCCTTTGTGGCGCCCGCCCGGACGTCGTGCGCCACGGAGCGTATCAGCGGCTCGGCATCCCGGCGCCGGTCCTCTTGCAAATACGCGTAGACCAGCCAGAGCAGCGAGTGGTAGCCGCCGTCGCCGTGGGCCCGAGCGGTCGCTAGTGAAGCGGCGTTCGCCGCGATCGCGTCGTCCCACATGCCGAGAGCGAAAAAAATATGCGACGGCATATGCTGCGCATGCGCGGCCGCCGGCGCGACCCTGCCGTACGAGCGCGCCGCGCGCAGGCCGAGCGGCGCATGAATGGGATCGTCGTAGGCGTGAATGAGGTAGTGCAAGGCGCCGGGGTGAAATCTGTCAACCTCATATACGGCCTCGGCTTCGGCCGCGGCGCGCATGTAGTTGGCGACATTTCGTTTTCCGCCGGTCAGCCCAAGGATCGACAGCGCATAGAGCGCGCGGGCGTCGAGATCATCAGGATACGCCCGCACGAGAGCGTCCAGCGCCGCACTATAGTCCGCATCGCGCCGTACCTTGTCGCCGTCCCCGTAAAGCTTCTCCGCCGATGCCAGGTAATCCCGCTCGCGCGCCGTCGGTGCCTTGGCTGCGCGTTCCTCCGGCGTCGGCGCCAGCCGGGCGAGGGCGCTGCGTGCCGCAGCGAGATCTTGCTCCCCCCAGAGCGGGTGATTGTAGGTGAGTGCTTCGCCCCAATGGGCCATCGCGAATCCCGGGTCGGTTCCTTGAGCCGCCTGGAATGACTTGCGCGCCGCCTCGTATTCAAAACTATGCAATAGCAGCAGGCCACGGAGGAAGTCCCGCTGCGCGCTCGGCGCTCCTGAATTCGGAAAATGGGTTGCGCCAAGGTCGCCGGCGGCCGGCACGGTATCGCGCGCAGACACCGGGGCCGCCGAGCAGACCAGCAGGGCCATCAGCGCAATGACTGGCGTCATGAACCCATCCGAGATTCGCTCGAGCAAGCTCGCCTGTATGCGCAAAGCGGTTGCGCATCGGGAATCGGCAATCATGTATTTCTTGTACCCGAACGAAATTCAGTAGAAGAACCATCATACATCGCCTTCAGCCGGTATTGAGGGCTGCTCGATGGTCGAAAACGGTGCTGTGGCCATCGACGTCGGCTAAGGCCTCTTACATAACACCGGTTCCGGGCGGCGTGGGCCCGATGACCGTCATCATGCTGCTCGTCAACACGCTTACGGCGGCGCAGCGGATCGCCTGCCCGCACCGATAGCCACAGCCTGGTCGTACCTTCGCATAGGAACTGCCGCAAAGCGATTTAGCTGTAGGATATGGGAATGGACAAGGATAGAGATCTACTCGCGTGGATCTTCGGCGGGCTGTCGCTGGCCGCGGTAGCGATGGCCGTTGTTCTTGGTTCCACGTACGGAAACGCATCAAAGCATTTGCAGCCGCCAAGCCTGATAACCGCCCATCCATTGCCCGAGCCGCCGACGCAGACTGTGCAAGCGCCGACGCCTGCACCCGCGCCAATCCTTGCAGCCGCAGAAATTCAAACGGCGGCCCCCCCAGCAGAGCCGAAGGGCCAAATCTGGGAATGCACGATAAACGGTCAAAAAACCTTTTCCGATAATCCGTGCGGCGAAAAATCCTCGCTGTACGATATTGGTCCGATCAACGGAATGGAGCCGACACCCATCCTTCCGCACGCACGCTCATTAGTCCCGCAATCGAGCTACCAGCCCGAGTACTCCTATCCAGACGAGCCCGCAGACTCTTACGCGGGCGAGCAGCCATTCGTGAGCAACGCATATCCGGTGTTCGTAGGAATTCCATACCGCGAGCACAGACGACCCGATCGTGGGCACCGGCCGCATAACCACGATCGAGGGTCGATAGGTCGAAAATATTAGCGACCCCGGCTAACGCGACACGATGCGCGGCGCTTACAAATCCGCCGCCGTGGCGCCTATCCATTCGAGCAGGTGATTCGCATGGACCCGCTCGACGAGCAACAGGAATTCCCGAGGCGCAAGGCAGGCCGTGAGCACCTGCAGTTCCGCCAATCGACCGCTGCGCGCTTCACCCAGGCTGGGAATCGCCGTCGCGGCGCCCAGGCGCAGCAATAAATCGCCGGCCTTCCCGCCCCGTACGCGAAGAATGGCGATGCCGCCGGTCTGGTTCACCATGCAGCCGTCCGGCGCTGCCGCCAGCTGCCGCTCGAGCTCGTCGAAGGCGGCGCGATCGCCGCTCAAAAGCAGGGTCTCGGTGGGACTGCGCCACGCCAGAATAACGTACGAGCCCTGCGCTGCGCTGCCGACCTGGAAGGCGCGCAGGGGCTCCGGCAGCGCCCTGCCGACGGCCTCGCGCACTGCGGCGGCGAATCTGCCCGCGTGATCGAAATAGCGCAAGGAGGCAATCCGAATGTCGCGGTCAGTGCTGACGGACAAGCCGTCGATTTCAATCGCCGTAGTCTTTCCCTGCGCGTCATCCATGGAGACGGTCGCCCTTGGGGTCCACGAACGGCGCCTTGACCACTTCGGCGTCGATGACCTTCCCTAAGTGGTGGACGCGTATCTTCTCGCCCAGGCGCTGCGTCCCCCGCGCCAACATGCCGAGGGCAACGGGAGCACCCAGCTCCGGACTCCAGTAGCTCGAGGTCACATGGCCCTCGGTCAGCGTCGGCGGCGCGGCGGCGGCGATTTGCGCGCCCACCGGCAGCGGCGTGCGCCCGTCCACCGGGATGAGCGCCACCAACTGAAATCGATTGGGGTCGCGCGCCGCGGGCCGAAGCAGCGAGCGCCGGCCCACAAAATTAGCGGCCTTGCGATCGAGGTTGCGTGCAAAGCCGATATCTAGGGGCAGAGTCGTCCCGTCGGTGTCGGTGCCGATATGGATGAAGCCCTTTTCAGTGCGCATGATTTCCAGCGCTTCGATCCCGTAGAGCGCCCCGGCGAAATCCTCCGCGCGCGCCCACAGGCGCTCGAGCAGTCCCTGAACGCTGTCCGCGGGCACATTGATCTCGTAGCCCAGCTCGCCGCTGAAGCTCGCCCGCAGCACGCGCAGGGCCACGCCGTCCAGCGTGCTTTCGCGCATGGTCATGTGCGGCATCGAGGTGGGCGCGAGCGTCGAGTCGAATCCGGCCGATGCCAGCCAGTCCCAGGCGCGAGGGCCCGCCACGGTCACGTTGCCCCAGCGTGACGTGACCGGCGTCACCAGCACGCGTAATTTCGTGTATTCGCATTGCAGCCATTCTTCGAATGCCGCCGCCGTCCGTTCGACCCCCGCGCTGGTGGTGTTTACCCAGTAAAGCTCCGGACCCAGGCGCGCCACGATGCCGTCGTCGACGACGATGCCATTTTCATTGAGCAGCAATCCATAGCGGGCCTGGCCTGGATTCAAGTTCGACATCGTCCCCACATACATGAGATCCAGAAACTGCGCGGCGTCCGGACCATAGATCTCGAGCTTACCCAGCGGCGAGCCGTCGAGCAGGCCTGCAGCCTTGCGTACCGTTCCCGCCTCCCGTTGCGCGGCGGACTCCAAGGTTTCGCCGGGCTTTGGATAGGCGGCCGGCCGCACCCAATTGCCGAATTGCTCGAACAGCGCGCCGCGCGCTTCATGCCACGCATGCGCCGGTAGAGTCTTGAGCGGCCGGTACAAAGAACCAACGCGCCGGCCCGCGAGCAGTCCCAGTGTGACCGGCGCGAACGGCGGCCGGAATTTCGTGGTACCCACCTCGGCCGGTTCGCGGCCGGTAAATTCCCCCATCAGCACCAGCGCATTGATATTGCTGGTTTTGCCTTGGTCGGTGCCCATGCCGGTGGTCGTATAGCGCTTCAAATGCTCCACCGAACGATAGTTCTCTTGCGCGGCCAGGCCCACGTCGCCGACGGAGACGTCGTTCTGCAAATCCACGAACTGCTTGCCCGCCACCCCGGGTAGATGGGTGGCGGCGAGCGTCCTGCCGGCACCCCCCATCGCCGCGGGCGGTGCGGCGTGCCCCAGTGCAAGCGCGCGCCCAAGTTCCGCCGCATGGCTCACCGCCGTGTCTCGATCGAATATTCCCGCGCCGGCACCCGCGCTCCACACTCCGGGTGCCGCGCCATCGGGCACGAACATCGCGGACTCGTCCAGCCAACGCAATTTCCCGCCCGCCTGTGAATGCAAATGCACCGCGGGCGCGTGGCCGCCGGCGCTCAGAATCAAGTCGCACTCCAGCCGCTCGGGACGCGCACCGTCCATGTCGGTCGATATCACCATACAGGAGCGCACGGCCTTCGCGCCGCCGACCTTGGCGATGCCGGCATTCACCAGGGTACGCACGTGCGGAGCTTCAGCGCCGATATCCGCCTGCGGCCGACGATCGACCAATGCAACCACATTCAGGCCGGCGGCTCGCAGGGAGGAAGCGACCCGATAGGCGGAATCGCTGTTGGCCGCCACGACGACTCGCTGACCACAGGCAACGCCAAACGCGTGCGCATACTTGTCGGCGGCGCCGGCCAACATGACTCCGGGACGATCGTTGTTCGGGAACAGCATGGGGCGTTCCAGCGCGCCGGCGGCGGCGATGACGGCGCGCGCCCGGATTTTCCACAGCCGCTCGCGCAGCACGCCGCCTTCCGCGGCGTGCGCACCCGCCGGTTGCAGAGTTTCACGCGCACAGACGAGATTGTGGTCGTAGATGCCGAACGCCAAGGTTCGGGTCATCTGCCGCACGCCGGAGCGCTGGGCGCGGTCGATCAATTCGGCAACTTGGGTGTCGCCGCGCCACGCCAGCGCGCCGCCGAGCGTGCCGCCGCTGGCCAGCAGGAGCGTGTCCGCGCCCGCCTCGGCGGCGGAAACCGCGGCGCTCAGGGCCGCGACCCCGCCGCCCACGACCAGCACATCCGCCCGCGCCGCCGCTTCTTCGTAGCGATCGGGATCGGGCTTCCCGGAGGCTCTGCCGAGACCTGCCATGCGGCGGATCGCCGGCTCGAACAGATGCCAGTGGGGCCACTTGAAGGTCTTGTAATAAAAACCCGCCGGCAGCAGCGCAGCGATCCGGTTGTTGATGGCACCCAGGTCGAACTCAACGCTGGGCCAGCAGTTGACGCTGGACGCCACCAGGCCGTCGTACAGCTCCACCACGGTCGCGCGCATATTGGGGGTGCGCGCGGCACCTTGCCCCAAGTCAACCAGGCCGGTGGGTTCCTCGATGCCGCAGGAAAAAATGCCGCGCGGCCGATGCAGCTTGAAACTGCGCCCCACGAGCTGAACTCCGTTCGCCAGGAGCGCCGAGGCGAGGGTATCGCCGGGATGGCCGCTCAAGGCACGGCCGTTGAACTCGAAAGACAGGCGTTGCGATCGATCGACGCGGGTGCCTGCGGGTGCCGGAAGACGCGACGCTGTCATGCGGGACCCGGGTCGGTGATGGCGTACACGGACAGTATTTCGTGGGTGACGGTATTGCGCACGAGATTGAACCACTGGCCGCAGCCCTGCGCGTGGCGCCAGCGTTCGAAGTGCCGGCCCTTGGGATTGTCGCGGAAGAACAAGTATTCGCCCCACGCTTGGTCGCTCTGCTCCAATCCCGGCCGCGTCAGATGCGATGTCCCGCCGCACACGAACTCGCTCTCGTCGCGCAAGCCGCAGTGAATACAGGGGATCTGCATCATCAGTGTGCAATTCCGGATGCCGCGGCTTCGTCGATCAGACGGCCGGTGATGAAGCGCTCGAGCTGGAAGGGTTCGGCGAGCGGATGACTGCGGCCCGTCGCGAGGATATGGGCGAGAGTCCAGCCGCCCACGGGGATGGCCTTGAAGCCGCCCGTGCCCCAGCCGCAATTGATGTAGAGATTGGGCATGGGTGTCGGACCGATGATGGGACTGGAGTCGTGGACCACGTCGACGATGCCGGCCCATTGGCGCATCAAGTTCAGGCGGCTGAAGGACGGGAACAGCTCCAGGGTGGCCGCAATGATGGCCTGCTTCACCGCGAAGCTGCCGCGCTGCGCATACGAAGGAAACAAATCGAGCATGGCGCCCATGACGATCTCGCCCTTGTCCGACTGGCTCACATAGGCGCCCGTGCCGGGCGACAAAATCACCGTGTCGAGCAGGGGCTTGATGGGTTCGCTGACCATGGCCTGCAAGGCATAACTGGTCACCGGTAATCGGAACCCGGCCAGTTTCGCGAGCACCGAGCTATGTCCTGCCGCCGCGATGCCGACGCGTTCCGCGCGAATGCGCCCGCGATTGGTATTGACGCCGACGACCCGGCCGCCCTCTTTGATGAAGTCGACGACCTCGCAATTCTGAATGATGTCCACTCCGAGGGCGGAGGCGGCCCGCGCGTACCCCCAGGCGACCGCATCATGCCGCGCCGTTCCGGCACGCCGCTGGGTGAATCCACCGAGCACGGGAAGCCGCGCGCGCGGCGAGAGGTCGAGGGCGGGAGCAAGCGCGCCGACCTCATCCCGGGTCAGGATCTCCGCGGCAATGCCGTTCATGCGCATCGCATTGGCCCAGCGCGACATGGCGTTGAGGTCGTGGCGGCTGTGCGCGAGCAATACCAACCCACGCTGACTCAACATGATGTTGAAATTCAACGCCTGCGAGAGACCCTCGTATAGCTGCAGCGAAAAGTCGTAGAGGCGTGCGCTCTCCGGATACAGATAGTTCGAGCGCACGATGGTGGTATTGCGGCCCGTGTTGCCGCCGCCGATCCAGCCGCGCTCGATCACCGCAACTCGGGTAACACCGTGATTTTTTGCGAGATAGTAGGCAGCGGCGAGCCCATGCCCCCCGCCGCCGACGATGATGACGTCGTACCCTGGCTGAGGGGTAGCATCGCGCCAGGCGGCCGGCCAGTGACGTTGCCCCGATAACGCGCCGCGCAGCAGTGACCACACCGAATACTTCATGGCGGGCGATCCGTGAGTTGCCCTCGCCCGCCTGTCAATTTGGTTTAACTTCCATCTTCCAGCAGTCTGCCCTCAAGATGCGTGCAATACCAGTGCACGAATTGCGTCACGCCGGCCTCATGCACCGGAGAATAGGGTGCCGGATCATAGGCCGGCGAATTCACGCCGATTTGATTTTCCTGGCAGTTCCGTGTATCGGCCGCATTGGTCGCCAGCCACACTCCGGTCAGTTCCCGGACGTCGTAGTCCACCCCTTCGACCGCGTCGCGATGCACCAGCCACTTGGTCGTCAACTGGGTCTGGGTCGGACTGATCGGCAGCACGCGAAAGGAAATGGCGTGGTCGGCGAGCACGTGATTCCAGGTCGTGGGAAAGTGGAACATCAGCAGCGTGCCGATGTCCGGTTCCGTAACCGAATCCGCCAGCGGTCTGTGGACGGCGGCTTTGCCGGACATGGTGAAGCTCACCGCCCCCTCGAGCAGCGGTGTGCGCACGGTGCGGTATTGACTGTTCGGTGCCAGATGAAATCGGCTCGGCAGGCCGATGGACTCCCAGTGAGCCCATTTCGCCGCCGTCTTCGGGTTCGAAGCGGCGCCCTCGCCGTCGGTCGCGGTCGGATCCTCCGGAAACGTCCGGATGAGCTCGGGATGGTTCGCGGCACAGTGATAGCACTCGCGATTGTTCTCCCAGACCAGCTTCCAATTGGCCTGCTCGATGACGGTCGACACGAATGCAACCTTGGTCTGATGCAGCTTGTGCGGCAGAAAGTACGGTTCGATGTGCTTTCGAATGGGCTCGAAGTCCGGCGCCACCTGGCCTAAGCAAACCCAGATGTAGCCGCCCACGCTCGCGCAGTGAACCGGCTTCAGACCGTGCTGCGATTTGTCGAACTCATCGCCCATGTCGCGCGCCGCGATCAAGCGCCCGTCGAGCGCGTAGGTCCACTGATGATAGGGACATACCAAACGCGGGGAGGTCCCATGCTCGGCCGAACAAATTCGTGAACCACGATGCCGGCAAGTATTGTGGAAGGCGCGTAAACCGCCGTCGCGATCGCGCAGGACCACTACGGGATATTCGCCGATCTGCACGGTCAGGTAGTTGCCGGGATTCAGCACTTCGCAGTCGTGCCCCACGAACAGCCAATCGCGGTACCAGATCATCTCCAGATCGACTTGGTAATCCTCCGGGCTGCAGTAGAAATCGCTTTCGAGGGCGGTTTCGAGATTGCGTCCCCGCAATCGGCTCAACATGGTGTCGCGCGCAGTCATGGTGGGATCCTGATTTTGAGACGATCATACGATACCAATATTCGGTTGCAAACCAGTGCCCCGAAGCGACGCTTTTTAAGAAATATACGACGCCCGCCGGGAGACCGGACTCGAACAGCCGTTCGCGCCCCGGCAGGTGATATCGCCGGTCTATGGTGCCGGCGGCAGGTAGCGGTCGAGCCAGGCCGACATGCGCTCGGCAAGATCCTTCACGAAGCTCGGCCGCGTGAAGACGTGGTGCTGACCAGGGTAAACGACCAGCTGCGCCGGTATACCCAATGTCCGCAGCGACTGATACATCTGCTCGCCGCCGATGATCGGAACATTGAAGTCCTTGTCTCCGCCCAAGAAGAGCGTTGGCGTGCGGATTCGGTCCGCATGGAAGAATGGATACGACACCTTGAGCCACAGCGCCGTATTGCTCCACGGCGGGCCCAGTTCATTGTTGTATTGGAGAACGTATTCGTCGCTGCCGTAGGTCGCGAGCTGATTGGCGCTGCCGGCACCGCTGATGGCGGCCTTGAAGCGCCGATCGGTCGCAATGGTGTAATCGGTCAGTATGCCGCCGTAGCTCCATCCACCGACTGCGAGCCGGTCCGCGTCAGCGATCCCGTTCTTGGCCAGGTGGTCGACGCCCGCCAAGAGATCCTCGACCTCCTTGTGGCCCCAATCCGCGAATATGGCCTTCGCGAAAGCACCGCCACGGCCGCTGCCGCCGCGATAGTTGACGCGCAGCACGACGAAACCCTTGGCCGCAAACATCTGGGGCTCGAATTGATAGCCGTCCAGAACCAAGGAGTGTTCATCCTGACCGTTGGGCCCGCCGTGGATCCAGGAATGCGCGACCTCAGTGCGACTCGCGCACCGCGAGATCAAGATGATTAGGTGGTGACGGCCGGTGCCTCACTGGCATCGCGACGCTGACT
>WNFC01010002.1_pt1 | contig 15699 bp, 16 predicted proteins | sample 5400541 | NCBI WGS metagenome assembly WNFC01 (sample SAMN13153342, study PRJNA577476) | soil metagenome | isolation source: 120 cm saprolite under Douglas fir tree site 2 hole 2 replicate 1 | place: USA:California | collected 2015-04-18
GTTGATGCCACCCTGAGCCGGCACGGCCAGCACGTCGCGCGAGAGAATCTGGCCATAAGCTGCCACGACCAGCAAATCGGGCTGCAACGTCTTGAGTCCGGCGATGCCTTCCGGTGTGTTGATGCTCTCCGGTTGGAGAACGGGAATGGCGCGCTCCGAAGCAATGGTCTTCATCCCCCGGCCAGTCTGGCGCGTGCTGCCGCGTTCCTGGCCTATTGCTCGATCCGGTTGAGTGACCAACCCGACCACGGGATGCCGGCTTTCCAACAAAGCCAGGAAAGTCGGCTCCGCGAATGTGCCAGAACCCATCATGACGAGTCGCATCAAGACAAATCCTTCAGTGGGTGGTGAGAGGTTTCCAGTCAGGAGCCAGTATTCATCTCGTCCCTTTTCCAACCACAACGTATTGAATTTTCGAATTATCCCGCGGGCGCGAAACGTAAACGGAGACCTCCTGACCACGAACTAATTATGCGGACGCCTCCAGAGCGACGAGCAATTGCTCGATGTCCTTGTCGGCGGGGATTTCGCCGCGGTCCTGGGCTTTCTTGTAGTCCCGCTCAAATTCCTGGATAGCGCCGCGGGCGCTGAGCTTGGCCACCGGTCCGATCTTGTCAATAACTTTGACGGTTTTCGCTCGACGAACTTTTCGATAGAGGCCGGGAAAACTCAGGCAGCCTTCTTCCCCTTCCACGCTGCCGGTGCGTTCCAGGATCACCGGATTGATATAGATGCCCTCGTCTTCGCGCTGGTTGGGGTCGGATGAGTGATTCATGACCAGCAGCTGGTAAGGCAAGCAAACCTGAGGCGCTGCCAGGCCCAATCCCTTGGCTTCGTACATGAGATCCAGCATTACCCCGACCATCAATTGGACCTTTTTGTCAATCCCGCGCAGAGGTTGAGCCACGTGCCGTAAGGAAGGGTGGGGATAATGAACGATTTTCATTCGTGCCAATAACCAATTCCATCCTGAGCGGGGGGGTGTAAGCCCCCTGAACCTAAATTCTGTCCAGAATATTGTGTTCGCTCAGGGGGCTTACGCCCCCCGCTCAGGGACCATTTGCCTTTTTAACCAAGACCAATCAACCCATAACCATTCTAAGGCAAACGCCGCGAAGCGTGAATGTCGGCATCCTTGTGACAGTACCTCAGTTAAGTCCTTTGAGAGCCGCGCACGGAGTGAAGCTTTGCGAACGGAGTAAGCGAGGCAGCCAAAGATGAAGCCGCTTACTGCGCTTGAAGACTCGCTCCGTGCGCGGCTCTTTTCGTGCTTTTTGCTGGACCCGCGGGTTCTTTGTGATACTCTAACTAGACAAAGCCCAGGCAAATGAACCAAGAACCAAATCCCAAATTCCAAAAAATGGGAGGTGAGATTTGGGATTTGGTTCTTGGACTTTGCTTCTACGGAAGGTGTTTTCCAATGGGTCGGTGGGGCACCATTTTGGGATTGGTGAGTCTGGTTGTGCTGGGCCAAGCCCTGGCCGAAGCCGCAAGCCGCAGCAAGCCGGAGGACTCACCCCGACCCGATCAAGAAAAACCCAAGACCCAAGCACAGGATCAGCTGGGCGATCCGCTACCGGCCGGTGTGCTGGCCCGATTGGGGACGGTTCGCTTCCGGCACGGCAACCACATCTCGTCAATCGCCTATGCACCGGACGGCAAAGTCCTGGCGTCGGCCGGCTATGACAATACGCTTCGACTATGGGATCCGGTTACCGGCAAGGAACTGCGCAAACTGGGCGGCAGCTACAATCCACTCTCTTCCGTCGCTTTTTCTCCGGATGGGAAAACGATCGCCGCCGGCAGCTACGACAACATCATGCGCTTTTGGGACGCAGCCTCCGGCAATTTGGTCCGGCAGTTCGTGAACAACCAGGGCAGTGTCCAAGCGATTCATTTCTCGCCCGACGGCAAAACCATGATCACCCGCGGATGGGAGAACATCCTGCATTTATGGGACGTCCGGACCGGCAAGCATCTCCGTCAGTTCGAAGGCCACACCGCGATGATTCAAAGCTCCGCCTTTTCGCCGGACGGAAAAATGCTCGTGTCTGCCAGCCAAGATGGGACCGTGCGACTGTGGAATACGATCACGACCAAGGAAGTCCGCCAGCTCAAGGGACATCAAGGGATGGCCTCGACGGTGGCCTTTGCTCCGGACGGCAAGATGATCGCCAGCGCGGGCCAGGACTCGACCATTCGCATTTGGGATCCGGCCACGGGCAAAGCGCTGCGCCGGTTCGGCCAACTAGTTGGATGGATAAGCTCGATCGCCTTTTCTCCCGACAGCAAGACGCTGGTTTCGAGTGGAGGCATGAACGTCATCATTCTCTGGGACCCGGCCACCGGTAAAGAGATAAAACGAATCGATAAGATTTACGGCTGGGCGCAGAACATCATTTACTCACCCGACGGCAAGAATCTGGCCGTCACCACCTCCAACACCATTCGAATCTTTGAAGCTGCTTCTGGCAAGGAAATTAGCCGATCCCTGGGACATCAGGCGAGCATTTCCTCGGTTTCCATGTCCAATGATGGGAATATGTTGGCCTCCGCCAGCCACGACGCCACCGTCCGACTCTGGAACCCGAAGACCGGCAAGGAACTCCGTTTATTGGGGGGACAATCCAAGCAAGTGGCGGCCGGGGGTATCGGTGGATGGCTGAAAAAGGCGGTCGGCGCCGTGATGGGCACGGACTACGACGAAGGCATCATGTCGGTCATGTTCTCTCCGGACAATAAGACGCTGGTTTCGGTGGGGCAACAAGGAACCGTCCGCCTCTGGGATCCGCAAACCGGCAAAGAATCGCGCCGGCATTCCGGGGATTGGAGTTACTGTCAAGCCGCCGCCCTTTCACCCGACGGTAAGATTCTGGCCTCGATTCACCAGGACCAAATGGTTCGATTGCGCGACCTGGCCTCGGGAAAGACCCTTCACCAGCTCAAGGGGCATCAGGCCTGGCTTTCTTGCGTTGCCATTTCTCCCGATGGGAAAGTGGTGGCATCCGGGGATCAAATGGGATTCCTGAGATTGTGGGACCCGGCGACCGGGAAAGAGATACGCCACATGAATCCCGGCCAGGGCGGCGCTCAGGTCATCGCTTTTTCTCCCGACGGCAGATTCATGGCCAGCGGAGGCTGGGACAACAAAATCCATTTTTGGCGCGTCTCCACGGGACGAGAGATTCGCACCTTTGAGGGCGCGGAAAATTACGTAAATTCGCTGACGTTTTCTCCCGACGGCAAAACTTTGGCCTCGGGAAATTATCAAGGCAAGATTTTCTTATGGGAAGTGGCCTCCGGCAAGTTGCGACAAACCCTCACGGGACACGAGGGCCAAGTGTCAACCCTAGCTTTTGGCGGCGATGGCCGCACGCTTGTTTCCGGAAGCCAAGACACCACGGTCTTGGTTTGGTCCATTACCAGCGTGCGGAACGAAGAGACTCCGGCGCTCCTGGCGACCCGGGACCTCAAAAGATTGTGGAGCACGCTTGGCGACGAAGACGCCCCTCAAGCATATCAAGCCGTATGGGATTTGATTGAATGCTCGCAACAAACAGTGCCATTTCTAAAAGACCAACTGCGGCCGGTGGCCGGGGCCGATTCATCGCGCATCGCTCGACTCATTGGCCAGCTTGACGATCAACGCTTCGAGGTTCGCCAAAACGCGGCGGCAGAACTGGAAAAGCTCGGCGAGTTGGCCTGTCCCCAGTTACGACAGGCCCTCGAAAGCCGGCCCACTACCGAAGTCCGCCGCCGGGCGGAGCTGCTGCTCGATTGCGCCGATGCTCAGGCCCTGTCGCCGGAGGGCCTGCGAACCCTCCGGGCCGTCGAGGTCTTGGAACGTATCGCCAATCCAGAGGCCCGCAAAGTGCTGCAAATCCTTGGCGCCGGCGCTCCCGGAGCCAGCATCACTCAGGAGGCGCGATCCGCATTGAAGCGCTTGGACCAGCGCCTGCCAGCGCCGGCTGTGGGCGCCACTCGCCTCCCCTCCATCTGGCCCTGGGGCGCCTAAAAGATTCTATTAGTACTTTTGAAGAGCCGCGCACGAAGCGAGTCTTCGAGCGCAGTAAGCCGCTTTGGCTGCCACCGCCTACTTCGTTCGCAAAGCCTCGCTCCGTGCGCGGCTCCTAACATCTTAAGGTGAATCACTGACTTCTCCAGTCGCTGACGTTCCCGGCTCGCCTATACTTATCAATATGAGCGATAATAGGATTCCGGCTGTTGCCATCGTTGGCCGGCCGAACGTGGGCAAGTCGTCCTTGTTCAATTGGCTGGCGGGGAGGCGTATTGCCATCGTTGAGCCGAGCGCGGGTGTGACGCGCGATCGGTTGACGGCACTCGTCCAATTGGACGATCACTTTGTGGAGGTGATTGACACGGGGGGCATGGCCGGAAAAGTCGACTCCGGCGATATTACTGAAGACGTGGAGAGACAGATACAAACGGCGATGAGCCAGGCCCAGGTGATTCTATTCGTGGTTGATGTTCGCGCCGGCTTGACTCCCTTGGACGAGGAAGTAGCCAAGCGCCTTCGATCGGTCAATAAACCAATTATTTGCGTGGTGAATAAATGCGACACGGCGGAGCTGGCGCACAACGCCGCGGAATTCTTCAAGCTGGGTCGCGAGCCGCTCGTCTGTGTCAGTGCCATGCAAAATCGAGGCAAGGATGAGCTTCTCAAGCACATTCGACAGACGGTCGATAACCAGCCGATGAACTCTGGCCAATCGCCGCCTCCCGACGTTACGATGAAGCTGGCAATCGTCGGCCGCCGAAATAAAAGGCAGCATTCAAACCAGCGTCGAATTCTACAGCCTGGCTCGAGCCGAGCGGTCCATCCGCCGCGCCGACGTGGTTCTGCTTTTTCTAGACTCCCACGTGCGCATCAGCAAAGTGGATAAGCAATTGGCCGCTTACATCCTCGCCGGCCACAAGCCGGCCATTTTTGTTGTCAACAAATGGGATTTGATGCGGCCCATGGCGACTGGCGAATGGGGCGAGTATCTTCGAGCCACGTTCCCTAGCTTGGGGTATGTGCCCATCGCCTTCATCACCGCGAAGAACGGGAAAAACGTACAAACCGTGTTGAACCTGGCTCAAAATCTGCACAAACAAAGCGGCGCCCGCGTTTCGACCGGAGAGCTGAATCGAGTGCTGCGGTGGGCACTGGAGCAGCAGCCGCCGCCTCTCCGGCAAAATCGCCGGCCCAAGGTTTTCTACGCGACCCAGGTGGCCCTGCATCCTCCGACTCTAGTTCTCTTCACCAATGGGCCGGAGTTGTTTGATAAAACCTACGTCCGCTATTTGGAGACGGTGTTTCACGATCATCTGCCGTTCCACGATATCCCCGTCAAGTTGTACGTGCGGCACAAGGGGCGGGAAGAGAAAGAGCCTGCGGCGCGCTCGAAAACCCACGGGCGGCGGTCCAAAGGCTTAACTCAAGAAAAACAAAAAGCCGGCACGACTCGCGAATCCCAACTTTGGAAAGATGTCTGAGAAAGGATCAACTCATGAAAAATGCAGGCCTGGTAATAGTAGCCTTCGCAATCCTCTCGATGTTCTCGGTTCTAACGAACTCGGCCGAGCCGGAATCCAAGACGACAACATTAGAGGGGAAGGTCGTGCCTCTGGCCGGTGTTCTGGAAAAGTTCGGCTCCCGGCTCGATCCGGAAGCGGCTCCGCATTGGCTGGCCTTGGTGACCAATGACGGCAAGGTCTATCCGCTCATCAAAGACGACGGCTCGCGGCTGTTCTTTGCGGATTCCCGATTGCAGAATCGGACTATGCGGATTACCGGCCGGCTCTTTCAAGACACTCATTTGTTGCAGGTTTTATCCGTCAACAGCGTCAAGAATAGACAACTGCATGAAATTTATTATTGGTGCGACATATGTTCCATCCGCCGCAATGAGCTATTGAAGAAATGTGATTGTTGCGGCGGACCGATGCAATTGCGCGAGGAGCCGGTGAAAAAATAGAATCGTTCTAGAATTTCCGAGCGTAGGGCGGGCGCGAAACAGAAACGGGCGTCACAGTTCGATATGACCCCGCACTATGTCCCAGGTCATGCGCAGGTCGGCGAGCACCGAATACCAGGGATTCGACCAAGTGGCCGGATGATTCTTTTCGAACACCAGGTGCCCGGTCCAGGCAAATGGATAAACCAGGACCGGCGCGAACACCGACCACATCCAGTATGAGGTGAACAGGGCCGCCGCGAAGATACCCAACGCTACCGCCATGCCCAACAAATGCAGCCGGCGACACGTCTTGTTCTGATGTAAAGCCAGGTATTCTCGATAAAATTCGTCGAATGTAAGCTTTGTTTCTTGTGACGTCATGTCACTCCTTTTCGACTCTCCTGGGGACGTGAAGGAGAGTGCGCGGGGGTAAGTGGTGAACGGGGGGATATCTCTATATATGTTGTTTCTGCCTTGAGGTCAAAAATTGATTAAGAATTTTTTCAATTTTTGGCCAAAAGACAAATGGGCTTCGTTTCTCTGTCCTTAATTCATCCACCTTATCTGCTTTCCGCGTTCTTGGAAAGGCCTCGCCAGACTAAATACATACTGCACGTTAAAAATAGTCCGTCACGAAGTGGATGCCACCACCAAGGCAAATTGGACAGTGCTCTCGGAAAGAAGAAACATTGGCAGTCTTCACTTCGATAAGCAAATGAATGCGCAATAAACAAGCTCAACAATATAGAAGTAATCGCCGCAGCCTCTCGAACTGCGCATCGGAATACCAGGCATAGTCCACAGATGAGCTCCAGCCATGGCAACAGAGCGACAACAATTCGGGCAAGGTTAAAGCTCAACTGTATCTCTCCGCTCGGAATTATCATTGCTAGAGCTTGAGGTAAGTTCGAATGCAGCAAGACTTCGCTTTCGAATTCGTGAAGATTAACGATCTTTGAGACGGCCGCCATCAAGAAGACGCCGCCAACGACATATCGGCAGCCCGTCACTATCAAGGTTTGAATCTTGGATTGAATTGGTCTAGCTGCCTTGGCCGGTGATGGGCAGCTTATATTTGCACCACTCATACCAACCGTTGGGGTAAATGTGCACTTGTCTCAAGCCCCGTTGGCGAAGGTGAAGAGCGCACCAGTAACTCTTTCCGCAGTCGGAGTTCTTGCAGTAAATGACAATTGCATTCGCGCGATCCAAATGGGGCTTCAGAGCTGGCAAACGATCCTTGAGTTCTTCATAGGGTAAGTTTATGGCGCCTTGAATGTGGCCGAAATCATAATCGGGAGAGGAACGAACGTCGAGAAATACCGTGGAAGATGCGCGCCACAGTTTTTCCGCGTCCGCGTCAGTCAATAAAGGAATGTCGGTGCCGAGGAGAGTCTCCGCGGATGAAGGACCAGGGCTTTCCTTTTCCCGGGTCGAGCTCACCCAGGAGGCATAAGCGGCCAACGCCCCGGAAACGGCCACGATGTGAAGGAAGTTGCGAAGTTTCATGAGGATTCATTTGGCCGCATGGATCGCGCGGGGCAAGCCCCGCGGCTAAATATTAGTTTAGAATGCCAGGTAGGGCTTGATCGCTTCCCGATCCATCTCGGCCGCCGTGCCGCGCATGACGATTGATCCCTTTTCCATTACATAATAGCTGTCGGCCAGCTTCGAGGCGAACTCGACATATTGCTCCACCAGCAACACCGAAACCTTGCCTTGCTTCTTGATCTCTTCGAGCACTTTGCCGATGAGCGTGATGACGGAAGGTTGGATGCCTTCCGTGGGCTCGTCAAGAATGAGAAGCTTGGGTGAAGCGACCAAGGCGCGGGCGATGGCGAGCTGTTGTTGCTCGCCGCCGCTCAGCACTCCACCTTTCCGTTGCAGCAGCGTCTTGAGCTTTGGAAAGAAGTCAAAAATGTGGTCGGGCACATCGCGCCGTCGGGCGTGATTGGCCATCATGCCGACTTGCAAATTCTCCAAAACGGTGAGCTGCGCAAAGATCTCCCGTCCTTGGGGAACATAGCCGATTCCCGCGCGGGCTCGCTTATCCGGACTGGCCTTGGTCAGGTCTTTATCTTCGAAAACGACTCGCCCGGAGCGCGGCCGCAACAACCCCATAACGCTCTTGAGAAACGTCGTCTTGCCGACTCCATTGCGGCCCATCAGGCAAACGACCTCGCCCGGACCCACGGCCAGGTCCACGTCGCGCACGATCAGCGTTTCACCGTACGCCACTGAGAGCTTGTCGATCGCTAGCATCGGCGTCTCGATCCTGTCCGAGGTACACCTGGATTACTTTGGGGTCTTTTTGAACCGCTTCTACAGTACCTTCGCAGAGGATCTGGCCCTCGTCAAGGACCGTTACGGTTTGCGCGATTTGGCGGACGAAAGTCATATCGTGCTCGATGACCAAGAGGGTGTGCTTGCGGGCCATGGCCATAAGTAGCTCGCCGGTTTTCTCGGATTCGCGCGGCGTCATGCCGGCGACCGGCTCGTCGATCAAGAGCAGCTCGGGATCCTGAAGCATGACCATGCCCAGCTCGAGCCATTGCTTTTCGCCGTGAGCCAGAAGGCCGGCCGTTTTGTTTGATTTGTCCTTAAGTCCGGTAATTTCCAGGATTTCGTAAATCCGGCTTGGGCCGTTTCGGCCAAATCGGAAGAGATTGGTGAGAACTCTCCGCGAGGCCCGAGCGGCCAGTTGAAGATTATCCAAAACCGTCAGGCTCTTAAAGATATTAGGAGTTTGAAACTTGCGCCCGACGCCGAGTAAAGCAATGTTCTCTTGAGGCAAGGAGGTGATGTTCTTAGCAGAAGTGTTTCGGGCCTGGAATAATACTCGACCCTTGGCGGGCTTAATTTTTCCCGCGATCACGTCTAAAAGCGTGGTCTTCCCGGCGCCGTTGGGCCCGATGACGACCCGCAGCTCACCTCGTTCAATGGAGAAATTTAGTTCCCGAAGTACCAGGAAGCCGTCAAAGTTGACCGTGACCTCCTCGACTCTCAGAATCTCTTCGGGCACTGTTTTGGATTGAAATCCCATGATCGTCAGGCCGGCACTGGGGAAACAGGTTTGGTTCGCACTCCGAGTCGGTTGGGCAATCTGGCCAACCACATGGCCAGCATGGTTCCAAGTTTGGGCACAAAGACGGACAACAAAATGATTGGGCAGCCGATCAACACGCGGCCGGCACCTCGAAATCCCACGAGGACCCTTATCTTCTCCGTTATTTGAAATCCCTTGAACTGATCGACCACATCGAGAATGAGTCGGGGTTCCTTCAACAGGCCAGGGATTGTTATGGGGAAGTTTTCCAGATAAATGACGAGATAGATACCTCCTAAAAGTCCAAACAAGGCGGCCGGGCCGGCCACGGGAATTAGACCTCGCGGCAAGAACAGCACCGTCACCACAAAAAGCAGACCCAAGGCAATGGGCCAAAACTCCGGGAGAGCCGACGACACGTAGTATTGCCCGAAGCCAACCAAGAGGGCGCCGAGCACGGCGCCGAGCAGGCCGCCGCGCCCCCCAATGGCCACCCAGATCACTACTTCGATGGAAAATGGCGCGGAGAGATACACCGTGTCGCACACCGGATGATTGGCCAAGACATATAAAGCGCCGGCCAAACCCGCCAGGAGTCCGCCAAATGCGAACACGGCTGTCTTGTAAAGGGCCGTGTTGTAGCCTAGAGCCAACACTCGGTTTTCGTTATCCTGGATGGCGCTGAGGATCTTTCCGAACTTGGAGTGTACCAACAAGGTGCAAAAAAAGTAACTGGCCACCAAGGCGGCCGCTACCAGGTATACGGTCGCCCGAACATTTTCGGAGGCATCGAAAGACTGACCGAACAATTCGAGGCTCGACATGTCCTTAATTCCCACCACACCGCCGGTGAACCGCTGCTGATTGCGAACCGATAGGAAGACGGCCATGAGAAACGCTTGCGTAACCAGAGCGAAATAGACCCCCTTGACTCCTAATCGAAAAATCACCCAGCCGAAGACACCGGCCACCAGTGCCGGCAGAAGCAAACTGGCCCCGATGGCCAGGCTTTCATGCCCCAAGGGAGCAATCAGGGCCAGCCCGGGAGGCGGCACGTAGTTGGGATCGTTGGGGGCGAAGCCGGTATATTGCATGAATTGCGGCGGCGCCTCGCCCGGCTTCATGTATTCTTCAATTTCCGGAACCAAAGCCACGGAGAATTCTCCCTCTCCCCGGGAACCATTGCCGGTGATTTCCAGATAGAGCCGATCACCCTCTTGTTCCAATCGGCGTAGTATTCTTTCCTCCGCGATTTCGCCTTTCAGATCCAAGGGACGCCATTTCCCAATGGGTCCGGTTAAGTCCAGTGTATCGTTGTGAATCTGCTCGGCGGTATCGGGATCAAAGGAGGCGGCCGGCAACTTCGACAGCACCGCCGTCATCCCCGGGGCCGAGGTTTTTAGCACTCGGAATTGAATAGATTCGATTCGATACTTACCGTCGTTAATGAAAACTGTTTTGGGCGAAGGGAAATCACCCTGATATCGCAGAACGACCGTTGTCGGTTCGCCTTCCGTTGTTTTTGGCCTCGAATCCTGAGCCGCCTTGTGGAGCGTCAGACAGTAAGCAATCATATAAGCGCCAATGCCAAAGAAAACGCCTTGGCCCAGGCTCAAGAGTCCCGTGTAGCCCCAGACCAGATCTACGCTCAGGGCCAAAATGGCCAAGGCCATGAACTTAGCAAAAAGGTCTAGCCAATTTTGCTGCGACTTGGCGTTGAGCCCAGAGGGAAAGAGCTGGGGAATCAATAAAAGAAAGAGCAGGGATAGACCAGCCACAATGAAACCCGGTCTCGTCTTCAGGTTGCCGAAGAACGGAACGAAAATAGCCAGCGAGCGAGGCCGGTAATTGGCCCGGTCCGATTGAGTATCGTGCTCAGTCATATACTCGCTCCTTGGTGCGGACCAATCCGGATGGCCGAACCATGATGAAGCCAATGACCAGTGCCAGCACCGTGATTCGAGCGATAGGCGAAAAGACTTCGGAGATATACACCGGAAAAAGTCCGGGAATCAAAGCGTTGGCGTAAAGCTTTTCGGCCACGCCGCGGGCGATGCCCACCACTAGTCCGCCGGCCACCACCCCTTTGAGATGACCCATGCCGCCCAGGATTACTACCATGAAGGCCTCGACGATAAAGTCCTGGCCCATGTTGGGACCGAAATTGTACATCCCTCCGAGAATGCAACCGGCCACACCGGCCAAACCGGTCCCAAAGGCAAATGTCAACCCATCGACCTGGCTGGTTCGAATCCCCATGGCTGAGGCCATGGAGCGGTTTTGCGTTACCGCGCGGATCTTCAAACCCAGGCTTGTGTGAAAGAAACCGAAATAAACCAGGACGAGGCAAAAAGCCGTGATTGCAATGATGAAGACCCGGTAATACGGAAATCTCGAATCCGCATAGTTCCATTGGCCCACTAGCATGGCCGGAACACCCACGTTTTTTGGATTCCCACTAAAAATCAGTTGAATGACTTGCTGAAGGACCAATCCCAGTCCCCAAGTAGCCAACAACGTATCCAAAGGCCTGCCATACAAAAATCGAATCAGCCCTTTCTCCAAAAGATAGCCGGCCAGGCCAACGACCACGAATACGATCGGAATCACGTAAAAGAGATTCCAATGGAGCTCGATGGTGGTTTGCCATTCCGGTTCCCAGCGGACTCCAAAAATTCTTCCGGTTTCCCGGGCCAATGAACCCAAACCGGAAACAAATACCGACAAACCGTAGGGATTGGTCAACACATAGCCCAGGTAGGCCCCCAACATCATCATTTCCCCATGGGCCATGTTGATGACGCGCATGACCCCAAACGTGACCCCCAGCCCCAAGGCCGCGAGAATCAAGATCGAGCTCAGGCTGAGGCCGTTGAATAAGGCTTCCAGAAGTCCGGTCATGGCTGGACAAAAAGAGAAACCAGAAAATAGAAACCAGAAACCAGAAAAGAAGGCGACGAAATCTCCGGTGTAAATTCTGGTTTCTATTTTCTGGTTTCTGGTTTTCTTCTTCGGTTAGAGATCGATTTCCCCCTTCTTGGGTGATTTGATCCAATCGCAATCCTTCTGGTAGGCGATCTTGGGATAGGGCAGGGGGCGAATTAAGTCAATCTTGCCGGCCTTATCCTTCAATTCAAAGATAATGTCAAACTGCCCGTCCTCGCGGACGCGGCCCATGCGGAAAGGTTTCCAGGTGTGCAGGTTGCGGGGATCAAGACGAACCAGGCCGCCCGGCGCGGCGAATTCGATGGGCTTCTTCGGCTTCTCGATCGCCTGCCGTACTTTGTCGACGTCGGTGGATCCGGCCGCCTCCACTGCCAGTTTCCAGAAGTAGACCTGGAAATAGGCCGCTTCGATGGGGTCGTCAGTGACACGTTTTTCGTCCTTGACGAACTTCTTGAAGTCGGAAACGAACTTCTTGTTGCTGGGCAGATCGACGCTTTGGAAGTAGTTCCACGCGCACAAGTGGCCCTTGATGGCGGTCTTGCCGATCAGGTCGCGTAACTCGTCTTCGGCGACGCTGACGGCGCAAACCGGCACTTTTTCGGCCGAAATCCCGTTGTTGGCGAGCTCATTGTAGAAAGAGATGTTGCTGTCGCCGTTGATCGTGCTCAACACGACGTCCGGCTTCACTTGGGCGATGTCGTCCACAAACGGCTTGAAGTCCCGCTCTTTGAGGTCGGCGTATTTCTCTTGGACCGGCTCCGTATTGTAGACACCCTTGAGCTGAGCCTTGATGATCTGATTGGCCGTCCGGGGAAAAATATAGTCCGACCCGAGGAGGTAAAACTTGCGTTTGCCCATCTCCTTCCAGAGGTAGTCCACGGCGGGAAGAATCTGCTGGTTGGGAGCGGCTCCCGTGTAGACAACGTTCTTGGAACATTCATTGCCTTCATACTGAACCGGGTAATAAAGCATGCCGTTGTTTTGCTCGAAGATGCCGAGAACGGACTTTCGGCTCGCCGAGGTCCAGCAGCCGAACACGGCCGCCACCTTATCGTCCAGCAAAAGTTTGCGAGCCTTCTCGGGAAAGCCCTTGGCAAAGTCGGATGCCGGGTCCTCGACGATTGCCTCGATTTGCTTGCCGAGCACGCCGCCGGCTTTGTTGATTTCCTCGATGGCCATCAATTCCACATCCTTGAGCGACACTTCGCTGATGGCCATGAACCCGGTCAGTGAGTGCATGATTCCGACTTTGATGGTGTCGGACTGTTGGCTGCGGCTTTTGCCGGGAAAGGCAAAAGGCGACAAGGCGGTGGCCGCTGCGAGAGTCAAACTGGATCGGCCTGCCTTCTTCAGCAGATCGCGGCGGGTCATTTTCTGTGTTTCCGAGTCGAAATTCGTTTTCTTCATCCCACGTTGCTCCTTTCAATGTGCGCACTGGTACCCACGGAGAGATAAGTAGACACAAAGCCCCGACCCCTCGTGAGCAAATGAAATACCGCCGGCTTCATATTCTTCCCATCTGCGGCCCACGGAACAATTCGGAATAAGCAATCGCCGTAAACTATTGGCGCGTAAAGTGTAACGGAGTCAGGAGCTAGGCGCTTGACCCAAAGGGGCTGTATCGATCATGCCTTACGAGTTACTGACATCTACCATTTTCACGCCCTCATCATGGGCGGGCATGCCAGGATTGTGAGCAAGACTCGAAAAGTCGGGCTATACGCGAGACTGCCTTGTCTTCCTCGGGATAACCAAGGCATGGCATTCTATATAGGGGGGGTACTTGGCACTTTGGCACTCTCGCTCCATCTTTTGTTCCAACTCATTAAAAACCAATGATTTACGGTATTGAGCGAGAGTGCCAACCGCTCCCAAAACGTTTGGCACTCTCGCTTTTTTGGCACTCTCGCCCTTCACTGGCTTGAGTAATGCCAGAGCCGAAAGGATTGAAGCGTAGGTCAGGCTTTCCAGCCTGACGATTTTTGAATGCCTTAAACGCTTCGTCAGGCGGGAATCCTGACCTACGAGAAATTCCGGCTTCCGCCTTGATGACTTCGGCGAACCTCGGGAGCGCACAATTCCCGTGGAATTATTACCAGAAGCCGCCGCCATCTGCTTGTACATCGACTTCGCGCCTCCTAAGATTTCTTTCGCAATGTCTGCAGCTTCCAGCGAGGCGGGATCGGTATGCACCTGACACCGCAGGAGCGTGACAAGCTTTTGATCTACGTGGCGGCAGAGCTGGCCCGCGCTCGCAAGGCTCGCGGGTTGAAGCTCAATCATCCCGAAGCCATCGCTCTGATCACCAGCCATTTGCTGGAGCTGGCTCGCGATGGCAAAAGCGTTGCCGAGATCATGAGCGCGGGTCGGACCGTTCTCACCAAGAATGACGTAATGGCCGGCGTCGCCGAAATGATTCCGGAAGTCCAGGTTGAAGCTACTTTTCCCGACGGCACCAAGCTGATCACCGTGCATCAACCCATCCACTAAGAGATGATTCCCATGAACCCTGGAGAATATTTATTTGACGGTGAGCCGTTGGAGCTGAACGCCGACCGGCGGACTTGCACCCTGCAAGTCAATAACACGGGGGATCGGCCGGTGCAGGTCGGCTCACATTTTCACTTTTTCGAGGTGAATCGCGCACTGGTTTTCGATCGAGAGGCAGCTTACGGCATGAGGCTGGACTTGCCGGCCGGCACGGCCGTGCGCTTCGAGCCGGGCGAGATCAAGACCGTGCAATTGGTCGAGCTCGCCGGCCAGCGTCAAGTCTACGGTGGCAGCGGACTCGTGATGGGACCGCTGGACGAAAAAGGAGCCAAGAAACGGAGCTTCGAGCGATTGCAGTCGTGGAGCCGAGGCGATTTTCCTTTTAGAAAAAAGGGAAAAAAACACCACAAAGACACAAAGAGCACGAATAAGAAAATTAAGAAGTAGACATCTTACTTTTCGAGCGGGGGGCGTAAGCCCCCTGAGCCGGAGTGCCGTCCAGTGATGCATCCATACTCAGGGGGCTTACGCCCCCCGCTCAGAGGTACAAGCGGAGAGCAAACGAAATGAGCGTTCGTCTTTCCCGTCAAGCCTATGCCGGTCACTACGGGCCGACCGTGGGCGACCGCATTCGCCTGGCCGATACCGATCTGATCATTGAAATCGAAAAAGATTTTGCCGTTTATGGCGAAGAAGTCCAGTTCGGTGGCGGCAAGGTTATCCGCGACAGCCAAGGTCAGTCTCCACTTCCGGGAAAACTCAAGGAACCCCAGCTGAATCGTCGGCGTGGGCAAGGCGGGCAACCCGCTGATTCAGCCCGGTGTCGATCCTCGGTTAGTCATCGGGCCCGGCACGGAAGTCATCGCCGGTGAGAATCTCATTGTCACCGCCGGCGGGATCGATAGTCACGTACATTTCATTTGCCCGCAGCTCTGCGAGACGGCGATTGCCGCCGGCCTCACGACGCTACTGGGCGGTGGCAGCGGCCCGGCGACCGGGACCAACGCCACCACTTGCACTCCCGGCGCTTTTAACATCGAGCGCATGCTCCAAGCAGCGGAGGCTTTTCCGATCAATCTGGGATTCCTCGGCAAGGGTAACAGCAGTTTGCCGGGGCCTTTGGAGGAGCAGATCGAAGCGGGTGCTTGCGGGCTTAAGCTGCACGAAGACTGGGGCACGACCCCGGCCGCCATCGATTGCTGCCTTCGCGTCGCCGACCGCTACGACATCCAAGTAGCGATCCACACAGATACG
>WNFC01023467.1_pt1 | contig 15698 bp, 22 predicted proteins | sample 5400541 | NCBI WGS metagenome assembly WNFC01 (sample SAMN13153342, study PRJNA577476) | soil metagenome | isolation source: 120 cm saprolite under Douglas fir tree site 2 hole 2 replicate 1 | place: USA:California | collected 2015-04-18
TCACACAGAGTTGCGCGATGGCCACATCCTGTATCATGGCCGTTGAATAAAGTGGAGCACCCCCATTCAGTCAAACGGGCATTTCGCTGCAGTGTCCAGACTGTCTGCGAAATGAAGGGGAGTATTGAATGTGAGCGCGCGGATTTATAGATCCGTGATAAGGTAACTGTATTCAAATGATGGTGGGGATGAAGAACGACGTACGTAACCGGCATTGCCCTACGGAGGTTCAAATCACCCTGCGACAATGTGCAACTGAGACAATGCGCACTGCTATCATATTTTAGTGTGCGCAATACGTAGCGCTGTCCCGCCATGCATGGAGGCAGGCGCGGTGCGTTCTAGAGGTATACGGTAGTATGCATATGTACTTTAGTCCGAGTCCGGGGTATCTAATCTAATCTAAGCGGGGCGGATCTCCGGCGGCACTTGACGTGTTGTTCACGAATCACGAATCACAATCACGACGACTCGATCACTCATTACATTAAAGGCTGGCTAAACGTAGCAGCTGCGCAATCTCCATTCTAACATGCCTGACGAATTCGCACTGGGAGTGTCGTTCTTCGCCGGATTGTTTGTCGTGTCCTCTCTTACGGTTCACGCAGGAAGGTGGGGGGTTAGACCAGAGAAGGACTGAAGTGTCCATTCCCTGTCCCCGCTGGTTTTATGGGTGTAAACTACGGATGTAAAGTAGAATGTAACCTAACGCGAGAGAATGTAACTCTAGCGTCGCCGCTCGGCAACCGGCATGCGGCGGTCCGACGGTCCGCGTCCCAACATCCTCTCTATTCATCAGCTGGTATTTGAAGGGCGATCCCTTGGTCAGGCCCTCGCCATCTTATTCTCGCTGTCCCTGATCAACAGACATGTCCTCAGCTCAATGCTATCCCAACCGTAGGGTTCTCTGACCCGATCCTCTCGTACTTCTCCACTCTCCAATTTAACTTTGATGGCGTCCGTATGCTCAGAGAGGGCTGTGAGAAAGTGATTTGCATTTCCCTGAATACGTAGACAATCATCTTTGTGTCAAACTGACGACAACTCTACTTTTAGACAAGACCAGGTTTATTCAAAATTGCAAATTTTCGTAGATGGATGGTGTTAGCTGCCGGGCCTGAGCGCATCGAAGATGTCAGGAAGGCCCCAGATAATGTCTTGTCCAGGATTGAACCGAACGTCGAAGTAAGTATAGCGCGCAAAACGATGAGCTCATGCTCATGAGGTTTGCGGTTTGCTTCAGTTCCTTCAACTAGAATATACGTTCGACCTGTTAGACATGGAGAGCGATTATCACGTGGACGTAATACGTTCAAAATTGACACGGAATATTGCAGCCACTTTCAAGGAAGTCCATGAAGAGCTCAGCGCTCATCAACACTCTGGAGGAGTTGATCCTGACGGGCGACAATAGTAAGTGGTGAACTCGTGGGCGAACGACTTATAACTCACAGAGAATGCAGAATGGGTGAAGGTCCCTATCCTGGAGACGCTTCAACGAGTAATCTGCAGTGCCCCCAATCGTGTTTTTGTCAGGACTCCTCTTTGTCCGTGATCGTGGTCATGGCTCTTTGGTTTGTCTGATCTGTGTGATCCTCTTTCTAGGCCGGGACCGGGATTACCAAGATCTGAATTTGACATTTGCGACCAATGTTATAAAATATGGCACGATAATCAGTATGTTTCCGAAGCCTCTCAAGCCGTGCGTTGTCGTCCCTATCTACATCCTCTTGTCGCGGTCACTGAGATGCACATTCAGTTAGTATTGTGGCACACATGCTATCGAATCTCCCTTCACAGATTCAACAAGAGATTAAATTTATCAGACCTGTGGTTGAGGAGCGGTTCGCAAAGAGCAGGAATTCAGAGAGGAGTGGGATAAACCGGTTTGTGAATCAATGCTACCTAGTATTTCAAGTTCTCCCATGACACGGATGAATCACAGAATGATATGCTCATGTGGCTTATGAGCGAGGCCAAGGGAGTGGAGAGGTCCATTGAAGGCGTGGCACGATTGCTACTCTTTGTTAACTTTGCGGCTATCCACTCGACTGCTCAGGCAAGCGATAATACTAGTACCTCGACTCCCATTATGCAGTCCTGATCATGGCCTACCCTTAGACTATCACGCAAGCATTGTATCATCTCCTTGCGAATCCTGGATATATCGAACCTCTCCGCCGAGAGGTTGAGGCTGTGGTGGCAGAAGAAGGCTGGACGAAAGCCGGAATGGATAAGATGCACAAGATAGACAGTTTCTTGAGGGAGACCCAACATATTGATGGCCTAACCATCCATTCGTCAGATTCCTTCCCCAGTAACGCAAGTACTGATCGCTGATATGCGTGTACTTTTCCCCAGTGGTCATGTCCCGTCTCACGTTGCGCCCGTTGACATTTTCCAACGGTATGACTATTCCCGCAGGCACACTTATCGCCCTCCCAGCCAGTGCCGCCCATAGAGATGAAAGAATCTATCCGAACCCGATATAACCTCCCACATTTGGTTGCCAGCCCGGAACGGTTCTTTGCTGCTAATGAAGTCAAAGCTTTGCTTGCCCACATAGTCGTGACGTATGACATCAAGTTCGAGGAAGGGAAAGGGGCTCCCCGCGGGCTTTGCATCGCTGGCCCGGGGGTGCAAATCCTAAGAACCACGAATGTGATGTTTAGGACCCGTCAGAAGTGAGATCCCTTTGTCTCTGCCAGCCATCCAGTGATGTGTCCTCTATGTCAAAATCTCTAGTTATCTGTCAAGGTTAGTATAAATAAGGATTGCGACCTGTCCCCTCCATGTGTTTGACCTTGCTGTGTACGTATGAATAGTGCAGCTTTTAAGCATCCAAGACTTGCGTCTCGGGTATCATACAACAACTACGAAGCGATGTTCTTTGACATAGTTGCCCCATGCTCTCGGAGCCATTACGAGTCCAATTGGTTGCTAGCCCTTTTCAAGTTACATGCACGTTATCCTCCGGCATGGTTGCTGACTGGCAGCCATGACACTCCTTCAGTGGCTAGCTAGTCTGTCATAGTATTATTCTCCGGTGGCCCGTGTGGCGACTGCCTAACTGTCGACGCTTGCGGACTTGCGTCGCTCTACCCCGTGCTAGGGCACTGTGACGGCGTTACTGATCATATCTGATCGCATTTCGGTGCACGAAGCGATAGACGTTGACACAAAAGTTCCTGTACATTTCATTATTCCCGACATCCAGGAATACAGCTGCGCAGGTTCGAGAAGATGTCGACGAAAGAAGAGAGGAGGAAAGCAAGGTTGTACTATGACCACTGGCATCTACAAGTCAAGAACTACTACGTCAGGAATATGCGTGGTTTGCTACGGAATCCTCTTAGGACAACTTGGACTGGCCCCGTCAACAAACTTTGTCAGCCCTAGGGGACCAAAATTTTCAAAATTTGCAACGCCAACTCAACAGTTATCCGCCAGCGGCCCAGTCCTCCCAGTAATATGTGATCTTGCTGATGACTACTGCATCGGAGGATTGGCTCCCTGGCAGGAGCCCGGAAATTGAACACTTGCGCCCACCCCTGCAATTATTAGTGACCCAGGTGAAACACCTCTCCACATATTTTCAGCACGAAGGAAGGGTATCGAGGCCGTCGAAAAAAAACTTTGCATATCTAGACGCCCAGGTTTGGGAAACAGGACGCACTGCTGGCGATATTAAGCCGCTTTTTGAGCGGAGCATCAGCCGCCGCTGACATTGGAGCGACTCTATACAGTGCCGTATTGTGGGCCTGTTGCGGTCGGAAGTGAACACGAAGTCTTTCAATTGTGGGTTTGCTTCCCCAGTTACAATACGGATAAGAAATTCAGGAACAAAAAGGCAACAATTGCCGCAGTGCGTAGATGTTTCGGGATGACGTCGCGGGCAACCTGGCCCGTGGACGCTTACTACATTCCCTCCTATCAAATGTTCATACCGTCCCACACCGCCCCGCTACGAGCCACCCCTCGTCCCACACTTCCCTTATTACACTTCTCACTTCTCTCAATTCTCCTCCCGACCTATCTCGCACTTGTTACGTTACATGGACTATACGCCCGTCTCTTCGTTCTGAGATACCAAGGGCTATACCAAGTCTTTCGGGATTGTCCGAACACGCTATAGGACTGGCTACGATTTTCTTGCTCATGCTGATGTCGTCTGCATACTTCCTACTAGTGAGGCTTCCTGAGGAACTATCCAGACACCATGGCCAAGGTTTCCTGAGCATGTATAAATACAAGCTCGTTCCCATATTGACATTCCTTTGAAATAATGACGATAATTTTTGGCTTCCATAGAGACCGAGAGACCGAGTATTCGGTACAACTTCCGCGCTGCCACACGTGTCTACGCAAATTGTCCTTCGGCGTGCATGTCCAGTATCTCCAACAAACGCCGATCTGTCTTTGTATCGTGTAGTAACACCCATCTCTAATTCTCTAGGCGCTGGAGTTCCTCTGTGAGGATAGATACGACCTCTGGGAAACGGGGCTTGAATATGCAATCGTACGGAAGAGGCCGGCTACACGCCAGGTTATCAGGTGGGGTGACACCTCCAATAAAATGAGTACTCACGTAACCAGGCCTGTATCAATGAATGTGTCAATGTCTAGTGGTACCTCCTTCCCATTTGCGTCCCGCGGGCCTTCAAGTTTCGCCGCCCACAGTATCCGCGCTGTGTTGATGAAGAGCGTGTTATTAGCCAGGTGCTTGCCCACGCAGACCCGTCGCCCAAACCCGAACGAGACATGCCCTGCCTGAACAGCTTGAACGGAGCCAGATAACAACTCTCCGTATTCGTCGAGGTGCCGCTCCGGCCGGAATTCATCCGCGTCTTCACCGAATACGGCGCGGTCATGATTGCAGAGCCAGACGTTGGGTATGCATATAGTGCCTTTCGGAATGAACATGCCTTCGTACCAATCGTCTTCGGTCGCGGCGTGAGCTACCCCCAGCGGTAAGGTAGGGCGCCAGCGCTGAACTGCTTCGATAATCGCTCGCACGTACGGAAGACGAGGAGCGTCGGCATAGGTGGGGAGACGGTCGCGGCCAACCTCGGCATCCAGTTCGGCTTGTGCTCGGCGCTGCGCTTCTGGGAAGGCGATCATAGCAAGTGCCCACCAATAAAGGGTGGTAGCGGTCGTTTCGGCACCTGCGGAACTGAGATGTGTCGTATCTTCACATGATAGATAACAACGACGATTCACACTTACTACAACACCCCAGAAAGGAACGACATTTCAGGTTCACTGATGCGGTCGTGGTGCTGTATCAAAGACGCGCTGAAACTTGGTCGGTTTCCTCCGTTGGCCTATGCTACCTGGTAATCGGGCTCCAAATACCACACTAAAGACAAGTACGTACAAGGTCAACTTGAACACGATTGAGAAGGCCTTTGTACATGGCATAGTCTTCCGTAAATTGTTTTAGGCCTTCCCGCTTCCATCTCGCGAATCTTGTTTGATCGTGCATCAGTATAAAATGAGATAACGGACAGAAGTAAAGGACCTTTCGGGGATATGTAGCATCCATGGGAACATATCTACGAAATAAGATCCTGGGATCACCGCTTTGCTAAGTCGAAGGTTGTAATCCTCAATTCTTTCGAGAGTGTCATCATGCTCCGACGTGATTGTCGGATAGTCGTAGAGAATGGACAAGATCGTCGAGGCTGATAAACGCTTCAATTGTTTATCTAGGTCGAGACTGACAGAAGGCGTTAGGAGCGACGAAACCAAGATAGTGGCCTCCTTCGTCTGAATAGGATAATATTGTTGCACAACCGTCTTGGTGAGGGATTCGTGTGCAGCACGGCGGAGGCGACGCCAGCTATATAGAGACGTGAGCATGGGTATCGCGTGATCTCACGGTAAGAATAGTAGCGCTCACCGTTCCCCCTGGTTCATCAATGAGAACATTAGGCCATTGCTAAGGATGTCCTGCGCCATGATGAGTCGGGGACGATCAGAATAGTTGTTCGCACGGCGCTCGAGTAGATCGAAAGTTGATTTGATACTGTTAAGCACGATTGTAGGTTGTCCAGCCGCGTTAAGATACATGACCTCTCCTGCAATTACCGTGAGCCACCTTAGCATCCCCCTGAGTAATGACCAGACTCACCAAAACGTTCCTTACAATCTCTCGAAGATAGCCATTTTTTATCCAATAGTTGAAGGGCGTTCCCAAGGATAGGTAAACCCCCAGGGCCAGGAGGCAGTTTTCTCCAAGGACTTCTGATGTAGCGGACTGCGAATATGATGGCCAACCCGAGTAGGGTGCCTACCGTAAGGGTCCTGGCATCCCAGATTGCCTCGACAATGGGTGCTCCCAAAGATCGTGAAAACATAAACTTGGGAGTTACTGCACCCACTACGGAAAGGGTTCCTCCTCTAGACACTAAGCTGTGATTCGGGCATGAGGCTTCAAGCTTCAACGCTTCATACCTAATCCTGTGCGCTTGTCGTCGTAGAAGACAGAATGTGGATGAAGCGTAAAGAGCTAAGGAGAGACCACTTTTATAACCTTGGCTACTTTCCGATCAATGGCGTGTCCACTTGCTTCGGATACATTTGTCCCCAACCTAACGAGAGAACGGGAAGGTGGATCACACAGTATTAATTTCGGCTCGCAAGCTTGTCGGAAGTTGGAATGGCCCCAAACTGCGGGTTGTATGTGGATTGTTGATCATTCGCACACAAAACACGCTGTCAGTTATACTTCTTGTTGTAGAAAAGCGTCCGGCTGAGCCCGTATCCGTATGTTTGAGGCGCCTTAAATATCATTTCTCACGCCACAGTACGTTGAGCATGGGAAGGAACCTCGAGGCCCCTTGCCATTAAAATGGCGGCCCTGAGAAGCCCATCACACGGAACGTCGCCGGACTACTGTAGTATAGTATTGCTTGGAGACTGGTCAACTTTGAGTTACATGAGCTTTGTCGACTTACGAAATCGGCCTCAACTCCCCGGCCCGGCAGTGAGTGTCGTTTCAACCAGACAGGCGTCTTGGTGATTTCGGATACACAAAATGTCACAAATGCTTTTGGACAAGCGTCTGTTTTCGTCGACCGCAAACACGCCACTCCCTGTGTGCGCTCGCCGTCGCTCCCTCTGCGCTGTTTTCGGATACACAAATGCTTTGGGACAAACGTCTGTTTTCATCGATGCACCGTCTCCTATCGTACATGATCCATGATTGGTCCACGTTACATGATGCCCTGCCTCTGCAAACTGGGCAACTCCGCGTTCTCGGTCTGGTCGACGCGACACGTCACGCGTCCCTCCGAGTCCCCGTGCGCTCACCGTCGCTCCCTCTGCGCACTCAGTCGTCGTCATCTATCGCCGAGTCCCTCTCTTCGGCAGTTGGCACAGAGTTGACCCCGAGAATGCAGGAATGCGATTCGTTGCTGGCTGGCCTTTTTCGGTCATACAAACATGGTCCTTTGTTGAATTCATTGCCAACTCTCCACTCTGATTGGCTGTCCCCTGTTTTTTTTCCGGTCCCTCTCTGCAGTCGGATGGCCGTTTTTGGATACACAAATCCTTTCGGATAAACGTTTGTCTGCGCACTCTCCATCTCATGGCACCGCACCGTTCTCTATCCTCCGCAGCTGGCACAGCGTTGACCTCGAGACTGCGTTTCGTTGCTGGCTGGACTTTTTTGGTCAGACAAAATTGGTCCGTGGTTGGCGGTTTGAAATTCGTTGTCAAGTCACCGCTCTGATTGGCTGTCCCCCATCAACCCTTTCTCCTTTGTTGTCGCACAGACAGTTCACAATTGGGCCATCTTCGGTCACACAAACGCTCGTACTTGAACACACAAATCTTCGTTTTCATCGTATTCTATTGTCATGTTTGCGTCCTGTCAGTTGATAGTGGATACGTTGTATGCGAGGTTCCTTCTACCTGCTGTAGTGCAGTACGTTTCCAATGAAACATAAGATATGTTGATATTACAAAGGGGATTGATACCAAATTGCCGTCATTCAGCGCATGCATGTCGTCGTCGTCGTCGTCGTCGTTGTTGTCGTTGTTGTCGTTGTTGTCGTCGTTGTCGTTGTCGTCGTCGTCCATCTTCCTCGTGTTCGTCGCCGCCATTGTCACCGTCAATTTCGTCCGAAAGCACGTGGTTGCGATCGCCGCCCAACAGCGCAAACAGCGTGTACATCATCTTCTCGTCCAGCAGCGTATCCGTGTGTTGCAAACCGAAATCGCGTAGCGCGCAGTCATTGGCGACGTCGAGCGCGACGCAGAGGACGGCGACAGTTTCGATGGCCGCGAAGCCGATGTCCAGGTCGACGCCTGGATCGGTCTGGATGACCATAATGCAGCTACACGCCGACTCGCCGCTTGTGGGGGCCATAGAGAGGAGAGGACGGCCACGCGTCGGTCAGTGGAGAGGGCCGAGGGCAAGAGACGGTGGCTCAGTCACTCCTGGATGCACTATGTGCGCAGGACCAGCAGTGGATGATATGATGTAACATTATTCAGGTTCAGGGATCGGGCACAGTTTTGCCACCCGGTCCTCCATTGTGTTCCTACGTGTCACGTGGAGCACTCAATAAACAGAAATCTCTCATTTTCTTTCCTTTCATCTCTGACGATATGATATAAAAGCGATGCGGCCAACGCATACGTATTGACCCACAATAAATATCCTCCCGCTTTCGTCGCCCCGCTTGAATCTCTACACAACTGCGGCGCGTGAGAGTGAGCGCTATCTGCCAGCTCAACTGCGGTTATGTCTCATCCGAGTCGGTCATCGAATCGATGGTCTGACAGCGGCATACTTTCTGACTTGCTTTAGAGGCCGACTACTGGCCGACTCAGGCTGGTCTGCCATATGTTCCTTTCTGTCTTACCCACGCCTCTCAACGATGACAAATAACGATCTTCCTCAGGTTCTGTCAACGAAAAAAAAATAGGGGAGACCAACAAGCCATGCGATGACACTTGACAATTTAACGTTTAACAGTTAATAAACTTTGTGATGGCCTTTGTTCACGGCAAACTCTATCACCATGGGCGTATATAAAAGGCTGACTCAAAGTAAGCATCCGTCTTTTTTTCACCTGAAACACCTCGTTGCAACATGCCTGACGAATTCGCTCTGAGAGTGTCGTTCCTCGCGGGATTGTTTGTCGTACTCTCTCTCTTCATCAGCTGGTATTTGAAGGGTGATTCGTTGGTCAGGCCGTCACCCTCTCATTCTCGCTGTCCCTGATCAACAGACTTGTCTTCAGCTCAATGCTATCCCAACCGTAGGGTTCTCTGACCCGATCCTCTCGTACTTCTCCGCTCTCCGATATAACTTCGATGGCGTCCGCATGCTCAGAGAGGGGTACGAGAAAGTAATTTGCGTTCCCCTTGAATATGTAGACGTACTTCTCCGTGTCAAACTGACGACAACCCTACTCTTAGACAAGACCAGGTTTATTCAAAATTGCCAGTTTTCGTAGATGGATGGTGTTAGCTGCTGGGCCTGAGCTCATCGAAGATGTCAGAAAGGCCCCAGATAACGTCTTGTCTATGCTTGCACCAATAATCGAAGTAAGTATAGCGCGCGAATTGACAAGCTCACGCTCATAGGTTTACCTCAGCTCATTCAACCAGAATATACTCTCGACTTGTTAAACATGGACGACGATTATCACGCAGGTGTAATACGTTCAAAATTGACACGGAATATTGCTGTCACTTTCGAGGAAGTTCGCGGAGAGCTCATCAACGCTCTGGAAGATTTGATCCCGACGGGCGAGGATAGTAGGTGGTAATCTCGTAAGCAAATGATTTATAGCTCATGGAGAACGCAGAGTGGGTGAAGGTGCCTATCATGGAGATGCTTCAACGAGTGATCTGCAGTGCCACAAATCGTGTTTTTGTCGGTGTTCCTCTTTGTCCGTAATCGTGGTCATAGCCCTTTGGTTTGTCCGATCTGTACTAACACTCTTTCTAGGCCGGAATCGTGATTACCAGCATTTGAATTTGACATTCGCGGTCAATGTTATAAAATATGGCACGATCATCAATATGTTTCCGAAGCCTCTCAAGCCGTGCGTTGTCGTCCCTATCTACATCCTCTTGTCGCGGTCACTGAGATGCACATTAGTATTGTGGCACGCATGCTATCGAATCTCCCTTCACAGATTCAACAAGAGATTGAATTTATCAGACCTATGGTTGAGGAGCGGTTCGCGAAGATGGAGGAATTTGGAGAGGATTGGGATGATAAGCCGGTTTGTCAGACATCGTGCCTGGTATTGCTCTCATTACACGATTCATCACAGAATGATATGCTCATGTGGTTAATGAGCGAGGCCAAGGGAGTGGAGAGGTCCCTTGAAGGCGTGGCACGGCGATTGCTGGCTGTTAACTTTGCGGCTGTCCATACGACTTCTCAGGTAAGCGCGATGATACTAGTACCTCCTCAACCCCTATTATGCGGTCCTAATCATGGCATACCCTTAGACTTTCATGCAAGTATTGTATCGTCTTCTTGCGAATCCTAAATATATCGAACCACTCCGCCAAGAGGTCGAGTCTGTGGTTGCAGAAGAAGGCTGGACGAAAGTTGGAATGGATAAGATGCACAAGATAGACAGTTTCTTGAGGGAGACGCAACGTGTTGACGGTCTGGCCGTCCGTACGTTGGATTCCTTTCTCAGTAGTCCAAGTACGGATTGCTGATATGCGCGCGCTACTTTTCCCCAGTGGTCATGAACCGTCTCGCGTTGCGCCCGTTCACATTTTCCAACGGTGTGACTGTTCCCGCAGGTACACTTGTCGCCATCCCAGCCAGTGCTGCCCATAAAGATGAAAGAATATACCCGAATCCCGACGAATTTGACGGCTTTCGCTTTGCGAAGCTCCGCGAGAGTGAAGGGCGTAATGCGACAGGTAATACGACAGGTGGATACCAAGTGATCTCTACATCTAGCGAACACCTGGCTTTCGGGTTGGGTCGGCACGCATGGTGAGAATTTGTGCTTACTGTTTATCAGCCCGATATAACTCCGCACACATTTGGTTATCAGCCCTGGACGGTTCTTTGCCACTAATGAAGTCAAGGCTTTGCTTGCCCATATAGTCGTGACGTATGACATCAAGTTCGAGGAAGGGAAAGAGGCCCCACGCGAGTTTTTCATCGCCGGGCAGCGTATCCCAAGGACTGCGAATGTGATGTTCAGGACACGGCAGAAGTGAGACTCCTTCGTCTCTGTCAGGGTTGTATCACAGATAACCGTTTTCGTTCTCTCCCCTCCATTTGTTTTAACCGTACTGTGGAGGCTGCCATGTCTTTGTTTAAACTTGAACCATGTTCATTTTTACTATAACATCCGAACATGCGTCTCGGGTACAGCAGCCTATGAAGCGAATTTTCGTTGGCAAAGGTCCCGCATGCTCTCGGATATCATGCATGATGAGTTCAATTAGATGTTCACCTTGAACCCATGCCCGTTATTCTTCGGCATGGCTGCCGACCGGAAACACAACATCCCCTCTTTTAGCGGGCGACCGGTCTGTCATATAATTTCCGAATGACCCGCGCGGCGGCTGCCTAACTGCCGTAGACTAGCCTGAGCCACTTCATACGTTTATTCTCACACGTCATGTCTGAGAGAGTCGCTTTCTATAACCCGGTTGGCCCTGAGCCGCCCACATATTCACTCCCTCCGGAAGAAGTCGCCCCCGGCATTTTTTTTGCCGATCTCTTCTCGCTCGTCAACCCGACGGAGCTCCGGACGCGGGGCATATACAACATCGCTGTGGCGCGGAATTGCGAGGGATCCTACCCGCGTGATGCTGAGTGCGCGTACATCGACGAGCCCGCGACGCTGTTCGCGCTTGCGGACGTGCGTCGCTCTGGCCAACCCGTGCTCGTGCATTGCGATGGCACGGGGGAGGGCGTCGACTTTGTGACGGCGTTACTGGTCATGTCTGATCGCGTATCGGTGGACGAAGCGATAGGGAGGGTGACACAAAAGTTCCCATATATTTCATTGCGCCCGACATCAAGAAGACAGCTGCGCGGGTTCGAGGAGATGTTGGTGGAAGAGGAGAGGAGGAAAGCACGGTTGTATGACCATATGGCATCTACGGGTCAAGAACTACGTCAGAATATGCGTGGTTTGCTACACAAGTATCTTAGAGCACCTCAATAGTACCGCCACAAGGGTTTCATGTCCCCGAATTTGACAGTTCTTTCCGGGTTTACGTCGTCGTACATCATGGCGTGTTTGCGATTCAGTCAAAGTTACAGCCATATACGTTCTGTGCAACTTCCTTCCATGAAGTCGCGTCTACGGCGAATTCCGCGGCGTATTCAGCCTCGAGGTGGTGTAGTCGCCGGCCAACTATGACTAAACTGTGAAGCGGCTCTCCGAAAACATCTGGCGGCTGCTCCAGGAGCTGAGCGAGTGTGCCGCACACGATGCGCTCGTTATCCGGGCCACCTCCCACGCGCGAAAGCGCAATCGCGAGGGTCCGGTCCGGTATGAGCACGCCACCGTGCCGCTTGTCCTCGACCTCGATGAGCTGGGCCACCGCCTGCGGGATGGACATGTACCGCGGCGGTTCGTAAATCTTGCGCCCCCTGCGCATAAGTAAGTCGGTATGATCCTTCCACAGGGGGCGTCCCGTCCGACAGGATGGAAAGGGGAGCCAACAACGCACCGGGCCAGATTCTCCTCGCTCTGTTCCTTGACTTTGATGTCCAGCAGGATGAGGGTGTGCGTCCCGAGGTCGGCATTCTCGCGCACACGGTCGTAGAAGCTGTCTGGGCGCCACGTGTCGGTGAAGAAGACGAGCGAGACGGTCTGGCCAAAGTTGTACAGCTGCAGGCCGCAGGCGCCCACCGCGTTCATGATGGACGCGTTGTGTATGACGCGCGTCGGGATGCCGAGCGAACGAGCGCGGAGGAGGATGTCGGTGTGCGTCGTCGCGCCAAAGGGGTCGCCGACGACGAGGAGGGCGACATCCTGAGTGTGCGCGTCTCTCAGGATCTCGTCGCTTGCCGTCTCGACCGTGTCGCGGTCCGCTAGGATGAGCGGCTTGCCGTAAAGCTCTTCCTTTACGGGGTGGGTTGATATTAGATCAGGAACGGGCAACTCGGAGATAAAGACATGCCAGGTGGTCCTTTTGAACGGTGAGGATGCTGGTGTAGGCCTCGAGATACACACGTGTAGATGACCTTACGGCCTATTATAATGTGTAACATTCAGGAGAAATGAGATCGATGAGGTGTTTGCCCTTCTCATGGCTATTATCTCCCCCTCGGGCTTCTCGGTCGACGGGCCTTTTCTTTACCACAGAACGCCGCCCCCGGACTCGGACCCGGTCGCGGTATGGTTCCCTCAAACACTGGCTTCATCCCAATCGACATTTACTACGCCGTTCTTGAACACCTCACCGATAGGCGCGACCTCTATGCCGCCGCCCTCGCCAACCGGGATTTTAACCTCGCTGCCACTCCGCTCCTGTATCGCACTCTCGACACCGACACGCGTACCGGACAATGGGGTCATAAAACCGTGCGTCCATTTCAGCCCTCGCTCAAGCTAGGCATCGTGCTCAAGTCCCATGCCAGACTAACAACATAATCCACCCTGCGCACACCCTTCTCCGAAGGCCCGAACTCGCTCGTCACGTACGGCATGTTCACGAAACAGGTCGAGTCTTTTTTCTTTCGCGAGTGGAGTGAGCGGTGGGCTCGGGACGCGCTGTCAGTGCTTGATCTGCTGCTGGCTCCTTTTCGCTTGTTCTTTGGTCTTTCCCTTCTCATTCTCGCCGCATGCCACTTACTTGCGTCTTGCCTTTCAGGTGTATTGCATGCCACCTACCCGAAAGTCACGGAGGCTGTCCTCAAGGCCCTCTCCCTTTGCAACAACTTGTACTCTTTCACTTGGGCTGATACATCCGCCCCACCCATCGTCTTCCTATCCTTTCTCAACATTCTCCGCGACCTTCCCTTGCGAGCGCTCACCCTCCGCACCTATAGCGATCTTGGAGAGGACGCATGGGCTTCCCTCAACACCTTCCCTAATTTACAAAAGGTAGCCATATGGTGTATGGATGGTCCGCCACGTGTTCTGCAAGGTTGGGCGCCTCTGTTAGGAAGCACCCTCACGGAACTGGAACTTGGGGTACGTATCGGTCACTCCGTTCCGATCATGACTCACGAGCAGTGTCGTCCTTAACTACTTAGCGGTGCGCTGGCGTCCCTGAGACCATTTTAATTGGTGTACTTTCACAACTCCCGCACCTACGAGACCTACGGTTAAGAGGCGTGTCGAGCAGCGCCATTCCAGATATTCTCACCTCGCTCCCCGATCTCGTCGCGCTTGACACAGAGTATCTCCGCCCGGGCTTGCTCTGTCCATTAGAGCAACACCTCACTGTACGCACGTCCTCCGTTGACCTACAGGGCCCTGTGCAGCTTTGGGCATGGCTCCGTGCGCTCACGCCGCGCCCATCACTCGAGTCCTTTACGCTATATGCATTTTCAACAGCGGGTCAGACAAACATTCCTCGGGGTTTTCTGGTCTCTCTTGCTCGTAGACACGCGGACACACTCCGTCGATTCCTCGTTAATATGACGCAGCTTACGCTGGAGGACGTGCACTGCGTTTGCGAGCTCTTTCCGCACCTCGAAGAGCTTTCCTGTGCCGTTGCAAGTCATGATGCCGTGCGAAGCTCCTTTTCGTTTTCCGTCCAACACCCATGAACTTATCTCCCCATAGGAATCAATCGGGCGCGCGATTGAGAAGGCACACAGTCTCCGCTCACTTAAGTTGCATGTATACTGGATCCCTACGACGTCGGACGTCCCCGATGCTCAATCCCCTCTCTCAGTCCTAAGTGGATCTGCGCTGCACTCACCCAATTCTCCTATCGCGCGATTTGGACGAGCAGATGCTGAAGCATTGATGCGTCGCCCGGGTTCGCGTTTATCTACGGTATCAATGGGGCCGCACGTGTTTCGGGGATATTGGATGCAGAAGCCATGTATCGATGGGTCGGTGCGATTATGTTTTGAGGTGCAGAGGATTGTATAACAGGACACAGAAGTCCGTAAGGTAGGGCGATGGGCCAGATGGTTCACCGTTCCGCGTGTCTTTGAGACACTTCTTATTCGTTAGGAGGCATATTTTTCTGAGTAATTTTACGCTAATCTGCGGCGGGTGATCGTCGTGATCGTCGTGATCCACTCTTCCGGTTACCATCACTGGTACAATTACTTGGACGATTACGAAAGTAGCTCTACACATAAGCACGGACAGATCCAAATGGGACACATTGGCGACGTTACATGCCACGACCGCGTGCCCGGCCCCCGCGCGTTGGCCCACCGCGTCCGCCACCGCGACCTGAAAGAAATGATGGAAGGTCTCAGCGTGGTCTCAAATGTGTGAGACGTAAGGCAGACCTCGTTGTGGTGCTCCACTGCGACCTGCACGAGCGGATGCCCGATGAGCGAAACAGGAATAAATAAGGTGTGCTTGCGACGTACCTCGTCCTACGCCACCAGCATGTGGGCCGCCCCGCGCGCTCTTACCCGCTTCTCTCGCGCGCGTCTGTTCCTCCTTGACCACGTCCAGCAGCGCGTCCGGCACGCGCAAGTACTTTATCTAACCCCCCGGGGACGAACGAACGATCAGACAAGGTTCCCTCGCGGGATGGTGGGGGGG
>WNFC01004172.1_pt1 | contig 15696 bp, 13 predicted proteins | sample 5400541 | NCBI WGS metagenome assembly WNFC01 (sample SAMN13153342, study PRJNA577476) | soil metagenome | isolation source: 120 cm saprolite under Douglas fir tree site 2 hole 2 replicate 1 | place: USA:California | collected 2015-04-18
GTACGCTGTGATACCCGCTTATTTTGACAAGGAGGCAATCTATGGCAACGGCAGTTAGTGAACGCGTTGTTGCTACTGCCCCTCCCAGTAGAGGGAGGCAAGGCATCTCCTGGTGGGCCCTGGCGTGGATCGCGCCCGCCGTGATCATATTGTTAGTCTTTTTCATCTACTCTCTGGGCCAGACTATTTGGTGGAGCTTTCAAAATGCCGATTCGACGCGGCTCGTAGGGCTGAGAAATTATGTGCAGGTCTTCACCGACCCGAACTTACTCGATGTGCTGAAGAATAATCTGCTCTGGTTGGTCCTGGGGACGGTGCTGACAGTAGGTCTGGGTCTGGTCGTTGCCGTACTGGTAGACAGGGTGAAGATCGAGAGTGTCATCAAGTCTACACTCTTTATACCCATGGCGATTTCATTTGTGGGCGCCAGCATCATCTGGCGCTTCGTCTACGCCTATGTACCGGCCGGACAGACCCAGATCGGCCTGCTCAACGCGATCCTGGCGCTTTTCGGAGTGCCACCCCAGTCATGGCTTACTAATCTAGCCATAAATAACTTCGCGTTGATCGCGATCTATGTCTGGATGTGGACAGGCTTTAGCATGGTGATCATCTCGGCCGCTCTCAAAGGTATTCCCGACGAAGTCATAGAGGCGGCTAAAATCGATGGCGCGAGCCGCTGGAACATGTTCTGGCGGGTCACGATCCCACTGATCAGCCCAACCCTTGGCGTCGTCACCACCACCATGCTCATCAACATCCTCAAAATATTTGATGTCGTCTATGTCGAGACGGGTGGTAATTATCATACAAGCGTGATTGCCATGGAGTTTTACAACCAGTTGTTCAATAACAGTAACTATGGCCTGGGCAGCGCGCTGGCTATACTCCTGACCATATTGGTTTTGCCGGTGATGATTATCAATATTCGCAGAATGCGTAGAGAGGAGGTGGGACGATGAGTGCCACACAGCAAAGTGCAGTGCAAGCGGCGCAGGTGAAACGCACTGCTGAGGGACAACAGGGGACGAGCAGCTACTTCCTGCGCTCTTTCAATAACGGTCTGATCACTGCCCTGGTGGTAGCGATCGCCCTGCTCTGGTCGGTGCCGACCTTTGGCCTCTTTATTAGCTCGTTTCGCCCACCGCAACTGCTCGCTACTACCGGCTGGTGGTCGGGGCTTCTCCCGCCCTGGCATTTTACCATTCAGAACTATGAGCAGGTCATCAACGCCCAGGGCCTGGGCCAGGCTTTTCTCAATAGCCTGATCATCTCTATACCGGGGACGATACTTCCTGTCCTGCTCGGCTCATTCGCGGCTTTCGCCTTCTCCTGGATGAAGTTCCCTTTGCGTAATACCCTCTTTTTCGGCATCGTGGCGCTGCTGGTGGTTCCGTCACAAATTGCACTGGGGCCTATCTACACCCTGCTCACGCAGCTCGGCTTGACAGGCACGTACGCCGCAGTCTGGATTGCCCACACTGCCTTTGGCCTGCCCTTCGCGGTCTTCCTGCTGCGCAACTTTTTCGCCGCGCTCCCCCGCGATCTGATGGAATCGGCCTATGTCGACGGGGCATCGAATTTCCGCGTGTTCTGGACCATCATTCTGCCCTTGTCGGTACCGGCTCTGGCGTCACTGACTATCTTCCAGTTTATGTGGGTGTGGAATGACTTGCTGGTCGCTTTGATCTACCTGGGTGGCAGTCCCCAGGTCGCACCAATGACATTGGTAGTGGCTAACCTGGTCGGCGCCTATGGCGAAAACTACCAGGTACTGACCGCAGCTTCTTTCCTCACCATGGCCCTGCCACTGCTAGTGTTCTTCTCCATGCAGCGCTACTTCGTACGCGGCATCCTGGCCGGCTCGGTCAAAGGTTGAGGTGAATTTACTTCACGGCTAACACCCTTGAGAGGGAACCATCAGTGCGCTGACAGGCCCTCTCAATGTCCTCCTGGCAAACGCTTATTCGCGCTACCGTCTCCTTCTCGACGATGCTAGCCATCAATTCATTAGAGTAGCCTTCTGATAGCCCCCCAAAAGACGTTCTATGCATCTCCTTCCTTCACCCATACTAGTGGTACTGTCGAGTTGCATGTACCTGACATGCGAATGCCATTCAAAAGGTACGGGCTTGCTGCGCCGAGGTCTCTTTGAAAACAGGAGAGAAGAGTTCTGTCTATGACTGATGAAAATGCACGCACCTATCCGCCGGTCAACCCTGGCGGAAACAAGCGAGTGCTGGTGATCGATGACATGCACGTCATGCTCGACTTAGTAGAAATCATGTTGCAGATGGAGGGCTACGAGGTGGTGACTGCAACAGATGTACCTACTGCTTTAGAGCACATCGAGAAGACATGCCCCGACCTCATTCTTCTTGACATGATGATGCCGAAAATGAGTGGTAATGACTTCATCCAGCAATTCCGACAACGTCAATGCCAAAATGTAAGCGCACCAATTATTCTGCTCACTGTGAAGCTATATACGGAGGATGAAATTGAACGGCTGGGGGTGGCCGGCTACTTGCGGAAACCGTTTCACCGGAAGGAGTTAGTAGACAAACTGAATGAACTCCTCGGTGATCCGAGCGATAGTGCCTCCAAAAGACCTGGAATTCTACTGTAAGGCAGCTATAGAGAGGCTTGCCATACCCGTACTGTTCCATCGTTGCTGGCAGAGGCGATAAGCTTGCCATCCGGCGACCATGCCACAGCATTCACACCAAGTGTATGGCCGCGATAAGTGAAGATAGGAGTACCGCTCGTCGCATCCCAGATTTGCACTGTCTTGTCAACGCCCGCTGAAGCTGAGGCGATGCTTTTGCCATCGGGCGACCACGCTACGGTACTTACCGGAGCTGCGTGGCCAATATAGGTGAGAATGTGTACTCCCGTTGCGGCATCCCACACCTGCACGCTGTGCTCTCCCCCCAAAAAGAAATTGCCGCTTGCCGAGGCGATACGCGTGCCATCCGGCGACCAGGCCACGGCGTTCACCGTACTCGTATGACTGAAGAGAAAGATGGGCATAGCAGAGTGAGCATCCCAGACTCGCACGGTTTCATCATTGCTTGCCGAGGCGATGCGCGTGCCATCTGGCGACCAGGCCACGGCAGATACCTGCGCTTTATGCCCGGTGAAGGACAGCATTTGGCTTCCACTGCGGGCATCCCAGATCTGTACCGTCTTGTCTTCGCTCCCGGAGGCAACGCGCGTGCCCTTTGGCGACCAGGCCACGGTATGCACTGGTTGCGTGTGGCCTTCATAGGTGAGAATATGCACCCCTGTGGCTGCGTTCCATATCTGCACCACGTGTTCGCCTCCAAAAAAACTATTGCCACTTGCTGAGGCGATCCGCTGGTTTGTATGTGTAGGTGACCACGCTACCGCATTGATATTCGTGGTATGGCCACGATAGATGAACAGATGAGCGCCGCTGGTAGCGTCCCAGACCTGCACCGTCTGATCCCCGGAGCCAGAGGCGATACGTTTGCCATCAGGAGACCAGGCTACTGTTGCCACCGGACTGAAATGCCCTGTATAGGTAACGAGGGTGTTCCCCAGAGCTGGTTTATGCGAAAGTGCCAACAACCCCAGACAGCCGCATGTTCCAGCGAGTCCGACTATGCCTATTACGCCAAACAGCAGCACTCGCCGTGAGATGCCGCGTTTACCCCCTTTTGGCAGCTCAAGCTTGCTTTCTGCCAGGGTGAGGGAAGAATAAAAGGAAGCTTGCCCGGGCGCCTGCGTTGCGGAAAGTACCTGGGCAGAAGGGTCTGCTAACATGGTCGTTGTCGCTGGCAGGAAGCCCTGGCAGGCCTGTTCAAAGACAATCGCGAATTCCTGCACACTCGCAAAGCGCCGGTGCGGGTCCTTCTCCAGTGCTTTGAGCACAACCGCTTCAATGGCAGGCGGCATGCCGGGGATCTGCTCACGCAAAGAAGGCGGGTCGGCATGCAGGTGTTGAGTAGCTATCTCGGCAACTGTGCCGTGGAAAGGATGAGAGCCGCATAACCATTCATAGACGATCACCCCCAATGCATACTGGTCGCTGGCCGGGCGTGGCTTGCCCTGGATTTGCTCCGGTGCCATATAGGAGATAGTGCCGATGATCTCTTGCATACTCTGCGAGCGTGAACTGTGCGCCACTATAGCGATGCCAAAGTCGCTGAGCAGCATTTCGTTGTGTCGGCCCAGCAGCATGTTCTCCGGCTTGATGTCCCGGTGTATCAACTTTGCGACATGTGCGTACTGGAGCGCGTCCGCTGCCTGCTTGAGGTATGTGAGGATGATATCCAACGGCAGGCGTGTCCCTTTCGGATAACGCCGGCGCATCGTTCCATTTGGCGCATAACTCATGACGAGAAAAGGAACATCCTGCTCTACATCAAAATCCAGAATGCGGATAATATGGGGATGCTCTAAGCGCGCGATGATGCGCGCCTCTGCCAGGAATTTCTCTACTTCGTCGTCCGACAGGTGCGTAGAGAGCAGTTTGATGGCAGCCTGCGTTCCCAGTCGCTGGTGCTCGCCGAGATAGACCTGGGCGAACCCCCCTTGCCCCAACAGGCTTACAAGGCGATAGTTCCCCAGGCGTTGTCCTACACTGTCGGCCATGACCAGACCTGCCTTTCAGGATCAAGGCGTTTCCTATATTGTTGAGTAGTTCATTCAGGGGTCACTGATCAATGCTGTGATTTCCTTTCTAATTATGATAACGAAGAAATGTATAGTCAAGCCCCAATCCCCTAAAAGGGATAGGCTTACAAGATGCTGTAGCACTCACAGTTGCCGGTGAACACCTCCAAAGAAAAAAGTCGGAATAGAGAGCATTGATTTAATAAGAATGTTATATTATAATATTATGTATATCGATCTGCAGGAGAGCTTCTTTATGAACGCAGACTTGAACACGAATGTGGAGACCTCTCTCTATGAAACTACGCATCATGAAGAGGTGATACCAATAAACAGGGACTCGCCAGTTCCCCTGCATCATCAAGTGCGGAACTACCTGCTTGGCTGTATTGAGCGCGGAGAATTGCTGCCAGGTCAAAAGTTATTGCAGGAGCGCGAATACGCGGCTCGCTTCGGGCTTAGCCTCGCGCCTGTTCGTCAAGCTATCCTCGATCTTGTCAAAGAGGGATACCTCTATCGCGTTCCCGGTCGTGGAACGTTCGTGCGCGAGCAGAAGGTCGAAGAGAAGATCAGCATACTTTCCAGTTTCTCGGAGAGTATGCGAGCCAAAGGCCTCAGTGCAGTCCTGGGCGTGGTTGCACTGGGCGTTAGCAAGATTCCTCCTAATATCAGGGCAGCCATCGCAACAGAAGACCAGCAGTGTGTATTTCTCCAACGTGTCGCTTTGATCGAAGGCAAGGCGATAGCTCTCCTTTCATCCTACTTACCGGCGCGACTCGTATCAGGACTCGAGACACTGGATTTCAATGGCCGCTCGCTCTACAAGACACTGGAAGAACGCTACGGTATCGTGCTGGCGCGCGCTGAAAGCACGATCGAAGTAGTGCGTTGTCGTGGTATGCAGTCAACTGTGCTCGGTATTCCTCCAGGGACGCCGATGCTACAAGTGGAAGGAAAGACCTATGATGTAACAGGCCAGTTCGTGGAATTTTCGCAAGTGCTCTACCGAGCCGACCGTTTCCGTTTCACCATTGAAAGCTTCCGGCGGGACGATCGTGTATTGCATCTCATCGGAACGCCGGACAGAGAGGAGGCGCACAACCATGAATAAGGCTGCTTCAACTGTTGGCACCAGTCAGGGCGGGGTATTTCTACGTAATGCGACTGGGTTACTGCGGGAAGTATCACTGCTAGACGCTTTTATCATGAACACCTTCGGCATGAATATCGCTGTTGGTGCCGTCTTTCTATTTTTACAGGCACCTGCGTTTTTCCCACAGGGCAATATGCTGGTGGCAGTCATTATCGGCACTTTGCTGATGGCCTTCACGCTCTTATGGGTCTACTCAACCTTTGCCGCTGCTATGCCACGCTCCGGCGGCGATTACGTGTATGTCAGCCGCGCATTACACCCCTTTCTGGGCTGGTTATTGGGCTGGAGCCAGGGCATGTGGCTCATCTTTTTCTGGATAGGTTTTAATGCCTGGTTTGCCCTCACCTTTGCTGTACCAGTTGCCCTCTCCACCATTGGAGCCGCTACAGGGCAAAGCAGCTGGATTGATTTGAGCAGCAATTTGCTGGCATCCTTCCCCGTACTGGGTATCACTACGCAGTGGTGGGTCATCATCATCGGTGTGCTCATCAACATTGGCTTCGCTGTGCTGCTTATCCTGGGTGGCCAGAGTTTCTGGCGCTGGCAAAAGTTGTTCTTTCTCTTTGCCGGGGGTAGCATCATACTGGCGTTCCTGCTCCTGCTGTTTGATGGGGGCCATATTCAGAGTGCCTGGAACACCTTTGCCATACAGCACAAAGGTCTGCTGTTCAACCAGGTGATCCCGACCGCGGTGAAGAACGGTTATGTATTACCGGGCAGCGGGTTCAACCTGAGCGCCACCTTGCTCATGCTGCCATGGGTGTTTTTCGTCGTGGGTTATGCACAGGGTTCGGCCCAGATCGGCGGCGAAGTCAAACGCGCTTCCCGCACTCAATATCTCGCCATGGTCGGCGGGGTGCTGGTCAACGGAGCGATGCTGGCTCTTCTCGTTATTGTCTTCTCGCAAGCCGTTGGCGTGAACTGGATTGGAAGTGTCGGTTACCTCGCCAATACCAATGCCAGTCTTCTCAACCTGCCGGGCAACCTGTCACCGAGTTTCAACCTCATCGTAAGTCTGCTCACAGGTAACGTGCTGGTTCCACTTTTCATTGGCATCGGCTTCGTATTCTGGGCGCTTCTGGGGACGCCCCTCTCCGAACTGCAGGCTACACGCTACATGCTTGCATGGGCTGTTGACCGCATGGTTCCGGCTCCGTTGGGTGACGTGAGCGAACGCTTTCACTCTCCAGTCAAGGCTATCATTTTCTGTACTGTGACCGGGACGCTCGCACTCATCGCGCTGGTGACTATTCCACAGGCTAGTTTGCTCGGTGCTTTGCTGGCGCAGGTTGCCGCCTTTATCCTGGTATCGGTCGCAGGCATCGTCTTTCCCTATCGACTGCGACACGTGTGGGAAGCCGGAGGTGGTCACAGGCTGCTGGGGATTCCTTCAGTGACCCTGGCCGGTATAGGCGGTGTGATTGTTCTCGGTAGTCTCATGCTGACGTTCATTCTCAATAGCACCGTCAATTCGGCATTCGGTGTGACGGCAAGGTTATCACTTAGCTTCATGATCGGTGTCATTGTAGTGGGTATCCTCTGGTATGTAGGTGCCTACATCTTGAATCGCAGCCAGGGCGTCAATCTCAGTTTGGCATACCGCGAGATCCCGCCGGAGTAGGCATATATGCAGATGGGAACGAACGAGCAAGGTGAGACACCAGTGCTACCTGCCGCTCGCCCGCGCTTGATTGTGGTAGGCAATCTGACCATCGACGACGTGGTACTGCCTGATGGCACGACGCAGATGTTTAGTGTAGGAGGCAATAGCCTATACACTGCTCTCGGCGCCCGCCTCTGGCAACCTGATATCGGCTTGGTGACGCGTCGGGGTGAGGATTTTCCCCGTGATCTCACAGCCATGCTGCACTCCCTCGGAGTTGCAACTGACGGGGTGGTCGATATTCCAGGCCCCACTGTCCGTAACTGGGTGGTCTATGAGTCCAGCGGTGAGCGGCACTGGATCTACCGCACTCCACAGGAGCGATCACGCGAGGTGGCTGTGCAGGCAGGTGATCTGCCTATCGAGTGGCTGGCAGGAGAGCCTCCACCGGTGGTGCATATTGCAGCCATGCCGCTGGATGCGGCAGAATCTATTGTGGACGCGGTGCGACGTATCTCCCCCCGTGCCATCATCACATTAGACACTCACGAGGACTACGTTGCTGACTACCGCCAACGATTGCGAGCCTTGGCAGCGAAGGTGGATGCCTTCCTGCCAAGCCGCTCGGAACTAGCCGACCTGGTGGGTTACGATGATCCTCTTCGTGCTCTTGCAGTGCTCGCGAACTTTCCAACGCCGGTGATCGTGATCAAGATGGGAGTAGAGGGTGTACTGGTCTGGGACAAAGCGCAGGGAGTATTGCACAAGGTAGATGTGGCACAGGGGCCGGTGGTGGATGTCACCGGAGCTGGAGATGCCTTCTGCGGAGGCTTTGCTGCTGCTCTCTCGCTTGGCTGTAGCCCGCTAGAATCGGCTCAACGCGGTGCCATCTCTGCCTCCTACGCGGTGGCGGGCTTCGGCTCCCTGCAATTGATTCGTGTTGATCCGGCCGAAGCGCTAACTCGCCTCCTTACTGGTCCCCCTGCAGTGCATCGCCTATCCTCGCCCACTTTGCTCTCGCAAGCTGAGGTGGCGGGGGCGGATCGAGGTATCACCAGTTTCGTGGACATTATGCGCTCAGAGATCGCTATGATCCCGCAGATACTGGCGCAACAGCTCGAGATGCTTGCCGGGCCGCTCCGCGCTATCGCTGGGCAATTGAACACCGGGGGCATAGAACACCTCTACCTTGTTGGGTGCGGCGATTCGGCCTTCGCAGGTGCAGCAGCGTCTCTCGCCTTCCACAAGCATACCGGCATTGATGCCGAGGGCATACATGCGCTTGATCTCGCTCGTTACCGTGTACGCTACCTGCCCGAACGCAGTGCAGTTATGTGCATTTCCTTTTCCGGTAGGGTTGGCAGGACCATCGAAGCGGCCATACAGGCAAGGAAATTTGGCCACCGCGTGCTTGTTCTCACAGGCAACCCGGAATCGCCATTAGCGAAAGAGGCGACCGACATCATCACACTGTCAGTCCCGACACTGGGCTACTCGCCGGGAACGAGTACATATCTTGCCATACTGGCCGCGCTGTTTGACCTGGCAGTTGAGTGGGGCGAGGCTCGTGGCAGCGATCCTACTGGAGCACGAGTGCTCTTACGGAGTGTACCCGGCCTGGCACACCGTACGCTCGAAGAAGCGCAAGAACCTGTACGGAGCCTGGCAGAGCAGATCGCAAAGCACGATTGGATCACTTTTCTCGGGGCTGGACCTAACCTGGCAACGGCACACTTCGGGGCGGCCAAACTGTTTGAAGGGCCGCAGAAGCTGGGCGTAGCTACAAATATCGAAGAGTGGGCGCACGAGGAGTACTTTGTGAGCAGCGCGGGAACGCCCGTCTTTCTCATCGCTCCATCTGGCGCCTCTTTCGACCGTGCTTGCGAAATCCTCTCTGAACTGAACTTCATCGGCGCCCAACCGGTGTTCATCAGTGATACGAGACCACCGATCTCACATGGCACGTTTATTCCTATAGCCGTGGGCTTGCCGGAGGAGTTCTCACCACTTCTGGCGGCTCTGCCGCTTAGCCTGTTTGCCTTCTACCTGAGCTGCGCCGCTGGCCAGGAGCGTTTCGAGTTTGCCAGTCTGGAAGTGGCACAGGAGCACTACGGGACAATCCACCGGGTCACACAGGGGGAACCAGCATGAGTAATAATGTGCAAGTAAACAAGGGCAAGTTATCCTCAGGGGCCGGGTATGAGGTCGGAGTTTTGGGGTCCGCGCGGCTCACTGAAAAAGATGCCTGGTGGGCGCATGCTCGCAAGCTGGGTATGCTGCTTGCAGGAGAAGGCTTTGTCGTCGTGACCGGTGGATATGGCGGTCTTATGGCGGCGGTCAGCCGTGGAGCCCACGAAAAAGGCGGTCAAGTAGTCGGCCTTCCTATGCAGCATTGGAAAGGCATAGAGCCGAATTCATGGAATGCTGGCTTGCGCTGGTCTGACAACTATGGAACTCGCATCAACCATATCCTGCACTGCGACGCGGTCATTGCCCTGCCGGGCGGCGTGGGAACGCTCTCAGAGATGGCAATGGTCTGGGCAGCAAGCCAGACCGAAGAACGTCCTCTACCACTTGTCCTGCTTGGCGAGTGCTGGCCGCCGGTCATTGAGTCCCTGCGTGAGCACCTGGTAGTGAGTGCTGTCGACCTCGGCCTGCTGCAGTTGGCAGCGACTCCCGAGGAAGCGGTACAGCAGGTACAAGTGGGTTTGCAGGATAAAAAACGCATTGGGCCGGGACCATATGGCTAATACCTGTGAACTACGTCAGCAGCGACGCAACAGTGCCGCAGATATGCCGGACGATGGCCTGTCCATCTCCTAAAGAAGGCTGTTCGTGCGTATAGGCAGCAATGATGTACGTTTCCCGCCCCAGCGTCACTATACCCGAAGAATTCATAGCCCACAAACCGTCAGGACCCGGTAGCCACCCATCTTTCATCGCCACTGAAGCCCCTGCAGGTGCAGTATCTCCTACCCCTACCTGCTGATCGGGCTCGATATGCCCCATTAGGTAGAGCGCCAGGCGGTGGTCATGAGCCGTCAGGATGCGGCCGTCATGGAGGAGTGTCAGTAAATTCACCATCGCCAGCGGCGTAACCAGGCTATAACCCCAGGCATTGGGATTCGGGTCCAGGCCGGTGATCCCGATCCTGCGCAGGTAACTAGCGACTCCTGCTGCTCCGCCAATTTCACCATAGTAGAGCGCCGAGGCCGAATCGTTATTGGAGTTCTCAATCATGGTCGTCAGCAAGTCCATCTCTTGAGCATTCGGCTCGCGGCCCTCTCGTTCGGTCATATCGAGAAAGGTCAGCATAATCGGCACTTTCATCGAACTCCCCATAATGAACTGGGCGGTGGCATGATATGTATAATAACGCTGGCGAGTCACATCGTAGACCACGGCATCCACATCGCTGCTGATACTGGTAAGATAGGCTGCCAGCGTTGGCGAGAGCGCATCGAACGACGCCCGGCCAACCACATTGCCAGGTGAGGTGAAGGTAATGGCGGAGGCTTCCACCCATCCGGCTCCCGTGTGTGTTGCGGCAATCCATTGAGCGTGATACCACAGCCTGCCCGCGTTCCAGGATGGGTTATCCAGCAGTGTCAGCGGGAAATGCTGCTCGACATGGGCCACCGCCTGACCTGTCCCCGGCGCACTGAGCAGGGTCGTCTTCCCCAGCGTCCAGGTGCGCTGCTGTGGGCTCACCACCACTGTGGGAGGACCAGCGGTACGTAAGTAATCTATCCCGCTGTCAAGCCGTTGAATCTGAGGTTGGCCGGAGGCATCCAGGCTGTCCTGGTCGAGGAGCACACCATCGCGCCAGAAAACCTGCACCAGCAGGTGATGGATGCTGCCCTCCTTTCTAACAGTAAAGGAAAGCTCCTCGGTGAGAGGATCTCCAAAATCCATCTTCCAGCCATCGGGTGAAATACTAGGTCGATTGATAAATCTCCATACCGCCTGAGAGACCAGGTGGCCGACATTCTTCCCGGCGCGTGTTCCCCCTTTGATGAAGACGTCCTGCCTGCTGGGAGCGGATTGAGCAGAGGTGCGACCTGCTGCTGGATCTGGCAGCATCAGAGCCGGATTGGTGGCCTTGCGCAGGTCGACATAGGTGAAGGAACTCCCAACGCCGTCAATCGGCGCTTGGCTGCCAGCAGTAAGCAGTGCCTGAAGCAATGGAAGGCGCGTGATCCCACTGTCGGGGTCTCTTACGCCAGTATCGATTAAATTAACCAGAGGATCATCAGCACTATGACTATGTTCCTGCTCAGCTACTGGAGAGAGCAAAGCGCCCCATTCAAAAAATTGAATCCACCCCTGGTGAGTGGGGAACGCATCGGTCACAGGAACTCCTAGACTTGTAGCACCGCTGTGACTGGTATAGTAACGTTCAAAAAGCGGGGAAACGCTTACCGCCGGGGAGCTCGACGCTGATATGTCAAAGCTCGGCGCTGTAGCTGTCCTATCACCAAGCCAAACAGTAGCCCCATTCGTTGCCACTGTCTTACTCACTGTTGGTGTAGCTGGCAAAGTATGCAGCTTCCTGGCGATGGCGAAGCCAGAGTACAAGAGCACAGGGCTCCCAATCATCACCAGAAGTATCATGAAAGGCTTTATGGAGACAGAGAAAGATGGCTGCCACTTCATCCACCCTAGACGTCTTCCCTTCTTCTGTTCTCGCATCCTACGGTTCTCCTCCATGTTTAAGTCGCGGGGCTCGAAAGCCTCTCTTCTTAGCGCTTGAATTTATTTCATCTCATATGGCATCACGTTTCAAGCGTAGTGGAGAGCATGTGTGAAGCTGGTAACGGATTCGGTTAATATCTGGTTGAGAATGAGCATAGGATATTCATTTATCTCAAATTAAGATATACTCATTTAGATATTGATAGTTGTCAAACCATCATTTGTTCTCGATAAATAGGAGGAGTAGAAAGATGCAGTTAGGTGGCATCCATCATGTGACTGCTGTGAATGGCAATGCATCTCGCAATGTCGCGTTCTATACACAAGTGCTGGGCATGCGCTTGACGAAGAAGACCGTGAATCAGGACGATGTTTCAGCCTATCGTCTCTTCTATGGAGATGAACTAGTACTGCGCGTTATGGGTAGAACCTCATTGACAGGATGCTTTTTCTTCGGTACAATTATCTTAAATTTAAGATAATTAGTGAGATACTGGAGCATGCAGCGTTATGTCAGATACGCCTCAAAGAGACCCTGCATTGGACCTATTCATTGTGCTATCCCGTGCGTATAATTGGGTCAATGCTCATGCCGTACGCGATATCCGTTGTCATGGCCTCAATCCGACTGAATTTGGCATTCTCGAGGCCTTATACCATAAAGGGCCTCTCCCGCTCCAGCAGATCGGGGAGAAAGTCTTAATCTCCAGCGGCAATATCACCTATGCTGTTGACAAGCTCGAGCAAAAGCAGTTGCTTGTACGCAAACCCTCTGCCCATGACCGGCGTGTTATTTTTGCAGAACTCACACCCCAGGGCCAGGAATTGCTGGCGACTCTCTTCCCTCAGCATGCCGAGGTAATCCGAGCAGCGGTGAGCAGCCTCTCTCCAGAAGAGCAGATACTGGCCATTCAACTCCTCAAAAAACTAGGCCTGGCGGCACAGGTCAAGTATCATCGCGCACCGTAGTGATTGCCGACTCTACAAAGCTGCGCAACCCCTAGGCCTGGGTGATGCCGTAGTTGGTGCCAGGGTACCGCACACAGAGGATTGATCGGACTGGCGCCTGGACGGCAGGGCGTGTAGCATCATCAGCTTTTGAGTAGTCAGGCCTCCGATATGCATGGGGTTCATAACATCCGACACATAAAATCCTCGAGCTGGCCAGGATGAAAACCTGCGATGCGGTTAGGACTCAAGCCATCAAGCTCCGGGGTCGGCTGGCCGTCGATTTGGTCGGCCACGCTGCGACCAACGGCGGGAGCAATGGCAAAACCGTGGCCTGAAAAGCCGGTAACTATAGTCAATTCATCTATCCCTGAAATAGACCCAATAAATGGAATATCATCAAAGCTCATTGCTTCAAGGCCACACCAGGCGCGCTCGATGCGTTGTCCTCCCAAGATCGGTAGCAGTTCGCACGCGGTTGCCCAGTTGCCCTGTATGCTCTCTGGACGCATGGTATAAGAACGCCTGTCAGCCGTAGGCTCACCGGCCCAGCCTCCACCCAGCAAAAATGCGCCATCTCTGAGCTGCTTGAGCGAAAGCATACGGCTGACCGCGCTCAACACTGGCTGGAGACTACCAGACCTTGCAGGAGTAGAGAGAATCATCTGCAAAGCACGCGTTCGGATTGGCAAATGCAGACCGATTGTAGCCGCCAGGTCATCGCTCCAGGCCCCGGCTGCAAGCACGACATGCGCTGCCTCCACTTCCCCTCTCCCCGTTTGCGCTCCCGTGGCCCGCTCATTCTGAGTGAGCAAAGCCAGTGCTGTAGTTTCGGTCCAGTAGGTCGCGCCGTGACGCTGGGCAGCCGCGGCAAATGCCCGGGTCGTGTGCGCGGGATCGGCCTGGCCATCGTTGGGACCGTAGCTACCTGCCACCACGCGATCATTGAGCCCCGGAGCAAGCGAGAGGGCCTCCTGGCGATCCACCAGCCGCACATCGGTGAAGCCTAGCCCTTGCTGCTGTTGTACGAAGGTGGCGAGCTGCTCAGCCTCCTCGTCGCTCTCAGCAAGTAACAAGTTACCTCCACGACGGTAATGCAGGTCCGCTTCCAGTTCCTGCTCCAGCGCTTGCCAGCGCTCAATAGCCTCGCTGGCCAGCTTCGCCTCGGCCGGATGTCGCCCCTGCCGTCGCACGCCTCCCGCGCTGGCCCAGGAAGCAACTGGTGCTGCCGCGACAGAGGAGTGCTCCACGACCAGTACCTGTCTTCCTTGCCGTGCCAGGTGATACGCAATTGCACTGCCGATTACTCCTCCTCCAACGATCAGCACATCCGTTGTGAATACCATATCCTTTAGACCTTTCCAGGTTGCTCCCTACGCTCACAACCCCTGCTTCAGCATATCTGCACATTTTTCGCCGATCATCATGCACGTCAGGCACGGATTGACACTGATCATGCTTGGGAAGATGGAGGCGTCTGCTATCCTCAAGTGATGCACGCCTTTGACGCGCAGTTGTGCATCGACCACCGTGAGTGGGTCGCCTGCATCCCCCATTCTGCAGGTGCCTGCTGGATGATACACCGTATTGGCTGTGCGTCGTGCATATTCGGATAACTCTCGATCACTTTGGACGGCACTGCCAGGAGCCAGTTCTCGTTTGATCCAGTGTTGCAATGCCGGTTGCTCGGCAATGCTTCTGGCCAGCTTCAGTCCTGCGAGCAGCAGGGTTTCATCATAGCCCTGGGGATCGGTAAAATAGCGACAGTCAATCACCGGGGGATCGTTCGGGTCAGCGGAACGCAGTCGGACCACGCCTTCGCTCCTGGCTCGCATCACATTCGGCGTCATCGAAAATCCATAGGTGGCGGTTGGGTACCCTAAAGGAACCGTATGCCAATCAAAAGGCACGACTCCAAAATGAAACATGAGATCGGGCAGCGGTGACATGGGACCGCTTCTGGCAAAGAGTCCGACTTCCCAGTACTGGGTTGTTTCCTCCGGTACCGGTTGTGTGGCCTCCCAGTATATCACTCCCTCCGGGTGATCGATGAGATGCTCGCCTACTCCTGGGAGGTCCACTCGTGTGGGGATACCCAGCTCGTGTAAGTGCTGTCGCGGGCCGATCCCCGATAGTAACAGCAATTTCGGGGTCTCAAACGTTCCACAGGACAGCACAATCTCTCGTGTTGCCAGCATCGTGGCGGTATCTGTTTCCACCCCATATGCCGTGTTGGTCTCATCCAGCAGGATGCTGTTCGCACGGGTGTTGGTGAGCACGGTCAGGTTGCTGGCTGCTTTCCAGAGTGGATGCAGGTAGGCTTGAGAGCTGGATTGACGGATCCCATCCTTCGCATTGAGATGAAAGATGCCCACTCCCTCAGGCAATGGGCCATCGATACGAAAGGGGATGAGCGGAAATCCTGCCTGTTGCGCGGCGGTGAGAAACGCCTGGCTAAGCGGATTGAGCGGCGGGTTTCTCTCAAGAGAGACCGTCTTCTGCACCTTCTCATAATAAGGGTGTATATCGCTCGCACGCCAGCCTTCACATCCTAACTGGTGCCAGCTATCCATATCCTCGTCTGGAGCCTGGAAGGCAATACACGAGTTATGCGAACTGCATCCTCCCAGGACGCGTCCACGGCTGTGACGGATAC
>WNFC01012927.1_pt1 | contig 15692 bp, 18 predicted proteins | sample 5400541 | NCBI WGS metagenome assembly WNFC01 (sample SAMN13153342, study PRJNA577476) | soil metagenome | isolation source: 120 cm saprolite under Douglas fir tree site 2 hole 2 replicate 1 | place: USA:California | collected 2015-04-18
ATATAGCAGTGTTTGGTCATAATCACACCCGTAGCGTTGATAATCGGGCTGTGATCCGGTCGTTCGACGGACTCGGAAGGTTGCAAAAGGTCCCTGATATGAACAACTTCGTCATCACAGACGGCAAGCAAGCGGCCGTCAGGAGAGATTACTGGGAAGCGATCGAGCCTTGTGCTGTCGACGCCTGACAGGGTGCGTTTTTCCAAGAGACTATGTGATGCAGTGCTCAATCGCCGGAGCACGTCACCGCAGACGATTGTAACGACGGAACCGTCCGGGGAAAGAGAGTAGACTGGATACGAGGGAGAATCGGAGCTGAAGATCTTCTTGCCCTTTTCGTCGCTCGATGTAAACACGTAGATGCTGTGATCGTCGGTGGCGGCGAATCGCAATGAAACCACACACACTCGCACGAGCCAATCTTCAGCTCCCGTTGCGAGACCGATGCCAACAATTTGGAAGCGGCGGCAACGCCGATCACGGCGGATGAGTGACGGTAGGGAGAACCATATCTTTCGGGCTCCCAGGAGGAACGACGCAGCCTCCATAGCTGAATGCGACCATCGTCACACCCCACGCACAGGGTATTGACGTTCTGGTCGAATGCAGCGCACGTGACCTCTAGAGCTTCCGGTTCCGGTGTCAGTGACGCCGTAGAACTGGGCGGCAGCGCGAGTTGGACTTCCTTGAGGGAGCGACTGTCGGCGATCCTAAGTAAGAGGCTGGGCGTGACGGAAGCCACAAAGGCTGCCTGGCAGCCCTGCGCGACGGGTAATTCGGCAACAGCGGAGCCGCGGGTGTCTCCGAATCGGCATCTGCCGGTCTGAACGCCAGTAACGGGCGACGCCGTGACGACATGCGTAGGGGTGGAAAGACCGAGGCGCGACGAGTCTGCCGAGAAGGAGAGATATCGGGGAGTGCCGTCGTTGCCACCGAGGTTACGGACTGTGCACAGCTCGTCGGGCCACGATTCGGGGTAGCCTTGCGTGACGTGGGGAATGTCCCGGTATCGCGCCGAGTAGACGCGGTAAAGCGTCGTGCCCTGCGGTGCGAATGGCAAAGCTGAGAAATATACGTGTATGGCGCTCTTGTTCAGGATGCTCCCGAACCGGCCGACGAACCGTATGGCATCTTGCAGGATCTCGACGCTAGAAGCAGATACATTTTGCTGAAGCACGAAGCGAAGGATAACGTAAGGAATCGTGAGATGGCTAAGAGTACGTGCCACATACCTCGAGAGCATGCTGCATCAGCTCCACGGCGGTGTCAAGAAGTCTCATCAAGCTCATGGCCTCCAACCATTCCAAGAGCTTCTCCATGAGGAACGTCTCTAACATGCGAAGATTTCCACCATCGCCGGCAACATGATTGAATGCATGACTGCAGGCGTATCGCAGCCCAGTAACGATGTACCGATAGACCGTCTCCGAGGACACGTCCTTGTTCGTCACCGAAGGATTGCCCATTCTGCATATGTCCCTCCTCAAGCTCGTCGCCATCAAGGAGAAACATTGCGAGCCAAGTTGCACCGAGGCTTGGTACGCGTCGATAAACCAACTTGACGGACAGCGATGTCGCGAAGTGACGTAATCGCAAAAGGAGGGATGCGCGACTCGCACGACGACGGCTCCGCTGCGGATGGGATACAGGACGAGGACGCATCCGAGATTTTCCAGAAGTTTGCGAATGGCGCCGGTGGCGTCACCGTCGTCGCCTGCCTTGAGAAGCGTGCAAATCGCAGATACGGTAAGTGGTTGCTTGGCTACCAAGACCGTGCCGACGACCCGACGGTAGAGCGTGTCAAGATCCTTATCATCGGGCGCCACAGGAAGCGCGATGTTCAGCGCCTCCGTATACAGCACGTCGAGATTAACCTCGGGCGTCGCGGACGTTTCGACGCGCAGAATCCGCGAAACCACCTCGCGCGGCCGAACCCGATTGCCGAGCAACGAGGACAAGAGCCGCGCCCACTGGAACAGCCCACCTGCCCTGGACGCGAGCGCACCGGCATCTCTTTTGATATCCGATGCCGACCAGGCGTGCTCCAGCCCGGCTGCTTTGCTGATCCTCTCCAACTCGTGTTGCAGAAAACGCTCGACATCGCCGCCGTCCTTGCCGGCGCCAACGGCCACGGAAAACTCTAGCGGCTTCAGAGCTTCGAGATAGCCGCGCACGTCGCTTCGCGGGCGACTGGCGAGTAAGATCTTGACGGTAGGGGGCAGAAGGGGAGCCCCTGAGCGTACCGCGGACAGAAAGGAGCTCCGAATGTCCGTCGGGCACTCGTCCACCCCATCTACTACAAGCACGACCGTCGTCAGGGGGCAGATGGACGCAAACTCCTGCAACGGGGCGACGATGAGGGCGGCGAACTGTTCCTCCATTGTGGGATTAACGCGGGTGTCGTTGAATTGTTCCATGGCTTGGACGATGAGTTCGCGCAGACCGGACACGAACGACAGACCGTATGCGAGGAGGCGGACCGCCGACAGGGCCAGAGGCCCGTCGTCGTGCCGGAAAAAGAAGCAGCTGTACGGCCGTCGCTTGGCGTGCAGAGTAGCCGCGACCTCGTGACTGATGGAACTCTTTCCTGAGCCCGCAACGCCATTGAGCCAGCACAATGGAGGCTCTTCAGAGCTACGGACCCAGTCCCAGATGCGAGCGATGTAGCGCGTTCTGGTGCCCGGAAGGCATCGGAGATCGGAACGCCCACCACCGGTATCTAAGCCCTCCGTAAGCCGTAATCGGACAGCCTCGTCGCCTAGAGTAGGTTAATCGAGCATGCCGGGGTGATCAAATAAAGGGCAACTCACGAAGGTACTTGACGTCCATCCCGGTCGAAAGCTGAGTCCCAAGCTTGGGATAAAAACCATGTCAACTACTAGTAGAGCGGAATATTCAGATTAGATAGTGTCAGAACAGACGTACCATAAAACTATTGATGCATTCATCGACCTCTTTGTTCAAATCCTGGATGAGGTCCGCGTCTGCGACACGTTTGATTGCCCGGCGGAAAGCATTCTCCTGTGCGAGATCAGAAAGTTTGCGGGAAATGTCCGCGAGCGAGCTGCCGTGCCCGTCAGTAACTCGTAGGAGAGGTCAGAGTGGCCCATTACCTTTCTAGTGCGTCTATACGTGTCCTAGTTCCCTTATCTGTGTCAATACCATCGTGTACCTTGAGCTCGGTATGGACGAGGTCAATGAGTTTATTGATTTTAGCACAAATGTCATAACAAGCTTGCTTATTGTGTTTTGCCCCCTAGTCTAGTCATCAGAGGAGGTCAAAGCAGTGCTAGACAGCGTTTGACCTCAACAATGTCCATGATACTCTTCACCGTAGTGATGATGCCTTGGAGTCCAGGCACGGGTGATATCTTGGCCACGCTCTCCAATATATCGAGCGATGTCTTCAGGCCATTATACACCCCATCCCGTCGCGTTCGTGTAGGAATTTCAGACGACATTCGAACGGCTTGTCAGACGAAATGAAGTCGCATCCGTTCGTTCAAGCGTTTCAGCGTAAGAATGGAGAAGAGAGGCATAGACAGCGTCTAATTTAGTTCCGGTTGGTCACGGTGGCCGTTCTCAAATCAAATTTAACAATTAATACTTTGTCCGTGTGTAATTTCCATCATGTCAGCAACAGAGGCTTAAAGGCGTAATCACGTTAACTTTTGAAGATCGCAACTTGGATTTGACCCGTAAAGCATAAAGTAGTACGGTATCATATTTCTGTGGTAAAGTGATATAGTAAAAAATACAGGGTAAAGTATATCCTCTCCTTCCAGAAGAGGGTGGAATATAAATATGAGATAAATATAAATAAATATTGGGGTTATGACGTGTTAGGAGCGCACTGGGCGATTCAAAGCCTTCTTTACCCATCTGGATAATGTCTTCAGGCTTCCTTGACGCTCGGGAGTATGACAAACAACCACTCCCACATAACTAGAACCATCGATCCATGAAACAAGAGGCGCGCAACCGTCTAGCACACCAAACACTTGTTGACGATGTACACATGCACGTGAAAGTGAGTTGGTCTCAACACGGGAAGCGAAGGTAGGGAGAGGGTCGTCGTCAGCAGTGTACTGCTCCCCAGCGTACACGATAGGCTCTCGGAAGTGTACACCAACCGCACGAGTTGAGACTAGACGCGGCACCCATGGAGGTGTAAGTGATCGCGAAGCAACCCTGGTCCAATCACTGCAAACACAAATTTAATGATTGGGGATTTTCATAACGTGAGAATTACTTACATCGTCCCAAAGAAAGGATGCTCCTTGATTTTCGTAATATCGGACAGACGGGAATCAGGGCATTTCCTCAGAAGCTAAGTAATAGGGTGAGAACTGGCTCGACTGAGGAATAAAACGACCTACTTGGCTGACTAGGTCAATCGCCTCTTCCGTCATCAATGGGCTTTCACACATGACAGGTTCGTCACATTTGATATGCTCAGCCAAGTGACGCAGCCAGGTGGGGTCATCGACTGGAACAGTATTGGTTTGAAATGCCTCCTAAAATAGAGAAATTAGGGACGAAACAAGAGCGAAGAGTAAGTAAGGACCACTCACACCGCCGCTCAGCATTTCGTACAGGATAACACCGAAAGCCCAAAGGTCCGCTTCAAAGCCGTAATCGCCCCCAAAGAGAACCTCTGGAGACGAGAACGCCGGTGTGCCAACACGGCCACGCGTGACATACGGATTCGGGGCAGAGTCGTTAAACAACCAAGCAATACCGAAGTCGCCAAGTACAATATGCCCATCTGTGTCGATGAAGATGTTTTCGGGCTTAAGATCTCGGTGAACAATATTGTGGGCATGAACGTCCTCAATAGCAAGAAGCTAGATGGGACAGGATTAGGGGAGGCCAAATTATTGAATTGAGGGGGACTTACGAGTTCAGCCATGTAAAATCTTACACCTTCCACGTCGAGTGGCCTCGATCTATGAAGCTCTTGAAGATCGCCTCCAGGAAGGTACTCCTATCTCGACCATGAGGGGAAAAAAATAGGAACTGGAGAAATGCGCACGTACCGTGACGAGGTAGTAGTTTTCAGTATCGTGGAAGCAAGCATGGAGCGGGAGGATGAAATCGTTTCCGTTCAACTTGGTAAGAGCAGCCTGCTCATTGATGACGGTGCTGCAGGCGATTTTTTTCCCGGTGGCGGTGTACTTTTCGACGGCTTTGAGAGCATACAAGTGAGAAGTATGCTTCTCTCGCACGAGGTAAACGGTCGCATTTGCTCCCGAGCCCAAGGTACGCAAGAACTCGTAATCATCGAGGTAAGGGGTGCTGAGGGTGCAGTGGGTATCGATGTCGCTAGCGGCTCGCTTGAGGAAGGACGCGTTGTCAGAGAGGTTATTGTAAACCAGACTAGACGGGAATTGAGGACTTACCCCCACCGAGCACGCCCGCAAATGAACGAATGACTGAATAGTGTTGAGCATGGTAGTTGCTGAAAGACAGGGAACGGAGGCATGGCAGAGTCTTTATAGACGAGAGCCTGGTGACTGGTGAGGGGGCAAGGAGAGGGACAGGGGACGTATTTGAGGGGTTTGAGGGCCGTGCCGAGTAGAATGAATTCCAAGTAACATCTTGCTTCCCGAAACAGGCAGGTCGCCTTCCCAATGAACTCCGTCCTCCTCCTCCGGTCGCTCCTGCGGCCGTCCAACAGTGCAGTCCTCCACCGACAGCTTTTAACATCCCCTCGCATCTCACACTCACGCAGGCAATATTCGACCCATAATTCCGATGCATTCAAGGACAAGTCTGCCGTCGGGGTACGTCACTCGGACCTCTTTGCGTCATCCCCCTCTCTCCCGCTCTCCTCTCCATGCTAAGCTCCCCCTCCATGAAATACAGGTTTTCACCCCTAAAGCAGCTGCCCTTTTCATTTTTGCCGGCACCGGCCTCTATTTTTACTTCAGGTGGGAAAAGCAACGGCTGCAAGAGCAAAGGCGTGAGTCGACCTGTATATCATCGCCACGCTTTGGTTTGTATTCTTAAAGATTCGGAACAGAAAAGGAGATGGAATCGCGCTCCGTTGGACGTGCCCACGTCGGTGGGCCGTTTGAAATGACGACCCATGACGGCAAGCCGTTCACAGAAAAAGACTTGCTCGGAAAATGGAGTCTCGTTTACTTTGGCTTCACCAACTGTCCGGATATATGCCCAGAAGAGCTGGACAAGATGAGTGCCGCTGTGACGGAGCTTGGTGCGCATCCATGTCTACATCTAACTTTTGCTCTATTAATGTGTTATACAGACAAGACGTATGGTCCCATCGTTCAGCCAATATTCATTTCAGTCGATCCCGCACGCGACACGCTCGCACAAATGGCCCGTTACGTACACGACTTCCACCCTCGTCTCGGCGTACCGCGTCTACTTCTCAACACCACCAGGTACCAAACCGGGTGATGACTACCTCGTCGACCACTCCATATTCTTTTATTTCATGGACCCAGAGGGGAAGTTCGTCGATGCTTTTGGAAAGTCCAACACGGAGACGGACGTTGTCGAGAGGGTGAAACGGGAGATTGAGGAGTGGAGAGTAGAAAAAGGCCGTCCAGTTTGACGCATGCTATAATACGTACTTCGCACGACCGTCATTGTTATCAACACCACCACTTCATAATGATTATTGTATCGCTCGAGACATGTAATTGCATTGGGATGCGTCAAAAGAAACACAAATGCACGTCTATTATGAGTCCGTCGCGTCTTCCCTCTCTCGGAGTTTCTGCTTTGACAGCGCCTTCATCCTGCGAATGTAACTGGACACCGAGACGCACTCAGATCTATTAAGAATCGCCACAAAAGTAGAGAAAGACCTACTCGTCATATTGACATCTAAGATCAAATGTCAGGCGAAGATTTAAAGATTGTAGACGACGACAAAAAACGCACTTTTCATACGCGTGCCTTTCATTCTCGCATTCCCACGGCAAATAATACTTTTCTTTGCGACAAACGTTCAAAGGCAGCAGCAGGCTACGCGCATGCAGAAGAAAAGAGTAGAAAACCACCCATCCGAATGGGGCCAGGGACGATTCGTTTCGAAAGACGGGCGTCGGAAAAGATAGGTAGAGAGATGTGTGAGCGTGGGTCTGGCGGGTACGGGCGCGCGTATAATGCGCGAAGAGAAAGAAAGACATACGCTGAACACTGATCGCGCCAGGCGAGCGGGACCCTGTGCGCCTTGAGCTCTTCCTGGGAGGCCGTGGTGGAAGACATTGACTTTCGGGCGTCTGGTTGCTTTTCGGGAGGAGACGAGATATGGGTTCACCGGCGCGTCACCGTCCGCCGATGGTGGCGGGAGGCCGGTCCGGCCGGAGATTGTCTAGCTTCCGAGTCCGAGTCTCCTCCGCTCTGCCACTCGTCATGCAAACTTCGTCTGGCTAGCCCCTTTCCAATCCACACTTTGGTGCAGACTGTCAAATTTATACTCTGTCCCGGGCGAGCCACTTATTGACATCTCTTCAGGACCCTACCTTTCTAGCCTATGTCTGATCCACTGGGTTTAATGGGTGTGTGAAACGCGCATATAGCCCATCAGAGTCCCGGGCCAATTATGGGAGAGGTGGACAATCTCACCCGCATATAACGAGTCCCAGTGCACCTTCTAGACGGCTGGGGGTGAAACTGGCGCAGCCCACTCTGGACGAGGTGTGCCCATTTTGTGACTACCATTACCATACTGAATCTCACTGACCTATCTAACATGTACATGCTGAGACAACTTCCAGTTCATTTTACATATGTATGCGTCCCCGGGTAACCCGATTCTCACAGACCTCGCAGCTCGCGTTCCTGTACAAGAAGGGCCAGAGCTTCTGGGAACCGGGGAGAGATCTCGCAGTCAAAGGGGACAGGACGTCTGCGGAACCACGCAAGTTAGCATCATTTCAAAGGAATGTGATGAGCCTGCTGACACAACAAGACCGTGATCGACAGAGCCATCAACGTCCAAGGGAACGAGTTGTCCCGATGCATCCTTCTTACGTTCAATCTTCGTTGCCCAGAGCATGATCGCAATGTTGATGAAAAGCGAGTTGTTGGCCACGTGGAGACCGATGCACTTCCTGCGGCCAAATCCGTACGAGACATGTCCCTCCTCCTTGGTGTCGAGTGGGCCAGCCTGAGGCACAATGTTCCCACTGGCACCGAGGTACCGCGCTGGATCAAAATGCGCGGCATTCTCGCCATAAACCTCGGGGTCGCGGTTCACGTGCCACACGTTAGGGATGCAAATGGTACCCTTCGGAATGAACATCCCTTCGTACCAGTCGTCCTCGGTCGCTCGATGTGGCACGGACAGCGGAGCAACCGGCCTCCAGCGTAGGGTCTCTTTGACCATGGCACGAGTGTAGGGCAAGAGTGGATAGTCGGCGAAGGTCGGCAGCCGCTCGCGACCTACGACTGCGTCAAGTTATTCCTGTACCCGAGCCTGTGTCTCCGGGTACGCAAGCATAGCGAGCATCCACCAAGCCATCGTACTCGAGGTAAGCTCCGAACCACCGGTGCTGTGGAATAGGGTATATAGAGTGAGAAATGGCCAGGCAGCGTTTACTATGGTCATGCGGATCACTGACTACATGGTTCCCGCAACCCAGGAGCGTTCTTTCGACGAGAGCTTGTTTCTCTCCGCCTCACGAATCATCGTTGCACCTAGACTTTCGTGATTATCTCCCTTTGCCTATGCGGAAAAACCGTATGTGTGGTGCCGTAACTCATAAGAGAGATACATTCGTACGATGTTTTCCTCAACTGTATGGAGAAGGCCTTCGAGCATTGCTGAATCCTGCTTATGCCAAGCCTCGGCCTCTCGCTTCCACTTCGCCAGGCTTTCTGATATGAGTTCCCATTAAATTATTTCAATACATTGACCGCGCTCACCTGCTAGGAATATGCCGCATCCACGGGAAAAACTCGACCAAGTAATTACCTGGAAGAGCGGCGCGAGCGAGGCGACTGGCGAAGTCGTTAATGACCTCGATAGTATGATCCTGTTCAGACGTGATTGCAGGGAAGCCATAGACAACAGATAGAATCATCGACGCTGTAGCCTGTCGAAAATGCATTTCCCATCGAGCAGGCTTTACAAGGCAGTCATAAGCGAGTAGGGCAGCTTCCGACATTTGCTTCTCGTGAAACCTCTGAACTAAGCTTTTATTGAATCCGTCATTAGCTGCCTTGCGCATTCGACGCCAACTGACGGGTTTTATTTTCATTTAAGGCGGTGCATCATCGAGTCTGAGTTGAAGAGCACTCACACATCATCATTATGGGCCAATGCGAATAGGAAACCACCGGTCATGGTTTCGCCTGCGACAATGTTGTGGGGTCGATCGGAATATATCCTTGCGCGTCGATCGAGTAGGTCTCCCGTAACTTTGCGAGAGTTGAGGATAATTATCGGTTGACCAACTGCATTCAGGTAGATTAGATCACCTGGTCCCATCGGGTGCGATTTAGAATGAACCAAGAGAGGGTAGTGAGCAAACGAACTGACCGTACTTCTTTCTCCACTCTGTAAACTTAAGCCATTGTTCTGACCTCAGCTCGAGAACGTTGCCTATGATCGGATAACCACGAGGACCTGGTGGTAGCTTGCGATACGGGCTCGAGAAGTAGACAGCAACGTAAATCACAATAAGGCCGAGAATGACGCCGATGGGAAAAATTGTATGATGTTTCTCGTTCAGCGATTGGATTTTGAGTAGCGAGGATTTGGAAGCCTGGAACAGGCCCGGAGGGAGGGGAGAGAAAGACATCATAACGATCTGGCTATGAGGTCTATAAGCTGAGGATATTATGGAACGAACACAGGCGTATTTATGTTCCCCGAAGCCCTCGACACCATGATAGGTACTCTAGTCATCCTCACAGTAAAAGATAACAGCTCGTAAAGTGGGGTCTGCATCATCGCCACCCCTTGTCATCATGAAACACTACATCAGGGTCACCCTTTCTAATATTGTCGTTGTGGTCTTGTTTATTACGTAAACGCCATTTAGGCATAGACATAGGTCGCCGCGCCAAATAGCGGGTGGTAAACAGTAACAGAATGTCGAACTGGTGATAATCGATAATCGATAAACATTTGTAAATCATGTTCCAATAGTGAGTCAGTAAGGTCGGTTCGGAAGGTGGTCGGAAATGGACTATACAGGGGAGTGCAACAGCGCACCTAGCCCGTCAAACTGGCACAGCGCTCACTCTGAAACAAGTGTGTCCTATATGTGCCTCATATTCTTTCACGGTCTAAAGCACACTAATCCATACCTGTACACATCGAGATAAGGAACTCCAACTTCACTGCAGCAATATATCCGTTCCCAGGCAACATGGTCCTCACAGACCCCGCAGCTCACGTTCCTGTGCAAGAAGTGCAGGAGCTTCTGGGAAGCGCGGAGTGATCTCACACTCGAAGGGGACGGGGCGCCTGCAAAATCGCGCAAGTTAGTATCACTTCAAGGACTTGTGATGAGTCTGCTGACACAGAAAGACCGTAATCGACAAAGCCATCTACGTCCAAAGGAATGAGCTGTCCTGATGCACCCTTCTTTCGTTCAATCTTCGTTGCCCATAGCATGATCGCAATGTCGATGAAAAGTGAGTTGTCAGCCACGTAGCGGCCAGGGCACTGCCTACGGCCAAACCCATATGAGACGTGTCCATCCTCCTTGGTGTCAGATGGGCCAGGTGCAATGTCCCCATTGGCATCGAGATGCCGCGCTGGGACAAAGTGTGCAGCATTCTCGCCATAGATCTCGGGGTCGCGATTCATGTACCACACATTGGGGATGCAAATGGTGCCCTTTGGGATGAACATCCCCTCGTACCAGTCGTCCTCAGTGGTTCGATGCGGCGCGGCCTGTGGAGCGCCTGGTTTCCAACGTAAGAGTTCTTTGACCATGGCACGGGTGTAAGGCAAGAGCGGATAGTCGGCGAAGGTCGGCAGCCGCGCGCGACCCACGACTGTGTCAAGTTCTGCCTGTGCGCGAGCCTGTGTCTCCGGGTACGCAAGCATAGCGAGCGTCCACCAAGCCATCATGCCTGACGTAGAATCCGAGCCGGTGATACTGTGGAGTGGGAAATCATCAGTCAACCCTAATGGGTATGGAACATCACTGACTACATCGTTCCTGCAACCCACGAACGTTCTGTCGACGAAAGCTTGTTCCTCTCCGCCTCACGAATCAACGTTGCACCTAGACTTTCATGATCATCCCCATTTGTCTATGCGGAATAAACGTTCATTGCAATGCTTGAGGTTATAGATGAGACGCTTTCGTACAATGTTTTCCTCGACAGTACGGAGAAGGCCTTCGAGCATTGCCGAATCTTGCCTATACCAAGCTTCTGCTTCTCGCTTCCATTTTGCCAGGCTTTATTATATACGTGGGTGAGATCGCTGTCTGGAAATTTATTTGTAATACATTGATATCGCTCACCTGCTAGGAATATATCGCATCCAAGGGAAAAACTCGACCAAGTAAGTACCTGGACACGCGGCGAGAGTGAGCCGATTCGCGAAATCGTTGGCGGCTTTTACGGTGTGATCTTGTTCAGATGTGATCGAAGGGTAGCCATAGACAACAGATAGAATCATCGACGCTGCAGCTCGCCGAAAATGCTTGTCAAACTGAGCCGGTTTTACAAGGCAGTCACAAGCGAGCAGGACAGCTTCCGTCATTTGCTTCTCGTAAAACCTTTTTACTGAAGTTTTGCTAAACCCCTCATTGGCTGCCCTGCGCATTCGGCGCCAACTGACGTATTTTATTTTATCTAAGGCGGCGCGTAATGGATCAGAGAGGAAGAATGACTCACACATCATCATAATGGCCCAACGCGAACAGGAAGCCACCAGTCATGATATCACCGGCGACGATGCTACGGGGTCGATCAGAGTATATTGTTGCGCGTCGATCGAGGAGGTCTCCAGCGACTTTGTGAGAGTTGAGGATAACTATTGGTTGACCAGCAGCATTCAGGTAGATCAGATTACCTGGTCGGGCGCGCTTTAGAAATGAGCAAAGAGCGAATTATGAGAGAACCGACCGTATTTCTTTCGCCACTCTGCAAACTTGAGCCATTGCCCTGACCTCAACTCGAGAATGTTTCCTATGATCGGATAACCACGGGGACCTGGAGGTAGCTTGCGATATGGACTGGAGAAGTAGACAGTTGCACAGATCACTATAAGACCAAGAATGAGGCCGATGGGGAATATTGGATGATGTTTCTCGTTCAGCTGGGGTTTGAGTGAGGAAGACTTGAGAGCCTGGAGCAGACCCAGAGGGAGGGGAGAGAAAGACGACATGACGATCTGCGGTATCTGCCCTATGATATATAGTATGATGCCCGAGCTGAACGCATGATGGAACGAACGCAGGGCGTATTTATGTGCCACGGTTCTCCGAAGCCCTTCATGCCATGTGTGAGTCATCCTCACAGTAAAAGAGGGCGCCAGGGAATAACTCGAAACTAGATCAGCATCAACGCCACTTTTTCCCCTTGGAACATGACATCCATGCGACCATCCTACTACTGTAATGGAGGCGCAGTCGTGGTCATGTTTAGGTATAGGCTAAGGCATGGGTCGTTGCCGCGGTGCGCCAAATGGCGGGTGGCGATGAATCAACAGTGACAAACATGATGTGCCTGGCGGCATGTGGCATAGTGTGTTTGTGTTGGCACCACCGCTGCCACTGCATCATGATTCCAGCTCGGATCCGCTAATCGCGGCGCCCTTATCAACCCACCCTCAAACACTCCTGGATTACTTTTTGGAATCAGACTTGGCCAGACGCATACATTAACGTCTGAAATGTACTTCGTAAGGAGGGGTCGTAACAGGGCCCCACCTATACCCCTTTCCGTTTGATCCCCTCCACTTGCGCCTTCTTGTACCCCATTACGACATGCCCACCGTGACCTTACTCTACTTGGACTACTTGATCGCTCTCCTGCTTATTTTTTTAAATCAAACTCCTTCATTCGACAATTACCGCGCCCTCACCGTATGATCCTTCCACTGCCCGCTGTTCCGTACGCATATACATTTAGTCTTAACCCCACATCATTCCTTCGTGGCTGCACCCCTGTTCCTTGTCATATGGCATGCCGTCGGCACCTAATTGCCGCACTCTTTGGCCTTGTGTGCCATGTGACGTAGCTAGTCGCGCCCGGGCGCGACTGACCGCAAAAGGGGAGCACAGGCCTATGTACCTTGCGCAGGAGTCGTCACGGCCTCAGTCTTTCCCTCTCCTCCCCTTGGCGTGACGCTCCAAGTCTCTCCCCGTGCCCCTCGACGTCGCCTCTAGACGACAAACCGAGCCACTGTGCCGTCGCTCGTCTGGAAGCTTCGTCTCGGGCGCTCCTTTCCCCCTGTTAGACACCCCTCCCCTCTGCGACTTTCACCTACGCACCTCTAACCTCTAGTCTCTCCCTTCTCTCGCTCCTCATTCTCTGCTTCTTCCTCCTCTCTAACTCGCGCGCTCGGCTGAGGCTGAAGCTGCTGAGCTCTTCAACTTAATTGCACTGTGCTGGGAGAATGAGCAAAGTATTCGACACTCGAATCACAATCGACCGAGAGAACATGGACGATCTCTATGGGGTTCCCTCATTCTTCAGCGATACAGCTTAAAAGCACTCCTAGCTGCCCACCAGCTCTAGTGGAACGAACGCACCGAATGCCAATCAGATCCCCGCCATTATTCCTAGACTGAACGCCTTACTGCAAAGCCGGAGTCGCTTTCTGTCGGCGGACTCATGAAGCCCCCATAGCTGGTCAGAGGTTTATTACTAATCTGCCAGGAGAGCTTCCATGACGTCTCCAAGTTCCTGCACTGGCATACCACGGTCATGGCACGTATGTGAATTGTTGGAGTACGAAGACCTCTACTTTTTACACTTAATTCATTCGTACCCGAAGTTCTGGTTGCAAGAGAATACGCCCGCGGTTAGGGCTGTTTGATGCGGAGCGTTGACTGCAGGCCGGGACTATATGTCGTCAAAGGGCAGTTCAAGTTACTAAGCAAAGAAAAGCTTTCACCCTTCTGCCACTGGCATTCGTTGCACAAGGCACAAAGGAAGTGGTTGTAATAGCTCACAGAATGATTTTTTTCTGTGGTCGTCACTGGCACAGAGAAAGACGGCACCGGTGAGAAATTTGAGGAGCCAATTCCCTTTGCTAGTGTCCAGCGTGGCCATGTCCTATGATCAGATACCTGACAGGGCCAGCATGGTGATTCTAGAGCAGCGTCGAAGTAAAGCGGCTGGCATATCGGAAGGCGGTGGGGATTCAGGCGGAGCGTGGTGTTGCGGAAGCGGTAGATGGGGAGCGGAGTGCGGATACGATGGACCCGGGTGCACGGGCCGCCATCAGACATACAGCATGCCCGCCAAACTGACCACTCTTTGCATCTCAAAAATTTCCTCACCCTTCAGTGGTTCGTCTCAGTCTGTCTTAAAATATGTGGTATTATCTTGATTTTTTTCTCGTTCAGAAACATCATTATCGCATCGTAACAAGCCTGAGCGTTGCGGCATGACAAGTCCCAGAGACACACTGGCGCCTGAAGGGCATCTTGGCTTCCTTTCCTCGTTACACAGGCCCTTTTCCCCACTTCAATCCAACTATGACTCCTAGTACGTTCAAGAGTATTATTTTGCTTCATCGCCTCCGTTATTAACCCCTATCACATACAAAAAATTGAGAGGTTTTTTTTACATTACTTGGCGTTTTTCCTTGCTTTTACTCCTACATCAATATTAACTTCAGAACCTGCTGTGCATTAAACCAAAGCGTCGTGTTCTGCCCTTTCATTTCTCTGTCTTCTAATTTGTCTGTGCTCTCGCGTTGGTCGTCGTCTTCCTCGCTCGCTCCCTATTGTTCCGTTTCTGCGCTCAACCTTAGTAGTCCCCTCGTCTCGAAGTGTCGTCACGGCACAGCTTTCCGCTCCGTTTTCCAAGCTCCTATCTAGGCTCCGCATTCAGTCCGCTCACATAATTTCTCTAGATGGGTCTAGAATCGATACCACCAGCATCAGTGCTTCGGCATCATGATCATGTTTTCTCAGAACCATGTGGTGCCATACCTAGTATGTGTATAAGGAAATTAAGGATGCTGTTACGACGAGCATGCAATGAGTCGATGAAAGTGGCTCCGGAGATGGTCGGAAATAGACTATAAAGAGGACTGAAGTACTGAAGTACTGAAGCCCCACACCCAGCCCATCAAACTGTCTCAGCGCTCCGTGTCGCATTGAAAGAAGTGCAGCGCCAAGTGTGTACTCTACGTACCTAACATTCTTTCACGATCTAAATCACACCTATATCCAACCTGTACATACCGAGACCAGGAATGTCAACGTCAACTTCACTATCTATATATGTGTACCTAGGTAACCTGATGCTCACAGACCCCGTAGCTCACGTTCCTGTACAAGAAGCGCAGCAGCTTCTGGGAAGCGCGGGGTGATCTCGCACTCAAATGGGACAGGACGACTGCAAAACCAGGCAAGTTAGCATCGTTTCAAAGGAATGTGATGAGCCTGCTGACACAACAAGGCCGTGATCGACAAAGCCATCCACATCCAAGGGAACGAGTCGTCCCGATGCATTTTTCTTTCGTTCAATCCTCGTCGCCCAGAGCATGATCGCAATGTTGATGAAAA
>WNFC01019071.1_pt1 | contig 15692 bp, 20 predicted proteins | sample 5400541 | NCBI WGS metagenome assembly WNFC01 (sample SAMN13153342, study PRJNA577476) | soil metagenome | isolation source: 120 cm saprolite under Douglas fir tree site 2 hole 2 replicate 1 | place: USA:California | collected 2015-04-18
GCCTGGGTCGGTGGATCACTGGCAGGGTAGGTCTTGTCACCTGCCTCATTTCGCATCTCGTGATTCGAGAACTCACCCGTGATCCGCACACAGCGCACTTAAAACAGGGGGCGTGGAAGTAGCACGAGAAAAATGGGACGAAGCTGGAGACAACCCGGGCCCAGATGATTCCATAGCGGAAGGTGACGTTGCTAGCCGTTCCTCGGACGTCATACCAGACTGGACACGGACACCACTACCCATGGGTGCGCCTCCTGCGAACCCACCTCAACCGCAAATGCCTGAGACTGTCCCACTGGCGGTCTCAGGGGCTTAAATGGCATTTTGAGCTTTCCGAGCAGCGTTGTGTTGTGCCACTGAGCTGAGCTGACACGATGCCTGAACTGATCTTGCAGGCATAAAGGCAGTGCCTGCCAAAAGAATGCCCCCCTTGTCGGGAGCTTGAGCTTACCCCGGAAAATTGCGAGATTCTAATAAAGTACCTAGCCATTTACGCTGCTGAAAAGCAAAGCCATCCAGCGAACGGACACAAAACTGGCGTTCTCGCGTGACGCGGCGTTTATGCGCCGATGGGGATTGGGCTCAGACGTCCGATTAACGGCCGGAGTTTGCCAACCGCGGAGAAAATAATGAGAGTAGAGTAGAGTAGAAAGTATAGTACATTATCCTTTAGGTCGTGGTTGAATGGTGTGGATTGATTAAAATTATTATTACATTAAAGGGGTGGAGTGGTGTAATTAAGGTCACACCATAGCCCTCCATCAACATCTCACCAACGGCCGGCCAACTGTATTGACCCTCGCCTTTTCCTCCTGACTCATCTGACCGCTCAGCAACCCATCGATCCCTATCGCCGTCGGGCTATATAAGTCGACATTGTCCATCCTCGCAGTTTCTTTGCCCACCGCGCTTTCTTCCCAATTCCCAATCAAGCTGCCCCTAGGCCTTCCCACCCGCGTACTCACACAACATCTCTTCACCATGGGTATGAGCTATAGACGTTACTTGGCGGGTGCCCGTGTATACGGCTGCCTGACCTGTCGCACTCACCTCACCACGATCCACTCCATGATATCCAGGGTCAGTGTGGTTCATTATGGCCTTTACGACAGCCTCAATGACCCATGTACAGGCATTCAACGGACAGCACGGACGCGCCTACTTGTTCGAAGATGTGTAAGATCGGATGGAGGCACGATCGTGTCGTGTCGATGCTAATGGGTGAACGTGTGCAGGGTTAACGTTATCGAAGGCGAACCGAATGACCGTCAAATGACTACAGGCAACCACACCGTGCGAGACATCTACTGCTGCAAATGCGGCACCATACTCGGCTGGAAATATGTGAATATCCCTCGTTCCTATCCGCTTCCATTTCCCTTTCTGCTCACGAACTCCTTCCTTTGGTCGCAGGACAAAGCGTATGAACAATCCCAAAAGTACAAAGAAGGGAAGTATATCCTGGAGCGCAACCTCCTCGTCGATGTGCAATAGACAAGTCGTACACAACGTGCGCGCCATTTTCGGCGCCCCTCGCGGCCCACACATCGGCGTTTTTGGCAACCACATTCCTGACCTCCTTGGTATCGCGTTTTTCTGGACGTGCGACGGAACATAACCGCGCCGCCACCCCATAAACAGCATTCATCCGACCTCGCATCTGCGTCTTTGCATCCGCATGTTGATATTGAATTCTCCCTCACTCCCACACGACCCCCACTTCACCGCTTCCCCCGATAACCGTGCCACGCCGCTAATGTCCGGCAGGCGATTCTCCCACGTTTCCACGTTATTGGTGACCAATTGATCTCGGATGGCACCGCCCTATTCCGTACAGCTTTCGGAGGGAAGGGTCGCGCACCACCCTTTCAACGTTTTGAGAAATCGGTGGGGACAGGGCCGGCCGGGCTGATGCGTCATACTCGTATCACGGCACCTTCAACTTCTTGCGGCGCGGAGATTCCCTTATCAAACCTTTTGTGTAAACCCCAAGTTGCTCCCTCCCCGTTTTTACGTCGTCTCTTTGACGTATTGCAACCCACACAACCCCACACTGTTCAACCAGCTTTCCCTGTGAGCCATATCCCCTCTCTTCCCACTGGTCGGCCAGGGCGTCACCATTTTCCTTTGTCACCGACGCGTTACTTAGTTAGCTTTCATCTCCATCGTGGGGTCTGGACGATGGACATCCCCTTAATCGAGTCATTTCCCATAGAGGTTGCTTGTGTATATCGCATCTTTTCAAACGAGAAATCTGATTCAGGTTGTCAAGGCAGTAGTTGTCTGACATCGAGCCAGCCTTTTTCATTTTTCGGGACGCTACACGTGAACTCCATTTGCTCTCCCGTGACTATGCATTAGAACACAACTGGAGCTGATCGTAGTCCCGTGGGTAGCTTGCTTGCAGGCATTCCAGCCCAGCCCAGGAAGAACTCACTTCCTGACGGGGGCCGGTCAACATCACATCCGCGTTCCAGGGATCACAAACGCGTTAAGCGCCTCGTGGGTTCTAATAAGGACGAACATAAATGCTAGCCGCATCGAGTTGGTATAGAGGACACCACCCATCTCTAACAGGTGAACGCCGTCGTCTGGGAAGACGGTATCATTCCTCGCTCGACTTCAGGAACGGACGGCCCACCATTCCGCGAGTGAGACTATTATAGTTATAGTCAAGCCTAGTCAGGTCCCGTGATGACTCGAAAGGGACGAGAATGTCCACGAGGTAGTTGTATAATTTTCCTTGCTAATTGTTCACACAGGAACTTTTCACTCGACAAGGGCAAACCGCATTTCAAACAAATACGTACTGGCAGGATCCGCGACGGTTCTAAAGGAAAAACCAACTATATATATCCAAACACAGAGGTGGCTAGAGTTGGGCAGTTGACATTTGATTTGATAACAAATGTCGTGATAAATGTACGAGATGTTGACAATCCAGTCATTCAATTATCGGTGTCCAGATAAAATATCCCACCCCTCCCAGACTTTGAGACTGTAAATAGGCTCCGGAGATTGTCTGCTGCGCATCGGCATCGGTGATCAAGGGGCCCTTCCTTGGTCAAGAGCGCACGTGACTCGACTCCAGCACGTGGCGATCTTGAACCAGCTTGTGAACGGCACGGCGAATACCACGCTGTCAAGAAATTCCTCCGGTCGATCGATTTCCGGTTTACAATTCGCTGCAGACAATTCAGAGGTCAGCAAAGATGACACCGAGCCCCGAGACAGCAGATTATGGGGCCAGTACCTGATGTCCGCTGAAATAAAAAGTATCCAGTGGGCTGATTATCTCGTCTCCCTCTTAGCTCCATTTACATCTTTTAAAATATTCGCTGTGAGATACCTTGTCTAAGGATCAAGACGTGTAAGCCCAGGCAAATCTCCGCGAAGCGATTATAGCGAGTGGGCTTCGATGAGGCAGAATTCGGTTAATCATTAAGGTAGGACAGAAGGGCCACGTTCAACCCGGTCCTGGGAGGTGTGAAAGACTGGATCTGAAACTGTGGTCAAGTCATCCCAGACTCGGAAATATTCAAGACCAATGATTGCGTTTGCTGATATCAACGAGCATGGGCCATGATTGGACGCGAAGTGCGAACGAGACACCTACAGCCAACTGGGCGTCGGAGTCGAGACCCACCCAAAGTGCGGTAGACTGAAGCCCTCAGTAAGTGCCAGAGGCCAAAGTCCGTGACAAGGATGTTGGAGTGGGTGCGAGGAAAGCGAGTGGTGGATCACTGATTCGTCCAGTAACCGCATCTAGGATCAAAAGACGAGACGCGAGACTAAGAATGTATGGGAGCCCATTGGGCCGCTGCTTTTACAGTAAAAAGCCTAAAACACAATTGCAATTCGAGATTGACACCAGCAAGCCCGTTGGGGCAGAGATGACGTGTTAGGCAGTTTGGTCGCATAATGCCGCGGCGACTTGATACACTAAATCTGTGTCGTGTCTCGGCTTTTGGAACATCGACTACGAAATTGGCCGAAGCGTGGATGAGAGACGCTGTCTACATCGGCAACGAAGAGAAGAAGAGAACCATGCAGGCATGGAACGGTCGCTGATGGTCGCAGTTCCCATCCATCACCTTCCTGCTCGCGGGCCGGCCAAAGCGGCCAGTAACCCCAACCGCTACTACGCGACCCCAACAAGTGAGCAAAGGCGTGCACTGACCCGCATATACATTCTTTTAAAGAGACGCGCTCCCTTGCCCCACACGTTTTCTCTTTCCTCTCCGTCGCCCTCTCGACACGTACATTGCCACTCGAATATCCCCAGATTCCTCCGGCCGCACCGCCCTCTCGTACCTGTCGTACCTGTTCATTCCGCAGCCGTAACCAACCAAAACACCCATGTCGCTCGCAATCAACACAACCCGCCCTCTCGTCTCATCGCCACTTGCCTCCCCAATTTCACCATCCCGGCAATCTGCCCGCCCTCTACCCATCCGGAAACCGTCATTTCCTGCTTCACGACCCCTTCGTCCATTCCCCTCGATCACAGCCGCCGCCGTCGTGAATGGCACTCGCGGGGCCACCAAGAAACCCATCAAAATCATTGAGCCTCCCAAAAATTACTCTGGGGGCTGCTTTGTCCTCAATCTCACGCAGGCGGAGCTCGGTCGACAAGACTGATTGTTTTCGGGCCGGCTCATAGAAGGCTTTCCTTCGTCGAGACGGGATCATTCGTCCACGTTTCCATAGACCTGTTGGGCACTAGGCTCGGCCGCGCCATTCACCACGCCCATGCCTCCCTCTTGTGATTGGCTTGGTTTCGCTCATCATTTCTGGCTTAGCCACTGTCTAAAATCCATCCATACACCCCGTTTGTGAGTGACCTGAATTTTTCTCAGAGTCACGTCCTCGCACTTGTCGTTTTTGCCCTTTTATTCCTCGATTTAGCATACCATCCTCGCGCAACATCCACCTCTTTTTCCCATGCTACCAGCCGATTTGCGCGCATCCCTTATGCTAAGAACGTCTTGAAGCCCTTAAGCTTGTATGTCTGGCTTGAGATGACTTATAGACTCGGTGTACGTTTATCGGTTGTCCGAGGCATATGATTCATAGAACAGCGTAATAGTAATGATGCATTCTGGTGTTGAGACGCCAATTGGATATATATACGATACCCTCACTGGACTGGCATTGGGAAGCAAGGCGAGAATTCTAAGGAGCGCGGGCACGTAAATAAAGCCAAGAAAACCAAAGACCTACCCCAGGCTGAGACCAGCGATGATGGGAACAAGGGGGCACCAGCGCTAGTTGATATTCATCCGGAAACCAAAGCGGGGAACTGGTCGTCCATGGATTATAACCAGACTTGGCAAGCCAGAATTGAGTGCCGTAAACCGGCACCGATAAGTAGGACATGGCCAAGGGCGAATAGGAGTGCCTACAATACCGAACTTTCCAGGGCAAACCACATAGGCGCCCTTCTCAGCGCCGCGCCCCATGGGCTGGTCGCCAGCCCTTGGCCCATGGGACTCACGGGGGGCTGCATAAAGCATCGCACGAACTTGGATGGATACATGATACATGACAGTGTGAGATGAAGGGGTGGGTGGATTAGCAATGGGTGTTGTGAGAAGGGAGGGGAGTCTGGTGGCCAGATTGGGAGATATGTTTGATCCGGAGATGACCCAGTGCGGGGATGGGATGCGCTGGTGATGTGGATGGATGGCTGATGGACGATGGACCATCTCGGTGATATCCGCGCTAATAGTTATAATGGCGTTATAATGAGAATAATAATAATATTATAACCCAGGAATAATAAAACGGGTAAACCGGAGGATGGGTCAAGCTCAAGCTCAGCTGCCGCGCCTCGCCTCACACTCGCTCACTCGCTCACTCACTCACTACTCGCCACCTCCCCATCCTCTCGACGACTTGCATTCACTCACAATCGAGTCTCCTTTCGCCCTTTCCCTCCCTCTCACGACTTTGCACGACCACACACGACCTTCCTCTTCCCCTTCTATCCTCCCATCTCTCCCCCTTTCTCCATTTTCTTTTCAAAATTCCTCTTCTACTCTCATCACAGGTCAACTCCACTCTAATCCCCACGTTTTCCCTTTCCTCATCTTCCCCATTCAGATTCCCGTGCCCTTTCTCCTCATCCATCGTGATTAAGGTCCGCTTCACTTGTTCCCTGTCTCCTAGCATCCTCCTAATCCCCCCGTCCTTGCCAGATATGGACTGTTGGCGAGTAGCAGTGTTAGGCGATGGTGGCGTCGGCAAGACAGCCCTCGCAGTTCGGGTACGCTTCGCTTCCCATTCCTCCCACCGTCATCTCTCTTGTTGACATAGAATCCTCCAGTTTACTCTTAACTGCTTCGTCGGTGAGTCTTTCGTCGGCTAACTCGCTTCCTACATGAGCGCTTACTGATCGAGCCGCGCCACCACCCCCGTAGAGGTATGTATGTCGTTGTGGCTTACGACCTGTGCTTCTGGTCTCCTAGTACCTCTCTGATTTCGTTTCTCGTTAGACATACGATCCGACGATAGAAGACGCGTATCGAAAGCAACTTATCGTTGACAACCGAATGTGCTTCGTAGAAGTGATTGACACAGCAGGGCAAGGTGGGTCGACTACATTCAATTTTATTCAACTCGCTTTGTCATACATCTCTACTATGACGCTCAGAGGAGTACGCAACATTACGCGATCAGTGGGTTCGGTGAGTCTCAGCCATCTCCTTTTGTTCTGCCGAAGCCTCTCTAAATGACTCGTCCAAAGTGAGGGACAAGGGTTCATCCTTGTATACTCAATCGCTTCACGAGCGACGTTCGAACGGCTGGAAGTCTTCCGGCAGTCCATGTTGAGAGTCAAGCGCCAAAAGCCAATATTCGTGCTCGTTGGCAACAAGGCTGATAAGCAACTCGAGCGCGAAGTTACCCGGGAAGAAGGGATGCAACTAGCGAAGGAATTCGGTTGCGAGTTCCTCGAAACTAGTGCCAAGATGGACCAGAACGTGGATCGACTCTTTACAAACCTGGTACGCAGCCTCCGAAGTACAAAACTAGCAGAACAAGGGGCAGTACCCCCGCCACGAGTCAGGGAGCCGAGAAGGCCGAGATGTTTTATCATGTAGGAGAGTGGTCTCGCGATATCGCCAGAGACTATAGACACCATCCTCTCGTTTCTATTTTTACCTCTGCTTTGATGATACCACTTTCTCTCTCACTGCCTTGCACCTCATTGTAACCTCGGGCAGAGATATCACTCTCGCAGGTCTTTCCCCAACCCCCCCCGCTTCATCTCTCATCTCATCGCGCTCCTTTCATGATCTCCTTTTCTTTTCATGCCGCTACTGAACATTCCGAATTTGACTCACTTGTGATGTACGCACGAAGGAAGATCGATTCTGGTTCTGACATGTTTTCTACCGGGTGCCTCGATGGTGGTTCCCATTTTTTCCTTCAAATTGGTTCCCGCCGGTGTGGCGTGCCTGACAGAGTACTCAGATACGTTGTCTGTGTTTACGTCCTCATTTTTGAGGTACAAGGAGGATCATCTTTATCGATAAGTATTTGCGCATTTTGGTCCCCGTCCCAATTTAGTTCAAGTTCAAAAACAAAAAGAAAGAAAGAAAAAGGCTCCCACACCCCCATCGTGAGGTCGATTATGTAAAGAAAAAAATCTAGGGTGTAAAGTTGTCGGTACGATAATATACAAACAGCGGTCATTTATTGTAGATTCTGCCACGCCTCCGAATCACGGTAGAGATATGTCATCGAGCTGAACATCCCGGGCTGAATTGTTTCGCCGCGGTGTTGGAACAGCCACATCACCGCACCCCATGATATTGCCGCAAATACGGAAAAGTAGCGTGAGTCGGGCGGTACGGGTCTCACGCTACCACCGCCCTTCGTTACCAGGTCACATGGCGAACCCGCCCGGGGTATAAACGAAGCGACCACACGGGAGCAGACGTACAAGACAATCTAGCGGGGCGATCATGATGGGAGATGCATTAGAAATCTGATCCAAGAAGGAAGAGAAGGATACGCGCGGGTGCACACACACAGCAGCACAGCCGCAAGGGGGGAACGAAGGGGGAAATGGAACGGGTGTGGGTGTGGGTGTGGGTGTGTGGGAGTTTTAAGTCGGACGGACGGACGAAGACGGTACAAACCTGTTCGTTGATCGCGTTGCGCTCTCCGAATACGAAGTAACCGCCGAGCAACCCCGCGAAAAAGGTGTCATGCGGCCGGGCCTTCCCACCGTTTAGCTTCCGCTGGACGAGCAGGAGGGTCTTGTAGATCGCGACGAATTTCGCGAGATTCGTCGCGTGCTGCTTCGTCGCGCGCGAGATGGCTCTGAGCCGCTCGAGCCAACTTTTTTTTTATCATGTATCCATGAGCGTTAGGCCGAAGAAAAAAACACGAATCAAGTTCAAAGTTGAGGGCGGCGAGTTTAAGACAGGTGTTCGAGAGTCGCAAATTTTTTTTGGTTTGTTTTTTTTGGTTTGAGGAACGAAAGAAAAAGGGAGGTGAGGAGGATGAGATTGATCAGCGGAGGGAAAGAGAGAGAGAGAGAGAGAGAACGGCGGGCGGATGTAGGAGCCCTAGAAACGTACTCTCCGCGACCGAACAAGATGGCCATGATCAACGCATGGGGGAACCTGACCTTGACGCCGTAGACAAAGCCGTTCCGTGCGCCCTTGAGGATGGCGAGGTAGTCATGGTACCGCGGGTTGTCGAGGATAGCCTGTAGTATGGCGGACATTATTAACGGCGCAAGGGCTCGAGCGTTCTGGAAATGAGCGTCGAAAGGGCAACCGACAGTCGAGTCGAGAGCGGGCAGAGAAGGAGGGTGTGGGTCGTCGTTATAGAGTACGAGGTGGCGAGGCAATAATGACTTTCGCTGTTTCGAGATCGGACTCGGACTCGTACTCGGGGCCTCGGAGCATCGGAAGTAGCGAGACAAATTGAAATCACATGCTTTTGCGCTCACTCCCTCACAATATATATTTATATTTTTCTTTATAGAACAGAATCAAGAATTCGATTGTAATGTGAAGAGTGCGTGCTCCACGCTCGCCCAGGATCGAAGATCGTCCAATTTCTCTTTGGAGAAAAACTCGTCCCTGAAGTTGAAGGCATCAATATTCGTCCATTCGAGCTGCGCGATCGGTCGTGCCCGTCAGATCTTCACGAAAAGAATAAAAAAGAATAAAAAAACTGCAACTGACCCCACTCCGATCTGGCGCGATCTTGTCCTGCTTCCCTGTGATGACAACAAACCGTCGATACCGATCCATCATGCACGGCTGTGTTTGCAGGGAGGACTGCACCGACGACAACTCCATGAGAACCTGAAAGGTCCATTTCTCCTCGGGGAAATCGGAGAACTGCTTATTGAAACCACGGAGGCAGTCCTCCAAAATGCCACGCGGGTCCAGCATGGACGTTTCCTGGTGCCGACGGATCCATTCTAGGAGCGGTCCTTCTTTCGAGCCATAATGCGGAGGCTCCATCGACAACAAGGACAACTGTCCTTGCCCAATTCTAGACAACAGATCTTGGTGTATCAACGTCCCCCTGACAATATCTCTGTTAATCCGCAGCTCGAAAGAGACACGTTAACCCACTTCTCGAACTCCGATACGGGATCAGAACCTCGGTTCTGCCTTGCCGCCAGCGCCACTACACCAGGCGTCACAAAACAGTCCCAAAGTGGGTGCTGCTCCAGCATGTCCAGGAGCCTATATGCGGCAGAAGGGCACTCGGCAAAGACGCTGGGCGAAATGCAGGTAATCCCCCCTGTACTCCATGGTGAGTAAACGAACAGGCGACGTGAAGATATCAGTGATGCTCTCACCCGCTGGGTAGATCTGCCGCATACCCCACCGTGCAGGTGGAATCGTATGGTGTGTCCCATAAGTCATGAATTGAATGTCTAGCCTTTTCATCCGGCGCTCCATCAAGGCGGGCAGCAGGTATAAAGTTTTGATGGCCCCGACATGCACGAAAACAAAAGAAACATCGGCCTTTAGACCGACATCTTCTGCGCCGCGTTTTTTGAGAACATGCATGAGCGCTCTAGTTTCGAAAGCAGGTTCGCTCGGGCTCCCATCGCCGTTCTTGTTCCAGATACAATACTTCGACTTTGGCATTTCATCGTACAACCATTTGGGAAACCCAAGAATGGAAAGCACGCGGTGATACGACGGGTCTTGGCGGAGGCTGCGCTCCCGCTCAGCCATCACAATAGATTCCTTCTTCCCAGGGCGATAGATGCCATGGGAGCGGTCACATGGATTGCGGAACAAACGGTGGGCGCGGGCCTTTATCCCTACCACTTTCCACGGAAGGAGAACGGCGATGAAATGGCCTGCTTTCCGCAGCTCGGAGCGTATATTGTATTCTTTGCACAAGACCAGGTTGGTAGCAGGGAACACAAGAAGCAGAGCAGCTTGATTGTCATCTAAATATACGCCGGAACAGGACACCTTGGCCGCGCATCAGTTGATCAGTTCATTCATGGAAGGTGGAAGAAGGGTGGGAGGACATGCCAGCTTCCGAGAAGACATGTAATAGAACAGCGTAGTAAGCGGTTTTTCGTCAGCTTGGCTATCTGGTCCTAATCTGGCCATCTCAGCGACAGGGGTGAGCGCCGGCCGCAAACACTGCAGCTCTCCCAGCGAGAACAGCTTTTCTAGTAATAAAAAGCTGACAGTCGATCCGAAACAAATGGAGAAGCGCAGACGCGCAGTAGATCCATCGCTCGTATCCGAAAGGGTCACATTACACAGCCGTTCCTTGTGATCTTTCCCGACGTTCATACGAAGTTCGCCGCTCCACTTGAACTTCCTCGGAATTGGCGTGTTCCTGAAAAACTTATCAGCCTCTCCGCAGGTTACAAAGCTAACCCCATTCACTTGAGAAGGTCCAAAGTCGACTGCTTGCGGACAGGGACTGGAGGAGAACGAATACTAGTAGTAGGTTCAATCCCATCCCTGAAGGGTGTATACTTAGTAACAAATCCACACAAGCGGTTTAAGAATCGCACGCACATCATGGGTTCAGACATTCTGAGACGAAGAACTCATGTGAGTCCAAGTGGACAAACGTGGGCAGAGCTACGTACTCAGAAGGCATGATGCCGCCCAAAAACGCCTCTGTCTCCGCCAACGACGCCGGTGGAAGTCGCGGCGCGTCTGGCACCATGGGTGTTTGTGCTTCAGCCGAGCGCGGGGAACTGTCCCGATGTTGTGCATCTACGTTCGGTCCTGGTCCGAGTACCGCAGACTGCTCTAGCGTCGAAGACGATCGAGATGCGGATGCCTCAGTTGGCGTTTGGATAGAACCTCTCCTACCAGAGGTTGAAGGCTGTGAAATATCCGACGTCCTCATGGTCCCAAGACTGGCTTTTGTCGGAAGAGAGCTTCCTGGTTTGAGGTTCGGAGCATCGAAACGTTTGATCTTTGGTTCGAGGAACCAGGTCGGCTTACGGGTGGCCTTTGCTTGGGGACCTGTTGTCGCCGGCTTGGAGGGTGGTGGCATTCTTGGAGGTCCGGTAGCATTAGTTGTTAAGTGGGTAGGCATCGAGAGAATGGGAGGTTCCGGCACTGCGGGGTGGGAAGGGAGGATAGGGGCTGGAGAGGAGGGGGCCGAGAATAGAGATGACGGAGAGTCACGGATATGGCTCGTACTAGTATCTCCGCGGGTCGGTGTGGCTGGCTACGGAGAGAAACTCGAAGACGCCCACAGACAGAGACGCAAGAATGATGACTGACCATTGTAGTGAGTGCGGATTGGGAAGTCTTGGTAAATTTCCTTGGTTGCCCATGGGGAGACTTCATCATAAATGTGAGTTGGCGGCCCTGCGGCTGACCATGACGTCTTACTTTATCGGTTTCAGTTCCACTTCCAGGGCTAGAAAGCCGCCGCCGCTTGTTCCCAAGGATGGAGTTCGGTGGACGAGCCGTCGTCGCCGTAGATGTACCGAACCATCCGCTAGGACGTCTCGCTCTTTGCTGCATCTCACCATGGGCGCGAGGTAACTCATTTTCATGCGTAGACTCGTCCTGTGGCGGCTGGATGCCTTTGCGATGTTGAGGGGGCCGCATCTCCCCTTTAGACTTCGACGCGAAAGATCTCGAAAGCGGAACTTCGTCAGAGTCATCCGTAGCGTCCTTCGAATGAGTGAGGATTGGGGGAATACATCTTATCATCAGATGCTTACATCTGATTCCGCGTCATTTTGTCGCTGAACGAATTCTTCCAGGGCTTTGTTTTGGTCTCCTTTTGATTTCTTTGATCCACCCGACCCAGAGCTCGAGACCTGCCGAGAATGAAGTTGTTATGCAAGTACGGCAGAAAATTGCTGACCGTGAATGAGTAATGTTTGTCCTTTGACGCCTTTTTCTTTTTCTTGGCTTTGTCGCGCCACATGCTGGAGAAATATTCGCGCTCCTTTTCTGTCACTCGATGATTAGGGTATAATTGAAGATCGTATAATCCAACGCACCGATCCACCAATCCTCAGCGTAGAAATGATCCCCGGGTGAATAATCTTCGTTGTCCATACCTACGTGCTTCCAGAAACTGCGAAGTAGTCTATCGCATTGTTCAACGTTTTCTGCGGGTTCCCAACTATCCCAAGCGCTGAGCCAATTGCAGATCCCAATTTTTGCTTTCTCTCACCTATCATCCTCAGAGGAATACCCGCCCCACTGACTGGGTTTCAGTGACAGTGCTGCGCGAATTTAGTGAACATACTGAGACCAGGTATTCCTGGTGTTCACGACAATGAGGTCTACGATAGAGCGATACGAAGGTGTTCCCCACTGACCCATTCCGCGTCATCGTTGACTCGTGCACTAGTTATGACCTCTGTTATAACCGACGCGTTCATGGTCAGTAAGTCAAGTGGAGAGCTTGCACGAACCAACATGGTAGACATCCTCGTCAGAAGAGCTAAGGGTGCGTCGTTTTGGCATGGAGTCCTTTCTGCATGCTGTGAATGTCGCTTGGAGTAGAAGATTGAAATGCGATAGCTTACTCAGGTGCAGTAGTCGAGCCCGCACTGTAGTCGCGTCGCGGTAATTGTCAGAGTCGTGCGCCACAGCCGCTAACGGCATTACTGTGAACAAATACCACCGTGTACCAAGTGGCAATTATTGCACAATACCAATGAGCACCAAATCAAAGTCCAAGCAGCAGGAGGCTCTCCAAATCCTCGATGACCTTGACTCGCTCTCACCTGACTCTCGTGCAGCGGGTGTCGACTCCACAGCCGCAGCCACCCCTCCCATAAATGCCACTCCGGGCGAAGCTGCCGACGTCCTTGCCTTCCTCGACGAGATCACACAGAAGAGCTCAGAGCCCACCCGCACTGCCGCATCACTCCTTGACCGCCCGTCGTCCAGGTCGGGCACCCCGACCCCACGCAAGACCACAGAACGCGTCAGAGTCGGCGGCTCGTCGCTCACAAACCCCGGATCCACTTCCACTCGAGGCGGCTCACCCTCGCTGAACTCATCCAACCCGCCATCCTCCGAGAGGCAAGCGGCTACTCCAGCACACGAGCGGCAGCCGTCCGGTGGCGGATGGGGGTGGGGCACCGTTTGGTCCAACGCATCATCGGCGCTACAGCAGGCCAGGACCGTCGTCGATGAACAGGTGAAGAATCTCCCGACACAGGATGCCAAGAAATGGAGAGAGGGCGTGCTCGAGTATGCGAAAAGTGCGCAGGAGCGGGCTCAGGAATATGCGAAGACCGCGCAATTAGAGAAACTCGGTTCGTCTTATGACTTCGTTGCGTCGCTTTGAGTAAACGTTCCGTCTAGGGAATGATTTAAAGCGAGTCGGTCTTTCGACTTTCAACGAAATACTTAATGCCGTTGCTCCCCCGATTTCTGAGCACGAGGTCATTCAAGTTTGGTTGAGCCACGACATGCAAGGCTTGGATGGTGTCGAATCGCTCGTTTATACTGCGCTCGCCCGGGTTTGTCCTGCACGCCCTGTCCTTTCCCCTACTTCTTACTTATGTCCCCATTTCTAGATCCTAGAGCAGGTGGAAGGTGGTGACTTGATTGTCAATAAAGGAAACGAGTCGAAACCAAAGGAGGACTCAAGCAATCGCGATATCAACGCGGTGGAGGGTTTTGAACAAGCTCTGAAGTTGGCACAAGTACGTCTCCCTTTCTCGTGGTAATGGCAAAACTAAGTGTAGGATAGGCCAACGTGGAAGAAATCATCAAGACGAACGCGCCTCCCGATCTACAGCGCCCCTCATCAATTGAGAACCCTACAACGACTTCATACGTTTACCTTCGTGTCCAGCCGTTCACTTCCACCGTCACCGTACCCGAACTGGAACCAATGGAGTCATCCCAGCTTCAATTCATACTTTTCCTTTCTGATCCTGCACACAAGCTTTCTTATACGACCGTCACTCAGGCCATTCCCGAACATTGGCTCAAAGTCTGGAACCAATATGACTGGGTGGAAGACACGATCGCAGAGACGCTTCGACTCGGAGTTGAGGTTGTTGGCCAAGAATATGTCGTTGGGCGCATGGGCTGGGCCAGGGAGGCGCCTGTCGCGACTGCGAGCGAGGACGCCACTGAAGCTGTTGTAGCTGACCTTTGAAACTTTTGGACTCACACGCTCTCTGAGGATCCGTCGTGTATACTACGAGATTCTGGACTGAAGTAATGATTCAGAGTGTACGTATTCGTCTACTTCTTTTGTGGCTCCTCAGCCTTTGGTGGTGGGATAGGTTTGAACTCCTGGGGCTTCCGCGGTTCTGACCCCTCGCCAATCTGTTCCCAAGGCGAAAGGGCCTCGAAATTTCTGATGACATGTCAATCTGACGCAACGGTCACGTAGATAAAGTTACATACCGGAATGCCTGGGTTAGTTGGAGAGGCTCGTATACGACGCGTTTCTTCTCTTCGTCATACCTAACTTCGGTGTACCCCTGTTACGAAGGCAGTCAACAGCTTGCTATTAATAAAGTTTTGGATAGGCGCACCGTTAGGGGGAAGTCCTTCCGAAGGGGGTATCCCTCAAAACCTTGGATAGCATAAACCATTATATTCACTTGGAGATAAATGGAACATACCGTAGTCTGTGAGAATACGGCGGCTAGAAACATTTTAAGCGTGGAGGCGTGGCGATTATATAGAAAGGCGTACAGGTCCGGGTGGTCTTTAAAGAAGATCCCGAATAGGTCCCAAGCTTCTCTCTCATACCTAACAATGGATTAACACTAGACAAGGAAAGTGATGGTTGCATTTTACCAGTTGGCACCGCTGAATAGTGGTGTAGCACTTGGCACCGCGTCGGCCTCACCCGCGTACGTTTTGACCCGTATCCTGGCAGCGTACTGAATGCTGAGCAGGTGATAGACCACCTCGAACCTCTTGTCTCTCTCGGGGAAATCAACACCGCTGATGTCCATCACGGACTTGAACTGGCACTGCGAATGGTCGCGAAGGAACGTTAGGACGGGGACAACAGCCGACGGGGCGATGTAGAGTGTCAATTCATCCTTCAGCACTGAGAACTGCTGGATAAATTTAGGCAGGCATTGCATCAGATATGAGCCATAGTTGTGTAGCCTTTCTGTTGCCTCAGCATATTTAGTGAGCGTTGGGTTGGGAGAGGTTGGTTCTGAAAACGGAGAGGCTGAAGCTGCGAGGCTGATTCAGTGTACTAACAACATT
>WNFC01004176.1_pt1 | contig 15688 bp, 14 predicted proteins | sample 5400541 | NCBI WGS metagenome assembly WNFC01 (sample SAMN13153342, study PRJNA577476) | soil metagenome | isolation source: 120 cm saprolite under Douglas fir tree site 2 hole 2 replicate 1 | place: USA:California | collected 2015-04-18
GGCGGCTTCACCATCTCCAATCTCGGCATGTTCGGCATCAACAGCTTTGCCGCCATCATCAACCCGCCGCAGGCGATGATCCTCGCCGTCGGCGTGGGGGAGGAGCGGCCGGTGGTGCGCAAGGGCCAGGTGGTGGTGCGCAACATGATGAGCTGCACCTTGGCGGTCGACCATCGTGCGGTCGACGGTGCGATGGGCGCGCAGTTCCTCCAGACGCTGCGCGGCTATATCGAGCAGCCGGCCGCGATGCTGGTGTAGGAGTACCCGCGATGGCCGAGACGAGCTTCGACATCATTATTGTCGGCGGCGGACCCGGCGGCTATGTCGCCGCCATCCGTGCCGCCCAGCTTGGCATGAAGGCCGCCGTCGTCGAGCGCGAGAATATGGGCGGCATCTGCCTCAACTGGGGCTGTATCCCGACCAAGGCGTTGCTGCGCACCTCCGAGGTCTACGACCTGATCAAGCACGCCGATTCCTTCGGCCTGTCGGTCAAGGACGTCGCCTACGATGCCAAGAAGATCGTCGAGCGCTCGCGCAAGGTCGCGAACCAGCTCAGCAACGGCGTCAAAGGCCTGATGAGGAAGAACAAGATCACGGTGTTCGAGGGCAGCGCCAAGCTCGCCGGCAACGACGGCGGCCAGCGCAAGCTTGCGGTGGCGATGAACGACAAGAGCAACCTGACCTTGACGGCCAAGAACGTGATCCTGGCGACCGGCGCGCGCGCCCGCCAGCTTCCCGGCCTGGAGTCCGACGGCAAGCTCGTCTGGACTTATCGGGAAGCGATGGTGCCGCCGGAGTTCCCCAAGTCTCTGCTGGTGATTGGCTCGGGCGCGATCGGCATCGAGTTCGCGAGCTTCTACCGCACGATGGGCGCCGAGGTGACGGTGGCCGAGGTGGTCGACCGCATCCTTCCCGTCGAGGACGAGGAGGTCTCCGCCTTCGCCAAGCGGCAGTTCGAGAAGCAGGGCATGAAGATCCTGACCGGAGCCACGGTCGGCAACTTGAAGAAGGCCAACGACAAGGTGACGGCCACCATCACGGCCGGCGCCAAGAGCCAGGAGATCACCGTCGATCGCGTCATCAGCGCCGTCGGCATCGTCGGCAATGTCGAAGATTTGGGCCTCGAAGGCACCAAGGTGAAAGTCGACAAGACCCACATCGTGATCGACCAGTGGGGCCTCACCGGCGAGCCCAATGTCTACGCCATCGGCGACGTCGCGGGCCCGCCGTGGCTCGCCCACAAGGCGATGCACGAGGGCGTGGTGGTGGTCGAGAAGATCGCGGGCGTAAAGGGCGTTCACCCGCTGAACACCGCCAACATCCCGGGCTGCACCTATTGCCAGCCGCAGGTCGCCAGCATCGGCCTCACCGAGGCGGCGGCCAAGGCCAAGGGGCTGCAGGTCAAGGTCGGCAAGTTCCCCTTCATCGGCAACGGCAAGGCGATCGCGCTCGGCGAGCCCGAGGGCTTCGTCAAGACCGTGTTCGACGCCAAGACCGGCGAGCTTTTGGGCGCCCATATGATCGGTGCGGAAGTCACCGAACTGATCCAGGGCTACAGCATCGCCAAGACGCTCGAAACCACCGAGGCCGAGCTGATGGCCACGGTGTTCCCGCACCCTACGCTCTCGGAAATGATGCACGAGGCGGTACTGGCGGCCTACGGGCGCACGCTCCATATCTAGGCCGCGATGGACGGCACCTTCGACAAGCCCCCGCTGAGCCGCGCCGAACGCCACCCCGAGAAGGCGCACCGGCCGGACAATCCCATCCGGCGCAAGCCGGATTGGATCAGGGTGCGTGCGCCAAACTCGCCGGAATATGCCGAGACCAAACGCCTGATGCGTCAGTACGGCCTGACCACGGTGTGCGAGGAGGCGGCCTGCCCCAATATCGGCGAGTGCTGGAAGCACAAGCACGCGACCTTCATGATCATGGGCGAGGTCTGCACGCGGGCCTGCGCTTTTTGCAACGTCGCCACCGGCAAGCCGGGCGCGCTCAACCCGCACGAGCCGGCCAACATCGCCGAAGCGGTCGGCAAGCTCGGGCTCGGCCACGTCGTGGTGACCTCGGTCGATCGCGACGACCTTTTGGATGGCGGGGCGGCGCACTTCGCGGCGGTAATCGACGCGCTGCACCGCTCGGCGTCCAACACCACCGTCGAGGTGCTGACGCCGGATTTCATGCGCAAGGACGGCGCCGTCGAGATCGTGGTCGCCGCGCGTCCCGACGTGTTCAATCACAATCTCGAAACCGTGCCTCGGCTTTATCCGACCATCCGGCCGGGCGCGCGCTACTTCACCTCGCTCAGGCTGCTGTCGCGCGTCAAGGAGATCGATCCCTCGATGTTCACCAAGTCGGGGCTGATGGTCGGGCTGGGCGAGACGCGCGAGGAGATCCTGCAGGTGATGGACGATCTGCGCGCCGCCGACGTCGATTTCCTGACGGTCGGCCAATACCTGCAGCCGACGCCCAAGCACGCGCCGATCGATCGCTTCTGGACGCCGGCCGAGTTCGACGAGCTCGCCTCGCTCGCGCGCGCCAAGGGCTTCCTGATGGTCTCGGCCTCACCGCTGACGCGCTCGAGCTATCACGCCGGCGAGGATTTCGCGCGGCTGCGAGCGGCACGTGGCGCACATCTGGCCTCGCACTTGGCCGCGCAAACGAAGGGCTGAGTGCCGCGTGGTTACGCGTCATGCCGAGCGGCGTGTGGTGCACTTCGGACCGCGACAGCTTTTCGACCTGGTCGCCGACGTACCGCGTTATCCCGAGTTCCTGCCCTGGTGCACCGCTGCCCGCATACGCCGTCGCGAGGCGCCCAACGTCGAGCTGGCTGAACTCGCGATCGGTTTCGGGCCGTTCCATGAAAAGTTCGTATCACGCATCGTGTTGACGCCCGAAGCCGAAGGTGGGCCGCGCATCGCGACCACCGGAGTCGAGGGACCGTTCCGGCATCTGGCAAGCCACTGGTGGTTCGAGCCGCATCCGGACGGCACGTTGATTCACTTTACCCTGGAATTCGAATTCCGCTCGATGCTGCTGCAGCAGACGGTGCGTCTGCTGTTCGCCGAGGCGGTCAAGCGCATGGTCTCGGCATTCGAGGCGCGCGCCAACCGGCTCTATGGCAAGCCTAGCCCTCGGCGAGCGACGCCAGCATCGTCAACGCCGTAAGCACCGAGACGCGGCGGATCGCATCGCGATCGCCGGGAAAGACGTGGCGTTCGGCGATGATGTCGCCGCCCTTGCGCGCCGCCGCCAGGTGAACGAGGCCGACCGGCTTGTCGGCCGTGCCGCCGCCGGGGCCGGCGACACCGGTAACCGACACCGCGAGATCGGCGTCCGAGCGGGCGAGAGCGCCCGCCGCCATGGCGCGAGCCACCGGGTCGCTCACCGCGCCATAGCCCAGCAAGGCATCCCACGGCACGCCCAGCATCTCGCGCTTGGCTTCATTGGCGTAGGTGACGAAGGCGCGCTCGACCACGTCGGACGAACCGGCGATCGCCGTCAGCGTCGCGGCGACCAGGCCACCGGTACAGGACTCGGCGGTGACGAGCTTGAGCCTGCGCTTGCGACAGGCATGCAGCACACGCTCCGCGGCATCCCTCATCTCGTGATCGAACATCGCAGCCTCTAGCGTCTCGGTATTTCGACGGTGGCCACCGCCTGCGCCGCGATGCCCTCGCCGCGCCCCGTGAAGCCCAGCCCTTCCGTGGTCGTGGCCTTCACGCTCACTCTGCCATGCTCGATGCCGGCGATGCGAGCGATGCTTTCGACCATGGCGTCGCGGTGCGGGCCGATGCGCGGCGCCTCGCAAACCAGCGTGAGGTCGAGATGCACGATCCGCCCGCCCGCGGCTTCCAGGAGCCTGACGGCGTGGCGCAGGAAGCGGTCGGAGGAGGCGCCGCGCCACTGCGGGTCGGACGGCGGGAAATGCTTGCCGATGTCGCCGGCGCCGATCGTGCCCAGCACCGCGTCGGTCAGCGCATGAAGCGCCACGTCGGCGTCCGAATGCCCGGCCAGCGCGCGCGTGTGGGGAATGGCGAGGCCGCCCAGCATGACTTCGTGGCCGGGCCCGAAACCATGCACATCGAAACCGAACGCGGTGCGCGTTTCCATGGTCGCTGCCTGCTGCAAATCCTCTGATGTGGTGATCTTGCGATTGTCGTCATGGCCCGCGACCATGACAACGCGCAGGCCGGCGCGCTCGGCGACCGCCGCATCGTCGGTGAGGGACGTGGCTTCGTGGCGACCCAGCGCGGCAATGGCGCGATGTGCGGCGAGCAGCGCTGCATAGCGAAAGACTTGCGGCGTCTGCGCCCGCCACAGCGCGGCCCGCGGCACGGTCTGCGAAATGGCGCCGCTTTCGTCGACCCGCTTCAGCGTATCGGCAAGCGGGACACCGAGAACTGCGCCGTCGATACCGGGCGCTGCCAGGGCTTTTAGGCAAGCGGCGATGTCGGCTGGCCGGACGAAAGGGCGGGCGGCATCGTGAATGGCTACCAGGTCCGGCGCCGCGGCCGCCAGCGCTTCCAGGCCGTTCAACACCGATTGCTGGCGACTGCCGCCGCCCTCGACCGGAGGCGGCAGATCGAAACCCACAGCCGCTGTCCGATAGTGCGTTTCGTCGCCCGGCGCGATCACGACCTGGACCTGATCGATCCCCGGCGTCTGGCGGAAGACCCTGATTGTATGGCGCAGGACCGGGTGTCCATCGAGCACGGCATATTGCTTGGGCAGGGGGCCGCCGAAGCGGCTGCCCCGACCCCCGGCAACGATCAGGGCGATACAAGTCGGCACGATGGGTTGAATAACATTGGCTTAGGGGGTGCGCACTTCGGACCCTTGCATGGGCCGCCTGGACCCGCTATTGCTCGCTCAATTATTGTGCACTGCACAAGATGCCTAATTACTGATCAAACGACATGGACTGCACACGCCGTCTTCAACCGCTCGATATCGGTCCCGTCCGCCTCCAGGATCCCGTGATCCTGGCGCCGATGTCGGGTGTGACCGACATGCCATTTCGCCGGATGGTGAAACGGGGCGGGGCAGGCCTTGTCGTGTCCGAGATGATCGCCTCGGCGGCGATGGTTCGCGACAACCGCAAGACGCTGTTGATGGCCAAAAACTCGCCGGAAGAGTTCCCCATGTCGGTCCAGCTCGCGGGCTGCGAACCCGAGGTGATGGCCGAGGCCGCCAAGCTGAACGAAGACCGTGGGGCGGCCATCATCGACATCAATTTCGGCTGTCCGGTGAAGAAGGTCGTGAACGGCCACGCCGGCTCCTCGCTGATGCGCGACGAGGCGCATGCGGCGAAGATCCTCGAAGCGACCGTCAACGCCGTGAAGCTGCCGGTGACGCTCAAGATGCGCACGGGCTGGGATGCCAACAATCGCAACGCCCCCAGCCTCGCGCGTATCGCCGAGCAGTGCGGCATCAGGATGCTGACGGTGCACGGCCGCACGCGCTGCCAGTTCTATGACGGTCACGCCGATTGGGCGTTCGTCGCCCAGGTGAGGGCGGCGACCAAGCTGCCGGTCATCGTCAACGGCGACATCGATACGCTCGACGACGTCGACACGGCACTCGAACAGTCGGGCGCCGACGGCGTCATGATCGGTCGCGGCGCCTATGGCCGGCCGTGGTTCCTCAATCAGGCGATCCACTATCTCCGAACCGGGCAGCGCCTCGCCGACCCGTCGCTGGCCGAGCAGTACGCCATCGTGCGCAGCCATTTCGAAGCGATGCTGTCGCACTACGGCCGAGAGACGGGCGTGCGCATGGCCCGCAAGCATTTGGGATGGTATTCCAAGGGCTTGCCGGCCTCGGCCGAGTTCCGCGCCGCGGTCAACCGCGAAACCGATCCAAACAACGTCCGCAACATCCTGGCGTCGTTCTTCCTGCCCGCGCTCGAACGGCAGGCCGCCTAGCATGACGCTTCATCCCCTCAAGCGGTCGAGCGCGCTCGACGACCAATTCCCGACGGCGATTCTCGACTCGCTTTCGGAGGCGATCGCAGTGGTCGACGCCGGCGGGCTCATCCAATACGCCAACCTTTCGGCCGAGCAGTTCTTCGGCGTCGGCCGGGCGCGGCTCGTTGGCCATCCGTTGAACGAGTTCGTGCCGGAGGACACGCCGCTGTTCTCCCTGCTGGAGCAGGTGCTGTCGACCGGCGGCGCGGTGGCCGAGAACGGCGTCACGCTTGCTTCGCCGCGCATCGGCAACCGGTTCTGTGCGCTCCGCCTATCGCCGATCGTCGACAGCGATGGTCTGGTCGCGGTGTCGCTGGTCGAGCAGACGATCGCGCGCAACATCGACCGCCAGATGTCGCATCGCAGCGCCGCCCGCTCGGTGAGCGCGCTGGCGGCCATGCTGGCGCACGAGGTCAAAAATCCCCTGTCGGGCATCCGCGGCGCCGCCCAGTTGCTCGAGCAGTCGGTGCCCGACTCCGAGCGCGAACTGACCAGCCTGATCTGCGAGGAGACCGATCGCATCGTGGCGCTGGTCGACCGCATGGAGGCGTTCGCCGATGGCCGGCCTATCGAGCGCGGCCCGATCAACATCCATCAGGTGCTCAATCACGTGCGTCGCATTTCCCAGAACGGCTTCGGCAAGGGCGTGCGCTTCGTCGAGACCTACGATCCGTCGCTGCCGGATGTCCACGGCGACCGCGACCAGCTCATCCAGGTTTTCCTGAACCTGGTGAAAAATGCCTGCGAGGTGCCGGGCGATGGCGAGCGCGAGATCGAGTTGTCCACAGCTTTTCGCCACGGCCTGCGTCTGGCCGTCCCCGGCCAGCAAGCCAAGGTCAACCTGCCCCTGGTCGTCTCGGTGCGCGACAATGGCCGCGGCGTGTCCGACGAGATCCGCGCCCACCTGTTTGACGCTTTCGTGACAAACAAGCCGACCGGAACCGGCCTGGGTCTTGCATTGGTGGCCAAGATCATCAACGACCACGGCGGGGCCATCGAGTTCGAGAGCGAGCCCGGCCGCACGACCTTCCGAGTGATGTTGCCGTTGCAAATCCGCCTGGCCGCCCCATGACGAGTTCCAGCACCATCCTGGTCGCCGACGACGATCGGGCCATCCGTACGGTCCTGCACCAGGCGCTGGGTCGCCAAGGCCACAATGTCCGCAGCACCGGCACGGCGGCCACGTTATGGCAGTGGGTCCAGGAAGGCGAGGGCCAGCTCGTCATCACCGACGTGGTAATGCCTGACGAGAACGGCCTCGATCTGGTGCCGCGCATCCGCAAGCTGCGACCTGATCTCCGCATCATCGTCATGAGCGCGCAGTCGACCCTGCTTACGGCGGTGCGCGCCACCGAGCGCGGCGCCTTCGAATATCTGCCCAAGCCGTTCGACCTCAACGAATTGATCTCGGTGGTGAACCGCGCGCTGTCGGCGCCGGCCACATTGCTGCAGCGCAACGCGCATCCGCCGGACGAGGGCGAGCGCCTGCCCTTGATCGGCCGCTCGCCGGCGATGCAGGAGATCTACCGCGCCCTGGCGCGCCTGATGTCGACCGACCTCACGGTGATGGTCACCGGCGAATCGGGCGCCGGCAAGGAGCTGGTGGCGCGCGCGCTGCACGATTACGGCAAGCGCCGCAAAGGTCCTTTCGTCGCCCTCAACATGGCGGCGATCCCGCGCGAGCTGATCGAAAGCGAGCTGTTCGGCCACGAGCGCGGTGCTTTCACCGGCGCCGTCCAGCGCTCGGCCGGCAAGTTCGAGCAGGCGTCCGGCGGCACGCTGTTCCTCGACGAGATCGGCGACATGCCGCCCGAGGCGCAGACCCGCCTGCTGCGCGTCCTGCAGGAAGGCGAGTACATGACGGTCGGCGGGCGGACGCCGATCAAGGCCAACGTGCGCATCGTCGCGGCCACGCATCGCGACCTGCGGCGGCTGATCCAGCAGGGCCTGTTCCGCGAGGACTTGTTCTATCGCCTGAACGTGGTGCCGATCCGCCTGCCACCGCTGCGCGAGCGGCTCGACGACATCCCCGAGCTCGCCAACCACTTTCTGCGGGCGGCGACCGCCGACGGGCTTCCGGCAAAGGTGCTTTCGCCGGAGGCGATGGCGCGCTTGAAGCAGCATCGTTGGCCGGGCAACGTCCGCGAACTGGTCAACCTGGTGCGCCGGCTGTCGGCGCTTTACTCGGAAGAGGTGATCGGCGTCGAGACGATCGAAGCGGAGTTGGCCGACGCGGTTTCCGCCATCGACCCCGGACCCCAGGCTGACGCCACGACCGCCGCCGTCTCCCTGGCCGACGCCGTCGACCGGCATTTGCAGGTGCTTTTTGCCTCCCATGGCGACCGCCTGCCGCCGGACGGCATGTACGATCGTGTCATTTCCGAGGTCGAACGGCCGCTCTTGTCCTTGGCCCTTGGGGCAACGCGCGGGAATCAGTTGCGCGCCGCCCGCCTCCTGGGGCTCAATCGCAATACGTTGCGCAAGAAGATAAAGGACCTTGACGTCCCCGTGGTGCGTACGCCGCAGGTTCGCCGAGGCGGGTGATCTAGTGACAGCTGCGCTGGGCGTTCCACGCTTGGGCGATTGGATGAGCGCGATCCGCCGCGGGCTAAGCGGCCGCGTCGCGGCAGGCTCGCTGGCCGTGCTCGCCATCCTTGCCGGTGCCGCCACCTACGCCTGGCTGGCGGGATTCGCCCCAACCTCCTTCAATACCCGCGGCTGGATCATCGGGCTGCTGGTGGCCGACCTCGTGGTCGCGGTGGCGCTGGTCGCGCTGCTCGCGATGCGCCTGACGCAACTCTTGCTCGATCGCCGGCGCGGCGCCGCGGGTTCGCGCCTTCACATGCGCCTCGTGCTGGTATGCAGCGTCTTCACCATCACGCCCACGCTGATCGTGGCGATCATCATGTCGTTCGTGGTCCTCAACCTGACGGACTTCGTGGTGAAGCCCGCCCAAGCCTCGTACGAAGCGGCGCGGGCGATCGGCGAGCCGGTGCGACAGGCGCGCGAGGAGGAGATCATACGCGATATCGGCGCCATTGCCGGCCCCCTGCAGGGTGTGGGGGTCGACGGCGTCCGCGAGGTCGACCCGACGAACAAGCTGCTGGAACGGCTGATCGAGGGCCGGCCGATGATCGAGGCGGTCGTCATCGACGCCGACAACGGCGTGATCGCTCGCGCCATCGCGCCGGAAATGGTAAGCCTGAAGGATCCGGTGCCGCCAGCACAGTTCCTCTGGCAGGCAGTCAGCCAGGCCCGCCCAGTCGAGATCCCATCGCCTACCGGCGCCTACTTCACCATGCAGCTTTTCGTCGGTGAACCGCTCTTCCTGGTGACCGGCCATGCCGTCGACCTCAGGGTCGTCGACTACATCAAGAGCATCCAGCTGGCAGGCTCGTTCTATTCACAGATCGAGCAGGCGATGCAGCGTAGCCAGCTCTTCATCTTTCTGACCTGCGGTGCCATCGCCCTCCTGATGCTGCTGGCGGCGGTGTGGCTCGCCGTCCTGTTCGCCTCGCGCCTCACCGAGCCGATTGGCGGCCTGATGTCGGCGGCCGAGCGGGTGCGCGGCGGCGATCTCACGGCGAGGGTCGAGGAGGGGCCGCCCAACGACGAACTGGGCCAGCTCGCGCGCTCATTTAACCGCATGGCGAGCCAGATCGAGCAGCAGCGCGAAGAGCTGGTCGACGCCAACAAGGAGCTCGACACCAGACGCCGGCTCACCGACGCGGTCCTGGCCGGGGTCTCGGCCGGCGTGTTGAGCGTCGATGGCGCGGGCACGATCACGCGCAGCAACCGCTCGGCGCTCGAGCTTCTGGCGCTGCCCGAGGACGGCGTGCTCGGCCGGCCATTGACCGGCGTCATGGCCGAGCTGGTGCCGCTGGTTGCCCAGGCGGCCGAGCGGCCGGACCGCGTGACCCAGGGCCAAGTCGAGATCCTGCATCGCGGCACGCGCCGCATCCTGCTGGTCCGCATCAGTGCCGCCTCCGACGCCGGCGCCGTGGTCACCTTCGACGACGTGACCGACCTGATGTCGGCGCAGCGCATGGCGGCCTGGGGCGACGTGGCGCGGCGCATCGCGCACGAGATCAAGAACCCGCTGACGCCAATTCAGCTCTCCGCCGAACGGCTGAAGCGCCGCTACCTGAAGCAGATCAAGGACGATCCCGAGACGTTCTCGATCTGCACCGACACCATCATCCGTCAGGTCGGGGATATCGGCCGCATGGTCGACGAATTCTCGTCGTTCGCCCGCATGCCGCGCCCGACGGTGCAGCCCGAGGATGCCAAGGAGCTCTGCCAGCAGGCGTTGTTCCTCCAGCGCAGCGGCAATCCGGAGATCCGCTACGTCTCCGCTCTGCCGGATCATCCGGTGCCTCTGGTCTGCGACCGGCGCCAGATCGCGCAGGTGCTGACCAACATCCTGAAGAACGCGGCCGAGGCCATCGAAGGCAGGCAGGCCGGGCCGGGACGCACATTACCGCCGGGCGAGATCACGCTCACCCTGCGCGACGACGACGCCACGGTGCACATCATCGTCGAGGACAACGGCAACGGCCTGCCGAAGGAAGGTCGCGACCGCCTCACCGAACCGTACATGACCACCCGCAGCAAAGGCACGGGCTTGGGACTCGCGATCGTCAAGAAGATCATGGAAGATCATGGCGGCCATCTCGTCCTGGATGACCGCGAGGGTGGCGGTGCGCGCATCAGTCTGGTATTCCGGCGGGACGCGAAGGAAATCGCGTCGGCTCGCCCGCATGCGACAGCTGCACAATGATCCGCCAACAACGTCGCGGACAGTTTGAAGAGTCATGGCCCACGATATTCTTATCGTCGACGACGAACGCGATATCTGCACGCTGATCGCGGGCATCCTGGAGGACGAGGGCCATACCGCCCGCCGCTCCCACAACAGCACCGAGGCCATCGATGCCGTGCGCCATCGCCGGCCTGCGCTGGTGATCCTCGACGTCTGGCTGCAGGGCAGCGAGCTCGACGGGCTGCAGCTTCTCGAGGTCATCCGCCGCGAGGAACCGCCGGTTCCCGTGGTGATGATCAGCGGCCACGGCACGATCGATACCGCTGTTTCGGCGATCAAGACCGGGGCCTACGACTTCATCGAAAAACCCTTCAAGGCCGACCGCCTGCTGCTGGTGGTCGATCGCGCCATCGAGGCCGACCGGCTGAGGCGCGAGAACGCCAGCCTGCGCCGCCGCGCCGGCGGCGAGGTGACGTTCGTCGGCTCTTCCAGTGCCGCGGCCAATGTCCGCACCCAGATCGAGCGGGTGGCGCCGACCGGCAGCCGGGTGCTGATCAGCGGTCCGTCGGGCACCGGCAAGGAAACCGTGGCGCGGCTGATCCACCAGGGCTCGAAGCGGGCCGATGGGCACTTCGTCGTGGTGAACTGCTCGGCGTTGCCCGCCGAGCGACTCGAAATCGAGCTGTTCGGTACCGACGGCGACAGCGGGGCGGATGCACTGCGCGTCACCGGCGCCTTCGAAATGGCGCATGGCGGCACGCTGCTGCTCAAGGAAGTCGCCGACCTGCCGCTGGCGCTGCAGAGCAGGTTGGCGCGCGTGCTGCAGGAGCAGTCCTTCACCCGCGACGGCGGCACGACGCGAGTCGAGGTCGACGTGCGCGTGCTGGCCTCGACCGGCCGCGTCCTGCAGGACGAGATCGCGGCCGGCGCCTTCCGCGAGGAGCTGTTCCATCGGCTGAATGTGGTGGCCTTGCGCGTGCCGCCGCTCAGCGAGCGCCGCGAGGACATTCCCGAGCTGGCCGCCGACCTGCTGCGGCGCGTGGCCGACGCGACCGGCCTGCCGACCCGCACCATCGGCGAGGACACGCTGGCCGCCCTGCAGGGCCACGACTGGCCCGGCAATGTCCGTCAGCTGCGCAATGTCATCGAGCGGCTGCTGATCCTCGCCCCCGCGGGCGGTGGGCCGATCCGGGCCGACGTGCTGCCCAACGACGTGAGCGAGGACGCGCCGTCGGTGCTGCGCTGGGAGAAGGGCGGCGAGATCATGCAGCTGCCGCTGCGCGACGCCCGCGAAGTGTTCGAACGCGAATACCTGCTGGCCCAGGTCACGCGCTTCGGCGGCAACATCTCGCGCACCGCCACCTTCGTCGGCATGGAACGCTCGGCCTTGCACCGCAAGCTGAAGTCGCTGGGGCTTCATGGCGGCGCGGCCGACGAGCGCAGCGAAGCCGCCGGCTCGTAAATCCGAGGAACGTGTCATGGCGCGCTACGCCTACGTCAATGGACGTTATGTCGATCATCGTCAGGCCACCGTCCATATCGAGGACCGCGGCTATCAACTGGCCGACGGCGTCTATGAGGTGGTCGGCGTGCGCGACGGCCGGTTGATCGACGAGGGGCCGCACATCGACCGCCTCGATCGTTCGTTGCGCGAGCTTCGCATCGGCTCGCCGGTGTCGCGGGCGACGCTGGGCTTCATCATCCGCGAGCTGATGCGCCGCAACCGGCTGCGCGACGGGCTGGTCTACATGCAGATCACGCGCGGCGTGGCGCGGCGCGATCACGCCTTCCCGACGACGCCCGTCAAGCCGGCGCTGGTTCTGACGACCAAGAACACCAAGCGCGCCGAAGCCGATCCGGGGCCCGGTATCGCGGTCAAGAGCCAGCCCGACATCCGCTGGGAGCGCTGCGACATCAAGACCGTGGCGCTGCTGCCCAACGTGCTCGCCAAGCAGGCGGCGCGCGAAAGCGGCGCCTATGAGGCCTGGCTGATCGACGACGAGGGCAAGGTCACCGAGGGCGCCTCGACCAACGCCTGGATCGTGACGCAAAACGACGAGCTGGTGACGCGTCAGACCGACACCGGCATCCTGGCAGGCATCACGCGGCTCACGCTGAAGTCGCTGGCCGGCGCGCTCCAGCTCAAGCTCGTCGAGCGGCCGTTCACGTTGGCCGAAGCCAAGAAGGCGAAGGAGGCCTTCATCACCAGCGCCACGTCGTTCGTCACGCCGGTGGTGAAGATCGACGGCGAGACAGTAGGCAACGGCAAGGTCGGGCCGACGGCGCGACGACTGCGCGAGGAATACGTGCGCTTCGCGGCCACGGGCGAGGCGGTGACGTGACGCTGCCGGCCGATCTCAAGCCGCCGCGCGCCGTGCTGTTCGACTGGGACAACACGCTGGTCAACACCTGGCCGACCATCGTCGAGTGCTATCACGACACCTTCACGGCGCTGGGCTTGCCGCCGTGGACGGCCGACGAGGTGCGCGAGCGCGCCCACGGCTCGTTGCGCGACCTCTTCCCCGGTCTGTTCGGAGCGCGCGCCGGCGAGGCGGAGCGGATCTTCTACGAGACGTTTTACCGCATCCACTTGGATCGGCTGGAGCCGCTGCCGGGCGCCGACACGTTGCTGGCGCGCTGCCACGCGCTTGGCTGCTATGTCGCAGTTGTAAGCAACAAGGTGGGAGAGAATCTGCGGGCCGAGCTCGCCCATCTCGGCTGGCAGCGTTGGGTCTCGCGCGCGGTCGGCGCCAAGGACTGTCTGCGCGACAAGCCGGCGCCCGATCCCATCTTTCGCGCCCTCGATGGCACGGGAATTGCCCCCGGTGAAACGGTATGGATGGTGGGCGATACCCCGGCCGATCTCAAATGTGCCCATGCTGCGGGCTGTTTGCCCGTTCTCGTCGGCGGCCTGGAACAATTGTCGGGCCCTCTGCTAGAGCATCCGCCGCGCCTCAGGGTACGCAATTGTCATGATCTGGTGGCATTGCTTTGAACCGATCGGCCCCTATATTTGACGGAACTCGGGAGCGGGTAAAAGTCCCGCGCCTTTCAAACCGGCGACCTTCCGGCAGCCGGCCGCCCAGCAAGAGGCCAAGAACATGAGCGAAAAGGCACAGAACGTTCAGGATGTCTTCCTGAACCACCTGCGCAAGAACAAGACGCCCGTCACGATCTTCCTGGTGAACGGCGTCAAACTGCAGGGGATCGTCACTTGGTTCGACAACTTCTCGGTGCTGCTGCGCCGCGACGGCCACTCGCAGCTTGTCTACAAGCATGCGATCTCGACCATCATGCCAGTCACGCCGGTGCAGCTGTTCGACGGGGACAAAGCCGAAGCAGCAGGCTGATTTGAGCGAAGATCTCCAGCACAACGGACAGCACAGAGGCAAGCGCAAGGCAGTGGACACCGCGCGGCCGGCCACGGTGGCGGCGGTGCTCAGCCCATACGCGTCCAACGCCCGCGGCGAGGAGCGCGATCGCGAGGCCAAGCTCGAGGAGGCGGTCGGGCTTGCCCGGGCGATCGACCTCGACGTGCGCCTGGCCGAGACCGCGCCGTTGCGCCGGCTGACGCCCGCCACGCTGGTCGGCAAGGGCGTCGTCGAGCGCATGAAGGCCGCCGTGGAAGAGCAGGGCATCGGTCTGGTGATCGTCGACGACAGGTTGACGCCCGTGCAGCAGCGCAATCTCGAAAAGGCCTGGCAGGCCAAGGTCATCGACCGTACCGGCCTCATCCTGGAGATCTTCGGTGCCCGCGCCCGCACGCATGAGGGCCGCCTGCAGGTCGAGTTGGCGGCGCTTGACTATCAGCGTGGTCGTCTGGTCCGCTCGTGGACCCACTTGGAACGCCAGCGCGGCGGTTTCGGCTTCCTGGGCGGCCCCGGCGAATCGCAGATCGAGATCGACCGCCGGCTGATCGGCGAGCGCATCGTCAGGATCAAGCGCGATCTCGAAGGCGTGCGGCGTACGCGCGCCGTCAATCGCGTCGGCCGGCGCAAGGCGCGCCTGCCGACCGTGGCGCTGGTGGGCTACACCAATGCCGGCAAGTCGACGCTGTTCAACCGCCTCTCCGGCGCTGGCGTCGTGGCCAAGAACCTGCTGTTTGCCACCCTCGATCCCACCATGCGGTCGATCAAGCTGCCGGGTGGCAAGGACTGCGTGATCTCCGACACCGTGGGCTTCGTCTCCGACCTGCCGACGCACCTGGTCGCGGCCTTCCGGGCGACCCTGGAGGAGGTGATCGAGGCCGACCTGATCGTGCATGTGCGCGACATCTCCCATCCCGATACCGAGCAGCAACGCGCCGACGTCGAGACGGTGCTGCGCGAATTGGGAGCGATCGAGGAGGGGCAGGGGAACCGGCTGATCGAGGCGCTGAACAAGATCGATGCGCTGTCGCCGGAAAACCGGCGCACCTTGCAGACCCGCTGTGCCACCGGAGCGGAGCGGGCCCGCCAGTACCCGGTCTCGGCCGCGACCGGCGAGGGCGTCGATCAGCTCATGGAGGCGATCGGCGATTTCCTCCAGACGAGCGAGGCGCGCGAAGTGGCGGTGCCGCTCAGCGATGGCGCGACGATCGCCTGGCTCTACCGCCACGGCGAGGTGCGCAGCCGCCGCGACGACGGCGAGTTGGCGCTGCTCACCGTGGCCCTCGATGCCGCCGCTTCGGCGCAGTTTGAGCGGCGCTTGGCGCGTTGACACAAAGCGCTACCGCTCCCTATAAGCGGCTCAGTCCAGGCGAAGGAAACACCATGAAATTCAAGCCCTTGCACGATCGGTTGCTACTGAAGCCGGCGACCGCCGAGACCAAGACCAAGGCCGGCATCATCATCCCCGACACCGCCCAGGAAAAACCCATGCAGGGCGAGGTCGTGGCCGTCGGCAAAGGCAAGCGGCTGGAAGACGGCCGCCTGCAGCCGCTCGGCGTCAAGGTCGGCGACAAGGTGATCTACGGCAA
>WNFC01004177.1_pt1 | contig 15687 bp, 14 predicted proteins | sample 5400541 | NCBI WGS metagenome assembly WNFC01 (sample SAMN13153342, study PRJNA577476) | soil metagenome | isolation source: 120 cm saprolite under Douglas fir tree site 2 hole 2 replicate 1 | place: USA:California | collected 2015-04-18
GAGAAGTCGCGCGTGGGGTCGTATGGGAGCTGCTTGAAGGAAATGAGATTGATGGCCATACCCGAAGTATTGGTGAACAGGAGCGTATGGCCGTCAGGCGGAGCGCGCGCGACGAACTGATGGGCCAGGATGCCCGATGCACCCGGCATGTTCTCCACAACTATCGGCTGGCCGATGGTACGCGATACGCCGTCTGCCAGGAGTCGCGCCATCAAATCGGTGGCCGCGCTGGGCCCGGTCGGCACCATCAGTCTGACCGACCGGCTAGGCCACGTCTGGGCGCTCGCTTCGGTGACGAACAGGAGAACGCAGAACAATGCGCGAAAAAGAATCTTCACTGCGTTCCCCTCATGCGTCTTTTCGGGGCCGGAGCGCAGCGAGGGTGCCGATCTCGTGTAAACCCGAGATCGGTGACGCCCCGGAATGACGCTGACCTAAATCAAGGCAGAGCTATAACATCAGCAGCGGCCGTCAATGCAGGTTTTTGTCCTCGCGCCAGATGCCCAGCGCTTCCTGTGAGGGCCGATCGGAGATCGAGAACAGCACCGATTCCTTCTCCGCGCTGTGGGCGTACCGCTTCCATGGCGGCACCACGAAGACATCGTGCGGGCCCCACCCCAGCACCTTTCCCTCGACCGTGGTGGTGCCGCGGCCCTCAGCGCAGACGAAGATGGTGCCGTCGGTTGCGCGGTAGCTCTCGCCCTTGAAGCCTTGCGGGAACAGCGCGAGGTAGGCGCCCATGGTAGGCAGGACCGGCCCGCCGGTGATCGGGTTGGCATAGCGGGCGCGGGCACCGTGGCGCTTGTTGATATCGCCGGCCTTCATCATGCGCTCGATGATCGGGCGGGTGCGCGCATAGGTGTAGTTGATGACGGGACTGCGGTTCATGTGCGTGGGCGCCCCATCCGGCAGGACGCCGGAGGCGTAGAAAGCAAGCGAATCGCCGTCCGCGCGATTGGTTGGCTGCGTCGCCTCCCCGTACTGCTCCGCGAACGACGTTTCGAAGAAATTGACCTGGGGGAAGTCGAGCACGTCGAGCCACAGCATGGGCTCCTTCGAGGTGTTGCCGTGGTCATGCGGCGCCCAGTTCGCGGTGATGACGAAGTCGCCGGGCGCCATATAGGCCTTCTCGCCCTCGACCGCGGTGTAGGCCCCCTCCCCGTCCAACACGAAGCGAATGGCCGACGAGACGTGCCGATGGGCGGGGGCGACCTCGCCCGGCAGGATCATCTGCACCCCGGCAAACAGCGTGTTGGTGGCGCGCGACTCCCCCGGCATGGCGGGATTCTCCAGGATCAGCACGCGGCGCTCGGCCTCCTCGGCGGTGATCAGCGGCCCCGATTCGAGCACGAACGATTTGGCGTCCTGGAAGCGCCACAGCGCCGGCACGCAATGGGTCATCGGCTCCTTGGTGACGACCGAGCTCATCACCTTCCACAGCGGGGCCATGTCGTACTTGGAGATGCGCTCGTAATAGGCCTCGCGCATCGCCTCGATATTGTGCTTGGCGCCGGGCTTGCCGTTGCCGGCTTTCTTCGCGCTCGCGACCGCCATGACAGTCCTCCGTGGGCCGGAATCCAAGTGTTGGCTCATATATAGAGAATTCCGGGCGTGCCGGAAATACACCAGTTCCGCGCAATTGCCGGGCCGCTATGCGCCTCAAGTATTGGTCGCCCCGCCGTCGACCGCGATGGTCTGGCCGGTGATGAAGTCCGAATCGGCGGACGCCAGGAAAACCAGGGTTCCGACCAGGTCCTCCGGCACCTCGTCGCGCTTGAGGGCGCGGCGCTGGATCGCCGGCTCACGCGCCGATTGCAGATGGCCGGGATTGTGGTCGACCACGCTGTCGCTGATGGTGAAGCCGGGCGCCAGCGTGTTGACGCAGATGTTGTGCGCGCCGAGCTCGCGCGACAGCGCGCGCGTGAAGGCGGTCACCGCGCCCTTCGAGGTGACGTAATGCAGCATGTGGGGAATGCCGCGGGCGGCCGAGCCCGAGCCGATATTGATGATCTTGCCGTAGTTCTGCGCGATCATGTGCGGCGCGACGTGCTTCGCCATGAGGAAGAGGCCGCGCACGTTCACCGCCATCACGCGATCCCACAGCTCGGCCTCGATCTCGGTGAACGGCTGCTCCTTGAGCGGCGCGAACAGCGCCGCGTTGTTGACGAGGACGTCGATCTTGCCGAAGCGCTCTATCGTCGCGGCGACGAGCGCTTTGACCGACTCCTCGTCGCTCACGTCGACCTGCGCGCTCGCGACCGAGTTGGCGCCGTGCTCCGCGGCAAGCTCGGCCGCGAGGTCCCGGCCGTCGGCGATGTCGGCGATCATGACGCCTGCGCCCTCGGCGGCGAGCGCCTCCGAATAGTGCCGGCCGATGCCGCGCGCCCCGCCGGTCACGATCGCCACGCGGCCGTCCAGTCTTGCCATTGATCAAGGGCTTTCGGTTTAATGCCGTTTCCCGTCATGGCCGGGCTTGCCCCGGCCATCCACGTCTTGCTTCACGGCTTATGCCACAAGACGTGGACGCCTGCGACGAGCGCGGGCATGACGCTGGAGAAAGCGTCGGAGTGCATGGCTACCAGGACCGATCTCGCCGACCGCCTCGCCATCCGCGAGCTGATCGAGAACTGGGCGACGTGGCGCGACACCGGCCGCTGGAAGGAATTCCGCTCGGTCTGGCACCAGGACGGCGTCATGATGGCGACCTGGTTCCAGGGCGGCGCGGACGACTTCATCCGCGCGAGCCAGGAGAGCTTTGCGCGCGGCGCCCGCAGCTCACATTTTCTCGGCGGCATCAGCATCAACCTAAAGGGCAAGCGCGCCATCGCGCAGACCAAGATGCAGATCGCGCAGCGTGCGCCGGTCGAGGGCGTGGTGTGCGACGTCGTGTGCAGCGGGCGCTTCTACGATTTCCTGGAGAAGCGCAAGGGCCGCTGGGGCCTGGTGCTGCGCCAGCCGATCTACGAGCGCGACCGCCTCGCGCCGGTCGATCCCGCCGCGACCGTAAAGCTCGATGCGGCGCTGCTCGCGCGCTTTCCCGAGGGCTATCGCCACCTGGCGTACATGCAGACCAAGGCCGGATACACGGTCAAGACCGACATGCCCGGGCTGCACGGCCCCGAGCTCGAGGCGCTTTATCGGCGCGGCGAGGAATGGCTGAAGGGAAAGAAACTGGCGAGCATGTGATGCACCTCCAGGTCGACACGCACACCGACGGCAGCGGCGTGCTGATGCCACGCGGCTTCCACCTGCGCGCCCGCTATGTCGCCGTCGTCGAAACGGTCGACCAGTGGTTCGGCCCCGATTATCGCTACGTCAAAGTGCTGGGCGATGACGGCTGCTGCTACATCCTGCGCGTCCACGACGCGCACGGATACTGGCAGCTCACCATGTTCCAGAGCGCGAAGGCGCGCCGTAGCTGAGCCTGCGGGTTAGAAGCGTGCGCGAGCGCCGACCGTCAGCGTGAAGACCTGCAGGTTGGCCTGGAGCTGCTCGCCCGGGTTCATCGCGAAAAGAGCATTGGCCGGCGCCGGATTACCGGTCACGCCGGTGTCCGCCCTGCCGAGCCAGTAGTAGTTTCCGCTGAGCAGCACGTCGAGGTTTCTGGTTGCGTGGTAGCCGATGGCGACGCCGCCCCCAGCAACGAAGTTCGTGTTGTCCTGGGTCGGAAAGTTGTTGGGCGCGCCGAGGTTCGCGCCTTGCTGGCCAGTCGAGTGCAGGAACCCCACGCCGATCTCCGCAATCGGCTCTACGAAGATGGCGTTGGTGATGTTGAAATCGGCACCCACACCGACAAGGAAGCCGTGGGCCCTGGTCTTGAGATCCTGTCGGAAATTACCCACGCCGGGAAAGTTCGCGAAGCCGCTTGCCCGAAACTCCCCGAAGTACTGATAGCTCGCCCGCACGAACCATTGGTTGGTGAAGAAATATCCGACGGACGCCGCGCCCGTGAACGAGGTATCGGACAAGTCCCTGTCGTTGAGGACGATGAAGCCGCCGCTGACCGGATTGGACGTAAAGGCAGCGCCGGTCGGATTGAGGAATTTCAGGTCGTCGAACCATCCGAAGGAGCCGCCGATGCGACCTTCGATGAACCAAGGCGACAGTGGCGCAGCCACCACCGGTGCCTTGTAGACGGGTCTGGGAAGATCGGCGGCGATCGCGGGAGCCGCCACGGCAAGAAGACCGATCGCAGCGCTTGCGAGACCAAGCCTACGCATGGAAGCCACCTCCACGAGAACGCGCTGCCGGTATTATAGTCCAAAGCCCGCAACCAGCTGTTGCAAGCTGGCAACATCGGGGATGTTTTTTGGACGCCATTTCACAGAAAATAATGATGAAAATGGTCTTCACCCCCTACGACGGCACGGCTACTGGCAGCTGACCATGTTTCAGAGCGCGAAGGCGCAGACGCTGCCGTCGGCGGGGCGTTGAGCCGCACCGCGCCGAAGAAGCGCCAAATCCGCTGTGCCCCGAAAGACCGGTAAGATTCCCGGCGGGGAATGATTTCCCTCATGGTCTCTGCATGTTAGGCCAGCCCGCAATCTTTCTTCACGATCTTACTTTGGGCCGGGCCGCGTTCTCGCACGTCGCTCGATTCATGCAGGCCGGCACGCTATCGAAGTGATGCGCGACGTGACAAGCCATGCATGCAGCGCAGAGTGAAAAGGCGGGCGCTTGATCTGCGCCTGATCCGATCAAGCGGCGCGTCGCGCGCCATGCGTGGCGTGAATGCCATCCGGCTCGCGGCCGTTTTGGCAAAACAAAGCTAACTTGCGATTCTGAATCGCTCCGCCCTCATCCTGAGGAGATCGTCCTCGCGCGGCGAGGACGATCGTCTCGAAGGACGAGGGCGGCCGAGGCGGCGGCGCATTGGCCGCCTCGTGGTTCGAGACGCGCGGCCTACGGCCGCGCTCCTCACCATGAGGCGGGTAGAGTTGGTTCGTCGTCGACCCCTACGCGCCCTTCACCATGCGGATGAATTTTTCGAAGCCGGCGAGCTGCGCCTTGACCATGTCGATCGCGGTCTGGTCCTTCAATTCGAGCGTGGTGGCGTCGAATTTCTGCGCCGCGAAGCTCGCGATCACCTCGGGCCGGCCGAACCAGTACACGTCGAGCGAGGTGAGCGACTGGCGCAGGTGATACTGCATGCGCGCGCCGCCGAGGAGCCCGCCGGCCGCCGACTGCACCGCGCACGGCTTGCCGTTGAACGGCTGGTCCTTCATGCGCGAGACCCAGTCGATCGCGTTCTTGAGGCCGCCCGGGATGCTCCAGTTGTATTCGGGGGACACGAAGAGAATTGCGTCGGCGGCGCGGATCGCGTCGGCCCAGGCCACCGCCGGCGCGGGAAAGCCGCTGCTGTGCTGGATGTCGTGATTGTAGATCGGCATCGTGTCGAAGGGCGGCGCGTCGTGAAACGAAAGCCCGGGCGGCGCGAGCTTTGGCGCCATGCGGGCGAGCGCCGCGTTGTAGGAGCCCTTGCGGAGCGAGCCGCAGATCGTGAGCACGTTGTATTTGTCGGCCATATGCAAAAACCTCGCGCCGCGCTCCTCGTCCCTCCCCTCGCTGCGCGGCGATGCGCGGGGGCCGGTTTACCTACACCGTCATGGCCGGGCTTGTCCCGGCCATCCACGCCTTGTTGGTGCACGGTCGCTAAGACGTGGATGCCCGGGACGAGCCCGGGCATGACAAGAAACTACTGCTGGGGAATGCCCGCCTTCTCGCGCACGGCGCTCCATTTCGCGATCTCGTTGGCGACGTGCTTCCGCAGCTCCCCGGACGTCGAGGTCTGCGGGTTCGCGCCCAGCATGGTGATCTGCTTGCGCACTTCCTCGCGCGCCAGCACGTCGTGCAGCCCCTTGTTCACCTTGTCAATGATCGGGCGCGGCGTGCCGACGGGATAGACGAGGCCATACCAGCTCATCACCTGGAAATCCGGCACGCCCGACTCCGCGACGGTCGGCACGTCGGGCAGCGCCGGATAGCGCTGCGGCGAGGTCACCGCGATCGCCTTGAGCTCGCCGGCGCGGATCTGGCCGAGCACCGGCTGCACCAGCTCGAAGGTGAGATGCACCTCGCGGCCGAGTAATCCGGTGATCACCGCCGGCGTGCCGCGGTAGGGGATGTGCTTGATGTCGACGCCCGCCAGCTGGCGAAACAGCTCGCCGGAAAAATGCTGGGTCGTGCCGGTGCCGACGCTGGCGAAATTATACTTGCCGGGCGCCGCCTTGGCGGCCGCGATGAGACCCTTCACGTCATTCGCCGGAAAGTCGGGCGCGGTCACCAGCACGAGGCCGGCGGTCGCCGTGAACGACACGAAGTCGAAATCGTTCACCGAGTCGAACGGCAGGCTCTTGTAGAGCGCGGCCGACACGCCGTGCGAATTGTTGATCATGTAGGCGGTGTAGCCGTCCTTCGGCGCGTTCACGAGCGCGCTCGCGGCGACGATGTTGCCGGCGCCCTGCTTGTTCTCGACGTAGATCGGCTGGCCAAGGAGTTCGGACAGCGGCTGGCCGATGATGCGGGTGATGATGTCGGTGCCGCCGCCGACGCCCGCGCCGACGATGATGCGGATCGGCCGCGTCGGCCAGTCCTGCGCGCAGGCGGGTGAGGCAGCGAGCATCGCCGCTGCAATGAGCGGTCCCAGCAATCGCATCATCAGCCCCTCCTCTCGTCGCGCGTGGCCGCCTGGTGGGTTACGGCGCTTCGCGCCTAACCCACCCTACGAGCCTACGCCTTCTCGTCTTCGATCGGGTTGCGCAACACGCCGATGCCCTCGATCTCGATCTCGCAGGTGTCGCCCGCGCGCATCCACACCGGGTTGGGCTTGCGCGCATGGCCGACGCCCGACGGCGTGCCGGTGAAGATGATGTCGCCCGGCTCGAGCGTCAGCCCCTGCGTGATGTAGACGAGCATCTCCGGCACCGGAAACATCATGTTGCTCGTGTTGTCCGACTGCATCACTTTCCCGTTGAGCCGGCTCTCGATCTTGAGGCCCTTGCCCGCGTCGGGCAGCTCGTCGGCCGTCACCATCCACGGCCCGAAGCCGCCGGTGCGGTCGAAATTCTTGCCCATGTCCCACTGCGTGGTCTTGCGCTGGAATTCGCGCACCGAGCCTTCGTTGGAGCACGAGTAGCCGGCGACGCACGAGGTCGCGTTCGCCATGGTGAGATGTTTCGCCGGCTTGCCGACGATCAGCATCAGCTCGGCCTCGTAGTCGAGCGTCTCGGAGACGCGCGGGCGGACGATCGGGCTTTCGTGCGGCACCATCGAGGTGAGGCCGCGCATGAAGATCGTGGGGAATTTCGGGATGTTGTCGCGCTGCGAGCCCTCCTTGACGTGCTCGAGATAGTTGAGCCCGAGGCAGATGATCTTGCCCGGACGCGCGACCGGCAGCGCATATTTGATGCCCTTGAGCGGCTGCCGCGCCGAAGCGGGCGCGCGCTTGGCGGCATCCTTGACCGAGGAGAGATCGCCCTTGGTGGCGGTGAGCAGCGCGCCGAGCTCGTTCGGCACCTTGGGATCGGCCGCCTGCAGGTCGACGACTTGGTCGCCCTCGACCACGCCCAGCCGCAGCCCCGACGGCGATTCAAAGCTCACGATTTTCATGTTGGATCCTCTTTCGCGTTACGCACTCGATTTGACGGAGTTCACAACATGGGCCGCGATCTCGGCCCGGGTGCCGACCCACACATCGTCGCGCCACATGACCTTGCGGGCAATCGCCTCGTAGGCCCGCGCGCCCGCGGGCCGGCCGTAGCAATGCGCATGGGCGGTCACGTCGATCATCAGCGCCTGTTCCTCGGCCGCGAGCACGTGGCCGAGCAGATCGTCGAACCCCTCGATGAACTGGCGGGGCGTGCGGCCGAACCGCATCGCATGGGGCAGGTCGTTGAGGTCCGTGGTGAGCGGGATCGCGACGATGCGCCCCTTGTCGAACTCCTGCAGATAGGGACGGTCGTCGTCGAAAGCATCGCCGTGCCACTCGTAGCCGGCCTCGACGAGAAGACGCGCGCTGTCGCGGTTGGGCGTGCCGCGCGGACTGATCCAGCCTTTGGGCTGGGCGCCAGCGACCGCGGTCAGGAGCTCCGTGGTCTTTGCAATGTCGGCGCGAACGGCTTCCGCCTTGAGCGCCGCCGGGACGATCTCCTGCGCATAGCCGTGCGCGACGATCTCGTGGCCGGCCGCGGCGATCGCCTGGACGGTATCGGGCGTGCGTTCGGCAAGCACGCCGCTCACCATCACGCTCGCCTTGAGCTTCACGCGGTCGAGCGCCTTGAGCAGGCGCTCGATGCCGCGCACTGCGCCATAGTTGCCCCAGGAGAGCGCGTTGGTGTCGAACACGTTGGCGGGCAGCGGATTGCCCATCGGCCCGATGCCCGGCGCCTTGCCGTCGGACCAGGCCTCGTACGCGACATTGAAGACGACCGCGACCAGCCGGCCTCCCGGCCAGCGGAAATCCGTTCCGAGCCGCGTGACGCGCGCGTCGCGCGCAACGCCGTCCTGCATGCTTCCTCCCGGCGGTTGACCCGCCGCGCCCCACTGCGGCCTCTTCCCTAATGAGTTGTCGGGGGTTTGTCAGCCTGGATTTGGAGCTGTAGCCCGAATGGAGTTGTAGCCCGGATCGAGGCGCGAAGCGCCGAAATCCGGGGACCCGCGATCCCCGCGTTCCGCTCCGCTCCATGCGGTCTACAAGTTAGACGCGCTCAGCGCAGCTCCAACGCATGCAGCGAGAAATACTGCGCCGGGTCGGTCCAGACCGCGGCGGGCCACCAGTCGGTGCCGCCGGCGAGCGCACGGAAGGAATCGATCGTGTATTTGTAGCTGTTCTCGGTATGGATGGTCTCGCCGCGCCGGAAATCGAAGCTCTTGCCGCGGACGCGGACCTTCTGCGCGATGCGGCTCGCGAGATGCATCTCGATGCGCCGCTGCTCGCGGTTGAAGAACGCATAGTGGCGGAACTGGGCGAGATCGAAGTTTCCCTTGAGCTCGCGATTGATGCGGCGGAGCAGGTTGAGATTGAACGCCGCGGTGACGCCTTCCGCGTCGTTGTAGGCCGCTTTGAGCACGGCGCAGTCCTTGATCAGGTCGACGCCGACGATGAAGATCGCGCCCGGACCGAGCAGGCGCGCGGCGTGGCGCAGGAATTGCGCGGCCTCGTGCGGCTCGAAATTGCCGATGGTCGAGCCGGGAAAGAAGCCGACGCGCGGCCGCGCGCCGATCTCGGGCGGCAGGTCGAACGGTTTTGTGAAATCGGCGCCGATCGGCAGCACCTCGATCTTCGGCAGGTCGCGCTTGAGGCGCGCCGCCTCCTCGCCCAGATAGGTCGCAGAGATGTCGACCGGCACGTACGCCGTGACCGTCTTTGCCTCGCGCAGCACGAGGCGCGCTTTCGTGGTGGAGCCGCTGCCGAATTCGATCAGCGCGGCGCCGCGTGGGATGAGCCGCGCGATGTCGCCCGCGTGCGCGTCCAGAATGCCGAGCTCGGTGCGGGTCGGATAATATTCCGGCAGCGCCGTGATCGCGTCGAACAGCGCGGAGCCCCGCTCGTCGTAGAAATATTTTGCCGGCAGGCGTTTTGGATCAGCCGCAAGGCCGGCCATCACGTCCTGCGCGAAATCGGCGGCTTCCGGCCTGAGGGCCGCGACGCTCCGGGCGAGTACGTTCATGAGGTGGGGTTCCGCTGCTCGATCAAGACGCAAAATCGGCAAGTCGCAGCCCGCTGAACTGCCAGCGCGCCGACGGATAGAAGAAATTGCGATAGCTCACGCGCGCATGCCCCTCCGGCGTGACGCACGAGCTGCCGCGCAGCACCATCTGATTGACCATGAACTTGCCATTGTATTCGCCGAGCGCGCCGGCCGCGGCGCGGTAGCCCGGATAGGGCGCGTACGCGCTGCGCGTCCACTGCCAGACGACGCCGGACGCGCCGTCGAGCTCGCCGGTGCGCGCCGCGACCTCCCACTCCGTCTCGCTCGGAAGATGCTTGCCGGCCCAGCGCGCGAAGGCGTCGGCCTCGTAGTAGCTCACGTGACACACCGGAAGCGCAGGGTCGACCGGGACGAGACCCGCGAGCGTCAGGGTGAGCCATTGGCCATCGACGTTTCGCCAGTAGCCGGGCGCGCTCCAGCCTTCGGCCTCGACCGCCGCCCAGCCGTCCGAGAGCCAAAGCTCCGGCCTGGCGTAGCCGCGGTCGGCCATGAAGGCGAGCCAGTCGCCGTTGCTCACGAGGCCACGCGCGATTCCCACCGGTCCCACCAGCGTGCGATGCGCCGGCTGCTCGTTGTCGAAGCAGAAGCTCGTCTCCTGGTGACCGATGGTGCGAATGCCTTCGGCTACCGCGGCGTATCCGTCGGCACGATCCGGCCGCGGCGGACGCCAGTCGCGATCGTAGGCCGGCCACGTCGGGTTTTCGGAAAATGCGTGCAGGATATCGGTGAGGATCAGCTCCTGGTGCTGCTGCTCGTGATGCAGGCCGACCTCGAGGATGCGCAGCACCTCGGCGAGCACATCGGCCGGCGCATCTGCGACAAGCGCCTCGACCGCTGCATCGACATGAGCGCGATAGGCGGCGACCTCGCCGGCATCCGGCCGCGTGAGGAGGCCGCGCTTCGGCCGCGCATGGCGCGGGCCGGCGGCGACGTAATAGGAGTTGAACAGATAGGAGAAGCGTTGATCGAAAGGACAGTATCGGGGCGCGTGCGGGGTCAGCAGGAATTGCTCGAAGAACCACGTCGTATGCGCCCGATGCCATTTGGTCGGGCTCGCGTCCGGCATGGATTGCACGACCTGGTCTTCGGGCGAGAGCGGCGCGGCCCGGCGCTCGGTCTCGGCGCGCACGTTGCGGAAGGCGGAAATCGCGGCTTTTCGGGGCTCCTGGCGCCCTTCGGCCGTGGTCAATAGTGGAGAATGGCCGAGCGGGCGGGAAGCGGCGTTGGTCATGGAATCGCTCGAAAAATCACGCGGCTACGAAATGCCATAACGTATGGCGGCGGCAATCGGTTCCATTGCCGCAGGGCAACGCCGATACCCTTTGTGCATTATACGACACTGCCGCTCCCCCGGTTTCGCCGCCTTTGCGAGGATGAGGGCCTCACATAGGGTCGTACCGCCCGCTTTGCCACTGCCGGACATCCGATGATCATCGACTTTCATACGCACGTACACCCGCCGGACGAGGCATCTCGCCCGTTCTGGAAGGGCCGCTGCCCCGCGACGATCGAGAACGTGCTGGCGCTGCACGACGCGCACGGGCTCGACATCAGCGTGATCAGCAGCGCGGCGCACTTTCTGCGCAGCCTTTCCCGCGAGGAAGCGGTCCCCGTGCTGCGGAAGTCCAACGAGTTCCTGGCGCGGTTGCGCGACCGTCACCGCGACCGCATCGTCGCCATCGCCACCACGATCCCGGGCGGCGGCGACCACCACCTCAAAGAGCTCGAACGCGCGGTGAAGGAGGACGATCTGCGCGGCGTGCTGATCAGCTCGAGCCATCGCGGCGCCTACCCGGACGACGACGATGCGCGGGCGTTCTTCGCGCTCGCCATCACGCTCGACATCCCCGTCTTCCTCCATCCGCCGGCGGTCGGCTTCGGCGAGGAGCGCATGGGCGATTACCGGCTCGCCTCCAGCGTTGGCCGGCCGTTCGACAATTGCCTCGCGCTGGCGCGCCTGATCGTGCGGGGACACCTGGAGGATTTTCCGGCGCTCAAGCTCGTCGCCAGCCATCTCGGCGGCGGCGTTTGCGAAATCATCGGACGGATGGATTATGCCTACGAACTCGGCGACGAGGCATTCTTCCTGGGCGGCTACGAGCCCATGCGCATCAAGCGCAAGCCGAGCCACTATCTCAAGATGATCTATATGGACACCGTCGCCTATCACGCGCCCGCGGTCGAATGCGCGATCAAGACCATTGGCGCCGACCGCCTGCTGTTCGGCTCCGATGCGCCGATGCTTCTGTCCCTCAAGGGAAAGGCGCTCGCCATGATCGATGACCTTGGCCTCGCCGGAGCCGATCGCGAGAAAATTCTCGGCGGCACGGCGAAGAGATTGCTCAAGCTATGATGACGATGACCTTGCGCCCTGCCCTGACCCGGATGGCCGCTGCGCTGATCGCGCTGCTCCTCGCCGGCCCCGCGCGCGCCGATGCGATCGCCGACTTCTATCGCGGCAAGACGGTGAGCCTCTATGTGAGCTTCCCGCCGGCCGGCGGCTACGACATCTATGCGCGCGTGCTCGCGCCGCATTTCTCCCGACACATCCCGGGCAATCCGGCGATCATCGTGCGCAACATGGAGGGCGGCAGCGGCGTGAAGGCCGCGTCCTACATCTCGACGGTGACGCCGCAAGACGGCACCGCGCTCGGCATGTTTTTAGACAACCTGACGCTCGGCAAGGTGCTGGGTGGCCCCGGCGACTTCGATCCGGTGAAGCTCGTATGGATCGGCCGCATCGTGTCGACCGCGACGGTCGCGGTGGTGTGGCATACCTCGCCGGTGCAGTCGGTCGAGGCGGCGAAGCAGCGCGAGATCACCATCGCGGCCACCGTGCCGTCCAACAGCGCCTCTTTCATACCCTCCGCGCTCAACGACCTCGTCGGAACGAAGTTCAAGATCATCCGCGGCTACCAGGGCTCGCCGCCGATGGCGCTCGCGATGGAGCGCGGCGAGGTCGATGCGATCGGCGGCATCGCCTGGGAGGCGATCCAGACGACCAAGCCGGACTGGCTCTCGGAGCGCAAGGTCAAGTTCATCTACACGCTCGGCGCCGAACGCCACCGCGACCTGCCCGACGTGCCCGGTCTCACCGAATTCGCGAGCAACGACAAGGCGCGCAGCATCCTTGCGCTGCTCGGCGGCGGCCCCGACATCGGCCGCGCGATCGTGGCCGAGCCCGGCATTCCGCAGGAGCGCGCCGCGGCGTTGCGCGACGCCTTCATGGCGACGATGCGCGATCCCGCCTTCATCGCCGACATGCACGGCCGCAATCTCACCATCGACGCGCTGCCGGGAGACGAGCTTCAGCGCCTCATCGAGAAGGCCGCGGCGACGCCGAGACAGCTGGTGGAGCAGGCGCGCCGCTACGTCGGGCAATGAACGTCATTCCGTTTTCGCGCTGTCGACGCACGACGTCTCATCGAGCGCCAGCAGCGCGGTCAGCTCGCGCACGCTCTTGAGGCTCTCGACGGAAGCCAGGCACTTCAGAAGGGCCTCAGTTCGTGCCGCGCCGGCGAACGGCTCCATGTTCTCCGTGAGCTTGGCGGCGAGATCGTCGTCCGAGAACGGGTTCTTGGGGTGGCCGGGGAACGGCTTGGCCTCGCCGTGCACGACCGTGCCGTCGGTCAGCTCGATCTCGACGCGCGACAAATAACCCGCCTCGGCGCGCTTGTGCTTGCCGCCCGCGATGGTGCCGAGCTCGGGTGCGGGCGACACCTTCACCTTTTCTTTGAGGAAGCGCTGGCGCGTCGGATCGAGCACGCGCGAGGGCGTAAAGCTGTCGGTGCGCACGAAGCCGTCGAGCACCGCGGCTGCCACGATGTAGGGCAGCGAATGATCCGCCGTCTCACGCGAGATCGGCGCATAGGGAGCCGTGCGAATCTTGACGAGATGTTCGTAGGCGCCTTCCTCCGTGAACACGCGCACCTGCTTGATGCGGGCCGGATCGGATACCTTCTGGCGCGCCTGCAGCGCGGCCTGGATCGCGCTTTGCGCCAGCGAGCCGACCGGCCAGCGCTTCATGTAGGTCTCGGCAATGCGCGACAGCGGCCGCTTGGCAGCGAGGCGGTCGCGCAGCACCGGCACCGCTTCCTCGCTCTTGTTGGCGAGCTTCTGGATGAATCCGTTCTTTCCGACGAACGGCCGCACCGCGCCCTCGACGCCGACCTGCGCCAGAAAACACGCTTGAAGTGCGTTGCGCACCGCGTCGCTGCCGTTGAAGCGCTTCCACATGGTGAGATCGCCGCGCCGGTTGAGATCGCCCGACTCGATCTCGTCGCTGGCGAAATGCGGCACCACCGTCATGCCGAGGGCTTCGCGCGTCTGCTCGGCGTCGAGGCCGAGCACGCGCGCGATCGCGCAGCTGCCGCCGAGCGCCACGAGATTGGTGTAGTCCCACCCGCCCGGCGCGGTGGAGAACGCGTCGAACGCAGCCGCCACGGCCTCGTAGCCGACCGCCAGCGCGGAGAGAAGCTTTTCGCCGCTCGCATTCGCCCACTCGGCCGCGACGATGACGCCGGCCACGATGTCGCTCGGGTGGCCGCTGTTGCGGCGGCCGACGAAGAAGTCGTTGTAGTCGTAGCAGCGCAGCAGCACGCCGTTGGTCAGCGCAGCGATGTCGGGGATCGAGCGGCGGGCGCTGCCCCAGATGACACAGCCGTCAACCGCGGGAAACCGATAGGCGTGCCGGCGCGCCGCCTGCGCGGCCGGATGGGTGAGCGCGCCCATCGAGACCGCGAGCGAGTCGATCAGCACCGCCTTGGCGGCACGCAGCGCGCGCGCGTCGAGATCGCCGCGCACGTTGGCGGCAAAGTCCGCGATGAGCGCGGCGACCTCATCCTGCCCGGATGAGTGGTCGACGGACGGAGAGGTCAAGGACATCCGATCACACCGCGACGTGCGGCTCGCCGCGGCGGACCTTTGCGGCGTCGAGCGCCTTCTCCTGGAAGCCTGCGTCTTCCGGCAGGATGAACGATGAGGAGCGCACGCTCTGCGCCTCCTGCTCGAGGCCCGGCGCACGCTTGCCCTGCGAAACGGCCTGCGCGGCTTTGCGCAGGCTCAGCCGCGCCATGATGATGGCGTTGTCGGTGGAGACGAGGTTCTCCTTGCTGCGGTCCTGGATCGGACCCATGCTCTCCTGCACCGAAGCATCCTGCATGGCGAGACCTTTGACGCCGTTGTAGCTGCGGCCCGCCTCCTGCGCCTCGCGGTCGATCAGGTAATCGTTGTAGCGGTTGGCCACAGGTTGGAACGTGCCGGAGATGAGCTCTGGATGCACGCCGCCACCCTTGCGCATCGTGTCGAGCTCCTCGTCGGTGAGCGGACGAACGGGGTGGAACGTCATGGTCCAGGCCATGTTGTTCACGTCGTCCATCGGCACCCAGGCGTGCCCGTTGAGCGCATTCCCCTTGTAGGGCGGGATCAGCGTGTACCAGGGCATCAGCCACTGGGTGACGCGCCAGTAGTGGTAGCCCGGATCGGCGTTGCGGCGCGCGCCGATCAGCAGCCCGGCGGGCGATTCGAGAATGTCGAACACCGTGTTGGTGTTGCGCGTGTGCTTGGCGCCGTCGGTGTTGCGGTGGAGCGGATCGCGGTCGAGATCGTAGCGATGCAGGAAGGAGACGTGGCTCGAGTCGATGCCGCCTTCCATCGCCTGCAGATAGTTCGATTCCTGCCAGCGCTTCGAGATGTAGACATGGCCGCGCGGCAGATGCACCCATTCGAAGTTCGGCGCCGGCGGCTGCTCGGCCGGCGGGCCCATATAGGCCCAGATCACCCCGCCCAGCTCGATGGTCGGATAGGCCTTGAGCTTGATCTTCTGCGCGAAGCCGCTCGACGCCGGCTCGGACGGCACGTCGACGCACTGCCCGGTCACGTCGTATTTCCAGCCGTGATAGCAGCAGCGCAGGCCGCTCTCCTCGTTGCGGCCGAACCACAGCGACACGCCGCGATGGGCGCAGAACTCGTCGATGAG
>WNFC01013275.1_pt1 | contig 15685 bp, 17 predicted proteins | sample 5400541 | NCBI WGS metagenome assembly WNFC01 (sample SAMN13153342, study PRJNA577476) | soil metagenome | isolation source: 120 cm saprolite under Douglas fir tree site 2 hole 2 replicate 1 | place: USA:California | collected 2015-04-18
GTTCTTCGCGACGCTGCCCACCTGCCTCGTCGGCATTGAGGCATGTCCGAGCGCACATTACTGGAGCCGCCGACTTCAGGGGCTCGGCCACACGGTGAGGCTGATGCCGCCGAGCTACGTAAAGGCCTACGTTAAGCGCGGCAAAAACGATGCCAACGACGCTGCCGCAATCTGCGAGGCGGTCACGCGGCCCTCGATGCGATTTGTTGCGACGAAGTCTGAACAGCAGCAGTCGGGCTTGATGCTGCATCGCAGCCGGCAGCTTCTGGTTTGTCAGCGAACGATGCTGTCGAACGCGATGCGCGGGCATATGGCCGAGCTCGGCAATCATCTCGGCGAAGGGCCGCAATGGCACGGCAGAGCTGCTCAAGATCATCCGCCGTAACCACCCCGTAGGGCGTGGCACGAGGCAATCATCCCGTCCCGACGTCCGGCCAAACACACGGCCGCACCGGAACGGCGATCCACGCGTAGTCTTGGTGAATACGCTTTTCTGGAAGATTCTCGTTACGCGAGTCAAATAAAAAATGTCTCAGTTTGAAATTTTATCGATTCGCAGGAGCTTATGAGCGGAGCAGCCTCCCGAATGTCCGCGAGCAACCAACATGGATGACGCCGCGCCCGGCCCCGCCTCGCTCGCCGCTCTGCGCGAGGCCGTGCGCAACGGCCGCGAGCCGCCACCGGCGCGGATCGTGGCGGGCTTCAAGTCCTACCGGTGGTTCGTGGTCGGCACCGTGTGCGTCGGCGCCTTCATGGGCCAGGTCGATTCCAGCATCGCGCAGATGCTGCTGCCGCGGCTCGAGCTCGAGTTCGACGCCAGGCTCAGCACCGTGAGCTGGGTCGCGGTTGCCTATCTCTTGGCGATGGCGGCGTTCCTGCCGATCTTCGGTCGGCTCGCCGACATGGTGGGGCGCAAGCTCCTGTACACGGGCGGCTTTCTGCTGTTCGTGCTGAGCTCGGCGCTCTGCGGCCTTGCTCCGAGCCTGCCCGTGCTCATCGCTTTCCGGATCGCGCAGGGCATCGGCGCGGCGCTGCTGTCGTCGAACAGCGTCGCAATCGTGGTGACGGCGGCCGGACCGGCGCAGCGCGGCCGCGCGCTCGGCGTCCTGTCGGCGGCCCAAGCCGTCGGATTGAGCGCCGGGCCGGCGCTCGGCGGCCTCGTGCTGGACTTGCTGGACTGGCGATGGGTGTTCTGGATCAACGTCCCGGTCGGCCTCGCCGGCACGGTCCTGGGGTGGTTCGTGCTTCCGCCCACGCAGGACTTGCCCGCCGACAGCCGCTTCGACTGGAAGGGCGCATTCCTGATCGCGCCCGCGCTCACTGCCTTCGTGGCCGTGCTCAACGAAGGCTACGCGTGGGGGGCGACATCGCCCATTCTTCTCGGCTGCGCGCTTCTGGCGGTGATCCTGCTGACGCTGTTCGTTCGCTGCGAGCAGCACGCCGGAGCCCCGCTGATCGATCTCACGCTGTTCCGGCAAAGCGCCTTCTCCGCCGGCAACTTCGCCGGGCTCATGGGCTACGCGGCGCTGTTCGGCCTGTTCTTTTTGATGCCCTTCATCTTCGTGCGCGCCTACCGGGATTCGACTTTGGCCGCGGGTCTGCGCCTTTCCATCGTCCCGGTGATGCTTGCGGTTGTGGCGCCGATTGCCGGTGCGCTCTACGACCGGCTCGGCGCCCGTTTGCTCACCGTATCGGGCATGCTCATCTGCGTCGTGGCATTGGCGTTGCTCTTCGCCGCGCTGGACGGCGCGCCCGCAAGCCTGCCGCTCGTGATGCTCGCGCTCGCGATTTTCGGGATCGGGCAGGGCTTGTTCATTTCCCCCAACAACAGCGCGGTCGTGGCCGCCGCGCCAGCGGCTCTGACCGGGGAGGCCGGCGGACTCCTGAACGTGACGCGCTCCTGCGGCATCAGTATCGGGGTCGCGGCCGCGTCCTCGCTGCTCGCCTGGCGGCTCGCGGTCGGCACAGGCTCCGGCCACAACACGCTCCACGCCGAAGCGCAGCACCTGTTGGCGGCGGGCCGCGACGTTACCGTCCTGCTCGCGAGCTTCGCGGCCATGGCGGGCGTGATCTCGCTCGCACGACTGCCCTCACGGCGGTCCGGCGATGCAAAGGATGCGTCGGCCTAACGCCGCTTCAACGCGCGATCATTCGATCACCGCGTTCGCGAGGGCGAGCAGCTTGTCTGGTACCGAAAGCCCGAGCGCCTTGGCGGTCGTGAGATTGATGACCAGATCGAATTCCATTGGCTGCTCGATCGGAATCTCAGCGGGCTTTGCCCCGCGCAGTATCTTATCGACGAGATCAGCGGCACGCCGCCACATACTCGGCCAGTTCGGTCCATAGGACATCAGACCGCCCGCTTCGACGTACTCTCGCACGCCGTACAACGTCGGAAGCCGTGCGCTCAGCGCCAAAGTATTGATACGCGTCCGGTTGGCGAATGAGAGTGGAACAGGCAGAACGTACAACGCGTCCGTGCGCCGCTTCAACGCGTCAAAAACCGAATCGAGCTCTTCGCTTCGCCGGATTTCAAAACTGAGGACCTCAATCCCGAGAGTGCGGGCGGCTTCGTTGAGCTGGCGGAGATCGAGGGCAGCGTAGGGATTATCGACGTCGGCCAAAGTGGCCAATCGATGCAGGCCGGGGACGACCTGCTGGAAGAGTTCGAGCCTTTTACCGGCGGCGTCGGGGGTCTGGCTCGACAGTCCGGTGACATTGCTGCCCGGTCGCGCCAGGCTGGCGACGATCCCGGCGCCGATCGGATCGCCAGCCGTTGCGAACACGATGGGGATCGTCGACGTCGCCTGCTTTGCTGCGAGCGTCGGCGGGGTGTTGTGTGTGAGAATGAGAGTGACCTTGCGCTGGACGAATTCGGCTGCGATTTCGCTGAACCGCTCGCTGTGTCCCTCGCCCCAGCGATAGTCGATAATGATATTGCGGCCCTCGCTCCACCCAAGCTCCCGTAGCCGTTGGATGAACGCGGCAGTCCACTCGCTCTGCGCCGGCGCGGCATCGGAGCCCAGCAATCCTATGACCGGCACTGGCGGCTGCTGCGCACGTGGTGCGGAGGCCCATGTGACTGCTGCCCCGCTCAACAGCGCGATGAACTCACGGCGTCTCATGCCGGACCTCGGGTTTTTCTCCCGCATTGTGCCCTCGTAACTGCCAGGAAGGGACTCACGCAGTGCAACAATTCTGAATCATTCGATCGTCTCATCAGCCGCGACCTGCACGGTCAGCGGCACAGCGAGACCGAGCGCCTTTGCGGTCTTGAGATTGATGACAAACTCGAACATGGTCGACTGCGTGACTGGTAGATCGGCAGGCTTCTCGCCTGCGAGAATCCGCGCGGCGTAGCCGCCAGCAAGGCGATAGGCTTCCGTTTGGCTGGGCCCATAGCTCACCAGTCCACCAATGTCGGCAAACTCGCGCAAAAAGTAGATTGCGGGCATCGCATGACGCGCCGCCAGCCCGACGAGTTGACCGCGCCGGCTCACAAACAATGAATCGGCGCCAACGATCACGGCGTTCGTGCCCTGTCGGACGAAGCTCGCGAACGCCGCCTCGATATTGCGCTCGCAGCCGGCAGGCAAGATAACGGGCTCGATGCCGGATGCGCGCGCCGCGGTCTGCACGTCTCTAATCTGGGATTCAGAAGTGGGGTTCCCCGGGTTGGTGAGCAAGCCAATAACATTGGCGCTCGGGACCAGTTCGCGCAGCACTCCCAACCGTTTTGCCCCGAGTGTGTTGACAATAAACGTCACGCCCGTGACATTGCCGCCGGGACGGTTGAGACTCGAAACGAGACCGAGATCGACCGGGTCCGCGCCGGTCGCGAAAACGATCGGAATGGTTGCGGTTGCAGCTTTGGCAGCCACTGCAGCCGACGGGGAGAGGGCAACGATCGCGTCTACGCGGTCAGACACCAGATCGGCGGCCAATGCCGGCAAGCGGTCGAAGCGAGAATCGGCCGAGCGATATTTGATTGCGAGATTGCGCCCTTCGATATAGCCAGCATCCTTGAGGCCTTGCCGAATGGCGCGGACCTGTCGATCATCCAGCTGGCTGCTGAGCAGGCCGACCAACGCCATGACCGACTGCTTCGCGCGCGCCGCGCTCGGCCACAGCACAGCGCCGCCGAGCATTGTGATGAAGTCGCGCCGTTTCAATCCATCACCTCGTCCGCACGCAGTGCCGGTTTGCCCTGGAGCGGACCCCTCCGAGCTCACCGTTTGCTCTCTTTCCGCTGAGGATGAGCTTTAGGGTCGGTCACGTCGTCTACGACCCCGATCCGTCTTGCGCCTGGAACGATCTCTCTGCCGAGTTCGAGCTGTTTTGCAGGCAGTGCTCGCACGAGTGTCGCCTGAACCACGCCAACCTGGGCTTGCCGCGGCAGTTGGGGGTTGGCTAGCAGCGAGCGGGATGAAAGGCTTGTAGGCTCGCTTATTTTTTCCCGGAGATTTCTTGGAGATTTCCTGGAGGCTTGGCCGCGGTTCTCACCCTGCCGGCCCTTGATCGTTAATAGCCCGGCAGCCAAACGGAAAATGCTCGTCGGGCATCCTGCCACAATTCCAGCCATTGATCACGGCTCGGAGCGCCGAGCACGACCGCAATAGCTACGATTGCGATCGCGAATGACCCCCCCAATAGCCAATGCCGACCAAATCCGAGTATGCATGCAACCAAAACGATTACGCCGACTAGAATGGCTTTCCAGAAGGACCCAGTGAGACAGAGTATTGCGGCAAATAGAACCACAGCTACCTCGATCTGTTCTTGCCGAGTCATAATCCATTCCCTCCTTAGCGCCCGACGCGCGAGAAGCGCGCGGCCGATGACGGCGCCCGCTATCTGGAGAAGGTGGTCCCCCATGTCCTTGGGGTAGACCTGAATCGTTCTGAATCGTCGTTGAAGTGTGACCTGCATCACAGCACCGCGGCACCGCCGGTGAGATGCTTCGTCACGCAGGCGCCGGCCGATCGGCCGTGCGCTGCTGCACCAACCGACGGACGGTGATCCGTCCGTCACAGGATGGAACCAACCATGAAGTTGCTCATCACCGCGCTGGCTCTGGCCGCCCTCATTGCGGCCACCCAGTCCGCCGCGGCAGCTCCCGGTGATCGCCGCGACGTGGGTCAACCGGGACAAGGCTATGACGGCACCTATCAGGGCTACCCCCTGAGCGATTGGTACCGGACTGACGGCTGGTAAGGTCAAATCAGGCAGCCGCGAAGGCGTCGGGAATTCGCAGCGAGCCGCTCCTAGGCGGCCGGCTCGCGGGCCGGCCGCGCAACCTCGAACACACGCGAGCACGAGGTGCGACCATGAAAACGATAGCGACAGGCTATGCGACAATGCTCGGACTGGTTGGCGCGCTTGCGCTGACCGGAATGAACTGCTCGGTCGCTCAAACCGGAGCGGGAGCAGACGGGCGCATTACGGTGTCTCAGTACTGCGCACCCCTGGACGAGGAGAGCCCCAATGCGCGCAGGTTCTACTGCCGCAGCGGGGCATGATTGAGCACTCTTCCCCGGTATTATGGCGCAAACGCCACAAGCGCTCTAACGGCCGGCGCACCACATCGCCGGTATGCCAAGAGCCCAAATCGCTACGACGCAAGCCAAGTATACCCTGGCGCCGCTACACGCTGAACTTGGGCGTGCATCCATAAATCCGGTGCATGACCAGCCGAAGTTAATGTCCGCTTCGCTCCGAAAGCGACCCAATTACTGCGCGGCAGCGAATGACGCGATGTGCCATAAGCGGACTCATGCACCGCAGCAAATGGCAGCTCTATTCGATCACCTCGTCGGCGCGCAGCAGGGAGGGTATAGTTCCATTCCGCCGCTTGCTGTGGTGTTCAACTTGTGTGATCGTCGGTTCGACACCCGCAGGATGTATGACATGGCATCTGATGAAGAAGCAGGACGCCAAATCCTCAGCATTTTCATGCAGCACAAGGTTGGTGCGAGCGGCGTACTTCGACGCAATAATTTCATGGACGTGAGAGATGCTGATTTCCAACGAGGGCTGAACAAGGCCGTCGAAAATCGTTGGATCAAGATCAAATTGCGTGATCGCTACACCTACGAACTCACCGAAGCTGGTCTTGCTGCGGGATTGAACGCTGGGCTTCCGCCGAAGCCCTCAGGTTGACGCGCGGCAGGCGCTCATTTGCCGGAGGCAGCGAAGGGAAGACATGGTCGCGCCAGTTGTGCCCAATCAGTTTGAGGTTGGCAAAAACAAAATCGTTCACAAACCGACGAAGGCGGCGTTTCGTTTCGACACCGGCGATACCAGCTTCAAGAGCGTCAATTGGGGACGTGCGGGTGAGCAATTATCAACTGGCCAAGATTACCGAAAAGACGACCTAATGCGGGTTGCTCAGCAGCTGTTGAGCAAGCTACCCAGGTAGTCGGGCACGGTCGGCAGGGTACTCAAAGGCGAAAGCCGGCTCCGACCCTCCAACGGCCGTATGGTGCATCGCGTCGAACTGACGAGACGCGCCATCAGCGGTCATTGGCGAACCATCATTCGATCATCCTGCCCCCTGTGGAAAGCTCGAATAGCGGGCATAGCTTGCTCCTGAGAGAGGCGCAGGCGTTGCGGTCCTACACGAACAGGCTATTGCTTACGATGTCTGCAGCGATGGCTTGTCCATCAGGTCGGGTCGGCGAGCAGCTCGAGCGGCACGCCGATAAGCACAGGTTCCCGATGCGGATACGGCCGGGAGATAGGCCCCCGGTGCAGAGGTCCGTAAATCGCCCCTTAATGCCAAGCCCCAAAATTCGTCGTGGCGAGTCCGCTTTACCTTCGATCGCGACCCAAACTGTACCCTCTGTGAAGGGGCGCGATTGCCATTAGCGCCGCTTCATTCGATCACCTCGTCGGCGTGGGTGAGCAGCGTCGGCGACACGTCGAGATCGAGCGTTTTAGCCGTCTTTAAGTTGATCACCAGCTCGTACCTTGCGAAGCTCAGCTAACGGCTCGCCAGCAATTTGTCGCGCATCCTCTTCGGATTCATTCCCGTCCACCGCTTGCAGCCGTGCGAGAATGCGCTCACTCCTTGATAACCCACGAGCCATGCTATCTGAGAGATCGAAAGGCTGGCGTCACCGAGATAGTGCGCGGCGAGGTCGGAGCGGAGTTGATCGAGAATTTCACTAAAACTCAGGCCTTCCGCAGTCAGCCTCCGCGCCAGCGTCCGGCTGCTCAGGCCAAGCATCCGCGCAACAGCAGGAAACTGCGCCTTGCCATGCGGCAGGAGTGGAGTGATCGCATTTTCGATAGCGATACGTAGCGAACTCGCATGGGAGCGACGATACGCCAGTGCCTGCTCGCAGGCGCGCAGCAGTATCTCGTTGAGATACGGATCCGCGCTGACGAGAGGAAGTTGCTTTGCTCTCTTGTCGAAGATGACGGTGTCTGTGTCCGCGTCAAACTCTATCCGGCATCCAAAGTATTTTTCGAGCTCGGGAGATTCGCTCGCGCGGCGATGAACGAAATGGACGCCGATCGGGTTCAGACGGCGGTGCGTTGACGCCCTGCAGAAGTGGACAAGCATTGTCACAAAACACTCCATCTGTTGCCGATCGGAATGTCTAGCGACGCCAGCGTAGCGCAAGGCAATTGTGAAATTACGGTCTCCCGAGCATTTGAGAACGAGGCCTGCATTGGCGATCGAACTGTAGCGCTGGACCCGGTCCATCGCATCGCCGAGCGTCTCCGACGAGGCTGCAACATAGTGGAGCAGCCCGATCTGCCGGAGCTCCCCATCGCGCGCTAGCCTGAAGCCAAGCAATGGATCTTTCAGTGCTTTGGCCGCGAGCTCCAGGAACCTAATCTGACTCGCAACGCTGATGCGCACGTCTTTCCTACTTATCTCACTGACAGACAGACCGGCGCTTCTCAGCAGCGGCTGGAGGACAATGCCCGCCTCGCGCAGACGCCTTGCCGCCAGCCGCGTCGCCACGCCCAGCGCGTCCGGCTGCAAGGCAAGGCGTCTCGCCTTAGCCCGACGGCTGGACTTTGCTGCCTTTCCCATCGAGCGGTTGGGAGTGGCCCTGCGCATCGGAACAAGCCCCGAGCACGGCACGCAAGAGCAAATCAATGGCAGCAAATAACAAAACAGCTCGCTCCGCAACTTAATAGAAGCATCCGACGTTGCGTGGCCGGCGCGTCGGTTGTCTTACCGCGTTTGGTTGCGACGGGCACAGTTTGGCACAGAGTAACAAATCTTGGTGGGGCAAAGCGACTAAGAAGCCCGACCGCCCATAACGGATATCGACAACACATTGACGCGCCATGACATTACAGGAAGCCAAATCGATCGCGCGCCATCTCGGGCTCGCTCTGCGCAAAGTACGCTCCGGCGACTATCGCGTGAACTTTCGCGATGGAAACGAGCCCGCGCCCTACTACACGGATGATCTCGAAGACGCCGTCAATACCGCGGTCGAGATGGCCCGCAAGAGAGGCAAGTGAGAAGCATCGCCATTGCAGTCGCGCTCATGACGGCAAGCAAGGTGTTTGCCGCCGTTCGCGATCATCTGGAACGCCTTCCCGTTCGCGCTGTACCATTGGAAGGTGCGGCGTCATGACTACGAAAGAGGCTTTCGACATCGTGCTGGCGTTGGCCTTCGACAACATGGTCGATGAAAAGGAAATGCCCGAGATGTACAAGCAGCAATCCGAAGCTCTCGAGATAATCGCGGAAATAGCCAAATACTACGGCTCCAGGCGCAAATGATGCGGGCGCGGGACCTTTTTGGTCGGCGGATTGCACTATGCCACGAGATCACGCGTACGAGCTTATGAGGAATGCCCTGAAAGCGGTTCTGCCGTCCGTTGAGACGTTTGCCCGGATGGCCAAAAGCGCGCCCGCCAAGAAGCATCTGATGACACAAATCGCGCAAATAAAGGAGTCTCTAAAAGCAGCGGAGCAAGCTGGGCCGCCTCGCCTCGACTGAAGGGATCACGTCAGCTGACCTGCGTCCGCTTCGTAAGGGGGGCTTCGGGTCGTAAGCGGAAACGCTCAAAACGAGCGCCTCACCTTCGCTTTCCCCCGCAAGCGGACATCCGCGAGCGGCCAAGGAATGTCGGCTTTGTGCCAAACATATGCACCGCAGCAAAACCGTCGCTATTCGATCACCTCGTCAGCGCGCAGCATGATTGAACCTGGTACAACTAGGCCAAGCGACTTTGCGGTTTGCAGGTTCCGCGTGGGCGGTAGGACGGGCAGGCCGGCAGGCTTAGCCCCCTTGAGACCGGATGTGTCGCGATACGTCACCTGCGACGCGGAGCGGTGAAACGCGCGGCCCGCCTGAGGGAAGCGCTCCGCGGGCCACGGTCTACAAAACAATACGTCGGGGCTTACGCCGGCAGGTGCCGCTTCAGGAAGGTGCGCGCCCGGTTGATGGTGCGGGCCTTCAGCTCCGGCGGATCCTTCCAGGGAAACACCGTGATCTCAGCGTTCGGCGCCAGCGAGGCGATGTCGATCGAAACCTGGAGCGGATGCGCCGTCACGTCGTCGGGCAGCACCAGCATCGGCGTCTGGCACGACTTCGCGAAATCGCGCGACACGCTGTACACGAAATCGGGCTGTACGCGGTACAGGCTGTGCAGGTATTTCTCGATCGTTTCCATCGGCGCGTCGCGCCGGCGCTCGCGGAACTCCTTGGCCCAGACGTCGCGTCCGGCGTTGAACATGTAGTCCGGCTGCTCCGGCCGGTGCCCGACCGGCTGGCTCAGCAGCGCGGCGACGACGCGCTGCGGCGCGCGCTCCATCAGTTTCATCGCGAACGGGCCGCCGATGCAATTGCCGAAGAAAAAGAACTGGCGGATGCCGAGATGGTCCATCAGTCCGAGCTGGTCGTCGGCGAACGCGCCCCAGGGATCGTCGACCGGCACCGGGCCGGTGGACTCGCCGCCCGTGGCGTTACGCTGGTCCATGGTGATGACGCGGAAGTCGTTCTTGAACTCCTCCGGGATGTTGATCACCGCGTTCGCCCAGACCGCGATGCGCGAGTTCAAGCCGCCGCCGGGCGTCGCCAACAGCGGAAAGCCCGTGCCGATCTCAGTGTAGCGGATGCGGACGTTGCCCTTCTCGTAGTAGCCGGTCTTGGCGCCCGCCGGCGCGCCTTGCGGGGCGCTTGTCTGCGGCGCCTGGGCAAACACCTGCGGTGTGGCTGCCGTCGCCGCTGCCGCGGCGCCTGTTGTCAGGACAGTGCGTCGGCTTGAATCGATCATCGCCTTCCTCCCGTATCGTTGTCGCGGGCATGCGCTCGGCCCCGGCGGCCCATCATTGGACTGATAGCTTCCGGGATCTCCGGTGGGCGCCACGACACTGTAGCACAAGCTCTCACGGCGCGGGCGTGCGTCGGCGTGTTTGCCTGCTGTCTCAGTCCCCATATCCCAATTTTTTGAGCCAAGCCCAGGAGTCATTCGTAACCCAGTTCTGCGCATCGGCCTCGGTCGCAAAACCAGGCACTTCTATTTCCGGCCGATCGGGAAACCTGACGATGACCAGCCATCCCGATCCCATCTTTATGGGGCGTGGTTCAAACCTAATTTTGGCGACAGATTTGGCCAATGGTGGACTCCGGGCTAGATGCCTTTGGAACTCCGGCAACGCCCATCGGCATGTCTACCCGATGGGTAAAATGCGGCCGGGTCTTCGTCTCCCTCAATCCTCCTGGCATTCCGAAGCTGAGGGGTTCTCGGCACAGAGACGCTCTCGTCTTTCATCTCGTTCGTCTCGCAAGTATCGAGTGACTGCCAAGAGTGCGAGCAGGATAGCGAGGACGATCCAAATATTGACTTGGCGCATTAAGCTCGCTCGCCACGTCCGGGAATTCAACCAGCCAACTCGCAAGCCGTTGTTGCCGACAGCAAAAGTGCGGAGGCCACTTGCGCAACGCGCACAGATGGCCTCCGTAGGTCAGATTACCGAGCTGACCCTTACCGGGCGCTCATGCACCAAAGGCAGCAAGATGGCGGTCCAATCAGCGCGCCCGGGGCATGACATTCATATAATCATGGAACCTGGGTCGCGTGAGGTCCGGGGACCAGGTATGCGAGCCAGTGCCCTCGTCCTTCGGGCGCACGCCTTAGCGGGACGGCAGTGACGGATTCTGACTTGGGCTCTGATTGTTGGAATTGTTCGGACCGTTCGGGATGTTCATTCCCGGATTGGAACTCGTGGTGCCTGACCATCTCCCCGCGCCAGCCATTCGCGCAGGAGGCGGACGTTGCGGCGATTGGCCCGCCACATCACGTCGAAGGCATCGCCGAAGACTGGTACCGCGCCGACGAATCCGTCGACCGCGACATTGGCAAGCATACGCATAATGACGTGCAACGGCGCGCCCAGCTGACGCGCCTCATGCACGATATAGAGCGAGATCGCGGTGGTGATCGCATCGCCAATGCCAGGAACCAGCCCGATTATTGCATCGAAGCCGAATCGCACATTGGTGCCCGGCAGAATGAAGGCCGTGTCCAAGAGCGTCGCCAACGCATCTAGCCGCGCGAGACGCTCCGCGCGGGAGCGAGGACGCGGAAAATCGAAACCGTAGGTGAAAGCATCGCGAGCGTAGCTGTTGGTCATAGTTGGCCTCCGCTGGGGGCCAAATGGGGATGCGGCCCGTCATGCGCAAGTCGAGGTGCGATGCACCTTCTCGCACTACCCGCGAAAGCTAGCTCAACGTGATGGATTTCGCGTAGGGCTCGCTACCTGACGTCTCCGAGCCATTTCGCGCGAATTTTGGCGAGCGTCACCTCCTCGGCGGTTGCGAGCACGCCCGGCGAGATGGTGAGGCCCAGAGGTTCCTTCAGGGAACTTCCGGCAGGAACAGACCGTACGGCATTCGCTCTTGGAAATATTTCAGCACGGGAGTCTCTCCAGCCGGCACGCCAATCGCAAGCGCCTCGCCATCCGCCGTCTTGAACTCAACGATGTAAGTGCCGTCCGGCTTCGGACCGTAGATCATGATCCGGTTTCGGCCGCCTTCGGGCGGTGCTACGCTCATCCCCAGCCCTCCCATGGCGAACTAGCAATTCTGGGCTATTCGGCATTGAGATAAAATTAGGTCCCACAACAATCGCGACATAAGGGAGTACCGATCATGAAAAAGCTCGGTATGCTTGGAATTATCGGCGGTGCCGCCTTACTGACTGCGGCGCCCTTTTCGTTGCAATGGTCGCAGGAGAACGTGGCGCCATCGATTAACGGCGCTGAAGCACGGATTGCGGGGGGCGTCCATCGAAGGGTCTACCGCAGGACATACCGCCGCGCGGCTTATGCAGGCCCGGCGGCTGGAGTAGCCGGATACGGCTATGGCTCATATTATGGCTATGGCTCTCCGTACTACTCCGGCTACTACGCGCCACAGCCGTACTCGAGCTATTACAGGCCCGTAAGCGTGCGTACTACCTATTACCCCTATCCCCCACCCCGCGAGAGCTATTACCTGCCACCCTTTGCGTCCGTAAACTCCTACGACCCTAGGATGCGTTAGCAGAGATAGGTCATCTGCGGCCGAGGCCGGCGAAGTCGCGCTCCGGCGCTTTCCAAATGAAGGGTGAGTTCGATACCGCAATTGCAGATGTCAACGAAGGAAAATAAGAATTGGCACTCACGAGACGCCTCGCGTGATAACCTTCTATGACTGGCGAGTTGGGAGGACAAAATGCGCGCGATCATATCGACGGCAACGCTGTGCGCCTTCGTGGCAACTCCGGCGACAGCTGCCGACGAAGCCATGACGCGGGTCTTCGCCTGCAAGGGCGACGATGCCGCGATGGAAGTCTATATTCCGCAATCCGCAGTGCAGGGTTTAGGCGTCGCCAATGTGAAACTCGACCGGCCAGTCATCGGTGCCTACACGCTCGATCTGACCGACGCCGGCAAAGGCAAAGATCTCGAACCGGTTCGCGTCAGCTTAAGCGGCGACAAGAAATTCGTGATCGTCGATCAGTACACGCGCAAGCTCCCTGCCACCCGAATTCCGGTCGGCGGCGGAACCGTAAACTTCGACAATCGCTTCGGCACCAATGCGAAATGCGGTGCGTTCAATCAGGAATAAGGGGCTGCCGACGCGAGGTGATGGGCGCTGACCATGCGCCGGCTACAAGCCTAATCCGATCGTCGCTCGAGAATAAGAACGTAGAGGTTCGATTTCGACGTGAAGTCGCTTTTGCGCATCTCGAAGCGGGTCGGCGCGATTTTCCTTACGTTGGCCGACCCGAGGGTACAGTCTGCTCAGCCACCAATATTCGATCGCGCATTCTCTTATCGGCGCCCTTCCCTGCGCTCACTCACGAGCCATCAGTCCGCCGCATTGGTTCCCGAGCATAGTTGCGGGAGGGCGACATGCGGATACTGCTGCTGCTCACAGCGCTGGGTCTGGCGGGTTGCGCCGATACCTTCGCGAGCCGCGATGACGCCACGTGCCGAGCCATGGGTGCTCAGAGGGGTACCGACCGATATGACAACTGCCGCATGACCCTGAAGGAGAACCGCAACGGCGTCGTCACCGTCAGGGTTCGCTAGGAGTCATTCTCGACCGAGTCAGCCGGTTTTGCCTGCCGGCGCACTTCCGCTTCGATCTGAAAGCGGACCCAAGGGCTGGGCCGGCGACAAGCGGCATGTGTGTCACATTGATGTCAGCCAAGGCCAAGCTGCACGCAAGTCATGCGATGTGGTCGCGTATATGTTGGCGTCCGCTTTGCGCCGCGATGGCCGGCGGCCTATCCTCAATCAAAAACCAAGAAAATGGAGGGACGTCGTGCCGCGATTTTTCATCGCCTCGATCTTCGCCGTCGTTTCGCTCGTGGTGTGTGCGAGCGTGGCGGCCCAGGACTACCCTGCCCGTCCCATCAGGGTCATCATTCCTCTCGGCGCCGGCGGCGGGGGAGATGTATTCACCCGCGCGCTCGCCGACGAGCTGTCGAAGACGTTGCACCAGCCGGTGATCGTGGAGAACAGGCCCGGCGGGGCGCTCAACATCGGCACGCGGGCATGCGCGGAGTCTGCCCCGGACGGATATACGGTCTGCGTCCTTTCCAGCGAGCCGATGGTCTACAATCAGTTCGCGTTCAAGAACCTTCCGTTCGATCCCGAGAAGGATTTCGAGCCGATCAACCTTTTGTTTTTCAACACGCTGGCGCTCGTCACCAATCGTTCGCTCGAGGTGCGGACGATTCCTGAGCTGGTGGCGTTGTCGAAAGCCAAGCCCGGCACCCTCAGCTACGGCACGTTCTCGTTTCCGCTCGCGCATTTCATGGAAAAGCTCAAGCAGGAGACCGGCGCCGATATCGTGCGTATCCCTTTCAGGAGCGGCAGCGAGGTGGTGAACGCGGTGCTGTCCGGATCGACGCCGGTCGCCATTCTGGCCCTCTCCAACATGGTCCCGCAGCTGCAAAGCGGCCACATCACGGCTCTGGTGGTCACCGGCAAAACGCGCTCGCCGCTTTTTCCCGACATCCCGACGCTGGCGGAAGTCCGCGGCGGGGAAAATTACCCCGCGACGTGGTTCGGCCTGTTCGCGCCGGCCGGCACGCCGAAGCCGATCATCGCGCGACTCGCGCATGAGGTCGCGCGCATTGTCGATGACCGCGACTTCCGGCAACGAATGTATATCGATCGTGCCGTCGAGCCGTCGGGGGTCAGACTGGAGGAATTCGCGCGCTTCATTCGCGACGAACGCAAGACCGCCGAACGCATCGTCAGAGCGTCGGGCCCGCAGCCGAAATAAGCGTGCCGAATTCGAGCTGGCGCCGCAGGAGCCGCATCCGTCTCGATCCGGTAGGTGAAATGCGTCCGGGTCTTCATGTTCTTTCAATCCTGGCATTCCGAGGCGGATGGGTTATCGGCACAGAGACGTTCTAGCCTTATGTCTCGTTCGTCCCGCAGGTATCGAGTGATGGCCAAGAGCGCGAGCAGGATAGCGAGGACAATCCAAATATTGATCTTGCGCATCAGAATAGCCGCCGGCCTAGGACCATAGCTTTAGACCCGGATAGAAACCGTTGGCCTTCTGGACACTGGATCAGCGTCTTGCAGGCGGCGCGCGGGAAGGCTTGTCCTACGATGCGCTCGCGTCGCCGGTCCGATCGGCACGGTCGGCATAGATGTAGAGCGGCCGCGCGGTACCCTCGACGACCTCTTTCGAGATCACGACCTCCTTGCTAGGGCGCGCTGGAATACTCCGACGGAAGCGGAAAAACGCGCTCTTGGTTTCGAGCCTTGCGGGCGATTCGGCCCGTCGTGGCGGGCGACATCTTGGCCGCTGTGTGTACCGAAAACTAGATTCTGCAATAGCGGTGATGAAGGCCGCCGAGCAGCGCATGCGACGTGACGCATCGATGTGCGACCCGGAGAAATCTTTTGCGTTATGGCGGTCTCATGACCAAGCCCCCCGCGACCCCGCCCAACTCGCCAAACTCATGATCGACACCGCCCGCGGCGAGGTCGAGGATCGTGATCTGTCGCGCCAACCACTCCGCCGTCGGATGTTGCGTCACCTCGAAAAATTCCGAAATCTTCGAGGCCGCAATAGCAGGCTGCGCAAGACCGGCCGAGATGGCATAATCAGACCGTTTTAGAACGGAGGATTTGCAATGCCGCTGCAGCGAGGCAAAGTACTGGGCTACGACTTCAATCGGATGGTCGTTGATTTCA
>WNFC01004182.1_pt1 | contig 15677 bp, 14 predicted proteins | sample 5400541 | NCBI WGS metagenome assembly WNFC01 (sample SAMN13153342, study PRJNA577476) | soil metagenome | isolation source: 120 cm saprolite under Douglas fir tree site 2 hole 2 replicate 1 | place: USA:California | collected 2015-04-18
TCTAATCTTCTCGTCTACGAAATATCCTAGGTATTGCCCGGGCAGTTCCATGTTGGCAAAACGCGGTGGATAGCCGGGGCTTGGAGCGCCAAAATAGTTCCAACCCTCCCACTGCGTCTCAGTTCCCGGGATGTAAGGATAAGCCCAGAGCACTTCGCCCTTGGAATTAGTCGCCGGGGTCATCAGGTGCTTGACCGCAGCCACCTGTTTTGCATTCAGGCAATCAGGGCCGCTGCTACCCTGAGCGCACGCAATCATTTCCGGCTGCCACTTGCACGAGGATGGATCGGTGACGAGCCCTTCTTCGATGCCGGCCTGCGCGCCACAATGCTGCAGCACGGATTTGTGCACGGCTTGAGCGGCTTCAGCGTTCAGCACCGAGCCGCCGTGTCCGTCATTGACAGCTTGCGCAAACCAAGCCGCGGCGACCGTGTTGCGTCCGGTGTAATCGTAGACGGGCGCGCTGGGCATCAGCCCATCGAAGTCTTCGGGAAACCTTTGCGCTTCCAGGAGAACGGCGTGGCCGCCTTTGGAGCCGCCGGCCATGTAGGAGTACTTGATCGGCTTGCCGTAGTAGTGCGTGGTGATGACCTTGGCAATGAGGGTGACGACGTGATTGCTGCGCCAGCCAAAGTCCTCCTGTAATTCGGGAGCGTTCGCGGCCCAGATGCCGTCAAATCCCAGAGCGCTGTCGTGGCCGCCATTTCCCGTGACCGAGGCATAGCCCCGCGCCAGACCGAGATTGCAGGCATCCCCGACGACACGGCCACAGAAGCCGCCACAGGCATAAAAGTAAAACTTCTGATTCCAGTCGGCCGGCAACGGCAGTTTCAACTCGAACTTGTTCTGCGGCGCAACGTAGCCGGTCACGTCGCAGTACTGCTTGATCTTGCTGGCGAACTGAGCAGCAGCACCGCTCGCATATCCGCTGGGATGGAAGAAAGGTGGCTCCAGGCCGCCGACAGGCACCTCAACGACGCGCGCGGACGTGATGATCGCTGGCCCTCCCGGAGCATTTTCCAGGTTGAGCTCCGTCAGCGCGGCGCATTTCTGCGCGCCTTGGGTCGGTGGTTCGCGGCCAGGTTCCTGCGCGGCGAGAGCTGAGCCACCTAGACTTGCCAATGCTATGAGGCCAATCCAGCGCACCCTGGACAAACTAGTAACGCGCCGGGGACGGGACAATCGCGCGTTCGCCATCGAAGAAAACATGTGCGCAATGGGCGACCCTGCGAAAACTAAATTGCTTTTCGTACTGCCCTCCCGAAGCCGCAATTCTTTGGTTAGGCCGCTTCAGGCATGTGCTATCGATCCGGCAACTTATAATCGTTGCGCTCAGCGGGATCTTTAGAGAGGTACTGAATGAACTCCCAATCGTTGCCCTCGGGATCGTAAAAGTACCGGCGCTTGCGGTACGGATGTGCGTTGGGCGGAGTGGACTCCCTGTATCCGGCTGACTTCATTCGTTCGCACAATGACTCGACGTCGTCCACCTCATAAGCGAGATGATTCACCCCCGGTTCGCCAGTGTACGGCACCCAATGTCTCTCGGAATCTGCTTTCGCTGGATTCAATACAATGTAGGTGTCCTCGGTGCCCACGTGAACCCATCGTGTGCCATGACATACGCCTTCGCCACGCAACCGAAACTCAGGAAACGCCGTCTGCAGGAAACGGATCATCCCCTCGGTGTCACGTACATTGAGGTTAGCGTGTTCAAGCCGGACAGCCATTCGACACCTCCAATTCGGCCTAACGCCAGTTTAGCCTTACCTGGATATGACCGACCCAGGTCGGCGTAAGTAACCACTTCCGCTTCCGTGGCTTGAGATGGTCGGGAAGAATGCCGGAGATCGTGCGCGTTTCCATAACCTGCCCAGCGGCGAGTGGGCGTCAGCAGAGAGGATCGGGCGTCTGCAGCTTAGCACTTTCCTGAAGTCTCGGCCATCGGTTCCGGGACAAACTGCCGGCAAGAGGGACGGGACTCCGCGTCGGTTTTTTCCGAGGCCTCTTCCCGCAGCTCGGTCTACAGTGGTACATTCCTCCTATGCGGATTGTCTCACTGCTACCGTCGGCCACGGAGATTCTCTTCGCGCTCGGCTTGGACCGCGAAATTGTGGGGGTGAGCCACGAGTGCGATTTCCCGCCGCGCGCCCGCACGAAGCAGGTGGTCATTCATTCGCGCATGTCACACGATGCTCCCCCTGCGGAGATTGACGCTCGCGTTCGCGAGTATGTGCACCGCGGCGAAAGTTTGTATGCCGTGGATGCGGACGTGCTGGAGGGGCTGGCCCCGGATCTGATCGTCACGCAGGATTTGTGCCATGTTTGCGCCGCCTCCCCTGACGATCTTGCTACGGCGCTAGCGCGATTCGAACGGCGCCCAGAAGTTCTTTGTCTCAACCCGCAGGATTTGGGCGACGTCTGGCGCGACATTCTTTGGGTGGGAGAAGAATCCTGCCGCGGTCCTCAGGCGGAGGCTCTTGTGAAGCAGATCGGCGCGCGTCTCGGCGCGCTGGAGCAGCAGTTGCCGCCATTGGCGGATCGCCCTCGCGTGGCCTTTCTCGATTGGCTGCAACCCATCTATGTCGGCGGCCACTGGATCCCGGAAATGATTCACCGCGCGGGTGGCGAAGATCTTTTCGGGCTCGTCCGCACGCCGTCTTTCCGTGTCGCGTTGCAGGATGTCGTCGAGGCCGCGCCGGAGATTCTTCTGATCGCTCCTTGCGGCTACACGGCGGAGCGGGCGGGCGACGAATACCGCTCAATCGATTTTCCCGAACAGTGGAACGCCATGCCTGCTGTTCGCAACGGCAGGGTCTACGCTCTCGAAGCCAACAGCTGCTTTTCACGCCCCGGCCCGCGTCTGGTCACCGGCATCGAAGCCCTCGCCAAGCTCTTCCATCCCGCCATCGAAGTCACGCGCGAAGCCGAGACCGCGGTTCTTCCGATCGCCACCGGCACACGCACCGCGCGTGCGACATCCGCGTAAATTGGGTCAGGAAGTTCAACGCAAAGTCCTTGCCGCCAAGGGCGCAGCCCGCCGCGGCGGGCGCTCCTACACTGCCGAGGTTGCGTTGCGCGACGCCCAGTGTTTATAGAAGGGAAGTCCCGCCAGAATCAGGAGCAAGCCAATCGAGGAGCGGCCGGGGCGATCCAGCCAGATATTTACGGTAAGCGCGAGCGCGCCTGCCACGAACAGGCCCGGAACCCAGGGATAGCCCCAGCAGCGGTAGGGGCGCGGCAAATCCGGTTCGCTCTTGCGCATTCGAAAGAGCGCGACAACGGCGAAGGCATAAAAGATCCAGGCGGCAAAAATAAAAAGATTGGTCAGCTCTTCGAATGTTCCCGTGAGCGCCATCAGACTCGCAAGCACGCCCTGGAAAATCAGCGACCGTCCGGGCGTACGAAATTTCGGATGGATGCCTCCGGCAATCTTAAAAAAGATTCCGTCGCGCGCCATGGCGTAACCCACGCGCGCTCCGCTCAGCACCGACGAATTCATCGAACCCAGTGCGGAGATGACCATCGCAAAGGTGATCCAACTAGCGGCGGTGGCCCCTTTGATGTGCTCGACAACATCAGAGGCGATGTGCCGCGATGCCGCCACGCTTTCGAATGGCAGTACTTTCAGGCATGCTGCGCTGAACAGCAGATAAATCACGGCGACAAAACCGACTCCGCCGACCAGCGCGCGGGGAAAATTCTTTTGCGGATTTTCTACCTCCGACCCGACCAAGTTCAGGTCTTCCCATCCGTCGTACGCCCACAGAGCGGCGGCGAGCGTCGCGAGAAATGCGCTGAAGATCGCGCCTGCTCCCATTCCCGCTGCCGGCCAGAATGGATCGGGCGGCCGCGCTGCCGGCGCGGCTGAGAAAAAAGCCACGCCAATCACGATGACTACCGACATAATCTTGATGGAAGTCAAAAAAACCTGGACCATTCCACCCAGCCGCACGCCCAGATAGTTCACGCCCGTCATGATGAGCAGCCAGATGACCGCCAGCGGCTGCGCCCAAGTGAACACAAAATCGTAAGGTTTGATCCAGCCGTAGAAACCAGGAATGGCGATGTGAACCGTGAAAAGCGGAGCGGCGACGACAGGGAGGAGAAAACTAAGAAAGCGCATCATGCCGGCGGAGATGGAGGCGACTGAGCTGGGGCGGCCGACGATGGAATGCATCCAGCCAAAGAGGAAGCCGTAAACCGGTCCGAAGCCGCGGCGAAGATAGGCGTATTCGCCGCCGGCTTCCGGAATCATCGAACCCAATTCCGCAAATGAAAATGCGCCGAAGATGGAAAGAATCGCGCCGATGATCCACGCCGCAAAGACGACGGAGACGCTGCGCCCTTCGCGCGCCATTTCCGCGGGCTTCAGGAAAATTCCCGTTCCAATCATCGTGCCGACAACGATCGCCGCGGACGCCCACGCGCCCAGCCCGCGCACCAGCTCCAATCGTTTTTCGATCATCGCTCCTCTACCGCGGCAGCTTTTTTAGCCCGGCGCCTCTTTTTCTTGGGACTCATCATCCGCGCTAAAGCGGCTGGCCACAACGCCAATCGCGAACGTCACGCTCGACCCAATCAGCACATACCACGTAAACGCCACCCGCGTTCGCCAATAAACGTAAAGATAGAGCACGCCCGCAAGTCCCGCAAACATTCCCACCAGCGCGCCACGCGCCTTGGCGCGGCGATCCAGCGTCCCCAGCAGAAAGAGGCCGAGCAGGCTCCCGAACGGAAGCGACGCCACCGTCAGGCCCGTTTCGAGCAGCGGGCCCCATTTCACCAAGCCCAGGCCCATCAACACCAGCCCCCACACGAGGGTCATGCCGCGAGAGAGCCGCAGAAACCGGGCCGCATCGGCACGCTGTCCGCGCAGTTTTGAAAAATCAAGCACGCTCGAAGCCGCAAGGGAATTCAACGACCCGCTGGCGTTGGACATGGCCACGGCCACGATCGAAGCCAGCAGCAGGCCGGCAAGTCCTACCGGCATCTCGCGAACGAGAAACAGCGGCAGGATGCGATCCGCGCGTTCTCCCGCGGCCAGCAGCGGGAAATGTTGCGAGAAGGCAAAAAGCAACACGCCGATCAAAAGAAAGACCGTGAATTGGAGGAGCACGATAGCGCCGCTCGCGAGCAGCGCCCGCCGGCTGTCTCGCTCGCACTTCGCGGCCAGCAAACGCTGCACGATGGTTTGATCCGTGCCGTGGCTGGCCATGGTGAGAAACGCGCCGCCGATCAGCCCGGACCAGAATGTATATTTCGTCGCGAGGTTCCAGGAAAAATCGAGAACCTGCAGCTTGTGTCCCGCCGCGGCTGCCACCTGCGTCACTTCGCTCCATCCGCCGGGAATGCGGTGCAGCAAAACGAAGAATGTCACCGCGCTTCCGGTGAGATAGAGCAGCAACTGCGCCACGTCCGTCCAAATCACCGCTTTCATCCCGCCTTCGAAGGTGTACGAGACCGTGAGCGCGACGACGATGACGACCGCGAGCTTCTCCGATGTTCCGAGCACGACGCTCACCACCAGCGCGATGGCCGAAACGCGCACACCTTCGGCGATGGCGCGGGTGATGAGAAACGTGGACGCTGCGACAGCGCGCATGCGCTCGCCGAAGCGCTTTTCGATCAGCGCATACGCGGTGAAAAACTCGCCGCGAAAATAGCCCGGGAGCAGCAATAATACGATTAGCACGCGCCCAATCAGATAGCCGAAGACCAGTTGAAGGAAGGTAAGATTTCCGCCATAGGCAATCGCCGGCGTCCCGATGATGGTAAGTGTTGAGGTTTCCGTGGCGACAATCGAAAACGCCAGCGCCCACCATGGCGCTGTGCGGCCGCCCAGAAAATAGTCGGTGGCATTTTGCTGGCCACGGCGGAAACGCATCCCCAGCGCGGTCACACCGAACAGGTAGGCAATGACAATGGCAAGGTCGAGCGGATGGATGTGCATCGAGTGGCTTTTCCGCCGTGCCTCTTGGACGCCGCGGGAAAGTGCGTCGAGGATAGTGACGGGGTCCATCCGCGTCAAGAAAACTCTGCGGAACGGGGGGTGGAATCACAATACATGTGGAACTTTTCCAGTTTGCGCACTTGCGCTGCACTCGGCCCTACGATTGTCGAGCGTTCTCGCATATGCTTTCCTCATGCGTTGTGTCCTAGGCTTCGATGGCGGCGGCACCAAGACGGAATGCATTCTCATGGACCAATCCGGCGCGATTCTTGCGCGCTCTCGTTCCGGTCCGTCCAATCCTTCGCGAATACCGTTGGATTTAGCCTATGCCGCTTTGCTTGACGCTCTGGACAAGGTCCTCGTCACTGCTGGCAAGTCCGCGACAGATGTTGCGAGCGTTTGCGGTGCAATTGCTGGCGCCGGTCTGGCGACAGCTCTTCCGGAATTCCATCGACGATTACAGCTCCAGTTCCCAAGCGCTGTCATTTTTGTGGATACAGACCTCAGCATGGCCCTTGCCGCGACCGGAGAATCGCCTAGCGTGGTAGTCATCGCCGGTACCGGTTCTGCTGCGATTGGCAGAGATGCCTCCGGCACTCTTGTCCGTGAAGGAGGGTTCGGTCCGGTGCTCGGTGATCCGGGGAGCGCCTATGATATCGGCAGAAAGGCGATGATTCTGAGTTTGTCGCAGCAACAGCCTGGAAAGAATTCCTATCTTGCGAACGAGATTCTCGGTGCATTCAGGTGCAATTGGATTGAGCTGCAGGCACAGGTCCGCGCCAATCCCGACAGCGTTCTTCCGAAAATTTTCCCCATCGTTGCGAAAGCTGCGAATGAAGGTGACGAATCCGCCCGGGGACTTCTGCGTTCCGCAGCTGAAGAGCTCGCAGGTTTCGTCGAGAGTGTGGTTGAGCGCCTCAGTTTGCGGAACGAACCATTTTTTCTGGCGAAGACTGGCGGGGTCTTCAACCGCAGTGCGCATCTTGACGACCATTTCGACGAACTGGTTTGCAAGATCGCGTCCAAAGCGAGAATTGGCGCACTTGCGAAACCGGTTGCTGAATTCGCGGCGCAACGCGGGGTCGATGGTCTGAATGGCCCCGTCCGCAAAGTGGGGAGTTAGAGCGTGAGTAGAGCAACTTCGAATGATCGCGAACGCGCGCTCGCCGCCGCCGGCGAAGAACTTGTCAAGCTCTTGCATCATCCCTCGGCGGCTGTACTTCTCGCGCTTCTCGAAAATCCGGCGCTGGACGAAACACAGCTCTGCCTGATGCTCGAGAGAAAAGACTTGCCTGGGGAAATTCTCGAAGAAGCGGGACGGCGGAAAGCGCTGCTCAAGAGCCACCGGGTAAAACGGGCGCTGGCGTTTCATCCACGGACGCCGCGGCTGGTCAGCCTGCGCCTGCTCCGCGACCTCTATTTGATGGACCTTGTGCAGGTTGCGATTTTGCCAGGTGTTTCCGCTGAGCTGAAGCGCAACGCCGAGGAACAATTGCTGGCGCGTTTGCCGCAACTTCCGCTTGGCCAGAAAATCACGCTGGCGCGGCGAGGGCCGGCGCGGGTCGCGGGAGCGCTGCTTGCCGAGGGTCACGCGCAAACCGTTGCCATCGTGCTGGACAACCCCTACATGACCGAAGCGCAAATTCTGAGAGTGCTGTCGCGGGAAAAGCTGCCCGCGCCGGTGATACCGGCGATCGTGGAGCACCGCAAATGGTCCATCACTTACAACGTTCGGCTGGCGCTGGTCCGCCATGCCTCGGCGCCATTGGCCACGATTCTTTCTTATCTTCCCGAGCTCACGGTGTCCGATTTGCGCGAATTGGCGGCGCCGGGGATCGTTCCGGAAAACCTTCGCAAGTATTTGCAGGCTGAAGTGCAGCGCCGCATTCGCGCAGGCGAAAAAGCGGTAAGAAGGAATGCTCCCGCCAACGACCCTTCCGCGTCGAAGCGGGAGTGAGTATCCGTTTTTCCATTCGTAAGATTCGAATGCCAGTCGCTTGACATCCCGGGCATCGAAAATCATGTTGCTGGGAACAAAACATGCATCTCCGGCGTCGTATGTGTTGTGGTGGAACTGAGCGTATGCTTGCAACAGAAGAGCGGCGATTTCGCACGAGCGCCGCGATACGTAACCCCTGGCAGGGGCTTGCACCAAAGCTATGGGCAGTGGGGATCAACCTGCCCGGCGGATTGAGCGCCGCTGGGCGCCGCGTTACACGTTCCGCGCCGGCCTGGAGATCGAGTGGGGCTCCGCGGTCCTGCGGGGAAGCACGCGCGACATCAGCGCAAGCGGAATGTTTATCGAAGCCGCCGATCCGCTCTGGGTGGGCGCCGGCTTCACCGCGCGAATAGCTCTGGCTCGCCCTGTGAAACTGGACTGTTTCGTGAAACGGATCGAGCCGGGGCGCGGCATGGGCGTATCCGTGGCTGTTCCCGAGACCGAAAGCCAGAAGCTTTTCGAGGACCTGCTTTCCTCGCTCTCCAACACCGGCTCCTAGTCCCGTTTTATACTAACTGCGATGACGCGCTGCCTTGATTGCGGCTCCGAGCGGATGACGGACCAGTGTCCCTCCTGCGGCCTCACTTCCGCGGCCGCCGAAGTCATGTTCCGCCGGCGGCTGCTGAAGCGCACGGCGGTATTCCTCGCGGGGTCGCTGGCGTTTCCTTACGTCAGTCAGATTTATCCGCCGCTCGAGCTCGACTGGATATTGTTGTACTTCGGCTTGATATTCTTCCTAGCGCTGACGCTGGCAGTCGTCCTCGACCGTCGTGCGCGAAACCGCCGGGAACTCGAATTGCTCAAGCGAGTGTACGCGGGATTCATACCGCTGCCGTGGATTCTTGCCGCCACACTGCTTGTAAACGGGAAGCTGGACTCGCAAAAGAACGTGGCCTATCACCCTACCACCGTGGATAGCCGCTACAACATGCCGGGAATCGTACGCGGCACGCGCCGATTGTTTGTTCATTCCTGGCGCGAGGGACAAAAAATCGAGCGGCTGGCCGTGGATTTCGATGACTACGATCGCTTTCGCGCCGGCGATTCGGTGGTTGTAGGCGTCGAACCGGGCGCGCTCGGCATCCCGTGGTATTACGGCGTGTATCGCCGCTGAAAAGTGTAGTTCAGTACGCTGGCTTGCCGTTGATCAGAAGCGGGACTTGCAGCTCCAGGACGTGGCCATCCTTGCCGAGGCGAAATCTCACCAATTGCATGCTGCCGACGTCGCGCGTTTTCCAATCGGGAGTTTCGAGCGGCTGATCGGGCTTATCGGCGGGCGACCATTCCACGTCTTCGCCACGCGGCTTGACCGTTTGCGGATCGATTTCGTAGGCCTCTTGTTCCTTCGTATCAACCAGAAGATACCTCTTCCACAGGTGAACGAGCAGCAGGCCTTTTTTCTCTGTGTGATAAATGTTCCAGGACTTCGGCGCTTCGTCATTGAATTTTACAATGGCAAATCCCACGGATTTCCAAAGCAGCTTCTTTTCGGCAGACTGTGCGCGAGCTCGAAGAGGCAACGTGCAGATCGCGCAAGAAAGAATGGCTAGGAGGGCCAACAAACTTCCGGTTCTCAATTCCTGACCTCACGAAACGACTTGTCGAGGAGCTTGATGGCTTCATCGACGTCGGGCTTGGTGGTATTCAGCATGGGGGCGAGGCGGAGGGTGTTGCCGTAGAGGCCGCCCTTGCCGATGAGCAAGCCATTCTGGCGGGCGCGCTCCATCACTTGCGTGGCCGCTTCGGGAGCGGGCTCCTTCGTCTTGCGGTCCTTCACCAACTCGAGCCCTTGCATCAGTCCCATGCCGCGGACGTCGCCGATGAGCGAATACTTCGCCTGCAATTCTTCCAACTTGCCGCGGAAGTATGTGCCGACCACGTGTGCGTTCTCGAGCAAATTCTCTTCTTCGATCAGCTCGATCGTGGCTCTGGCCGCTACGCTCGTCACCGGGTTGCCGCCGAAGGTGGCGATGTTCGCGCCCTGGAAGCTGCCCGCGATTTCCGGTGTTGTGACCGTGAGGCCGATGGGCACACCATTGGCCATGCCTTTCGCGCTGGTGATCATGTCCGGGATGACTTCCCATTGCTCGATGCCGAACCATTTCTTTCCGGTGCGTCCCCAGCCGGTTTGTACTTCGTCGGCGATGAACAGCGCCCCATACTTTTTCACGATCTTGAAGACAATCTTGAAGTACTCCTTCGGCGGGGTGATGAATCCACCGACGCCTTGAATCGGTTCAGCCATGAACGCGGCGATGTTCCCGCTGGTTCCCGTTTGAATGAGATTTTCCACGTCCTCGGCGCAGGCCACTTCGCAATCGGGATATTTCAAGTGCAGCGGGCAGCGATAACAGTAGGGATTCACGGCATGCGAAATGCCCACGCTAATGACGCCACCCTTGCGGTACGCCGCGTGCGCGGTGACGGCTTTGGCGAGCGTCGAGCCTCCGGAATAGGCGTGGCGCAGCGCAACCACGTCGTAGCTGCCGGTGGACATGCGCGCGAGCAGAATGGCGGCTTCGTTGGCTTCGGTGCCGGAGTTGGTGAAGAAGCTCTGCTGCAGGTTGCCCGGCGTGATTTGTGCGATCTTCTCCGCCAGCGCCACGATGTGTTGGTTGGGATAGAGCGTCGAAGTGTGCTGCAGCCGGTTAACCTGCGCGTTCACTTTGCTGGTGATCTTTGGGTTGCAGTGACCCACGGAGACGGTCAGGATACCGCCGAAGAAATCGAGGTACTTGTTGCCTTCCAGGTCCCAGAGGTGTTGCATCTCGCCGCGGTCGGCCACTAGCGGCTGCTGGAAGTAGTTGGTCACCGAGGGCCACAGATATTTCTTGTGCTTGGCGACGACTTCTTCGCTGCGCCCGCTACGGGCGAGCTGTGATGCCGGAACGAAATGTGCGGGTGTAGTCATGTATGAGTCCTCGTGTGATCGATAGGATATTTTGAGTGTACGATGTGGTGTTGAAGGCGGCAAGGGAGCGCGAGGAAGCAGAGAAGTGACGACCGAATGAGATAAGAATGTAATGACGTAATGCGGTAAGGCGAGACTAGAGTGGTTCCGGGGCGAGTAGAGAGGGGGAGGGCGCAAAATGCCGCTGTAACCAGATCAAGGTTCCTCGATCTTCTTTTTTCGATGGGCGTCCTGCTCCAACATCGTTGCCATCAGTCGGTGCGGAGATCAAAACGTAGTTTGGCGCAAGCGGTTGAAGACTTTCGACAAATCGATCCATCCGCGGACCGCGGCTTGATCGCGTCCCGATTCTTGAATCGCTCGATGACCATGTAGAGCATCAGAGATCACCCGCCTCCCTTTGTTCATGATGCGGCCCGCGAATCGCCCAACATAGCAGCCCATGATGCCGGACAAGCTGAATTCTGTCGCGCTCCTCCAGCACGCGGCGATAGAATCCACTCCGTGCCTCTTGCCTTCGCATGATGATGCAAACGAACATCCACCTGCGCCTCGCTGTTCCTGAAGATGTTCCCGTTCTGCGCGAACTGATCGACGCGTCGGTGCGCGGATTGCAAACGCAGGACTACACGCCGGCGCAGATCGAAGGCGCGCTCAAGACCGTTTTCGGTGTCGATAGCCAGCTCATCGCCGACGGAACGTATATCGTGGCGCAGGCCGGGCCTACCGCTATCGAGCGCACCGGAGCACAGCATGCGCAACTTGAATTGATGATCGTCGGTTGCGGCGGCTGGAGCAAGCGCAAGACGCTCTACGGGAGCGACCATTGGACGGGACGCAAGGATGCGCTGCTGGACCCTCTTCGCGATGCGGCAAAGATTCGCGCTTTCTTCATCCATCCCGCTTGGGCACGCCGCGGAGTTGGCGGCATGATCCTGCAGGCTTGCGAAGATGCGGCGCGTGCCGCGGGGTTTACTCGCTACGAGATGGGGGCAACGTTGACCGGGGCAAAACTCTTCGTCGTGAAGGGCTATGTCGCTGTCAAACCCATCTCGATTCCACTAGTGAACGGCGAATCGCTTCCGGTAATCCACATGGAGAAGCGGGCCTGAGGGGAAGCTTTGCCCAGTTGTCCGGCTCCCGAGCGCCACTTCCGACACTGCTATATAGTTGACAAAACGATAGACTTATTCCAGAACATCCCGAGGCGATCTTCAATCCAGCCCTGTCGCCGCAGCCTCGATGTAAAATTGTGCTTGACCCTGACGTTACGTCAGGGTTGACCTTCGTTACGGAAGGGAGTTCCTCGTGAACGAGTTGTATCACGTGCAGGAATTTGCCGAGCTGGCAGGAGTGACGGTTCGCGCGCTGCACCACTACGACCGGATGGGGCTATTAAAGCCCAGGCGCACGCAGGCTGGCTATCGCTTGTATAGCCTTCCTGATTTCGAGCGGCTGGAGCAGATCGTGGCCCTCAAGTTCCTCGGAATCCCTTTGAAGCAGATCAGGACGCTCTTCCATCGCGAAGCCCACGCGTTGCCCGAAGCACTGCGCATGCAGCGCCGCGTGCTCGAGGAGAAACGACGGCTCCTGGACAGCGCCATCAACGCCATCCGTAAAGCCGAACAAGCGACGCGACTCGGCGAACGGCCTGATTCTGCGGTGCTGAAGAAAATCATCGAGGTGATCGAAATGCAAGACAACATGGACTGGTCAAAAAAATATTACAGTGATGAGGCGCAAACCAAGATCGAAGAGCGCAAACAACTCTGGTCGCCGGAGAATCAGGAACGCTGGTCCAAGGAATGGTCGGACCTCTTCCGCGACGTGGAAGCCGCACTCGGGGAAAATCCCGCCGGCGAGAAAGCCCAGGCTTTGGCCGCGCGCTGGAAAAAACTCGTGGAAGCTTTTACCGGGCGCGACCCGCAAATCACCACCGGCCTCAAAGAGATGTATCAGGACCGTCCCAACTGGCCGGCCAACATGCGGCAGCGCATGCAGCCGTTCAGCAACAAGCAGGTATGGGAATTCATCCAGAAAACCTTCGCCGCCGGGAAGGCCTGAAGCTATTTCAGCCCTTCGCGGAGAATCAATGCCGGGAATGGGCACATCCAGTTCCCATTCCCGGCATTTACATCGTGCGAGGATCCTGGATTCTCGACCAGGTTTCTCGAATATCCGGCTGGGTCTTGTGGCTTCAGACATGAGATGGCTCAAGCAGGTATAATGGCCGGCTATGATGTCAGCGGCGGGGCTCCTTCGGCGGGTGTACGGGATGTTTGCGCGGGTATTTCCACGGTGCAGCGTGATTTCGCAGGCGATTGCCTTCAATCTTTTCCTAGCGTTTTTCCCGACGCTGCTGATTGCCGTGGCGTTGGCGACGAGCCGGATCGGCGGCAGGACGAGTTTGTTTGACCTCATCGAGGATCTCACACAGTTTTTGCCGCCGGGGAGTCAAACGATCGTTTCGGAGTTTTTAGTGAAGCGCGGACCGGAAGCGTGGAAAATCGCGGCGCTGGGATGGACGGGAACGTTGCTCGCAGGCTCGCAGGTGATGAAGCTGGTGATGCAAGGAATTCACATCATTTATGGAGACACTGAAAAATTCGGGTTTCTGCAGCGTCAAGTTCGCGGCCTGATGTTACTGCTGGTGACGATTGCTCCGCTGCTGGGGGCGGCCATCCTCGGCGTTCTGGGTAAGCCGTTGCGGCGATGGATTGTCCATGAAATTGGCAAGCGCACCATTTTGCAGGGATGGTGGAATTTCTTTTTTCCCGTCGCCGCGATGTTGCTAGCGATGCTGGCGCTGACGGTGATTTATCGCGTGGCCCGGCCCCAGGAGGACAGCATGCGCAACGTCCTGCCCGGAGCAATGGTCGCGACGCTCTTGTGGTGGCTGGTGGACGTGCTATTTGGAGTTTACGTTCGCCGCGTCCCGTACGGCGTCGTGTATGGCGGTCTTGCAGCCGTGATCGGCTTGATCATTTGGATGCAGCTTTCCGCCGTAATTGTTTTCCTGGGCGCCGCCTGGAACGCGGAGCTGGCGGATAGCCGCAGAGGGGCGCGGGCCCATGCGTGAACAAATTGTCCGTGTGGATTGCTATTCCGGATTTGAGGCGGACGAGCGTCCCTTGAGACTGAATCTGAGGGACGGAGCGAGGGAAGTCGTGGCGGTGGAGGATCGCTGGTACTCGCCCGGAGCAACTTACTTTCGCGTGCTCGTGGATGACGGCGACCGTTATGTGCTTCGCCATGATGAAGCGCAGGATGTCTGGAGCCTGGCGGGATATCGAGCAGCTGCGTGATTGACACAAAAATCGCGGCGAGCGTATAGTCAAATCACTGATTGGCGGCATCGCATCCCCTGGGTTTCCTCCCCTCCAAGCCCACGGACACCTGAGGATGCGCGTTTCTGAAGGGCAGGGATGTTTCACTCACTGCTATTCCCCGGGTTCCGACGCATCATTTTGGTAGTTTTCGCTTGCTGCCTATCGATTTCCGGCAACCAACTCTCCGCTCAGACACCTGTAGCAGCTGCACCGCCACAGCATGCACCTGCAAAGACAGATTCGACGGCGAAGCCCCCGCCAGCAACAGCGGGCCCGAATGAGGAGGTCTCCAGTCGCGATACGCCGACTACATTCAAAGTGCGCGTGAACCTGGTGCTCGTACGTGTGGTGGTTCGCGACCAGCAGGGCAAGATCGTGTCCAATCTCAAGAAAGAAGACTTTCAGCTCTACGACAACCGAAAACTACAGACAATTTCTTCTTTTGGCGTGGAGACACCCGAGACACGCACGGCCTCGGCAGTAGCATCCAGTGCCGCAGAGGGTTCTTCGTCGAGCGCGGATGCAGCCGGCGGCAAAGCCGTGATTCTGCCGCAGCGATTTGTCTCCATGGTGTTCGACGACGTGCACCTCTCGATGGCCGACGCTGTGTTTGTCCGTGATTCGGCGACGCGCTTCTTCGGAGCTTTGGCGGCGAGCGATCGCGTTTCGCTGAACACGACCTCCGGGCAGTTGACGCAGGAGTTCACGGATGATCATAACAAACTCACAAAAGCGCTGCTCGGAATCGTGCCGCATTCCGTGACGAACCACAATTTTCATGATTGCCCTGACGTGAGTTATTACCAGGCCGACCTGATCGTCAACAAGTCTGACCAGCAGGCGTTCGGCGTGGCCACCGAAGAAGCGCTCCAGTGCGCTTTCAATGGGGACACCAGGATGATGGCGGCCGCACAGAACCTGGCGCGAGTCGCGGCGGATCGCATGGTAGCGCAAGGCGACAACGAGACGCAGTATGCCTACAGGCATCTGGAAGACGTCGTAAGACGCCTGACAAACATGCCCGGTCAGCGCGTGCTCGTTCTCGTATCGCCCGGTTTCATCACCACGACCCTGCAGTCCGAGGCTTCCGAAATGGTCGACCGCGCGACCAGCGCCAATATCGTTATCAATACGATTGATGCCCGCGGGCTCTACACCCCGGACGTGATGGGGGACATCGCCGATCCGTCGAACGACACTATCCGTACCGCTGGTTATAAAGCCTCCTATCGCGTGGCGGCGCAATTCGCGCAAGAGGAGGTTCTCGCGCAGTTGGCCGATGGCACGGGCGGCAAATTCTTCCACAACCGCAACGACGTGGATGAAGCCATGCGCGAAGCGGGGGGAGCGCCGGCGTTTTCCTATTTGCTCGGATTTTCTCCGCAGAACCTGAAAATTGACGGACGGTTTCACACCTTGAAGGTCGCACTCACAAGCAAGGAAAAATTCGGCATCCAAGCGCGGCACGGCTACTTCGCGCCGAAG
>WNFC01007696.1_pt1 | contig 15671 bp, 9 predicted proteins | sample 5400541 | NCBI WGS metagenome assembly WNFC01 (sample SAMN13153342, study PRJNA577476) | soil metagenome | isolation source: 120 cm saprolite under Douglas fir tree site 2 hole 2 replicate 1 | place: USA:California | collected 2015-04-18
GCGCAAGGCGTCTAGCGTCTCGGTGTCTGCCACAGCAGCCAGCCTGTCGTAAACGGTCTCTGGCCAGGGGCGGCTCGCCACAGCCCAGCGCAGCCTCTCTAGCCCGGATCCTATATCAGTTGCTAGGAACCGCGGGTCTGTCGTATTCCACAGCAGGACGGCGTCACCTAAAGTCAAATCGCCGTGCCGGAACCACAGGGTGATGCCCGCAACCTCTCGCCGCCTCCAGACTGAGAGCATTCCGGCGATAGTGATGTGCTGCGAATGGAGTCCAATCCGGGACAATACGCTCAGCCAGGCATCGATAAGGGCTGCGTGCTCCGGGATCGTGGAAATCGGCTGCACTACCGACACATTGATGAACGATGTCAAGAAGCCTGGCTGCAACGTACCTCGCTGATTCCTCTCACCGGTGAAGCGGACGACCGGTTGCGGGATGTAACCGACTCCGTGGATGTGTTGTTGCCGGTGTTTCAGGTAGGGCTCCAGGGCCTGCACGGCTGAAAAAGTAAAATCTGCATCGCCCATTCCGCGCAGAGGCAGCGGCTCGCTACTAACGATACCTCGTTCTGAGCATCCAGCACTCAGGTCACCCAGAAGCTGCGGCCAAGCCGGCATCCTTTTCCGGGGGCGGTATGGCGCCCTGATTGTCTGGCTGAATGCGACACGCTCACCGTCAACTACGCAGTCCCACTTTGGCAAGGTGCCGCGGAGCGCTGTTAGCAGCTCCGCTGCCTGATCGCTCAACACGAGTTGCCAGACAGCGCACGGAAATGCCGGACCGGGTCGAAGCGCGCCAAGCCAATTTCCTGCACATGCCTGGCTGGAAGTAGCGTCGCCTGTTCGATAGAGTTGGCCAGGGCTTTCGCAGCCGCGCCATCCGGGGCTTCCGGATTCACCAAGGCGATGCTGCCGGTGTTCGCGCACAGTGCCGCCTGAGCGCACGTACCGTGCCGCCACGCCAGCGCCGCTACTGGGCTGCCCGCCCGCAGGGCCTCACCGAATGTGGCTGCGCCGGCCTCGATGTATCCGCGGGCGCAGGTGTACGCGACTACGTTTGCATCGGCCAGGAAATGCATCTTGGCCTTCCCGGCGACTTCTCCTGCCAGGGTCACGTACTCGGACTGAAATAGTTCGCGGTGTTCCGCTACGTAGCTTGGATCGAACACCGGGCCCGCAATCGTCAGCCTCCGCCGGAGAACCTGCGCGGCGCGGATCGCCAGATGCGGGGCTTTCTGTGCGTCGATTCGACCGATCCACAGAAGGTCGGTGCCTTCAGTTGCGGGCAGCTCATTCTCCCCTAGTCCGAGGTGAAGGGCTAATTCTGGAATCGGCCGGTGTACGGCGTAGCGGCCGCACATCTCTTCGCTGTAGCAGTAGAGCCGCGACCGCTGACCATCGAAAGCGTCTGGACAGTGCTGGAAGTACGGCCAGTGCTGGAAAGCAGCCACCTCTGTCCCGAGCGTCTCCCACATTGTTCGCCACGCAGGCAGAGACGGATACTCGTGACCGACTGCCAAGAGGTCGTAGCCGGCAGCCCGGAGTTCCCGGGCCTGTCGTTTGCCTGGGGTCAGATCTTCCAACCGGGTTGGCCGGATTGTCCAGTCGGCAGCTAATTCCGCTCGCCACTGAGGGCCAAGCAGATGAACCTCGGCCCCAGCCTTCCGTGCTCCAATCGCTACCGCCCAGAGCCATCGCTCGATCCCGCCGTAGCCGATGGGCGGGAACGGGTAAGCTCCCGGGAAGTCGCAGACGCCCACCAACACCGGGTCAGGAGTGGGTTGTGCCGTCGGCGGCGATGCGGCGGAAGCCAGCATAGGGAACCAGCGCCTGCGGGATGGTCACCGACCCGTCCTGCTGCTGGTGCTGCTCCAGCAGCGCGGCCATCGTTCGGCCGATCGGGAGCCCTGACCCGTTCAGAGTGGCGGCGAACCCGCGCCGACCGTCTTTTGCGCGGGTGCGGATGGCCGCACGCCGCGCTTGGAACGTACCGCAATCAGAGCAGGAGCTGATCTCGCGGTACGTGCTCTGGCTGGGCAACCACACCTCGATATCGTAAGTGAAAGCGGCGCTGAACCCGAGATCGCCCGCAGCGAGCTTAACCACTCGGTAGGCCAAATCCAGCTCCTTCAAGCACGCCTCAGCATGCGAAAGCATTGTTTCCAGCTCGTTGCGGGAGTCCTCGGCGCGGGCGATGCGGACCAGTTCAACCTTGCTGAACTGGTGGAGTCGCAAGATCCCACGCGTGTCACGCCCGTAAGATCCTGCCTCCGAGCGGTAGCAGGGAGTCCACGCCGTATAGGCATATGGCAGATCCTCGGCAGGCAGGATCTCATCGGCGTGGAGGTTGGTCAGCGGCACCTCCGCAGTAGGGATCAGGAACAGGTCGCGGTCCCCGACTCCCGACTTGAACAGGTCCTCCTCGAACTTCGGCAACTGGCCCGTACCGGTCATCGTCTGCCGGGTCACCAAGTGCGGTACGGAGAACTCCGTATAGTCATGGCGGCTGGTGTGTAGTGCAAGGAAGAACGTCGCTAGCGCTCGCTCCAGCCCCGCACCCGCGCCCCGCGCAACGCTGAACCGGGGGCCCGTAAGCTTCGTCGCTCGTCGGAAGTCGAGGATTCCCATCGCCTCGCCCAAGTCGACGTGATCTTTGGGATCGAACGAGAAGGCCGGCGGGGTGCCGTGTTTGCGGACCTCTACCGCAAACTCCTCGCTGTCGCCATCCGGAGCGTCATCGGCCGGAAAGTTCGGGATGCCAAGCAGCAACTCATGCAACTCGGCATCGACCTTTTCCTGCTCCAGCTCGGTGGCCCGCACCAGTTCTTTCAGCTCACGGGCTCTTTGCTTTAGCTTCGATGCGTCACCCCCCGCTTTGGCAACGCCGGCGACCTCTTGCGCGAGTTGCTTGGATTCGGCCCGCAAATCGTCAGCTCTCTTGATCAAAGAGTTCCGGCGCGTGAAGAGCTCCTCGATCAAGGCGAGATCGAGAGTGAAGCCCCGTCGCGCCAAGCGGCGGACGGCCTCCTCGCCCAGGTCCAAAAGCGTGCGAGCATCATGCACAGCGGCAGCCTCTTTGTTCGTATGCTTGCAGTCCCGAGTCACGACCTGGCAGGCGATGACGAATAAACGATCTCACCTCATGATTAATCAAATCCTCGACGGGAACGTTGGAGCCACCGCACGATCGCGCCGCACGGCCATTCACCAAGACCCGCACGGGGCTGGTCATCAGGCCACGGCCGTACCGAACTTCGCATGAGCCACCCAGCAGGGCGAGCTTGTCAAAGTTGTGATGCAGCACTGCCCCAAACTCGCTTAGCGTGTACCTGCTGTAGGCGCGGGACAACCGCTCGGCCAGGTGGTCGGCCAGCGTGTCAGGGTGCCCCCAGCCCTTGCGTTCCGCTATGACCACATCGTCAGGCGGAGAGCATCGCCGCACGAGAACAACTGTGTCATCGAGGTCGAATTGCTCACCCGGCTGGTTGGGCCGGATCGACTGCGAGTTCAGCCGCGAACCTGGCTCCCACGGCATCGGCTCACCCGGGTGCACGTCCGCCACGTGTACACGTACGTCAGGGTCAGGCAGCTTCTGCGGGCTGAACATCTCGACCGCGTGCCAGAACCGGACAATCCGTGCCGCATCACCGGTGGCGTTCATCCCTGTCCCTAAACCGCTCGTCGGTGAGGTCCCTGAGGAGCTGATCAGTGACAGTCTCCTCGTAGACGGCTCGCCCGGTCCCGCGCATTGTCTCGCGCAGCTCGGGGTCCCATGGCGTCGCCACGGGATCGCCGTTGAGCGCGACGCAGGGGCCGTCAGTTTTGACCCCTGCCAGGTAGTCGCTGGCATTCATCTGCCAGACCCGGGCGCCGTGGCGGTCGATCATATCCGCCGCGATGGCGACGCCTGGCCAGTCGAAGTCGCCGTGGTACCAGAGCTTACCGCCCGCCTCCGTGGCAATCCGGGCCAGCCGGTGGAAGGCGGTGGATGGCTGGCCTTCAGTGCAGACGGCAGGATTCTCGCAGACGAATATCCGGGGAAGACGAAGCCGGATCGGGTGGGTGACGAGCTGATGCAGCGTCACCTGGAACGGGGTGCCGTAGCGGGCCGCGTCGGCCAGCCACTCAGCCAGGCCAGATCCCTCCGCGGTGACGTTGAGGACGAGCACCCGGCTGGCCAAATCGTCGACCATGACGCCGGAAAGATCCCACAGCTCCCGGCGCTCCGCGGCGGAAGCCGACCGACTAACGCCCGCCCGAAGGGCCAGGGCGCGCAGGATCAGCGTAGCCAGGGTCGTGCCATGATTCAGCGCCTTCGTGTCGCCCGTGATCTGAGCGGCAAGCGCGGGCAGGGCGATCGGCGCGGCGCTGGCCGACCGGGCTTCGAGGTACTCAAGAACGCGGATCGCCTGGCCAAGCACCGCCGCGTCGCCCTGATTGGCCAGCCGCGTGAGTGTGCCGTCCCGGCGCAGATCAGCGAGCCACCTCCAGTACCAGTGGCAGGACTCGTTCAACGGGCTGGCCTCGGCGGCCGCGATCAACGCGGCGCGGGCAGTGGCCAGCGAAGCAGCCTCGGCGGGCCGGTTGTGCAGCGGGCCGCCGAGGACGGCGAGGGTGTCTTCCAGGCCGAGGCCGGTCGCACGGCGCACCGCGGCATCGAGGTCCGCCAGGGGCATGGTCAGGCGCTTGATCCCGGCAGGCTGGTGGACGCCCGTGATGCCGATGATCGCCTTCCGCTCGGCGTCATCTGGATCCGCGACGCTGATCCGGCCGTTCAACGCGCCGCCGGTCCGCTCCAGGGACTTGCGGGCGGCGGCCAGCAGTCGCCCGTATTCCGGTCCGCGGTACCGGTCCGCGCCCGGCGCGCCGCCGCTCATGCTGTGTCTCCCGCTCGCCTCCGGGGCGCCTTAAGGCGCCGCCTTCCCTCGTCGCTCGTTCCTCGCTCCTCACTCCAGGCGGCACCGCGCCACTCCGGCTCGCTCATTCCGCGTCCTCGTCGGCCTCGTCGTCATCGTCGCCGTCGACGTTCATCGCCAGCACCTCGCCGACATCGGCGGGGACGTGCCGGGTCGGGCGGAAGCCGAGCAGTTCAGCGGCGAGATCCTCGTTGCCTGCGTATCCCGCATCGGCGTCGACGAGCTGCTCGCCGTCCCACAGGGCCAGCAGGGTCGAAAGCGCGTGGGCGGCCTTATCGTGCTGCATGTCGTAGTGGGCGATGGTCGGCACGGTCGGGTAGGTGACCCACAGGTCGTGCCCGGTCATGAAAAGGTCGAGGTCGAACCGGACGGTCAGGCCCAGCAACTCGGGCTTGAACTTGTCATCGATTCCCGCGAACGCCTCGTCCAGGGCCACCATGCGCGGGCAGGTCGCCTTCGAAGACGAATACAACGCATTGGCCGCGGCGAACAGCGGCATGTGGATCGCGGCGGACTTCTCCCCGCCCGACATCTCGGAGTGCTTCTTCCTTGTCAGCCGTTCCGGAGGCCCGCCGGGCCGTAGCATCCGCAGCTCGAAGGTGTGCCACGACCGGTAGTCGAGCACCGATCCGAGCACTTCCCGGTAAGTGTCCCGCGGATTGCTCGCGCGGTGCTCATGGATCATCGCCCGGAGCAGGCCGCGCAGCTCGGCCAGCCCGTCCGGACCCAGGTTCGCGGCGTCCCGGTCGAGCAGCCGCGACACCGTGGCCTGCTGCTCGGTGAGCTTGTCGGAGCGGACCCAGCCGATTCCGATCGCCATACCGGAGGACATCGGCTTGGACTTGGTGTCCGCGTCCATCTGGTTGACGAGATCCTTGGCGGCGAGCACGCGGGAATGGATCTGCTGGGCCAAGGCCGTCAGCAGCGAATCCTCCAGTACGGTACGCTCGCGCTCTTCCAGCAATATGCCCTGGTTCTCCACGTCCTCCGCGATCTTGCGGGCGAAGGCGGCAGCGGGCACCCGCCCCTCGTTGGTCGCGACGTCGACAACGAAAGGCGCGTCCCCGGTCATGTCGGCCTGGTACCCGTCTTCCCCGGCCTTGAGGGCATTCTCGAACTCCCGGTACGCACTCCACGTCCGGTCCACAGCGCTCTTGAGGACGCCGTCAGTGACCGCGCGCCCGCCTCGGGTCGCGGCGGTGAACGCGTCCAGGATCGCGGCGACACCGTTAGGGAGTACCGCGCTGATCGCGTCGAGAGGCTCGGGCGGTCCGTCCTCGCTAGCCAGACGATCGACAAGCGCGGCAGTAGCTTGCTCGGCAGCGGGCCATTGACTGGTGCCCGGCCAGGGCGCGGTCTCGGTCACCTCGAGCAGAGGGCGCAGGTCGTCGTTGGCATAGGGTGCGAAAACGGCCGCCTGCGCCGTTAGCTCGGCCACGGCGCCGACCAGGTCACGGCGCCCATGGTCAAGGTCACGTTGGGCACCCGTGAGCTTGTCGTGCTCCTTGGCTTCCCTCTCGTTAGCGGCTCGTAGCTCCGCGCGGGCTGCGCCCAGCTGCTCCTGCGCTTCGAGGATCTCGTCACGGATCTGCTCGTACGCGGCCCCGGTTACCCGCTCTTCAACGCTCAACTTTTCCGCGTTCGCGGCGTGGGCCGCCTGGTTGTCGGCGAGGATTTCGGCAGCTTCATCGTTCTCGGTGCTCAGCCGGTCTATAAGGGTGCGCCGCCTGGCCAGGTCATCGTTGAGGGTGGCCGCATCGCGGCGGTTACGGACCAGGTCATCCGCGGCGCGCTCGAACTCAACCACAGCACGCTCCACGGCATCAACCTCGCCGGGACCGACTGGCATGTCGTGGTCGGCTCCGGCACGTCGGAGGCGCCGGGCCCGCGCGTCGAGTTCCGCGATGGCCGTGTTGAGGTCCGCCTTCGCCTCGTTAAGCCGCTCCCGGGCCGCGGACAGCCGCGCCGCCGCATTCGCAACCTCCGTGAGGGCCGCGGCGACCGGCGCGGTCCGGGGCAACTCCCGCTGCGCACGCCCGAGGTCAGCGAGCGCGTCGCCGGTTCGGCCCAGTTCGGCCGCGAGCTCATCTCGCTGGCCTCTGATGGCAGCGATCTCGATGTCGAGTTCAGCTAGGCGGGCGCGACGCCGGTTGGCTCGGTTGGTAGCGCCGATGAACTCCGGGGCTGCTTTGGGCCGGGCACCGAGATGCGGGCCATAGCTGTACTGCGCCCGAGTCGTCACGACCGGCCCAGTCCCGGCAGGCCCAATCCTCGCAGGCACAGTCCTCGCAGGCACAGTCCCCGCAGGCGCAGTCCCCGCAGGCGCAGTCCCCGCAGGCGCAGTCCCCGCAGGCACAGTCCCCGCAGGCACAGTTGAACTCGGCCAGACGGATCGGACCGACACTTCGTCGGCCACTGCGATCGAGGCGAGTACTGCGGCCACCAAGACCGGGGCGACTATCTCCTGCTGCTCGGGCACCAGTACGTCGGCGAGAGTCCGGCCCACCGGTCGCGCCTCCGGCGGGAGGGCGACGAGATAACCGTCGGCCTCGGCCTCGGCGACCGCAGCCGCCGTCAGTGTGGGATCGGGATGGATCCACGCGGTGAGCAGGCCAGCACCATAAAGCGCGCCTTCAATCGCGGCCGCCGCATCGCCGTCGAGATCGTCGGCGAAGGACACGAGCTGCCACAAGGGCGCACCCGGGCGTCCCGTCCGGTCCGCAGGTCGCAGGTCAGATCGCGGCGGCGCATCGTCCCGCTCCGCCGCGATCGCTTCCCGCTCGCCGGTCCGCTGCGTCTCCTGCTCGGTTAGGCCCTGGTCACGGTTCTTGAGCTGTTCGCCGGTGGTGATCAGGGCCGTCTTGCGCTCCTGGGTCAGCATGGTGAACATCTCGATGAGGGTCGGTGCGTCTGGCTCGCTGATCTGGTCCAGTGCCCCGGTGAGCCTGTTGGCCTGGTCGGCGGTGACGACCGCGTAGCGTCCATCACTGCTCCACCGGCCCGCCCAGGAGCGCATATCCTCGGCGACGGCCGCGCGCACACGGTCCAGCTGTTCATCGGCGTCACGGCACGACTGCTCGCGCTTCTCCAGCAGTTGCTGCGCCGTGCCGAGCGCGGTCTCAGTGCCTACGCGGTCCCGCTCCGCGTCGCGGACCAGCGCGATCTGCGCGCGGATCTCGCGGATGTCATCCCGGCGCGCGGCGGCGCGTGCCTTCGCGGTGACGCGGAGATCCTCGCCGGAATCGGCGGGCTCGCCGTCACGGGTGACGCCGGCCCGATCCGCGGTCTCGACCAGACTCCGGGCGTGACGATCAACGGCGCGGCCGACCTCGGCCAGCCGGTCGGCAATGTCCACGGCCTCGTGCTCCAGGTCCTGGACATTGGTCCGGGCCTTGGCCAGCCGGGCTTGCTCGACCGCCAGGTCTCGTTGCTCCTTCTCCAGCTGGCCGCGCTTGATCGCCAGTTTCTCGTGGTCTTTGTACGCATCCCGGTTCTTGAGCGCGAAAAGGCGCGCCTCGAACGTCTCGACGCTGGTCTTGGTCAGCTTCCCCGCGTCTATCGCACGCCGCTCCTCCTGCCCTGACTGCGTTACCTCCCGCGCGGCCACGGTGATCGCGCCGAAATGCCCGGCGGCCGCCGTCATCCGGGCGGTGACCTGATCGAGCTGATGCCGGGTGTGGGCACGCAGATAGGCGACGTACTGGACGAGGAAAGCCTGGACCGCGGTGTTCGCGGCGGCCAGGTCGTCGTACTGCTTCTGGACGGCAGCCAGGTTCTCGAAGTCCCGCGCCGCCTGCTCGACCAGGTCTTCATCGACCGGGCTCAGGCCCGCGGTGAGGGTGTCCGAGACCTTGCCCGGATCGAGATCTTTCGCCAGCAGCGGGCGGCGCAGGGCGATCAGCAGGTCGAGTAGCTGGGTGTACCGCTGGCGGCCGAGGCCGAACAGCCGCGCATCCACGGCTTCCTGGTACGCGCCCTTCCGGTCGCCGTGGTGCGCGTCACGACCGAGGACCGCGGTGAGCTGCTTGGCGGTCAACGGGCGGGAGTCGGCGGACAGCAGGCCGAACTCGACGCCCATCCTCTGGTCGGTGATGTAGAACGACGGGCGGGGCCGGTCCCAGTTCTTGTGCGCCGTCAGGCCGACGATGAGGGTGACGGTCTCAGTAAGCCGCCCGAATTCAGTGGACCGCCCGAACTCCATCCAGACGTAGCCATGCTCGGCCTCCTGGCCCCGGTAGAGCAGGTTCGCCTTCATGGTGCGGTTCTCGCCGCTGAACGGGTCGAGGCGGCGGGCGTCCAAGCTGCCGTCGAGGACGAACGGGAAGAGCACCTCGAGGGCCTTGGTCTTACCTGACCCGTTGTGGCCGCGCAGGGCGAGCCGACCATCGGCGAAGGCGAATTCCTCGTCGAAGTAATCCCACAAATTGATGATCCCGGCGCGGGTCGGTTTGAATCGGGTGCCGGCTGCCTCGCGGTGGCTGGCAGTCACGCAAGTCCTTCCGTTGAGAGGCTGGTGAAGTTAAAAGCGCCCTGCCCGTCATGCTTGGCGCTGTCCGGGAGCGCGGCGGTGATATTGCGGTAGCGCGCGGCCGCGGGCAGTATCAGCGCGCCACCGGGAAGCCGCCGGATCAGGCGCAGATCATCGAGCAGCCGTGTTGCGGTGGCGAGCAACCCGTCCCGGTCATACTGCCACTGCGCGGTGAACGAGGCCGCGCCGAAGTCGTCGTAAAGCTCCGCGAGCATGCCTTCCATACGCGTCCGCTCCACAAATGGTGCCTCAAGCGCCGGCGTCTCGGCCCGCGGATCGCCAGCCTCAGCCGTGCCTGCCACAGGCGGCCAGGCCCGGTCGTGATCATGGCCTGCCGCGGCCGGAACCATCCCGGCGTCGATCCGTTCCAGCAGGTCCCTGAGATCATCGCCGGCCGGGGGCACTGGTATCCGGGTCAGCGCCGGGCCGGTATCAGGATCCTCCAGCAGGTCCGCGACCTTGGCCAGCAGCAGTCCGGCGGTTCGGTTGACGGCACCGCCCCGGCCCGGGAACGGCTGGTCGGTGAACCGGCCGGTGGGGTCGACGAGCATCACGCCCTCGGCGCGCCGCTCCACCACGAGGCCGGTGAGCCGGGCCAGGTTGTCGGCCAGTTCGGTTCCGCGCAGCGCCGCGGCCGTCTCGCCGTCGAGCGTTGCGTAATAAAGGACGGGATGCTCCAGCAGCAGGCGGCGGGCCCGGCGCGCGGCCGCCTCCCGCTGAGCGGACCGCCTCGTGCTGAGGTCGGCCGCGTTGAGCAGACCGACGGCGCCGGGGAGGTGCTGGATCGGGCGGGCGGGCCGGAACAGCGACGCACAGATGTCGTGATCGATGTCGTAGAGGGCGTCTCCCCGTTCGCTGTCGTGCGCCCAGTTCTCCGCCGAACCGTCGGACAGGCGCAGCGCGCCGTGGTCCGCGAGCCAGTCCAGGACATCGACGACGGCGCGCTTGTGCTCGGTGATGGTCGCGTCGAAGCCGAGACCATCGATCGCGTTGGCCGTCGGCGCGAACGCGCGGACCAGGTCGGCGAGGCTGATCTCGATCCTGGACCGCTGGAAGACGGCGAGGACCAGGCACAGGTAGGCCAGCCGGCGCCGATCGAAAGGCCGGCCGCTCTTGGCCGCGAAGACCGAACGCTGCGTCCCGTCCAGCGTGTCGAGCCGCCGCACCAGCCGCACCTGATGCGCGGTCGCGACCAGCGTGTACCCGAACAGCTCGGCAAAATCCCTGGCCATCAGGTCCGCCCAGCGCAGCACAGCCGCGAGGGCTCCGGCCCGGGGACGGGCGGCCGTGATGAAGTCGTTGGTCAGCACGAGCCGGACGGCGTGCTGATAGGAGCCGAGATCGCTGGGCGCGACCCCGCGGGCGGCGCTCGGCTCAGCCATCAGGCCCCCCGGCGGCCGCGGCAACACTGGGCTGGCCGAGGCGAGGCTTGCTGACGGGCCTGCCGAGGCGGGGGCGAGCTGGCTCAATCTCAAGACGCAGGCCGGGCAGGTGCAGCACGCCATGCGCGGTGCGGACGGCGCTGCCGGCGGGCGAAGGCACCAGGCGGATGACCATCACGTCGTTCCCGCCTGACCCGCCAGTGATCCGCCCGGCCACCACTGACCTGGCCTCCAGAGCCCGGGTCAGCAGCTTCAGCAGCACCCGAGTCTGGGCCTCATCCAGCATGTGCTCGACTGGGCCCGAGATGAGCAGGCGCTGCGCTGCCTCGCGATCTACCGCTCGCTGGACGGCCTGGCGGCGGCGCAGTTCCGCCTGGATGCCGACATGGGCCTGAACCCGTTGCGGGACGCCGGGAGTGGGCGCCTTGCCGCGGCGGAACAGTGTCACCGCGACCTCCACACCTGGGGCGTCGTGCCAGGACAACCGGGACGAGATCAGATCGGTGTCGTCGTGCACGCCGCCGAGGTGGCGCGCACGACGCAGATTGAAGGCGGCCGACATCAGCGCGTGCGCGGCATCGTCGTCCACCACATCAAATGTCCACGCAGCCAGGTGCCTGAGCTGGGTGGAGCGGTTGACTCCGCCGCGCTGCGACTCGGTAATTTGACGCAGCATCGCTATCACGCTGGAGACGCCGGCCCGGGTCGCGGCGGCCAGCTCCGCGGCCCGCGAGCTCCCGCCTGGCTCGGCCACGAACCAGGCGCGGACGGCCACCCAGCGGCGCCGCCAGTCCTCAAGCACCTCGTCATGGCGCATCAGCGGGCGGTCATCCGCTTCAGCCGCGCGGTTCAGCAGCGTCCCGACGCCGGTCGCCTCGACCTGGGCGACCGCCACGGCCAGACGGGGCAGGTACCGGTCCAGTTCGGCCATGAAGTCGCTCATGTGGGCCATCAGCGCGTGCTTGTGGCGCAGGAACATCTCCGGCGAGGTGTCCGTCGAGCGGGTGATGTCGCCGAGCGTCAGGTGAAAGCGGGCTGACCGGCGCGCCATGTCCTCCATGACCCGGTCGAGGCTGGTCAGGCGCCGCACGATCTCATCGCCGTCGCCGTCGCGATTCGCCTCGGCCAGGCCGTGCAAGTCGCGCAAGATGTCGGAGAACACCAGCCGGGAGAGGTTCGCGTCCTGCACCCGCGCGGCGAGCACGCCCTCGACCGCCGAGTACGCGCGGTGCCCGAGTTCGCTGAACTGATATACCGACTGCCGGTTCCGGTACCGGGCCAGGCTCCCGGCGCGCGACGCGTCCTCCAGCCGGTGCAGGACTCCGTCGTCGGACAGGTTGTCCAGCCGGTTCCGGAGGTTGCCCACGTCCTCGGGGACGCTGTCGTGCGTGGCGGCCAGTTCATCCAGTACTTCGGCCACGTCATCGGTGTGGGACTGGGCCACGTGCATCCCGCGGAGCCGGTCCATCGCGCGCAGGACCCACAGATAAGCGACGTAGTCGTCGCGTCGCGTGAAGTTGAACAGGCGAAACCTGTCGCTGACCGCGAGCGCGTCAAGATCGTACGAATCGGCCTGGCCGCTCACCATCGCCATCGCGGCGATTCGCTCCCTGTCCGTGTAGCCGTCGAGCACGTCACGCTCATGATGGCAGCATTTCGAGCGGCTCAGAGTCACCTGGCCAAGGACGCTTGGGGCGGGCGCCTAGCGCCAGCGGGCCGCATCCCGCGTGGGTGGGAGGCCGATGCGGCGGCGCAGTTCGTCCGGGTCGGGAAGGAGGTTGGTCGGCTCCCCGGATTCCTGCTTGCGGCGCTGCCGCCACTCGCAGTCGTCCAGGAGCGCGAAGACCCGATCCTGCGCCGGCCCCCCCGCTACGACGGCTTCGGCCGGGGTCAGGCCGTCCTCGTCGCGGGCGGCCAGCATCTTGTCCATCGTGTTGGCGCGGCTGATCTCACTGGCCAGGTGGTCCAGTCCCTCCGGCAGGGGCAGGAAGTACTCCTCCAGGATCAAGGTGACCGGCTGCGGCGGCACGAGGTCCACACCATGCCGGCGACGCTCAGCTTCCCCCCTGTCTGGTGCCGAACCGGAATCCTCTGGCTCGCCCATCAGCTCTTGCGCCGTCCGTGCGCTGCGCGTTGTCACCGCGGCATCGGGAGCCGCGGCGCGGACCTGTGTCTCCAGGGCCGCCACGCGCGCCTCGGAATTGGCTGTCAAGGTAAAGGCGCCGGATGGTCCGCGCTGGACGGTGCCGAGGTTGGTGAGTATCCCCGGCTCGACTTCGCCAATGTACTGGACCTCGTCCTCGGCGGGCTGGCACCACCAGCGGTCGGGCACGGCCTCGAGGTAGGCCTGGTAGCTGGCCAGGTCGTGGATCGGCGGCTGCGGCGCGGCCTGGCACCGGTCCTGGAGGACGGCCCAGGCCGCCGCCGGGTCGGCGACCTTCACGATGGTCTCGCAGAAGCGATAGTCATCGCCGTCGGCGTTCACGAAACGCCGGGGCGCCTGCTGAGAGAACGCCGACAGGAGTCGTTCCGGGAAACGGTCGGCGGCTCCGGGCGGGACCGGCCCGTCGGGGAACAACGCGCAGGCTTGGCGCCGCTGATCGCGGCTGAGGCCAGCGATCCCGCCCAGCGCACGCAGCCGGGTGCCATCCGGCAGCAGCCGGGTCACCAGCATGTCCAGCCGGTCGGCCGAAAGCGAGAGCAGGCGGTCGTGCTGCTCGACCGACTGCGGGCCGCCGACCAGGCTGCGCAGTTTAAGCCGGGAACCGGGCCGGACCGAGGTCACCTCGTACAGGTCCATTGGAACGGTCAGCCACTGGCGCAGCAGCTCGCGTTCGTCCGGGCGCAGCAGGTGACCCCGGTGTGCGAGGAACCGCTCGGCGGCTCCACCGTCGAAGACCGCGAGATCGATCGCCAGCATGGCGGCCTGCGGCGCCCCTACGGCGCAGGCCAGCATGCGGTCGAGTACCTGGCGGTGGGGGCCGCGCTGGGCGTAGGTGGCGATCATCGCGTACAAGGCCTCAACCCGGACGGACAGCGGGTGCGGCAGGCCGTACTGATCTTTCTCCCAGCAGCAAGCCTTGTACTTGCGTCCCGACCCGCATGGGCACGGCCGGTTGCGGCTCACCTGCCCGGGTCCGCTGGCCGGTCGTCGGAGCTTGTCCAGCGCGGGCAGCATTGGATCGGCGACCGGATCGGTGCCGATCGAGTCCGCGAGTTCCCAGGCCCGAGCCCAGTTGCCCGCGCACAGTTCGTACTCGGCGGCGTCGCGGACCGCCGGCAACAGGCCCGGAGTCAGCTCCAGGCATTGCTCAGCCAGGGCCCGGGCCTGCTCGACGCAGCCCGCACCCTCGGCTGCCCGTGCCCGGAGCAACGCCGCGGCAGCGCGGTAGGCGGAATCCTGGTATCTGGCCGCATCGAGTGCCGCGATGCCCGCCGCCCATGGGTGCGCCGCTGGCGTGCCGGGCATGGCGGCGGCCTCGACTTCCTCCGCCACGAGCTCCAGCACCGCGGGGTCTGCCACCCGGTGCCGCCGGGCCACGGCGCCGATCTCCGTCGGCCGCCCGCCGGGGCCTGACGCCGCCAGCGCCGCAATGACCGCCAGCGCGTCCGCGGCGGTTTCGACTGGCACGGTCCCTTGGGGGCCTATGGCTCGATGGGTCAGCAATCGCGCGGGAAGCGCGAACTCCTCAGCCAGCCGGGTTGCGGCCGCGTCATCTCCGGCGCGAAGCGCCGTGGCGAGACCCTGGAAAGTGCTGCGGGTACGGAGCAGAGCCATTGGCAGTCCGGGCGGAGGTCCCCGAAGGGCTTGTTCGCCCACCCCCTTTCGATCCGTGCCCGCGCCGCAGGCCACTTGCCGATGGTCGTCTGGCATGTTGCCGCGTTCGGACTCCGGACAGTATCATGCGGAAGACAGAGACCGGGCCCGCTAAACCGCACAGCCAGCCCACACGGCCCGCTCGATCTTGGCGGTCATCGCGGCCACGTCGTCCTGGCCGTCGTCTTTCCCGCCAGAACGCGGTGACATGGCGATCTGCCTCCCTCTCTTGGCCGGCGATATCCGGCCGCCGGATTCGTCAGGGATACCGGACGAGGTGAATCCAGCTGCGCCCCTCGCAGGCGAGATCGGGCCGTCAGGTAGGCGAGTCCGTCGTCTGGGTCCCGGGTTTCGTTAACGGCCGATCAGACTCGCCGCCCTGGCCCGGGTGGCGCCAAACTGGCACGTATTCAGCCCCGGGCGAGGGCTGTCCGCGCATGACTGCCGTAGTCTGGGAGAGTGACCGCAGCGCATGATTACGGCGACTTGCATGAACTCATCGACCGCCTGGAACCCGACCAGGCCGAGGAGTTGCGGGAGCATGCGCTGAGGCTGGTGAAGCCGGCCAGCGGCCGGTTCAGGGTACTACGGGCTTTCGACGGTCCCCGTACGGATCTTGGCGCGAGGGCACGGGAGGTTTCGCGCAGTGACCCCAGCCCACACAGCTTCACCGACCGATCTCTACTTGTCGCCAGGGCCTGGCCGCCTTGGGTCAATGGAAGCCGAAGCCCCAGGGAAGAGGTGCTTTCCGGAATGGGCTGGCTGGGACGGCGTCAGCGAGTGCCTGGTATCCGGCCGGTTCAGGTGCAGATGGTCGCCGTTGTCGAATGACGGCAGGATCTGCCGCGGGTTAGCCGGATCGCGCACAGCCCGGTCGAGATCGAGGACAGCGTCGAACTTGTGACTGGTGCGGATCCACTGGTTGACGGTCTGCCGGGCCGCCTCGCGCAGTCCCTGCGGATCGTCGTACCCAGCATTGCCCCCGAACGGGGTTATCGTCGCGCCGAACACCCGGATGCCCAGCGCGT
>WNFC01004184.1_pt1 | contig 15670 bp, 14 predicted proteins | sample 5400541 | NCBI WGS metagenome assembly WNFC01 (sample SAMN13153342, study PRJNA577476) | soil metagenome | isolation source: 120 cm saprolite under Douglas fir tree site 2 hole 2 replicate 1 | place: USA:California | collected 2015-04-18
ACAACTGACAACTGACAACTGACCAATGGCTTTAACCAAACAACGCGCCGAGGAAATCCTGCATTCCATCCGCAACCGCACGGTCGTTGTGCTTGGCGATGTCATGCTTGACGAGTTTGTCTGGGGCGATGTCACGCGCATCTCGCCTGAGGCGCCGGTGCCCGTTGTCGATATCAGGCGCGAATCGGTCCATCTGGGCGGGGCGGCAAATGTGCTCGCCAACTTAATCTCGCTCGGTGCCAAAGCCGCGGTTATCGGCGCCGTAGGAAAGGATATCGCCGGTGAACGCTTGCGCTCGAGTCTGCGGGAGATCAGCCCGCAAGCGGACGACTATTTGGTTGTCGATGAAAGCCGCCCTTCAACGACTAAGACACGCATCATTGCCCACAATCAACTGGTTGTGCGTGCCGATCGGGAAACGCGCGCGCCCGTAAATGGAAAAATTGAAACGCAAATTATTTCGCAGCTGAAAGAGGCGCTGAGTCAAGCGCATGCTTTTGTTGTTTCCGATTACGATAAAGGCGTTGTGACTCCGAAGATTCTTTCCATAATCTTACCTTTCGCCTATGAACGTGTTCCTGTATTGATCGACCCAAAAATGCGGAACTTTAATTTCTATCAGCCGGCATCTTTGATCACACCAAACCACCATGAAGCCTTACGCATGAGTAGCCTGGAAGAAGATTCTGATGGCGGTTTGCATCAGGCGGCGAAAGTCATTCGGGGCAAGTTACATTGTGATTCGGTTCTCATCACGCGAGGCGATCGCGGCATGATGTTGATGGAAGGAGATAGCCAACCTGTCTACGTACAGACGGCGGCTCGTGAAGTTTACGATGTTACTGGAGCGGGTGACACGGTCATTGCCGCACTCGCCGGCGGGCTGGCCGCGGGAGCATCCATGATCGAGGCGGCGACCTTAGCAAACCATGCTGCTGGAATTGTGGTGGGCAAGATAGGAACCGCGACTGCAAGCGGAGAGGAGTTGATTGCTACGTTTGATTGATACATGATCGGTAAAACGCTGCGCAATTATCGGATTACGGAGAAGCTCGGCATGGGCGGGCAGGGGGCCGTCTACAAAGCGACCGACATCAAGCTGGGTCGCACAGTTGTGATCAAGGTCCTACCGCCGGAGTTAACCGCAAAAGAGGCGAACCTCAAGCGCTTCGAACGAGAAGCTCGTTTGGCTTCATCTCTGGATCATCCAAATATCTGCACCATCTTCGATCTCGATGTCGTAGAAGGCGTGCATTTCATCGCCATGCAATATGTCGAAGGACGCAATGTACGTCAATTGGTAAGCGGCCGCCCACTTGAGCTGAAGACGACGTTGCTGATCGCATTGCAGGTCGCCGAAGCTCTCGCTGCTGCACATAGCCGGGGCATCGTTCATCGCGATATCAAATCGGGTAATGTGATGGTGACACCGTCAGGGCAGGTGAAGGTGCTCGACTTTGGACTCGCCAAGTTGTTGGATGAACAAGAAGCAGCCACCACGGGCATTCACCGGACTGAACTCACCGAAGTCGGCGTGCCTTATGGAACGGCCACGTACGCCGCCCCCGAACAGGCCCGAGGCGATCGCGTAGATAAACGGGCGGACATATTTTCCATGGGTGTTCTGCTTTATGAGATGCTGACGGGAACATGGCCTTTCCGCGGTAAAACCACAATCGACGTGCGACATGCCGTGATGCATGATGCTGCCAGGCAGATTGCGGACGTGCGGCCAGGTGCGATTCCTCCGCGGTTGCAGCAAATTGTCGATCGCGCAATGGCGAAGGAGCCGCGTGATCGCTATCAGAAGATGGAAGACTTTCGCGACGATCTGCGTCTGGTGTTGAAGGAGTTATCGACTACTGACCAGACTGGTGCAATTCCGAATGTTGCTCCAGAGCCGCCGCGCCACCTCGCTGGTGCAAGCCCTGTCTCACGCGCCGTCAAGTGGCTAAAAGCAATCGCCAGGAGTGAAGCACAGACGACGGCGCCTAACGCTTCCCGGCAAGGCGTTCATGAAACGCCCTTCACCACCTTTGCCGACCAGGAAAAGAAGAGCCTGGCAATTCTCTGCTTTCGAAATTTGAACAACGATCCGGCGTCCGGCTTCTATGAATTCTCCCTGGCGGATGCAGTCATTACGGAGCTTGCGCGCGTGCGTTCTCTTGTTGTGCGTCCATCATCCGTGATCGCCAGATACCAGGGACAACAGAGAGATCCTCGGGAAATTGGTCAAGAATTGAATGTCAACGCGGTCCTTACTGCGGGTTTCATGCACGCCGGGGAAAGATTTCGAGTGACGGCCCAACTGCTGGACGTTAGTACTGGAGACATCCTCTGGAGCGATCGGATCGATACTGCTTCTTCAGACATAATTGCCCTGCAGGATACTATTGCTCAACGCATCGTCGAGCGGCTGCGTGTTGAGCTTAGCCCCGCCGAGCAGGTGGGTATTACCAAAGCGTCCACTCAAAATGCAGCAGCGTATGAACAATACTTGCGCGGTCGCGACCTTTTTGCCCGCTTCATATTCCGCACTACATCTCCGGAAGATTGTGCTGCTGCGATACAACATTTCGAGCGAGCGATAGAGCTGGATCCAAATTTTGCGTTGGCCCATGACGGGCTCGGAGCCTGCTATGTGAATCGCGTCTTCAAGGGCTTTGGCGGTGCGGAAGACTACGAGCGAGCTGAGGCGGCTTTCAGCAAGGCGCTCGCGATCGATCGGAATATCTTCGAGGCCCGCATGCTGATGGTCTTCGTTTACTTGTGGCGTGGTGACAAGCAGAAGGCTCGTGAAGAGGTTGCGCGCGCGCGTAAGGAGGCGCCCGACGAACCCGTAGTGCATTTTGTAAAGGCAACATTGCACAGGTTGGATGGCGAATATGGACGCGCGCTTCGCAGTTATGATCGCCTGGTTCGTCTGGATCCGGCTGCGCATGTGGTTGCCAGTTACAATCGTGCTTTGGTGCATATGTACATGGGCCACTTTGACGAAGTCTTTCGTCAACTCGACAATGCGGGAGAGCCAGAGAATCCACTTGTCCGCACGTTTCGCGCGCTTGCGTTCTACTACACGGGTCAAACAGACGCCGCCGCGGATCTGATGCAGCTAGTGCTTAATAAGCATCCGAACATGTATGGTGTGAAGCCCTTCATGGCGATGTTCCTCAGCGCTCAGGGAAAGCACGATGAAGCGCTGGCGCAACTGACCGACAACGTGAAACGAAACGGAGAAGTTGATGCGGATATTTCCTATTCGATAGCGTCGGTTTATGCGCTGGAAGGTTTGCGCAACGAAGCGTTCGCCTGGCTGGAACGTGCCATCGCACTGGGAAACGAAAACCGCCCATGTTTTGAGAACGATCCAAACTGGGCAACATTGCGCGCTGAACCGCAGTTTGCTCAGTTGATGAATAGAATTCCCCACAGGTCGACCCAATCCAAACCTGCTACAGAACAGGACTAGCCAAAACCAACTAGAACTCACTGGGCCAGACGAATCATGAATCAAACACGAGCATCGAGAGTGGCTTTCCTTGTACTACTGTCGTTTATTTTTTCCGCAACTATACCCGCCAACGCGTTATCGAATGCACAGCGCGCCCGTCGCACAAGCGCAACCCAGAAGTCTTCGTCGAGCGGTGTAAGTCAAAGAGCTACTCCAACTCCCACGCCAAATTCCGCTCAAAATCCAATACCGGGTCCGACACCTTTTCCCACATCAAGTCCGGTTGCAACTCCACGGGTTTCTCCTTCGGCAACGGTTGGCGAATCGCAAACAAAAATATCCAGGCCGGCGAAGTCGCTTTCCGAACTACAAACAAGAATCTCCGCAATCCTGCGGAAGCCTGAGCTTGAGCCGGCGATGGTGGGCATTAAGGTGGCGTCGCTGGATTCCGGCCGCATACTGTTTGAGGAGAACTCAGCCAAGCTTCTGCGCCCGGCTTCAAACATGAAGCTGTACACTGTGGCAACGGCCCTGGATCGCCTTTCACCCGATTATCGTTTCAGCACTTCCGTTTATTCTCGAGCGCGACCCGACCCTGCTGGAATCATTCATGGCGATTTGACCATATACGGGCGTGGCGATCCATCCATCGCCGCACGCTTTAACAACGGCGACTACTTCAAGGCAATTGACGATCTTGCCTCGCGCATTGCGGCTGCTGGCGTGAAGCGAGTGGAGGGTGATCTGGTTGGCGACGAGAGCTATTTCATCGGGCCTCAGTATGGTTCCGGATGGGAGTGGGAAGACTTGACTTGGTATTACGGTGCAGAAGTTAGCGCCTTGACCGTCAACGACAACGCCCTGGATGTTTTTGTGAAGCCGGGCCCTGAGATCGGAAATCCGGCAACGGTGACTACGGGACCACCGGATCCGCTGCTGACGATCTCCAATCAAGTGACCACGGGTGCACGAGGCAGCAGAAGAGATATTTCGATATACCGAGGGCTAGGGGAAAACTCGGTGACCATCAGCGGCAGTATTCCGCTGGACGACAGAGGCTATAGCGGCGGTATCGGGATTTCTCATCCGGCTTTGCTCTTCGTCTATCTTCTGCGGGCGGCACTCGTGCAGAAGGGAGTTTCAATAACGGGGAAATCGCGAACGACAGGTGGAATGAATCAAACGGGCCTGACGGCATCGACCGCAGTAGTGAACGTGACAAACGGATCGTCCGTCGCTGTCCCGGTTTCATCTCAAAACGAGATAGCCACCTTCCAGTCGCCGCCTTTTGGTTTGATTGCGGCGCAAACACTAAAGCCCAGCCAGAATCTCTACACCGAATTGATCTTGCGCACCCTTGGCAAACTAAGCAAGTCTTTAGCGGCTGCTAATTCCTCCGGCGAAACCTCGGAAGATGCCGGCCTGGAAGCCGTAAAAAATTTTCTAAAAACTGCGGGTATCAGGCCAGAATCGTTAGTCTTAAGCGACGGCTCCGGCCTTTCCCGTAACGACATGATAACAGCAGAGGCGTCGGTTCAATTGTTGACGTTTATGAGTCGTCATCGCTATGCGGAAGTCTTTCGGCAAGCCTTACCAATCGCGGGTGTCGATGGGACTCTGCGAAACCGGATGAAAGGAACCGCGGCCGAAAACAACGTACGGGCAAAAACCGGTTCGCTTAGTTCAGCCGCCAGCTTATCCGGTTATGTTACGAGCGGAGCAGGCGAGAAACTCGTATTTTCGATCATGGTGAACAACTTCCCGTCAGACCTGGAGCCGCGCGTAACCTGCATTGATCCAATTGCAGTTCTGCTGGCGTCGTTTGCCGGGAAATCGGAGTAGAGAGCATGCCGCCACCCTTCATCAAATTCCACGGACTGGGAAACGACTATATAGTAATTGAGTCCGAACACCTTGCCGGAATAAGCGATCTGGGCGACTTCGCTAGTCGCATTTGCAATCGTCACTACGGTGCCGGCGCCGATGGAATCGCGATTATCGGCAAAGCGGAAAGTGAAGTGGCAGATTTCAATGTTCGCATATTTAATCCCGACGGCAGTGAAGCTGGGCTTTCCGGAAATGGGACGCGTTGTGCGGTATCCTACCTTCACTACAAAAAACTTTGGTCAGCTAATGAGTTGAAGTTGAGTACTCGGTCAGGAATCAAAAAATATCGCTTGCGTCAACAACTCGCTCCCGGAAAGTACATTTTTGATTCTGAACTAGGTCAACCAAAGTTTGATACGCGCTCGATACCAATGTTTACCGACCCACCACTCGAAAGAGTAATCAATTATCCGCTGGTGGTTAGTGAAGAGAGCTTCCGAGTAACTGCCTTACAAATAGGTAACCCAAATTGCTGTATCTTCGTCGATGATTTTGAGGCTCTTGATTGGCGCCGCATTGGTCGCGAGATCGAAAACCATCAGCAGTTTCCAGAGCGAACTAATGTTGTTTTTGTGCGAGTGCAGGACCGAAAAACAATCGAGTTGCGTATATGGGAAAGGGGTGTGGGTGAAACCACAGCTTCGGGTACATGCTCATGTGCCGGGGCCGTTGCGGCGATGGTCAACGAAAAGGCAGATCGGAAAGTTGAAGTGATCATGCCTGGTGGCCGCGTAAAAATTAACTGGCGCAGCGACGGAGAGGTTGAGATCACCGGCAGCTGTGAAGTAATCTATGCTGGAGAGTGGCTGGCCTAATCTCGGGCGCGCCAACCTCGTTGTAGTACAGGTACCCAGCCAGGTTAGACTTCTTCTGAACTGCAATGTTCAAGCCTGAGCCGGCCTAAACTTCGATATCCCCCATGACAACCTTCCCGACGGCAGGCTCTTTGCTAGTCCTGTCTAAAAACTCGTCGCTCTACTTGCTCCTTGCCGCCCTATTCTTGTTGCCTGCCTGCGGCGGAAAAATCATAAAAGAGACTGAAGCCGAACCTGTTCTTAAATCTAAAGCAGCGCAGCCAACTCAAACAGATATACCGATGTGGCTCGGTAATCCTGCTCGGCGCTTTTATGGCAGCGGCCCATGGTCAAAAGAACCGTTGCAAGTTGTTTGGGAGTTTAAGACACAGTGGTCGAGCGGTCGCTTACACAAAGATCCTTGGGCGGGTTCAGGGTGGCCCGGCCAACCGGCGGTGATCGGCGAGCGTGTTTACTTCGGTTCGGCCGACAGCCGCGTCTATTGTTTCAATGCAAAAGACGGAAGCTTCATTTGGAGTTACAAAACCACTGATAGCGCTAAATCGTCTCCCGCTGTTTCCGGAGACTATCTGGTGATCGGCAATCTTGATCGCACAGTCTATTGTCTAAACACCAACGATGGCTCGCTCGTCTGGAAATATCGAACGGGGTTTGAAACCGATTCTTCACCGGCTATTGTTGACGGCCACGTCTATATCGGGGGCGAAGACCACTTCTATTACTGCTTTGATTTGAAGACTGGAACACTGATTTATAAACAACAGTTAGGTGGGTCTGTTGAAGGTGGCTCGACGATTGTTGACGGCAAGATCTATGTTGATACTGAGGCAGGAGATCTTTACTGCCTGAACATGCAGGATGGCGCGGTGGTTTGGAAGACGCACATTGGCGCCGATTCAAACTCAACGCCGGCTGTTGTCAACGGACTTGTATATACAGCTGCCGAGGATGGCATAGTTCGCGCTTACAAGCAGGACACTGGAGAATTAGTTTGGAAATTAAAGGCGGAAGGAGGCCTGAATCTTCGTACTAAGGAAAAAACAGGCTTTTGGGCCAGCCCAGTCGCTGCTAATGGTCGAGTCTACATTGGCTCGAACAACGGCTACTTGTATTGTCTAAACGGCGTAGATGGTGAGTTGGTTTGGAAGCATCAGGCGCGTGCCGCGATCTGGGGCACATCACCGGTAGCCGAAGGCCGCGTAGTTTTTGGCGATAAGAACGGCTGGGTTTACAGCCTGGCGGCGGATGATGGCCGGTTGATCTCCGAAATTCGCATCGGTGAGAATGTCGATGCCACGCCCGCCATCCTGAACGGTCATATTTACGTTGGTGCTTTCAACGGGAAGCTTTACTGCTTAAAGTAACTTGCTGATTTATCTTATCGACAACACAATCGACGGTCAGGGGGCGAGCCCCCGCGAACTGCGAGGTGTTTTGGGACGTCTCATGCCGGACGTCGAGATTCTGACCGAACCTTTTCACAAAGTCTCGCTTGAGAGAGTACGCGCGCTTCAGCCTTCCCACATTATTCTGAGTGGTCAAAGCCATCCGTGGGATCAGTATGCTTCAGAATCATTGGCAGGTGTGTTTGGGGTCATCAAGCAGGCGAATCAGCCGATTCTTGGTGTTTGCGGTGGTCATCAACAGATCGCACTTGCTTACGGCGCGCCCGTTGGATTGATGGAGCGTCTTGAGCCCGGGGAAGGATACGAGGGCGCCAAACGCGAACGAGGCTATTTCCCGGTTGAGAATACAGGTCACGAACTTTTCAAAGGGTTGCCGGCTGAAATAACTGTCTGGCATTCACACTGCGACGAAGTGAAACAACTGCCGAACGGCTTCCGCATAACTGCTTCCAACGAAACCTGCAAGATTCAGGCAATGCAACATATTGGGCGACGGCTTTATGGAGTCCAATTTCATCCCGAGCTGTTCGACGACAACCATCCCGATGGCCGTCAGATCGTCGAGAACTTCCTTAGTCTTTGAAGTCCTCCTACTCCTTTTCCCTTCGCAACCAAAAGAGAATGTTTCGCCAATGTGTCTTTCTAAGTCCTAATATTTCAGTGTTTAGGTCTAAATCTGGAGTTTTTCTCACACTGAGGGGCTCTCCTTTGCCTAGACACCCCTGGACCCATGTGCTAGCCTCCCTGTGAAAAGGCGAGCATTACGCTCGCTTTTGTATTTTAGCCACGCAGTTCTTTTCAGCGCACCGCATCAAGGATGCAAGCCCCCAACTCCGGCTGACCTCTTTTGTTTGACTCCTCGGGCCGGGGGTCGAGTCTTAGGAAAGAACAGACTCGCGCAGGACGCTGAAAAGCAAGAAATACACTCGGACAGGAGACCCGAATTTGAAAGTAAAGTCTATCTTTAGCGGAAGTGCACTCATTTGCACCGCACTTCTGACTGGTTCTTTAATTCTTTCCGCCCGGCCTCTTGCGGCGGAGACCCTTCTTTCCCAACTTCAGCAACAAGCCCATAAACAAATGCAGGCAGCGACAGAGGCTCCCGTAGCTAATAATCCATCGGTGACAGAAACACTTGGTGCAGCGTTGGCAAAGCCTGTCGGTCAGGCAATCGTTGAGAAGCAACCGGTGTTTGTAGTCGCGCCTGCAGCCTACGTTGCAACGGCCTATACGCTCCGAGGCCGCACGGCCAGTGGTCAACCCGTTAGCAGAGGCCTGATTGCAGCTGACCCGCGGATTTTACCTTTAGGCTCGCGTGTTCGGCTCGAGGCCGGGACCTTTAGCGGCGAGTATCTGGTCGCGGACACGGGCGGCGCAGTGCGTGGCCGGAGAATCGACATTTGGACGCCCAGTATTAGAGAAGCCATGCGGTTTGGGCGTCGCACAATAAAGCTCACAGTTCTGAGTTTTGGCGGGAAGAGACGCGCCACAAAAGCAGTCCGAAGTTAACCCCCTCAAAGTTCGAACTCACTTGAAATCCAAAAGGCAAGAGGCTCAGACCCCTTGCCTATTTTGTTTCACGGGCGCTGTTTCAACCCATATCCAAGGTCTAAAACTCCTACTAGTTACATGAATTTGGTTTCGATTTCAGCGAAGAAGGCTCTAAAGAGGTGAACGAAATCTGATTCAGTCAGTTTGATTTCCTTTCCGATTTGAATCTTCAAAAGAATCAACCGCTGAGTTAAAAGCCGATTCATTGGTCTTAGTTTTCTCTCCCGCTGTCGTAACCAAGAGCTTGTAAGCGGAGAGTTGCGATTCCATTCTTGAACGGCATTCGTCAATGTAGTCTTTTCTGTAATTGTTTACGCAGAGCATGAGATGGGCCCAGTTCGGATGGTTTAGGAGGACGTGTCCTCGAGGCGGCGAGTTGATGGGCGCAAGACCCAGGAGGCCAGCGCGAGGCCAGTGAAGATGATCGGCGCTACCAACTTTACGACGCCATCACCTACCGCGAGATGAGACGCGAACGCTCCGGTCAATTCGAACACCGTGCCAGCATACGCCCATTCTTTAAGCCGTGGAAAGCGCGGGATAAGTACCGTCACCGCACCGAGTACCTTCCAGACGCCGAGGATCACGCAGAAGTAGGCTGGGTAGCCAAGGTGCGCCATACCCTCGACGACGGGTTGTATTCGCAAGATATCCCCGGCTCCTCCCGATCCGAGCTGGAAGGCGACGAGCACGGTGGTGACCCAGTAGGCGATGATACGGCCTCGGGAGGAGGAGGCGGAGCTGGCGAGGTCGGTCATGCACCGCTCCGGAGCAGGACGCCGCCCCAAGTCATTTACGACTACCATCCGCCACCTGCTTGGTGGAGACGTTGAGGCGGTTCCAAACGTTGATCAAGGCGATCGAGATAATCAAGGCCGCGAGCGCCGGCTCGTCGTAGTGCCGAGCAGCCTCGTCCCATATCTCGTCCGGTACCGGGTCCGCCCGATCACTGAGCCGGGTGACGGCCTCGGTGAGTGCCAGCGCAGCGCGTTCAGCATCGGTGAAGTAGGGCGCATCCCGCCAGGCAGCCACTTCGAATAGACGCTCATCCGTCTCGCCTGCCTTCTTGGCGTCGCGAGCGTGAATATCAACGCAAACGCTGCAGCCATTGATCTGGCTCGCGCGCAACTCAACAAGACCGAGTGTCTGCGATGGCACGCCGCCCTTTTCTGCGGACGCGTGCAGGGCGTGCAGGGCCTTCATGGCGTCCGGAACGATTATCGCTGGATTGTTCATACGTGCTTGCATGATTGCTCTCCTCATGGGGTCTTCAGGTATCTTTGTCAATCGGCCGGGTTTCGTCCGTCACTACTATGACGGAACGCGACGAGGGAATGTGACCGATGGATGAACACCAATTGCTGGCGGAGCGATTCGAGGCCAACCGGACCCACCTGCGGGCGGTGGCCTACCGGATGCTGGGCTCGCTGGGCGAAGCTGACGACGCCGTCCAGGAAGCATGGCTCCGACTCAGCCGCTCCGACGCTAGCGGCGTCGAGAACTTGGGAGGATGGCTGACGACGGTCGTCGCGCGGGTATGCTTGGACATGCTGCGCTCGCGCAAGTCGCGGCGCGAGGAGTCCATGGACGCCCACGTGCCCGAGCCGATCGTGAACCGCGAGCACGGGATCGACCCCGAGCATGAAGCGCTAATGGCAGAATCGGTCGGTCTTGCGTTGTTGGTGATACTCGAAACGCTGGCTCCAGCTGAGCGGCTCGCGTTCGTGCTGCATGACATGTTCGCCGTGCCCTTCGACGAGATCGCTCCCATCGTGGGACGCTCCCCGACTGCGGCAAGGCAGCTCGCGAGCCGGGCACGCCGAAGAGTGCAGGGAGTCCCCGCGGTTCCCGACGCCGATCTCAACCGCCAGCGAGAAGTTGTCGACGCCTTTCTCGCTGCATCGCGCGGTGGTGACTTTGACGCACTTCTCGCGGTGCTCGACCCAGACGTTGTGCTTCGAGCCGATCCCGCTGCCATGCCTTCGGGCGCTGCCACGGAGATCCGTGGTGCGACGGCCGTGGCCAAGAGGGCAGCCAAGGGAGGTGCTCGAGCCGCACAACCGGCGCTCGTGAACGGAGCCGTGGGAGTCGTCGTGGCTCCCCGTGGGCGGCTCCTCATGGTCCTTCGCTTCACGATCACTCGTGGGAAGATCGTCGAAATCGACGCGGTTGCCGACCCCGAGCGCCTCAGCCAGCTCGACCTGGCAATCCTCAACAACTGACGCGTCCGTCATCCCGACAGGGTCCTCGCGATGTTAACGGTTGCACTTTCAAGAAAGGACGACTGATCATCGCGCTTCTTCACCCATGCGATCTTCTTTTTCTGAGTACAATCGAACGCTTTTGATCGATACTTAAGGTTGTTAGGTACCAGGAGAGATCAATGAGCATTAATGGTCCGAGTGAGATAATCGCTAATGCAAGCCGGGGAAACCCCAAAGGTGGGTTCCTTGGTCTCCTGCACGCAGTGGCCCTAACCGCGTTGGTGGCTGGGGCCGGGGGTTCGGTCGGTTTGATGTTCTGGGTAGGTCATCGTAACCCTTCCCGTGTCCTCCTAGTTCTTTTCGCAATCTGGGTGCTCTCCCCATTCATTGCCCTCCTATTCGCCAACCTGGTTTCGAAGCGTTGGTCGGTTCTTACCAGAGCGACGCTTTATTGTGTGATGCTTATTCTTACGCTGAGCTCTTTGGCCTTATACGGGGATGTTGTCTGGAGGCCCCGGCCGCAGCCCGCTTTCATGTTCCTTGTCGTTCCCATGGTGTCATGGCTGCTTATGATGATAGTTGTCCCGCTAGCCGCGTTAGTATCAGGCAGGCTGTCACGTCGAGGCACTGGTGGATAGCCCAGAGTTGCAGTGGACGCCCATGAGCGCCGCTGAACGCCAATCGTCCGAGCGTAAGTTAAGTTACGTGGTAAGATTCGTCGCCGAATTTCAGTTCATTTCTTTCACGGGGTTCATAAGTCCTAATGTCTTCTCATAAGCCGGGCGATGTAAACCAACAAATCCCTATTGCCGAACCACTTGTTGAAGTCAGACGCGGGGCTATTACGGAATCACGTCATCGAGGCCATGTGGTGGCAGTCGAACCGGATGGCAATATTGTTGCTTATCTGGGAGATCCTGCGAACGTGACTTATCTTCGCTCGTCAGCGAAACCCCTTCAGGCCTTACCCCTCCTGATTTCTGGCGCTGCTGAGCACTTTGGCTTCACAGATCAGGAGGTTGCTGTAGCCTGTGGATCACACAGCGGTGAAGCGATTCATACGGCGACTGTGGCTTCAATGCTCAGAAAAATCGGACTCGGACCGGATGCTTTGAAGTGTGGCATCCATGAGCCGTTCAGTCCAGAGGTCTCGCGAGAACTTCGCGCCAGGGGCGAGCAACCCAACGTCCTGCAGAATAACTGTTCGGGCAAGCACGCAGGAATGCTTGCGCTCGCACTTCATTTAAATGCGCCGATTGAAAACTACGACAGTCCTCAAAATCCTGTTCAGCTCGCAATTGGTCGAATTGTTGCCCAGTTTTCCGGCATTCAGTTGGAAGACATCTCAATAGGGGTTGATGGTTGTGGCGTTCCGGTTTTCGGCATAACAGTAAAGGCCATGGCTCTGGCGTACGCTCGATTGGTTTCTCCACGGGTGGAGTTTGAGAAACCCATTAGAGATGCTTGCCAGAGAATCGTAAGGTCGATGACTGCTTATCCGGAATTAATTGGGGGTACCAGCGAACGACTCGACACTGAGATCATGCGCGGTGCGACAGGGCGGGTTGTTTCAAAGGTCGGCGCTGAAGGTGTTTACACAGCGGGCATCCTGCCGTGTGAAGAATGGCCTGAGGGTTTGGGGTTGGCTCTCAAGATAGAGGACGGTGATGACCACCGCGCCAGGCCGACAGTAGTCATCGAATCGTTGCGCCAACTCGGCGTACTTCATGATGAATCCCTTGAAGCGGTTTCGCGTTATGCGGTTTTTCCTGTTCGCAATCGACGCGATGAGATCGTTGGTGAAATCCGCGCCTCGTTCTCACTAAGACGACTGGAAGAGAACTCGTAGGACTTTGTCGATGTCTGAACTTGGAGCCGGTAACGGTGCCGCAATAGGTAACTCTCCGCCACTGCGGAGGCATTACAACGGTCAGATAGACGTTGATTCCGTGCCTGATGTAGTCGAGTGGTTCCTCAAGTATGATCAGCGCGTAGCCATCGTCAAACATCCCGCGGTGCAGGAGGTCTTTCAGTGGAAACAGCAGCATAGCCAGGCTGCCGGCGAAAGCGTCTTTATGTTCAATCTTGCGGAAGATCGTCTGGCAATTGGGATCATTCAGGCGCTGGCCGACAACTCCACTCAGCAGGAACTCCACTCATGGATTGGGCAATTGCTCAACGCTCTGGAAACTGCCTCAAAAGTAAACGAAGCGACGGCTGAAGCTTACCAACTGGATTTGCGAAGCGGCGGCTCAATACTCAAGCAGGCCGAAAAGATTCCCTTTCAAAAGGGACGATCGGATTTCCTGATCAACTGTTGGATTGAAACCTTATGTACCGCCGAAGCCCGTGTGCTCGGCTGGCTGTACAAGGAATTCTATGGTCAACCTTACACGCCATGAGAATCCAGGAACCTAACCGATGACGCCAGAATTACGCGCGCTCTTTTCGATCACGGAGCGCGCTGTTTATTTGAATCACGCCGCGGTCTCACCACCTCCAATTTCGACCGTAAAGGCAGTCGAGGCCCAACTCCGAGATGTTGTTGAGAACGGATCACTCAATTTTCGCAGTTGGATAGCCGTAAAAGAGAGAGCCCGTCAGCTTATGGCGGATTTGCTTGGAGCAAGAGCTGAACAATTGGCATTCACGCGAAACACATCCGATGGTCTGTCGACTGTAGCCAACGGTCTACAGTGGCGCCCAGGGGACAACATAGTCACATTCCGGCATGAGTTTCCTTCTAACATCTATCCGTGGTTGCGCCTTCGCGACGCTTTCGGTGTCGAGGTGCGAATGTGTGAAGAGCGAGAAGGTCGAATAGATCTCGAAGAACTGGGAAAGCTTATCGATGCCAGAACACGCGTGGTTGCGATTAGTCACGTTCAATACGCCTCAGGCTTTCGGGCTGATCTCGAGCGCCTGGGTCGTTTGGTGCGACTACATGATGCATTGCTCGTAGTTGATGTAATTCAATCGTTGGGTGTAATACCGGTCAATGTTGAGGCGGAGTTGATAGATGTTGCAGCCGGTGCGTGTCACAAATGGCTCTTAACACCCGAAGGGGTAGGTTTTCTTTATCTTTCCGATCGTGCGCGGGATAGGATTCAACCCACTCTTGTGGGATGGATCAGTGTTCCTAATCCGGAGGATTGCAGCAATTTTGAACAGCAGTGGAATCGGGGCGCCCTTGCTTGGGAGACCGGAACCGGGCCAACGGCTCTGATCAATGGACTTGAGGCAAGTCTAAGGCTCATAACGAGCATTGGCATCTTGTCGATAGCCAGCTATCTTGAGCAATTAACCGATCATCTTTGCGATGGCGTTAAGAAAGGGAGCTACGACATTGTCAGTTCGCGATTATCGGGTGAGAAGTCTCAGATAGTTTGTATCCGGCACCGTGGTGACCTTAGTCCGATGGCGCTTTATGCCCACCTCAAGAAAAGAAACATTGTGACCGCACCTCGTGGTGACCGTTTGCGTATTGCTCCCCATCTATACAATACAGTAACTGAGATCGATGAGCTGATTGGTAACCTTCCCTGAGCGACTACCGGCATTCAGGTCGATGCGAGCGATAATCGTTCGACTGTACAGATAGTGCTGTATTGAAGATGTACGAATCGGCAGCGCTGCAAAATCCCACTAGGACTTGATCGCGGTTCACACATATGATTTTCCGAAGAAAAATGAACATTGGAAACTGGCAGGCAGGCCCAAGTTCCATTGGCACGGTCATTGCCAAAAGGACTACAGAACAAGAAGGGTAGATAAGGGTAAATCGGGTCAGGCTCGGAAAACTGCGGTGAGTGGAAGCTTTGGGGGAGGCATCCTCTCACAGATTATATAAGCAGGCTTTGACTCTTTTTGGGGGAACGGAGTGATAGTTTGCACGCAGTTGAAGAGCAATAATGGCGGTGCTGCTGGTTGACGTCTTGAAGGGGCTTGGGGGAGCCCCCCAGGAAAGACCAGCAGCCCGCATTCTTGCGGATTCGGTTTAATAAGACGCGCGGTAAACAGCAATGTCTACCGCGCTTTTATTGTTTAGATACTTCCGACCTTTTTCAGTCTCTAACTTAACTTTTCACCGACGTAGAAGGCTTAAACTGAACCTCCACACGACTAAGGCCGGTGGTCTCACAAAATATTACTAGGACCGCAGCGTTAGGTTGAAGCTGAAACACCACGCGACTGGTAGCGGGTGGGTAGAAACTTGGCGATTGAGCGTGAATTATGCGATTGGTGTCGCCACCCAGTACAGTACCGCGAGCGAAGCGACCGGATGCCGGCACTCGATAATCGCAAGAACTCTTAAAACGGTGGTTGAGTGCCGGCATCCGGTCGCTTCGCTCGCGG
>WNFC01004186.1_pt1 | contig 15668 bp, 9 predicted proteins | sample 5400541 | NCBI WGS metagenome assembly WNFC01 (sample SAMN13153342, study PRJNA577476) | soil metagenome | isolation source: 120 cm saprolite under Douglas fir tree site 2 hole 2 replicate 1 | place: USA:California | collected 2015-04-18
CGGAAATTTGACGACGAGCTCTCCCGCCACCGCCCGGGCATTATTCCAATCCTGCCGCAGCTCGTAGAGAGTGACGAGCTTGATCCCCGGTGTCGGATCGTTCGGCGCGGCCGTCCGCGTGAGGTTGACATGATCGATCGCCTCGGACCATTTCTGTTCCCTTATCTCGATGTCCGCGAGCCCGAGAAGCGCGGTAACGTCGCCCGCCTTCTTCGAAAGTAGATCACGATAGACTTTCTTCGCATCGTCCGAGCGCCCCGTCGCCAGATAGAGCTGCGCCAAGTCGCGTACTGCCGCGGCGAACTCAGGATTCCGCGCCAACGCGGCGCGGAACGCGGTTTCCGCCCCAGTGTAATCCCGCTGAGCAACATCAACCACTCCGAGCAGGGTTTGATAGAGCGGATTGTTAGCATCGAGCTTGACCAGGGAGGCGGCGACCTCGGCTGCTTTTTTAACGCGTTTGGCGCGCAGCTCGCTGAGCACCAAGGTGGGGCCGGCGATCGCCGCTCCGGCTTCGGTGGCAAATACCTGCTCGAGCTGGGCGAGACCCTCCCGAGCTTGGCCGCTATTCATTTCCGAGATCGCCACGCGCGCCTTGATGGACGGGTTTTCGGGATCGAGAGCCGAGGCCTTTTCGAACTGCTGAAGCGCCAGCTCCGGCTTGCCGTCAGCCATATAGGCGTTCCCGAGCAGGCTCAGTGTCGCGGCCTCGACCGTCGGTTTTTCGACATGCGGCTTGAGATAATCGATCGCCCGAGTTGCCGCGTGCTGCTGGAGCGCGGCGTTGGCCATGAGCCGCGCCGCCCTCTGGTCGTCAGGAACACGGGCAAGGTATTTGCCTAGAATGCTCTCCGCCTGGGCAAATTGTCCTAGCGCCAGTTTCGTTGCCCCCTGGACATAGTATCCCGCCCAGAACTTCGAAAATGCGGGGCTGAGGCGATCGAGTATCCGATCGGCGGCTGCATATTGCTGTTGCTTGGCAAGCTCCAAGGCCCGCAAGTAATTTGCCATGAAGTGATTCGGCATGGCCTTAAGGATCGGACCGAGGTCCTCGTCCGCGGCCGTAAAATTGCCAAGTGCGACATTGACGTTGGCGCGGCTCAGATGAGCCAGTAGGTTTTTCGGATCGATCTTGAGGGCCTCGTCGAAGAGACGCATGGCTCCGTCCGTATCCCCCCGAGCCTGCACCATCTCGCCCTTGACCTGGAGCATCTCTGCGGAGCGCGGATTGGCGGCGATCGCCTCGTCGATCAGCCTGTCCGCCTCGTCGGGGCTTGTCTTGGTTAGAAACCGAGCGAGCTGAACCTTCGGCTTTGTGGCGCTTGGATCCAGCTGGATTGCATCGCGCCACATCACCTGGGCCTTTTCCCGATCGCCGAGGCCGGCTGCCGCGGTGCCAAGCGCCGTCCGGACTTTGCTTTCAAGAGCAGAAACCCGATCGCCGGGTTGGATCTGATCGGACAGGTCCGCAAATTTTTCCTGCTGGAGCAAGGCTTCGGCGAGGGTGGGCAAATAATCCGCCTCGTTCCCGTTGCGCTCGCGTGCCGCGCGCGCCTCGCGCTCCGCCATCGCGGCATCGCCGAGCTGGAGATACACCTGGGCGAGCCGTGCTCGGAGGATGGGGTCCTGCGGCGACTGGCGAATGGCGTTCTTCAACTCGATCTCGGCGGCTTTGAGATCTCCTTTTGCGATGTATTGTTCTGCATCCTTGACAGAGGCCGAGGACTCCTTGGCATTCGCGGCGACAGAGACGACTGCAAGGACGGTGGCGGCGAGAGCGAATGACCGCCAGAGACAGGGCCGTTGAACCTGAGGCATCGCCTTTCCTTTCATCCGCAAGCCACCGTCACACATCGAGGCCAATCTGGTGCTGCTGCATTAGATCGTAGAGCGTCGGCCGACTTATCCCGAGCAGTTTTGCCGCCTTCGACAGATTGGAGCCGGCCTGAGCGAGAGCCAACTGAAGTACCTCACGCTCAGCACGGGCACGCGCGTCACGAATGGCAAGCGATTGCGGCTTTTCTCCGGACACCGCGAGACCAAGATCGGCGGCCGACAGCAACGGCCCGTCGGTCATAACGACAGCACGCTTCAAGCGGTTTTCGAGCTCGCGCACATTTCCGGGCCACGGGTGGTCGCTGATCGCAGCCAGGGCGGTGGTGCCGAAACCACGCACCGCGTGCCCGTATTCTGCACTGAAACGCCTCAGTAAAAAGCTCGCCAGAACAACCGCATCCGAAGCCCGCTCACGCAAAGGCGGCACTCGCACCGTGACCTCGTTCAGGCGGTAGTACAGGTCCTCACGGAACCGCCCGTCCGCCATCATCAGATCGAGGTCCTGGTTGGTCGCGCACACGATCCGTACATCGACCTGCAAGGGCTTTCGACCGCCGACCCGCTCGACGACTTGGTCTTGCAGGAAACGCAGCAACTTCACCTGCATAGGCAGCGGCACGTCGCCGATCTCGTCGAGGAACAGGGTCCCGTGATTGGCGCTTTCGATCCGACCGATCGTTTGCTTGACCGCACCTGTAAAAGCGCCCCGTTCGTGACCAAAGAGCTCGCTTTCGAGCAACGTCTCGGGGATCGCCGCACAATTGATCGGGACAAACGGCTCGCGGGCGCGCGCGCTCAATTTATGGATCGCCTGAGCGAGCAGCTCCTTGCCGGTTCCGCTTTCGCCGCGCAGCAATACCGCGACGTTGGTCGGTGCGATCTTCTCGATAGTGCGCAGCACCTTCAACATTTCTTCGCTGCTCGCGATGATCCCATCGATCGGCGATGCCGTCGCGGCCTCCAGGAGTCTGCGGTTTTCGGCTTCCAGTTCGAACATCCGTTCGGCGCGAGAAACGATCCGCTGGAGATCATCGATATTGATCGGCTTTTGATAGAAGTCGTAAGCGCCCAGGGCTATTGCCCGCAGGGCATGCTCGCGGGTTTCGTTGCCGGTGGCGATGATGACTTTAGTCGCCGGGGTAATCGCAAGGATCTCGGCGAGGATCGCCAAACCCTCGGAGGCTCCGTCCGGGTCGGGAGGAAGCCCGAGATCGACGATTGCCACCGATACAGGGGCCTTTCTGACGAGAGCAATGGCCTCTTGGCGCGTGCTCGCGGCGTACACTTTGTGGTCCGAAAAGGCCCAGCGCAGCTGGCGCAGAAGCCCCGTATCATCATCAACGATCAGCAGCGGTGTTTCGTTAGACGACATTGCGTCACGTCACGCCGGAGGAGGCCGCCAGCTCTTTCTCGAGGACAAGGGGTAAAAGGATCCGCATGGTAGTGCCAGCACCTTTCTCGGAGATTACCTCAACGTCCCCGCCTGCCGCGCGGATCAGTTCTCGCGTTTGAAAGGCGCCGATGCCGTAGCCGCCCGATTTCGTCGAGCGGAAGGGCCGGAACAGCTCGTCGCGGATAAAGGCGGGGTCCATGCCTGGGCCACGATCCGTTATATCGATGATTAACTCGGCATCGCCTCGACGCGTCGAAACGATGACGAAATCGCCCGGTCGCGACGCCTCGATCGCGTTCTGAGCGAGATGAGTGAGGGCGGATCGGAGGCGATCGGGATCGATCGCCACAACACAATGATCGGCATCGGCACGGGTCTTGACAACCACCGGGCCGTCAGCGAATTCGGCCGCGACCGCACCGACTATCGCATCGGGGGCGACCAGGCGCGGTGCGCGCGGTACAGCATCAGCCTTGAGTTGGCTAAGAAGGTGATTCATACGCGCGACCGCGTCCTCGACCGTCTGAAGCATATCACGCTGAAAGTCAGGATCTTCAATGTAGCGCTTCGCATTCGAGACGATCAGGCCGAGTTGGCTCGCCAGGTTCTTGATGTCATGGATGACGAACGCGAAGCGCTTGCTGTACTGGTTCAACAGTTCGCTGTCTCGCAACACCCTCGTCGATCTCTCCTCAGCGAGATAGCTGGACGCCTGACGCCCCGCCGCTCGCAGCAGGTCGAATGCTTCCCAATCGAGTGTGACGGTTCGGCTTGCACGGTTGAGGAGGACGAAGCCGACGATTTCGCCGCGATGAGAAAGCGGCACCGCCAGCCACGCCTTCGCAGCGGCGAATGGCCATGCCGCCGGTGTCGAATCGGCCGGCCGTTCCTGGATCCAGCTCCCGTCCCGGAACCCGGCCACAAACGGGTCTTCGGACGGCAATTTCACTCCCTCGGGAGTGGGGAGCTTCCACCCGGCCGTCGGACAATAGCCGATCCCCGGATGCAACGACCACAGTACTCCCGCTGGGCTGTCGACGAACTCGGCGAGAACGCGGATGATCCGGACCTGCAGCTCCTCTGCCTGCGCCGGATCGGACACGAGCTCGATGAACTTCAACCATTCGACGCGATAATCGTAACGATGGGTGAAAAAGTTTCGTGAAATCAGAAACCCGAGGCGTCGGCGCAGGCTCCCTGAAGAGAGCACGGTGGCGAGCACCACAACACTGCCAAACAGCATCGCGAGTTGCAGAACAAGCCCCCACTCCCCTCCGACCCGATGCAACACCATCCCAACGGCAGCTACGGAGAGCAGAAAGCAGCCGCTCGCCAGCAGCGTGGCGGTGTGGAGGACCACCTGCCGGGATACGTGAATGTCGACGCGCCATTCCCGGTTGCGCGCCATCGCCAGCGCAAGCAAAGGAGTCATGAACGCCGCCGTGATCGCGCGCCCTAACCCGAGGCCGGGATCGACCCGGCCGCGGGTGATAAATGCGTCCGAGAACAGAAACATCTCGTACGCGAAGAGACCGCCGAGGGCGAGACACAACGGCCAGACGTGCCACCGTCGCTGGCGCTCTGTATTGCGCCACAGATTCTCGACCGCCAACAGCCCGAGGACACCGAACCCAATCCGAACCAGAAGCTGCGAGGTGTACCAGCCCAACACAGCCGGGTTCAGCACGAACAAGTACCCGTCGTTGACGACTGCCGCGATGCAGAATGCGAGCGCCCCAAGGAGATAGAGCCGTCCGAGGCCGGAACCGTCGCCGGCCCGTCTTGTCACCAGCGTGACGCCGAAGAGTAGCCACGCGGAAAGCCTGACGCTGTCAAACGGCGCCAGAACGGCGACCGGCAGCCCACCGGAAACGGCCGTTGCACCCGCCCACGCGACCGAGGCGAGGCAACAACCCAGGATCGCGAGACCGGTCTTGCTCGTCCGGCCACGCAGAATCATCAGCACGACCACCAGGATGAACGCGAACGCGCACCCTGAATAAAGAGTTTCTGTTATGCCGATATCCAGGTTCGCCGCCCTATCTCGCCCCGTAGTTCCAGAAAATCACTCGGGCAGTCTGCAGAAATATCACGCAGTCGAGGAAAATACTGCGATTTTTGACATAATAAAGATCATAAGTCAGCTTGACCCAGGCATCCTCTGTAGAAGCGCCGTAAGGATAATTTACCTGTGCCCAGCCGGTAATGCCTGGTCTCACCCAATGGCGTTCGGAATAGTACGGAATAGCCTGCGTCAGCTCGGCGACAAAGAAGGGGCGCTCGGGACGAGGCCCAACGAAGCTCATGTCACCGCGCAGCACATTGAGGATCTGCGCCAACTCGTCGATCCGAAGTTTGCGAATGATCATCCCGACCCGGGTGATGCGCGGATCCCTTTCGGCAGCCCAGCGAGGGCCGTCTGTCTCGGCATCGGCGCGCATACTTCGGAACTTCAGAATTGTGAAGGAGCGGCCGTGCAGTCCCACCCGCTCCTGTTGGTAGAAAATCGGCCCCGGACTCTCGAGTTTGATCAGGCACGCCGTCACGATCAGGAGCGGCAGCGTCAGAAGGAGCAAAATCACGCTGACCACAATGTCGAACGCACGCTTCAGGAACTCATCAAACGGACCGCAGCGGAACCCGTCGGAGTAGAAGAGCCAACTGGGCCTGAGCGCCTCGAGATCGATGGTCCTGGTTTCGCGCTCCCAGAAATCAAGGAAGTCTATTACCTTGATGCCGGCAAGTTTGCAATGAAGCAGCTGACGCACCGGCAAGCCGCGTCGGTCGTCAGCTGCAACCACGATCTCGCTGGCCCCGTGCCGATAGACAACCTCTGCCAGAGCATCGGGCTCGGCGGCCGACCAGTCGATCGTATCGGAACGGACGCTTGGACGCTCCCCCGCCATCCCGAGATAGGAAATCGGCATAAAATGCTCATTTTCCCCGGTTTCGACCAGCCTGGCGATGCGTGCGGCCTGGGCGCCGTTGCCGAGCACGATGACCCGTCTCTTTAGCATCGCGCGTCCCAAGGTCACCGAAAACATACTGCGCGTTACCGACACGCAGACGAGCCAGATCAAAGTCGCCTTCAACGGAAAGCTGCCGGCGTCCGGCAGGTGATCCAGCCCCTCGCGCCAATATGCGGCTGAAAAAGAGACAAGCATCAGCACGAGTATTGTGGCGACGGCTATCTTGCTCAACAGGAGGCGGAAATCCGCAAAGCTCTGATGCCCGTACAGGCCGACCGAAATCATCGCGGTCACTGCGGCCACCGACAAACCCGCAGAAAACTGAGCGGCAAAGGTCGATGCCCTCAGGAGAATCGGCACACCAATCTCTGAGGCCGCCAACAGTTGATAAAATGCGCCAGTAATCAGCAATGTGTCCGACGATGCGAGAAGCACGACTGAAACCGGGACAAAGTGTCGGAATAGTCTGAGTTGCATCGCGAACGCGAAAGAGTTAACGCCCAGACACCGGCAGCCCTATTCTCGGACACCAGTCGAGGCGGTGGCGCAATAGTAGCAGAAAGTCGCAACGTTGTCTAGTGCCAGCCTCACCGTTGCAACCAAAGGGCAATGTTAACCAATGCCCCCTACGGCGCGGGGCGGCGCCGGGGGTGCTGTCGATCAGTTAAAAGGGGAGCAGGTCATACCCCGCTTCTTCTGCACATCGCCGTCCGGTCCTTGCCGACCGCTCCTCGGCCCGAGGCGTCGGCCCCTGCGGCTTGCGGCGCGCCCCCGATCGAGCGTCCTTGCGGCGACATCGGCAATACATCAAAAGGTGATGGAGGATCGCAGGCCGATGACCAGGGCATTGGGAATCGGCCGAGCGGGGGAAGTTGGAAAAGGCGGCGCAACGCGACCGCCGGGATGAGCGATCAGCTGCAGATCCGGCTGCAGGATCCACCAAGGCGAAATGTGCGCCTGATAGCTCACTTCGAGCACCGCTTCGTAGTCGCGCACGGGACGTTTGATACCAGTGAACAGGATTGCCTCACGGTCGAAACGGCGAGCGGCGCCGCCGATTTGGGCGTAGCTCGCTGCGACGCCCAGCACGTCGGAGTCGCGGCCTGGGAGCAGCCCTTGTAGGTCACGCCGGCGTCGACCTCGAGGCTGAACAGATTCCGGTCGGCCGGGGCCCCGCCGACACGAACAAATGCAGCGAGACCTTGCGTTGCCGTGTCGGGACGCCGCCACACCATCTTATCAATTATCATATAGAGCCCGAAATTGCCGCGGCGCACGGCCGGAATGCCGCTACCCGCCGGGTCGGCGAGCGATCCCCCCAAATTAGCGCGGCGCAGATCGGTGAAATCCCCTGTATGGTACCAGCCGCCGAGTTTGACGTCGCTCAGCCTTAGCGAAGAAATCGGCTCGACATCGAACGCATAGGCGAATTCGGCAACCGCAAGAGAACCACCCTCGCCGATCAGGAAGTTGGTGCCGCTGGAGTTTCGTAGCTGCGGATCGCCGGGTCCGGACGGCGCCGGATTTCCATTGAACACTGCCGTAGCGAGCGTCCAGCTGGTCGTCGGGGCGAAGCGCAGCCTAATGCCCGGTACGGCGAACGGGTAGCAGGGACCGCCGCTCGGCAGATCAGTCGACAGGATGTCCGGACACCCGAACGTCGAGTTGACAAAACCGGCCGAATATTGGCTGGTATAGAATTCGTCATCAAAGGCGATCTGGCCAACGCGCAATGAGGCTTGGCCATCGGCGAACTGCTGCTGCAACCACAAATCATGGAGGCGGGTGCCGGGCAGCGCCTCGATCGTGCTGACCGCGAGGAGGTTGCCGATCGCGTTCTTCGACAAGCCGTGTCCGCTGATCTGGTACCCGTCGGTGTAAAAACTCGCGCCCGGCCACCTCGCGAGCTTCTCGAGGTCGAGATGGAGAGACGCCCTGAGCAGGCCCTGGTAGATCGTCAGCTGCCGTATGCCGCCGATGGGATTGGACAGCATTTCTGCGATGTCATCGGCCCCAAGCTCGACGCCGGCGTCTTGCCACCGCGTGCGCACCCCGGCCCAATCGGCGGTAAGCCTCTCCCGCTCGAAAGGCCGTTCCTGTGCCGTAACAGGTTCGCCGGCGGGTGCGAGTGCGATGCCGCAGACGATCGCCAGCGTAGCGAGGCTGGCTCGCACGAAAAATCAGAACTCGCTACGCCGGAAAACTTGCTCCTGACGGAGAATACAGCCCCGTGTCCCGGGTAGGCGCACGCTTCTTATCGTAGTCCGTAAGTTGGGCGCCGCCCGTTCTCAATGGCGCGATAAGCCCCTCGTGGCCCCAGTAGGTTCTGAGTAACGCTTGCGACCGCTGCGGCAAGATCGGGGATCATCGGGACCGCCTTGGATGACCGTTTGTTGCTCGACGAGGGTCTGGTATTCTCCGTTCAAATACAGCCGTGCCTCTATTGTTATCTTACGGCGAACGCCGACGGTTGTCTCGGATCGGCGCGGGCCGACGAAGCTGCGCACGTCTCCCCCGGCGTAGGGGTTCAGTTTGAAATTCCACTCGACGCGGTCGGCCGCGACACCGTCCTTTGCCGCCGGCGTAAAGCGCCAGTCGGGAAGCTGCGCCTCCGCCATATGGAGCGATAGGTAACGAGGCAAATCGGCACGGTGAAATCCAGGCGGCGCGTCCGATGCTGCGACGTCCAACGTGACCACCACCGCGCCTGCGCCGATCGCCGGCCACACGATAGCGGCGGCCAGGATGCACCACGCGCCAAAAGCCCTGCGACGGCGAGGCAGCGCCGGCGACTTCGTAGCGAATCGTTGGGTCTTGTCGGTCACGATCTACGGGGTGTGCTAGTGCTTAGATGCATTCGGATGATTCAGTGCGATGCCCCTCCTTGTCTTCCCGGCGAAGGCCGGGACCCAGTTCTGCCACGGGCACCGGCCTTCGCCGGTGTGACAGGATTTTTGATGTGAGGATCGGTCCGCGGTCGCCAATCGAATCTTCTGAATGGGTCTGAACACTAGAGCCAAGCCGCTCTTCGAAAGCAATGATATAGAGTACCGCAAACCGCCAACATCAGCAACAACGCTAAGGGGTAGCCGAACGCCCTATCTCGCCGCGATGGACGAGGTCGGCCTCGCTGAGCATGCCGACTAGATTACCCTGCGCGTCTAGGACCGGAAGGGCGCTGATGTCATGCTGTCGCAGGAGCTCGATCGCTTCCGACACCCCCGTTCCGGGACCGGCGCACCATGACATCGATCTCGCATGTTCGTCTCCGCCTCAGAATATGTTGAGAAACAGGATATAGAGGAACCCCGACAGCATCATCGCAGCCGGCAACGTCAAGATCCAGGCCGTGGCGATGTTGCGGATCGTCGAGAGCTGGAGCCCCGACCCGTTGGCCGCCATAGTTCCGGCGACACCCGACGACAAGACATGAGTGGTCGATACGGGCAGGCCGTACATATCGGCCGCGGCGATCGTGCCGGCGGCGACGAGTTCGGCGGCCGCGCCCTGACCGTAGGTCAAATGCGTCTTACCGGTCTTTTCGCCGACCGTGACGACGATGCGCTTCCACCCGATCATCGTGCCGAGACCGTGTGCGACCGCGACCTTGACCCAAGTCGGGATAAATTTGGTGGCGCCGTCGAGCGACTTTTTGTAGGCATTCAACGCCGCCACGTCATCCTCCGACAGTTCGCTGTCTTTATCCTTCATAAGAACACGTATCGCCTCGGAGGCGAGATACATGTCATTGCGGGTGTTACCGACGGCTTGGGCAGGAATCTTCGCCAACGATCCATATTGTTTCACCTGCGCGGCAATATCGCGGACCAGCACCGCGAGCGAGGGATAGGTGCCCCCATCGATTTGGTGCTGGGAGACATAGCGCGTCACCGCAGGCCGCGGATCCCCGAGAATGTTGAACCCAGCCGCCTTTTCTTCGATCACGGCAGACGCCGCTGCAGAAGTGACCGTGAAGGCGGCAATTTGGCTTTCGGGCAGCGCGCGATTAAGGGCATAGGCCGTCGGCACCGTGCCGATCAGGATCAGCATGATCAGCCCCATGCCCTTCTGCCCGTCATTTGAGCCATGGGCGAAGCTCACACCGGTGCAAGTGAAGATCAGCAATCCCCGGATCCACCATGCCGGGGGCTTGTCCGTCTGCGGCGACCGGTACAGTTCTGGCTGCCGGATGAGTGCCTTCATCGCGAGCAGCAGGAGGGCCGAGGCAACAAATCCCACCAGAGGAGAGAACAGCAGCGCCTTGCCGACATTGGTGGCTTGCCCCCAGTCGACACCCGAGGTGCCGTCTTGCCCACGGGCCAGCGCGTTGGCGATGCCGACCCCGATGATCGAGCCGATCAGCGTATGCGAGCTCGATGCCGGGAGACCCAGATACCAGGTGCCGAGATTCCAGATGATCGCGGCAATCAACAGCGCGAACACCATCGCGAAGCCGGCGGAGCTGCCAACCTGAAATATCAATTCCACAGGCAGCAGCGAGATGATGCCGAATGCCACTGCCCCGCTCGACAGCAGAACGCCCAGGAAATTGAAAGATCCGGACCAGACGACAGCGACGTGAGCGGGCAGCGAGTGCGTGTAGATGGCTGTCGCCACAGCGTTTGCAGTGTCATGAAAGCCATTGACGAATTCGAAGCCGAGGGCGATCAGCAACGCCACAAACAGGAGCAAGTAAGGCAGAAACGACGTGACTCTGGCGCCGCTGGCATCGACATCGGCATAAAGGCTGTAGGCTACGAAGAGCAGGCCCGCACCGAGCAGCCCTAAAAAAATGAACGCGGTGCGTGGATCAAATTCCCGATCGAGGCTCGGGCGCACCGCGTGAACACTCGTCCCGGCTTGTGTCTGCAACGCAGCGTCGGTCATGTCCTCTCGTCCCCGATGTCGGCAGTGCCAGGATTATCGTTGTTAACTTTTACACTTCTGTGACGGCGACCGCCCACATCCCGCCGTGGCCGAGGGAGTGTCCAGTGCTGCCGCTGGACCGCAGCAGCCGTACGGACTAGTCTTCATCGGTGCAGCAGGGCCGCGGAGGGATCGGCAGCAGGAAGCACGGCAAGAGCGGCCATGCGTCGTACTCGCCGCGGTTTCGCCTGTGGGCCCGGCTCGAGGCAGATCGAACGCCGGAGAGAACACGCCCAAAGGCGAAATTTCTCGGCTCGATCCGCGAGCTCTTCTCTCGACAGAAACCGCGCTGATCCGATGAAAGCCCAGGACAGAGAAGTGAGCGTCGATCGCGACGCTCTTCGGGTCGCCCCGGAGGTCACGCTCGCCGCGACCTACGCCCGGGTGGTCGGTGCCGGGATCGACCGGGTTTGGGAAAACGTACTCGATTGGGAGCACCTGCCGGCTCTGCACCAGATTTACTTCAACCACGTGGCGCTCATCGAAAGCGGCAGCTGGGGCTGGCGGGTCGAGCTGAGCAAAACGCCGGGCACAGCCGATCGTCGAATGATTATGGAGCTGCGGATCGACCGGGAGAATGCACGCTACCGGGTCCGGACCCTCGCAGGCGAGGGTACGGGAACAGAGATTTGGACCCTGCTGGAGGCATTCGATCCGCACCGGACCAGAATCGAGGTGCGCTTTTATCTGCCGAAGCACCGGCCGGCAAGGCTCGCCGCGCTGGGCGAGAAATACCGGTCGAGCTATGCGCGCCTCTGGGACCAGGACGAAACGATGATGATACGCCGGGCAGCTTTGTCGGCGCGATCCACGACCCGGAGGAACAGGTCCGGAGCGTCGCTGGCGCTCGGGCCGTTGTCCGCGCTTCGGCAGCGGCTGCCCCTCATCGTCGAGCTCGAAGGCGAGCCCTTCCGCATTCTCGAACTCGAAGATGGAGCCCTCGTCGCTCACACGACGATTTGCCCGCACTGGCTCGGGCCGCTTGAGGAGGCGGTGCCGGAGAACGGGATCCTGCGCTGTCCGTGGCACGGTTATCTGTTCGATCTGCGGACCGGCGCGAGCGCCGACGGACGCGGCTGTCGACTGGCGCCGGCGCCGCAGATAGCGGTCGATCCGATAAGCGGCGAGGCGAAGCTCGTTCTGAGTGGCTGCGCACGGCGAGGTGAACCTTTGTAACCACGGCCGCAGAACTCAACGCAGATCGGGCTTGGCGGTGCGCACTGCGCAAATGGCCTGCCAGACTTTTTCCGAGGTCGCCGGCAGCTCGATCGCCGGCGCGCCGATGCGCGAGAGCGCGTTGTTGACCGCACTCATTACCGCGGAGATCGCGCCGAGCGTCCCCGCCTCGCCGACGCCCTTGACCCCCAACGGGTTGCGGTCGGTGAAAGAGTGGTTGCTGCCGAGCGTGAAGTCGCAGAAATCGTCGGCCCGTGGCATGCGGTAATCCTGAAACGACCCCGACAGCAGCTGCCCGGTGTCGGGATCGTAGGCAATGTTTTCCATCAGCACCTGACCCACACCCTGGGCGATGCCGCCGTGGATCTGCCCCTCGCACAGCAGCGGGTTCAGCACCGTGCCGACATCGTCGACCGCGACATAGCGGATGAGCTGCACCTCGCCGGTCTCGGCATCGATTTCGACCTCGGCGAGATGCGCGCCGCTCGGAAAGGTCGCGGCACCGTTCGGGCCGAAATTGGCGCGCTCGGTGAACCCGGTCTCGATCTCGTTGGGCAATTGCGCGGCGTGAAACGAATGTTTGGCGACTGCGGCGATGTTGACCGCTCGGTCGGTTCCGGCAATGACGAATTTGCCTCCCTCGAAGACAATGTCGTCGCGCGCTGCCTCCATCATGTGGGCGGCGATGCGGCGGCCCTTGTCGATCAGTTTGTCGGCGGCCATGACAATCGCCGAGCCGGCGAGCTGCGCCGAGCGCGAGCCGAAGGTGCCGATCCCCATCGTCACCAAATCGCTGTCGCCGTAACGATAGCGGATCAGGTCGGCGTCGATGCCGAGCTTTTCGGACAACACCTGCTTGAATGTCGTGCCGTGTCCCTGGCCGTGATCCATGCTGCCGGTGATCAGCACGACGGCGCCGGCGGGATCAAAGCGGATTTCGGCGTGCTCGTAGTCGCGTCCGCCGCTGGCGGCGACCGCGGTAGCGACGCCGACCCCATAGAGTTTGCCGCGCCGCTGCGCCGCCCGCTGCCGCTCGCTTGCGGCGCCATACAAGGCGAGAGCCAGGCAATCATCCAGGTTCTTGGTGAAGTCGCCGCTGTCGTAGATCTGCTGCATCGGCGTCGTGTACGGCATCGCCGCGGCAGGGATCGTGTTGCGCCGGCGCAGTTCGGCCGGGTCGATGCCAAGCTCGCGCGCCGCCGTCTCGATGATCGCCTCGGTGGCAAAGATCGGCTCGGGCCGTCCGCCGCCGCGATAAGGTGCAATCGTCATCGTGTTGGTCAGCACCGCGGTGACTTCGACATGCACCGCCGGGATCGAATAGGTGTTGATGAGGCAGCCGAGCGCGACGGTTAGCGGGATCGTCGGCCGGTCGGTCGAGTAGTAGGCGCCGATCGAGGCGGCCCACCGCGCCCTCAGCGCCAGGAACTTCCCGTCCGTATCGAGGGCGAGCTCAGTATCGATGACGCTGCCGCGGCTCTGCTCGTCGCTCAGGAGCCCTTCGGAGCGCTCGGCAATCCAGCGCACCGGCCGGGCGGTCACCTCGGCCGCCCACAATGACAGCGCGTATTCGGGATAGGTGCCGCCCTTCATCCCGAAGCCGCCGCCCATATTGTCGCAAACCACCCGGAACTTGTGGTGCGGCAGCTTGAAGATCTGCTCGGCGAGCATGGCGCGCGGCCCATGCACCGACTGCACCGTGCAACGGATCGTGTAGCGGTCATCGTCGGGATCATACTGGGCGAGGCAGCCGCGCGGCTCCATGCTGTTGGCGGTGATCCGGTTGATCACCGTTTTCCGCCGCACGATGCGGTCGGCCCGGGCGAAAGCGGCGTCGACCGCCGCCTTGTTACCGGCTTCGTGGAAGAATGCCTCGTTGCCGAGGTTGTCGGGCCACACCGCAGGTGCGTCCGGGGCCAGCGCTGCCTCCGCCGTCGTGACCGCCGGCCGGACCTCATACTCGACCGCCAGCAACTCGGCCGCGTCCTTGGCCTGGTCGAGGGTTTCGGCGACGACGAAAGCCACCGGATCGCCGACATAGCGGACGTAGTCCTGCGCCAGGATCGGCTGCGGGCAGACGAAGGCCGGCCGGCCGCCCCGCCGCCTGCGCGGCACCAGCGGGCGCAGTGTACCGAGCCCGCGTGCTTTCAAATCGTCGCCGGTGAGGACGGCGAGCACGCCCGGCGCCGCCCGAGCCGCACCGGCATCGAGCGAGACGATGCGGGCATGGGCGTGCGGAGAGCGGACGACATAGCCGCGCGCCTCGCGCGGCAGCTTCACATCGTCGACGTAGCGACCCCTCCCGCGCAGAAGACGGAAATCCTCTTCGCGGCGCACCGGCATACCGATCGATTGCATGCTCATTATCTCGATCCCGTCTCTGCTAGCGGCGCCCGCCGACCATGCCGCCCGTGCGGGCGGCGGCGAACCGATGACCGAACCCTTGACCCGAGCCATGGGCGAAGCCGCGGTGGAACCCGTGATGGAAGCCGTGGTGGAAACCGTTGAAGCGCTGCATGACGACGATCGACGGCGCGAGACCGAAATACCCAGGAGAGCCCCACCAATAGGGAAAATAGTCGGGATAAGCATAGCCGAGGGGATAGGGATAGGGGGAGGGGGTCGGCGCCGGGATCTCATAGACCTGCGGCGGCAATCCCGGCGTACTCTGGGTAATTCGCCAACTCCCATCGGGCAGCTGGCAGGCTTCGACGACCGCCTGCTGCTGCTGTCCGCCGACGGTCACCGGGACAGTATTGCTGCTGCAGGCGGGCGGTACCGCGGCAGGCTGCGCATCGGGGTTCTCGGCAGCCGCCGTCGTTCCGGTGACAGGCGCATCGGGCAAGGGCTGACATGCTCCACAGGCCAACACCATTGCCAGGATCGAGAGCCGACGCATTGCTACCTCCGGGTCGGGTCGTCGCCGAGCTTGACCACGAGCTTGCCGAAGTTGCGGCCCTGCAGCAGGCCGACAAACGCCTCGGGCGCCCGGTCGAGACCGTCGACGATGTCCTCACGATATTTGAGCTCGCCGGTCTTTAGTAGCGGTGCCGCCATCGCCCGGTATTCGGCGAACCGTTGCCACTGGTCGCTGACGATGAACCCCTGGATCTTGAGGCGCCTGCGCACCGCCGACACCAGGTTGGGGCCGGGCCGCGGTTCGACGTCGTTGTATTCTGCGACCATGCCGCACATCACCATGCGGCCGAAATCGTTGAGCCGCGGGAAGACCGCCTGCTGCACCGCCCCGCCGACATTCTCCCAGTAGACGTCGATCCTCTTCGGGCAGGCTCGGTCGAGTGCGGCGCCGAGGTCCGCCGAACGATGATCGACGCACGCGTCGAAGCCGAGCTCGGCCTCGACCCAGC
>WNFC01004188.1_pt1 | contig 15666 bp, 12 predicted proteins | sample 5400541 | NCBI WGS metagenome assembly WNFC01 (sample SAMN13153342, study PRJNA577476) | soil metagenome | isolation source: 120 cm saprolite under Douglas fir tree site 2 hole 2 replicate 1 | place: USA:California | collected 2015-04-18
CTCCACTCGCCGGCCCTTTCCGCCAGGGAAAGGGCCGGCGAGGTCGTAGCCGTCGGGTGACGGATTTTTCAGCTTGCGCGGGCGATTAGCGGGTGTAAGCTGATCCAATGGCGCAAGCGGATTTCCGGGTCTGCCCCCAGTGCGGCACGCGCAACAAGGCCACTTGGGAGTACTGCGTCCGGTGCTCCGAGGACCTCCGCGACGTCCCCGTCGGTCAACCCGCTGCGGCCTCCGTGCCCGAGGACGTGTCGACTCTGCCGGAGAGCTCTCCGTGGCTCGGGCTCGTCGGCGTCGCGGTGGTCCTCGGCCTTCTCGCCTATGCCAGCACACACCTGCGTAGAGCGGAGCCATCGCGCCCCAACCCCGAGTTGTTCACGATTCCGACCGTTCCCGCCGCACCGGTGGCCGCGGCGGAGGCCCACACCGTATCCGAGCAGGCCTTCGAGGAGGGACGGCGGCTCCTGGCCAAGGGAGACGCGGCGGGGGCGGCGATCGCCCTCGCGCGCGCCGTCGCGGACGCGCCCGACAACGCGTATTACCGGGACACGTACGCGAAGGCGCTCCTGGCGTCGGGAGCGCCACCCGTGGAGACGATCCGGCAATTCCAGGAAGCCATCCGCCTGTCCCCACAGATGTCCGACTTCGTCACCGACCTCGCCCGAGCCTACGACCAGCTCGGCCTCAAAGCCGAGGCCGCCAGCACCTACGCGCGGGCGCTCGAAATCGCGCCGGACGACGTCCGCATCCTGAGGGAAGCCAGCGCGCTGGCCGCCCGTGAAGGGCATCCCGAGGCCGCGCTGCCCTACCTCAAGCGGCTCAAGGCGCTCAATCCGGATGACCTCGTCGCCCAGCAGGAGCTCGCCCACGCCTACGAGAAGACGGGCAACAAGGCCGACGCCGTCCAGGCCTATCGTGACGTCCTCGAGAAGAGTCCCCAGGCGGCGGTGACGCGCGGGCTCCTTGCCGAGATCCTGCTCACGGACGGCAAGAGCGACGAGGCGCTGGCTCTGCTCCGCGAAGGCATCGGCGTCGACCCCGGCGCGCCCCTCCTTCACCGCACCCTGGCCAGCGCTCTGGAGCGCACCGGCAACGTCACGGAGGCCATCCGCGAGTATCGTGAATATGCGCGGCTCAATCCCGGCGCCCCGGACGCCCAGGCCATGGCCGAGCGCGCGTCCAGGCTCGAGGCGCGGGTCGCCGACAGGTCCTGATATGCGCCTGCTGTTGCTGAGCGCGGCCGTCGTGGCCGCCGCCGCCGTCACCGGCGCGGACACGCCGACGCCGAGCCCGAGCCCGTCGCCCTCCAGGGCGGCTACGCGTCCCCGGTCCGCGGACACGGCAAAGCCCGCGGCGAAGGCGGGAAGCCCGGCCCCCGCCCCGGCGGGGACCGACGCGCACAAGGCGCCGAAGCCGGGGGCCACGAAGGACCCGGGTCACGTGTTCACGAACGCCGACCTGCCTGAGCAGCCGGTGGCGGTGCCGTCCCGCTCTCCCGCGCCGGGGGGCGCGGGCCGCGGGTCGGTCAACGTGCTCGGCTCCGCAGCGGCGCCCCCGGCCGCGCCCAGCCCGTCCGGACCGGTCTCGCCGGAGATGACGGAACCCTACTGGCGGGAGAGGGCCATGGAACGTCGCCGGGAAGTCGGTCGCGCCGAGCAGCGCGTCCCCCCGATCGAGCAGCGGATCGCGGACCTGCGCAACGACCGCAACCCCACGAACGTGATGGACCCCAACCGCGAGCAGAACCGCCAGGCCCAGCTCGCCCAGGCGATCGCCGACCTCGAAAGGGCCAAGGCCGACGTGGAGCGGGCGAAGCAGGCCCAGACCGACCTCGAGGAGGACGCGCGGCGGAAGAGCATCCCGCCGGGCTGGCTCCGCGAACGGTAGGCACCGTCCCGAACCTTCCCGCCGTACCCGACGTGCTCGTGGTCGAGGACAAGGAATCCCTGCGCGGCATGCTGCGCAAGACGCTCGAGGCGCGCGGCCTCACCGTCGCGGAGGCGGGCGACGCCTACGAAGCGCGCCGCCGCCTGCAATCCTCGCGCGTGCTGGTCGTGCTCACCGACCTCAAGCTCCCCGCGGGCAGCGGGTTCGAAGTCCTCCAGGCCGCGAAGGAAGCCGATCCCGACGTGCCCGTCATCGTCATGACCGCGTACGCGACCGTCGACGATGCCGTGCGCGCGATGAAGCAGGGCGCGGCCGACTTCCTGACCAAGCCCGTCGACACCGAGCACCTCGTGCTCCTCCTCGAGCGCGCCCTGGAGCGCCGACGCCTGCTCACCGAGTACGTGCTCCTCAAGGAGGAGTACCAGCAGCGGATCGGGCTGCCGCGGTTGATCGGCGAGGACCCCGCGCTCAAGGACGCGATGATGGCCCTGCAGCGCGCCGCCTCCACGGATGCCACCGTCCTCCTCCTCGGCGAGAGCGGGACGGGCAAGGAGCTCATGGCGCGGTCGCTCCACCAGCTCTCCGCGCGCGCCAAGGGCCCCTTCGTGGCCATCAACTGCGCGGCCATCCCCGAGGCCCTGCTCGAGAACGAGCTGTTCGGACACGAGAAGGGGGCGTTCACCGGGGCCACCGGCCGCAAGGTCGGGAAGGCGGAGATGGCGCATCACGGAACCCTGTTCCTGGACGAGATCGGCGACCTGCCCCTGCTGCTGCAGGGCAAGATCCTGCGCCTCGTGCAGGAGAAGCAGTTCGAGCGTGTCGGAGGCGTGCAGACCTTGAGCGTCGACGTGCGGGTGGTGGCCGCCACCAACCGCGACCTCAAGGAAGCGGTGGCCGCGAAGCAGTTCCGCGAGGACCTCTTCTTCCGGCTCTCCGTCTTTCCGGTGGAGATCCCCCCCCTGCGCCGCCGGCGGGGCGACATCCTGCGCCTGGCCGACGCGTTCCTCGAGAAGTACGCGCGCGAGATGGGGCGTCGCGGCCTCCATCTCAGCGACGCGGCGCGGGCGGCGCTCCAGCGGCACTCCTGGCCCGGCAACGTGCGCGAGCTGCAGAACTGCCTCGAGCGCGGCGCCATCCTGTGCGACGGGGGGGAGATCCGGCCCGAGCATCTCCGCCTCAGCGAGCATTCCGAGATCGGACCGACCCTCGGCGACATCATGGATCTCTCGGGGCCCCTTCCCGAGGTCGCCCGCCGCGCCGCCACCCTGGCCGAGGACGAAGCCATCAAGCGGGCGATGCAGGAGTGCGACGGCGACCGCAGCGCCGCCGCCGAGCGCCTCGGGGTCAGCCTCTCGACCCTGAGCCGCCGGCTGCGCGCCCAGGCCGGAGACGCCGTCGCGGACGGGAGCGAGCCGGAAGATTCCTAGACGGTCGCGACGGGGGGGGAGCGGCCGCCGTCAGCGGTTGTCCGGCGAGCTCGTCTGCTCCTCGGCCTCGCGCCGCGCCTCTTCCGCCTCCCGGGTCCTTATGCGTTGCACGACGGCCGTGTCTTCGACCTTCACATGGGGCCTTTGCTCGCCCTCGACGCCCTCGATGCCGAGACCGACGCGGACCCGGAATCCTTCGCACTCCAGAGCCATGTCACTGAGGTCCTCGGCGTCCCGAAGGGTCTTGAGCTGCCAGTCGTAGAACGCCTTCCACGGGCCCGGGAGGTCCAGCCGCCCGGCCACCCGCGTCAGGAATCGACCGAGGCTCTCCCAGGTGACGGCGTAGTACGACACGCGGAAGTAATAGAGGCGGCCTTCGAAGAAGCGAAGCGCCACCTTGGAGGGGGCGAAGGCGGGATCGTCGGAGGGCAGGCGGGCGAGGTCGTCCGCTTCCAGCTTCAGGTTCTGCAGGCCGGTCTTCTTCGGGCTCTGCACCTCCACGCCCGGGAAGCGGCGTCGTACGTCGTCGACGGTCATGCCGAGCTGGAGGTCCACGAGTTGCGGGGCGCGGGCGGGGCCGAGGTCACACGACTCCGGGCCCGGCGCGCCGGTGGCGGGCGCGGGCGCGGGCGTGAACACGGCGCGGACCGGATCCACCTCCAACCGCACCCGTGCCGTGCTGAGGTCGGCAATGGCCTGGTAGTAGGCCACGCGGGCTTCCGCATAGGCCGATTGCGCGTCGACGACCTCGGTGATGGTGGCCTTGCGACGCCGGTAGCGATTGGTCAAGAGCTTGAGGCTCCTTTCCGACGCCTCCGCCCTCTCGCGTGCGTAGTGCAGCCGCTGCACCGCGGAGAAGGCGGTGGCGCGGGCGGTGTAGAACTCCTGCCGCAACGCGCGCGCCTCGCTCTCTCGCGCCGCCTCCAGGCCTTCGCGTCGGAGGCGGGCCTGGGCCTCGCGGCTGCGGCTGGTACCGAAGTCGAAGACGGGGACGCGGAGGGTGACGATCGCCGCGCCCCCGCTGTAGCGCCGCAGCTGGCCGAGATCGACGGCATCGAAGCCCCCGCTCAAGGCGTACGCGACCTGCGGCCGGCGCTCGTCGCGGGCGACGCGTTCCTCCGCGGTGGCCGCGCGCGCGAGGGCATCGATCTGACGGAGTTGCGGGCGGGAGTCGACGACGGCCTCCGTGTACTGCGTGAAGTCGCCGAGGGGCGGCAGCTCCGGCCCCAGCCGGGAGACGCCGAGATAGACGGAACCGTCGATTCCGGTCAGGGCGCGCAGGGCGTCCGCGGCCGCCGACTCGGCCGCCCGCGCCTGCTCCAGCTCGTCCCGGCGCTTCAGGGCCTCCGCGCGCGAGCGATGCAGCTCGGCTTCCCCCGCCTCTCCCGCCGCGTTCTGCTCGGAGGTGATCTCCGCGAACCCTTCGGCAATGGCGAGGGTCTCGTCGGCCAACCGGCGCTTCTGTCGCGCCAGGGCCAGACCGTAGTAGGCGTCGACGGTGGCGAGGGCCAGCTCGCGCCGCGCGCTCTCCGCGCCCGCGCGCGCGGCCGCCCGCAACTCGCGCGCGTGACCTCGCTGGGCGCGCAGGCTGCCGGAGAGGTCGAGGGCGCCGCTCGCGGTCACGAGCGCGCTCGTCTCGTTGATTCCGAGGGAGGGCGCGAAGCTGGGCACTCGTCCGCCCGCCTGCGAATAGGGCGTGGTGCCGAAATAGGTCAAGGGCGTGGCCAGCTGCGGAAGCAGCGCGGCCCGCGCCTGGCGGAGGTCCTCGTCCGCGATCTTCTCCTCGATCTGGGCCTGCCGATAGGACGAGGTCTGGGCGAGGGCGGCCGCCATCGCCTCCTCGACCGTGAGCACACGCTCGCTCGTCGTGGCCGGCCCGAACGGATAGTCGTAGAAGGCGCGCAGAGGCGGAGGGCTCGGGTGGGGCGTCGGCTCCCCGCCCGAGGCCATCCCAGGACACATCACGCTGGCCGCGGCCAGCAGACCGCGCAGACTGCGCCTTGCCTTCACCGATTCCTCCTCGAGTTCTGGAGCCGGGGAGCAGTATGCGCGACTTGGCGGCGGCGGCCCTAGGCGGGCTGGGCGTCCTCCGCCTTGCGCTTCGGCCTCTGGTTCGCGGCCAGGACGCGCTTGCGGATGCGGATGGCGACGGGCGTCACCTCCACCAGCTCGTCCGTGTTGATGAACTCCAGAGCCTGCTCGAGGTTCAAGACGCGGTGGGGAGTGAGGCGCACGGCCTCGTCCGCGGTGGACGCGCGCATGTTCGTCAGCTTCTTGGCCTTGGTCACGTTCACGTCCATGTCCGCCGGGCGCGCGTTCTCGCCCACGATCATGCCCTCGTAGACGGACGTGCCCGGTCCCACGAACAGCTCCCCACGCTCCTCGAGGTGGTTCAGGGTGTAGGCGGTCGTGTCGCCGGTACGGTCGGCCACGAGCACGCCCGTCGGCCGCCGTGCGATCTCGCCCTGCCAGTCGATCCAGCCGTCGAGGAGGCTGTTCAGCACGGCCGTGCCCCGCGTGTCCGTCATGAGCTCCGTGCGCACGCCGATGAGGCCGCGGGTGGGCATGTGGAACTCGAGGCGCACGCGCCCCGAGCCGTGGTTCACCATGCGCACCATCTTGCCCTTGCGCATGGCCATCTTCTCGAGCACCACGCCCATGTAGGCCTCGGGCGCGTCGATCACGAACAGCTCCAGGGGCTCCTTGCGCTTTCCGTCCTCCAGGTGCGTCAGCACTTCCGGGTTCGAGATCGACAGCTCGAACCCCTCGCGGCGCATCGTCTCGATGAGGATGGCGAGCTGCAGCTCGCCCCGGCCCATCACGCGGAAGGAGTCCGCGGATTCGGTGGGCTCGACGCGGATGGAGACGTTGGTGAGCAGCTCCTTGTCCAGCCGCTCGCGGATGTTGCGCGAGGTCACCCAGCGGCCGTCCTTGCCCGCGAAGGGCGAGGTGTTGACGGAGAAGATCATCGACAGCGTCGGCTCGTCGACGTGGACGATGGGCAGGGGGGACGGATTCTCGACGGAGGTGACCGTCTCTCCGATCCCGATCCCCTCGAAGCCGGCCAGGGCCACGATCTCCCCGCAATCCGCCCGCTCCACCGCCGCGCGCTCGAGCCCCTCGAACCCGTACAGCTTGGTCACCTTCCTCGTCTGCAGCGTCCCGTCCGCCTTGGCCACCGCGACCTGGTCCCCGACGGCAACGCGCCCGGAGAAGATGCGCCCGATGGCCAGGCGGCCGAGGTAATCGCTGTAGTCGAGGTTCGCGATGAGGAGCTGCAGCGGGCCCTCGCCCGCCGCCTTCGGCGGAGGGATGTGCGCGATCAGGGCCTCGAACAGCGGCCGCAGGTCCTTCTCCTCGCCCGCCACCGTCATGCGGGCGGTGCCGAGCTTCGCGTTCGTGTACACGACGGGGAACTCGAGCTGCTCCTCGTTCGCATCGAGGTCGATGAACAGGTCGTAGACCTCGTTGAGGACCTCCTGGGGACGGGCGTCCGAGCGGTCGATCTTGTTGATGACGAGGACGGTGGGAAGGCGGGCCTCCAGGGCCTTGCGCAGCACGTAACGCGTCTGGGGCAGCGGGCCTTCGGAGGCGTCGACCAGGAGGAGCACGCCGTCGACCATCTTCAGCGCGCGCTCGACCTCGCCTCCGAAGTCGCTGTGCCCCGGGGTGTCGACGATGTTGATCTTCGTCTCCCCGAAGTGCACGGACGTGTTCTTGGCCAGGATGGTGATGCCGCGCTCGCGCTCGAGGTCGTTCGAGTCCATCACGCGGTCGACGACTTCCTGGTTGGCGCGGAAGGCGCCACTCTGGCGCAGGAGGGCGTCCACGAGCGTGGTCTTGCCGTGGTCGACGTGGGCAATGATGGCAACGTTGCGCAGCGGCATGCTATGGACGCGCTCCTCTTCGATCGACGAAACCGCTCATTCTATCGCGCCTGGGAGGGACAAGCGAACCGTGGTGGCAGGCCTCTACTCTGCTAACCGCGTCGATCGAATTTCCGTTGCTTCAGTCTTTCGTAATCCTCCGGCGTGTTGACGCCCAGGAGGCATTCCTCTCCCGCGGGCACGTGCTCGATCCACTCCGGATGGCGGGCCAGCACGCCGCGCGCGCCTTCGTCCGGGGCGGCCTCCCGCAGGGCGGTCCAGGCCCCGCGCGCGAAGCCGGCGGGATGACCACGGCGGCCGCCGTGGCTGGGCACGGCGATGATCGCCCCTCGTGCGAGGGCCGCGACCACGGCGTCGACGGTCAACGGATCGACGAGGGGATGATCGACGGGGTGGACGAGCACGGCGTCCGCGCCTGCGGCCTCGGCGTGATCGAGACCGGCCAGGATCGAAGTCAGCATGCCGTCCGCGTAGCGGGGATTCACGATCGTGGTGACATCCGGCGCCAGCGCCGCCTCGCGCCGGATGCGATCGGCCTCGTGTCCGATCACCGCCATCACGCGCTCAACCCCGGGCCGGCGCAGGAGCCGTGCCCCGCGCGCCAGCAGCGTCTCGCCCTCCAGCGCGAGCAGCGCCTTCGGCCCGCCCATGCGCGCGCCGCGGCCCGCGGCGAGGATGATGGCGTGGATGCGCAAGGCCGTCGGCCCTGCGGCCGCCACCGAACCGGTTGGCTGCACGTCGGGTATCATCACCCTTCACGGCATGAAGCAGAAGCACCTGGTTTCGCTGCGGGATTACACGCGAGGGGAGCTCGAAGAGGTCTTCGATCTCGCCCGGCGGGTCAAGGCCGACCCGGGCGCGTATGCGCAGGCCCTGCGCGGCAAGTCGCTGGCCATGATCTTCCAGAAGCCGTCCACGCGGACGCGGGTGTCGTTCGAGGTCGGGATGTTCCAGCTCGGCGGCCACGCCCTGCATCTCGGCGCGAACGAGATCCAGATCGGGCGCGGAGAGACCCTGGCCGACACGGCCAAGGTGCTCTCCCGCTACGTGGACGGCATCATGGCGCGCGTGTACTCGCACGAGGACCTCGTCGAGATGAGCCGCCACGCGACGGTGCCGGTCATCAACGGGCTCAGCGACCTCCTGCACCCGGTGCAGGCCCTGGCCGACTTCTTCACGATCTTCGAGCGCCGCGGCCGGCTCGACGGAGTCACCCTCGCCTACGTGGGGGACGGCAACAACATGTGCCAGGGACTCATGAGCGGCGCGGTCAAGCTCGGGGTGGAGATGAAGGTGGCCGCGCCCAGTGGATACGAGCCCAACCAGCTCATCGTAAAGAGCGCGGTGCGGGAAGCCCAGAGGTTCAAGACCGCCCCGCCGTTGGTCACCGCCGACCCGATGGAGGCGGTGCAGGGCGCCGACGTCGTCTATACGGACGTGTGGACCTCGATGGGCCAGGAGGCGGAAGCGGACGCACGGCGCCAGGCCTTCCAGGGCTACATGGTGACCCCGGAGATGATGGCGGCGGCCGCGCCGGACGCCATCTTCATGCACTGCCTCCCCGCCCATCGCGGCGAGGAAGTGGCGGCGGAGGTGATCGACGGGCCGCAGTCGATCGTCTTCGACCAGGGGGAGAACCGGCTCCACGTCCAGAAGGCGATCCTGATCCTGCTCATGGGCGGGGCCGCGCCGCCGCCCCGGCCCACGAGGCTTCGGGCCTGACCGGCGCTCAGCCGCGCCGGCGTGCCGGGGCCCGTCGCTGCGCGAGCTCGTCCAGCACGGCCAGGATCTCTCCCGTGGTCACGTCCGGGACGATGGTGACGGCGCCGATCGCGGTGGGCAGGATGAAGGGCACGCGGCCTTCGCGGGCCTTCTTGTCACGCGCGACGGCATCGAGGACGCGCTCGGGCGCGAGGCCCAGGCGCGGCCGCGGCCCCAGGCCGTCCACCGCGGATGCGATCTCTTCGAAATCAGGGGCGGACAGGAGGCCGCGGCGCCGGGCCAGGGCGGCGGCGGCGATGAGGCCCCAGCCCACCGCCTCGCCGTGCGTGAACCGGCGGTATTCCGTGACCGCCTCGAACGCGTGGCCCAGTGTATGTCCCAGGTTCAGGACCCGCCGCAGATCGCCTTCTCGCTCGTCCTTCCCGACCACGTCGGCCTTGAGGTGGCAGGCGGCGGCGATCGCCTCGTCGAGCTTCTCCGCATCCCAGCCTTCGAGCGAGGGCGGCGCCTGGCGAAGGGCGTCGAACAGCCCGCGGTCCCCGATGATCCCGCACTTCAGCACCTCGTAGGCCCCGGTCTGGCGCTGGCGAGCGGGAAGGGTCCCGAGGAACGCGGGGTCGACGATCACCGCCCGCGGCTGGTGGAAGGCGCCGATCATGTTCTTGGCCCGGGGGTGGTTGATGCCGACCTTTCCGCCGACCGAGCTGTCGACCATCGCGAGGAGCGTCGTCGGCACGCCCACCCAGTCCACGCCCCGCATGTAGGTCGCGGCCGCGAAGCCGGCGACGTCGCCGATGACGCCGCCTCCGATGGCCACGACCAGGCCGTCGCGACCCAGGCGTGCGGTCACGAAGGCGTCGTAGAGGCGCTCGAGCGTGCGCGCGTTCTTCTGGCGCTCGCCGTCCGCGACCAGGACCTCCGTCCAGGCCAGGTCCGCCAGCCCGGGCCGGATCCGGTCGCGGTGCTTTTCCCAGATCGTGGGGCTCGACACGACGGCCAGGCGTGACCGGCCCAGGGGGGCCAGGAGGCGGCCGAGCGACGCGGAGGCTCCGCGCTCGATGTGCACGACGTAGGGACGATCGGGGACGGCGACACGGATCTCCCGCATGGGAGACGGAGCCTACCATTCCTCGACCCCTTGCTAGCGGAGCCAGCCGGGCAATGCGCCCTCTCTCCGCGCGCGGTCCTCGAACCGCGCTTCCTCGTCGCGCACGCGCGCCTCCAGGGCCGCGATCTGCCGCCGCCAGGCGTCCAACTGGGCATCGTTCGAGGCGTGCGCGCGGCGCGACGGCGACCGGGACGGGGTCTCCCGCTCCGCGAGGCGCGCCCGCATCTCGTCGATCCGCTCGCGCATGCGCTGCAGGCGGACGTGCAGGTGCTCGGCCTGTCGCCGCCAGTATGCCTCCGACCGCGCGCGTCCGTCCGCGGCCGCGCGATCGGACGCGGCGGGTGGGGCCGCGGCGACGACCTTCGAGTTGACTCCCGTCTCGTCGCGATGGGGCGAGACGCGCTCGAGGTCGTCGTTCGTATAGAGCGGAACCGGCTTCTTCTCTTCCGACACTCCGGCCGGGCCCGCCGCGAGCAGCAGCAGGCGCAGGCCGAGACTCGGCCACGACATGGGACATGCCTTTCCGGGAGAGGGGAGTGCGAAGGGAGGTGGGGAACCGCGAGGCCGAGCGCACCGTATCACCGAATCGCCTGCCCGCGCAAGAGTGATCGGCGAAGCGCGCTGATAGAATCGATCCTTTGATCTCACGTGACCCGGCATGTCAGATGACCTCATTCGCGTCGACTTCCTCGTGCTCGGCTCCGGCATCGCCGGCCTGCGCGCGGCCCTCGGCCTCGCCCGCCACGGCGAGGTCCTGGTGGTGACGAAGGACCAGCCCACGGAGAGCAACACCGGCTATGCCCAGGGTGGAGTGGCGGTGGCCATGGGGTCCGACGACGCGACCGAGCTGCACCTCGACGACACCCTGAAGGCCGGGGCCGGCATCGTCTCCGGGCCGGCCGCGCGCATCCTCGTGGAAGAGGGACCGGAGCGGATCCGCGAGCTGGCGGCCTGGGGGGCGCGCTTCGACCGCGAGGGCGGCCGCTTCCATTTCACGCGCGAAGGGGCCCATTCGCGCAATCGCGTCCTGCACGCCCTGGGCGACGCCACCGGGTGGGAGATGGTGCGCGCGCTCCTCGACCGGGCCCAGCGCACGGCGCGCGTCTCCGTGCGCTCGTTCGCCTGCTCGGTCGATCTCGTCCTCGCCGGGGGCGCGGTGGTCGGCTGCCGGTTCCTGTCCGAATCGGGGGCGGAGACGACCGTGATCGCGCGCGCCACCCTGCTGGCCACGGGCGGGGCGGGAATGGTGTTCGCGGAGACCACCAATCCTCCGGTGGCGACGGGCGACGGCATGGCCATGGCCCGGCGCGCGGGCGCGTCCCTCCTCGACATGGAGTTCGTGCAGTTCCACCCGACCGCGCTGGCGGTGCCGGGAGCGCCCCGCTTCCTCGTCTCGGAGGCCGTGCGGGGCGAGGGGGCCTATCTGCGCAACGGCGCGGGCGAGCGGTTCACGGAGGAGCTGGCTCCCCGCGACCAGGTGGCGCGCGCGATCGCACGCGAGAACCGCGCCGGCCGCGGTCCGGTCACCCTCGACCTGCGCCATCTCGACCCGGACCACATCCGGAGCCGTTTCCCGCGGATCGCCGCCACCTGTGCGCGCTACGGCGTCGACCTGACGAGCGATCCGGTGCCGGTCACGCCCGCCGCCCATTACGTGATGGGGGGCGTGGCCACGGACCTCAGCGGCCGCTCGACGCTGCCCGGTCTTTATGCCGCGGGCGAAGCGGCGGGTACGGGTGTCCACGGCGCCAACCGGCTGGCCAGCAACTCGCTGCTCGAGGGGCTGGTGTTCGGGGCGCGCGCCTCGGAGGCGATGGCCGCCGATCCGGCGCCCGCGGCGGCGGGAGCCTCCCTCGCGGACGCGTCCCCACGGCGCGTCCCGGAGGAAGGGAGAGAAGTCGATCCCGCCGGGCTCGTGGCCACGCTGCGGCGCCGCGCCTGGGACAGCCTTGGCCTCGAGCGTGACGGGGCCGGCTTGCGCGGCCTCCTCGACGACCTGGCCGCGCTGGGGGCCCAGGTCGCGGCCCACCCACGCCATCGGGCGGCGGCGGAAGCACGCAACCTCGTCGCGGTGGCCCAGGCGATGGCCGCGGGCGCGCTGTTCCGAGAGGAGAGCCGCGGGGGCCACTTCCGCACCGACTTCCCGGAAACCGACGACGCGCGCTTTCTCGGGCACACCCTCCTCACCACCGACGGGCCTCGCCTCATCCCGGTGGACGCCGTCGCGGCCAGCGCCGCATGAACGAGCCGGTCCTCCTCTTCCCGCTGGGCGAGTACTGGTGGTTCTACGCCGCCTTCCTGGCCCTCGTCCTCGTTCTCCTGTCCCTGGACCTCGGCGTGTTCCACCGCCGCGCCCACGCCGTCTCCTTCAAGGAGGCGGCGATGTGGTCGGTGGTGTGGGTCGGGCTCGCGCTCGCCTTCCTGGGCGCCTTCTACCTGTTCATGCTGGCCCGGCTGCCGCACGATCCGCGGCTGACCGCCATCGCGGGCTTCGATCCGCGCGCGGCCGCGCACCGGGCCGCGCTCGAGTTCCTGGCCGGCTACGTGGTCGAGTATTCGCTGTCCGTGGACAACATCTTCGTGTTCGTGGTGGTGCTGACCTACTTCGGCGTGCCCACGCGGCTGCAGCATCGCGTGCTGTTCTTCGGGATCCTGGGCGCGCTGATCTTCCGCGCGATCTTCATCGGACTCGGCGCGCTGCTCCTGCGCTTCGAATGGGTGCTCATCGCCTTCGGAGTCTTCCTCGTCTACACCGGCTTCAAGATGATGTTCGCCGAGGACAAGGAAGTCGATCCGGAGAGCAACGCCATCATCCGCCAGTTCCGCCACCTCGTGCCCGTCACCACGGAGATGCACGGCCACAAGTTCTTCTTGCGGGTCGACGGAAGATGGCACGCCACGCCCTTGTTCGTGGCCCTCCTCTTCCTGGAGATGACCGACATCGTGTTCGCGGTGGATTCCGTGCCCGCCATCTTCGCCCTCACCCGCGAGCCGCTCATCGTCTTCACGTCGAACATCTTCGCCATCCTGGGGCTGCGCAACCTCTACTTCCTGCTGCGCGGCGCCATCGACAAGTTCCACATGCTCAAGTACGGCCTGGGCATCGTGCTGATCTTCGTCGGAGCCAAGATGACCGTGCTGAACCGGCTCTACGGCGGGCATTTCCCGATCACCCTGTCCCTGGGCATCATCGTGGGCGTGATCGCGGTGTCGGTCGTGCTCTCGCTGATGTTCCCCAAGAAGGGCGACGCGAAGCCGGTCGCCGCGGACAACGACGCCGGCGACACGCCGGACGAGAAGGATGGATAAGGAGCGTATGTCGAAGGAGATCACCCCGAAGGGCGAGGACTACTCACAGTGGTACCTCGACGTCGTCCTCAAGACGGAGCTGGCGGACTACGGGCCGGTGAAGGGCTGCATGATCATCCGGCCCTACGGTTACGCGGTCTGGGAGCACATGCAGGCGGACATGGACCGGCGCATCAAGGAGACCGGCCACGTCAACGCCTACTTCCCGCTCTTCATCCCCAAGAGCTTCCTCGAGAAGGAGAAGGAGCACGTCGCGGGTTTCTCTCCGGAATGCGCCTGGGTGACGGTGGGGGGCGGGGAAGAGCTGGAGGAGCCCCTCGCCATCCGGCCCACCTCGGAGGCCATGATCTGCTCGATGTACGCGAAGTGGGTCAAGTCCTGGCGCGACCTGCCCGTGCTGATCAACCAGTGGGCGAACATCGTGCGCTGGGAGAAGGTCACACGGCCGTTCCTGCGCACGACCGAGTTCCTCTGGCAGGAAGGCCACACCCTGCACGCGACGGAGGCGGAGGCCGAGGAAGAGACGCTGAAGATGCTCCACGTCTACCGGAGCTTCTCGGAGGAGATCCTCGCCATGCCCGTCGTCTGGGGCCGCAAGTCGGAGAGCGAGAAGTTCGCGGGCGCGCTCCGCACCTATTCGATCGAAGCCTTGATGGGGGACGGCAAGGCGCTCCAGGCCGGGACGAGCCACAACCTGGGCCAGCATTTCGCGACCGCCTACGGCATCGAGTTCCTCGACAAGGATCAGCAGCGCGCGCTGCCCTGGTCCACGTCGTGGGGCACCTCGACGCGCATGATCGGCGGGCTGATCATGACCCACGGCGACGACGCGGGCCTCGTCCTCCCGCCGAGGGTGGCGCCCTATCAGGTCGTCGTGGTGCCCATCCCGCCGCGCAAGGGGGACTGGAACGAGACCGTGCTGCCCAAGGCGCGCGAGGTGGTGCAGGCGCTGCGCCGGGCGGGGGTGCGCGTGCACCTGGACGATCGCGACACCCAGCAGCCGGGATTCAAGTATGCGGACTGGGAGATGCGCGGAGTGCCGTTGCGCCTCGAGATCGGACCCAAGGACGTGGAGAAGGACCAGTGCGTCCTGGTCCGGCGCGACACGCGGGAGAAGGCCTTCGTGCCCCTCGCCTCCGTCGCGGAGCGTGCGCGCGAGCTGCTCGAGTCCATTCAGGACGGGCTTCTGGACCGGGCCCGGCGCTTCGTCGCGGACAATACGACGCGGGTGGGCACCTACGACGAGTTCAAGCGGGTCATGACGGAGAAGCGCGGTTTCATCGTGGCCGGCTGGTGCCGGTCCGCGGATTGCGAGGCCAGGATCAAGGAGGAGACGAAGGCCACCGTGCGCGTGATCCCGATCGAGGGCACCCCTGCCGCGGGCGCCTGCGTGCGCTGCGGCCAGCCGTCGTCCGGCGAGGTCTATTTCGCGCAGGCCTATTAGGAATGGGTCCGAACGGCGCCCTTGCACCCGCGCCGCCGGCCCGCGGCGGGGCCGTCACCCTGGTCCTCGTCGCGCCCCTGCTCTTCGCCTCCGGAGCCTGCGCCCTCGCGTATCAGACGGCTTGGACGCGCGAGTTCCGGCTCGTCTTCGGCGCTTCCACCGCCGCCTCCGCCGCGGTGGTGGCGGTGTTCATGGGCGGGCTGGGCCTGGGCGGTCGGCTGATCGGGCCGCGCGCCGATCGCCACCCCAACCCGCTCCTGTTCTACGCTCGGCTCGAAGCCCTCGTCGCGACCACGGCCGCGGTGACGCCCTGGCTCCTGGCGCTGGTCCGCCAGGCCTACATCGCCCTCGGGGGTACGGCCGCCCTGGGACCACAGCTCGGCACGCTCGCCCGCCTCATCCTGGCCGCGCTGGTGCTCTTCGTGCCGACCGTGCTGGCGGGCGGAACGCTGGGCGCGGCGGCGCGCGCGGTCGAGCAGGAGGGCGACGCGCCGCGGCGCGCCACCGCGGTCCTGTACGGAGTGAACACGATGGGCGCGGTGGCGGGTTGCCTGGCCACCACGTTCTTCATGCTCGAGACGTTCGGCACGCGGCATACCCTGTGGCTGGCCAGCCTGACCAACCTCCTGGTGGCCCTGATGGCGGCCGTCCTGGCCCGCGCGCGGGTCATGGGCGTGCCCCCGGTCACCGACCAAGGTCCGACCGCCGACCGCGCGGTGGCGGCCTCTCCGAGGTTCGTGCTCGTGGCCGCCGCCATCGTCGGGTTCGCGTTCTTCCTCATGGAGCTGGTGTGGTACCGCATGCTGGGGCCCATCCTCGGCGGCACCGTCTACACGTTCGGGCTCGTGCTGGCGGTGGCCCTGGCCGGTATCGCCCTCGGCGGCC
>WNFC01006289.1_pt1 | contig 15666 bp, 12 predicted proteins | sample 5400541 | NCBI WGS metagenome assembly WNFC01 (sample SAMN13153342, study PRJNA577476) | soil metagenome | isolation source: 120 cm saprolite under Douglas fir tree site 2 hole 2 replicate 1 | place: USA:California | collected 2015-04-18
AAGTCCTGGATTACTCCAACCGCGCCGATCCCTTTCCGATCTTTGCGCGGATGCGGCAACATCCGGTGTGTGTACAGGATGATGGACGCTATATTGTCAGCACGTACGCGGAGGTCCGCGCCTGCCTGCAGGACCCGCGCTTCAGTTCTGACTTACGGAAGGGCTACAGCCAGGCTGATCAACGGATAGAAGACGAACAGGCAGAACCTGGTTTTATTAGAATGGACCCTCCCAAACATGACTGGCTGCGCCATCAAGTGATGACACACTTTAGTCCGCAACTGATCAATGGGCTGCGTCCACGGATCGAGGAAGTCGCCAGAGAGTTACTGGATGCCCACGATCGGCTGGCCCAGCTTGACATTGTGGATGACTTTGCCTATCCCTTGCCGGTAACCATCATCTGTGAATTGCTGGGTGTACCTCGTGAAGATGAAGCGCTCTTTCATACCTGGGTAGACCAGCTCCTTCTCGGACTTGATCCTGGGCAAGCCGCAAACAAAGAATTCGCCCAGCAGGCAAAAAGCGCCAGAGCTCAGCTCAGGCAATATATGGACAAGCTGATAGACAAATTTCAGCATACTCCTGGCCGGGGTTTGATCTCTGCCATGCTGCATGATACAACCCATGAGAAGCATATGACGAAGGATGAGCTGATTATTACTTCACTCCTGCTCCTCATTGCCGGTCATGTGACCACAGTCAACTTGATCGCCAACAGTATGCTGACCCTACTGCGCTATCCTGAGCATTTTGAACGGTTGCGTCGTGAGCCATCCATCGTTGCTAATCTGGTAGAAGAGGTGTTGCGCTATGAACCACCGGTCCAATTTGTGCGTCGCACCACGTTGACAGAGGCTCCCATCGCGGGCGTGACCATTCCCAAGGGGGCGCCGGTCTATCTCGTGCTGGCGGCGGGGAACCGCGATCCCTTGCGCTTTGACGATCCTGATCGTTTTGATCCGGAGCGGAGCGATATCGAGCATCTTGGCTTCGGCCAGGGTATTCATTACTGTGTGGGAGCCCCTCTGGCGCGGCTCGAAACGCAGATTGCGCTGCTCGAACTGGCTCGTCGCCTCCCGGCCCCACGCCTGGTCGCAGACCCGCCTCCCTATCGGGAGAGCGCGTTCCTGCGTGGCCCGCGACATCTTGTGGTGTCACTCCATAATCGCTGAAGGTTCCGCCACAATCGTTTTGCTACAAATCGCCCTCCACGAACTCGGTGAAGAGCTTGAGCACCTCCTCCTGTTTTTCAATATGAGGTGAGTGCCCACAGTCGGGCAGGATGACTTCGCGATAGTGACCTCCATTGGCCTGATAATTCTTGAAGACGGTGCGCATCTGCGCGATCATCGGCTGCGGTGGATAAGCCTCTGGTCCGGGCCAACCGGGGACAGCACCCAGTTGTCCAAGGAAGCCGAAGTCGAACAACGAGGTATCAGAGACGATCTGGTCGTCTGCACCGCGTATCCATAAGACGGGCAGGTGATGTTCGATGGCGGCGAACGTGGCCTGGTTCAGGTACTTGGGGGAGAGCGCGTTGTTGGGTCCCTGGTTACCCGGTGCAACGTTGGGCCAGTTATTCGACGGGGTCATATCACCTGGATAGATGCCCTCTGTCACCTTGCACGAGAGGAGTGAAGTGACGTAGATCTCTTCGCGGTCGGGGGCAACCCGGAAAGGTGGCTTAAAATAGAAGGTGTTCATCACTGTGCGCGGTGAAAACTGTTCGCTGCCACGGTCACCTCGCCCTAGACGCTGCACAAACTCGGGATTGGCTGTGCCGCCTCCGCTGCCAGCAAAGTCAGGCCAGATGGGTGTGCCCTCTGGCCCTTTTGTGCCGCCAAAGCCAAAGGGAGAGCCAGGTGCCTGCAAGGTAAGCGTGCGGAGGGTACCGGGATTGTCTATCGCGTACTGCATGGCAACATTGCCGCCCAATGACCAGCCGAACAGGTGGAATGCGGTCAAGCCGAGGGCTTGCGCCAGAGAAGAAAGGTCGTCTGAGAAATCACGCATGCCCCGCGTTGCGTTGATCGGCAGCACCTGCGTGTCGCCGAAGCCCCGCATATCCGGGGCATAGATGGTGTAACGATTGGTGGCTGCCAGCGCCAGCATGAAGTCCTGGAAGAAGAGGGATGAAGAGGTGTTGCCATGCACCAGGACGATAGGCGTCTCTCCGGTACCCGCCTCAAGGTATGCTACTTCCAGGCGGCCTGTTTTGATTTTTTTCTGGCTGATGCCAGCTAAGAGCGGCGTTGTATCCATGAGTTGATCATCCTCCTGTGTATTTTGTTGTGGTGCTTTATCTTATCCTCTGCTGGTCATTCATTGCAAGGTTTCCCCTGACATATCGCTTGCGCCATTCCTGCCAAAGGCAGAGCAGCGTGGAACGTGCTCACTGGGATAAAGAAGAACATCCTTGACAAAAGAAGCTTCCTGGTATAATCTTATTTCCGTAAAGAAAGTATGAATCGAAAAGGGAACGAGAAGGATTGCCCGTTCCCTTTTCCTAACAGAATTTAGTTATTTCGTTTACAGGGAGGCAATGACATGACCACGCAGAATGAACCGCAAGCCGGAATCCAAAGCCACTGGCAGTTTGACCCTTACCACACGCAAGTCGAGTTCGCCGCCAAGCACTTGGGCATGATGACGGTGCGCGGTCACTTTCCCGAGATCAGCACGACCGGCCATATCGACCCCGACCACCCCGAAGCGTCATCGGTTGAAGTCACTATCCAGTCCGCAAGTATCCGGACCCACCACGCGGCGCGGGACAACGACCTGCGATCGTCGAATTTTCTGGAAGTCGACAAGTATCCGACGATCACCTTCAAAAGCACCATGATCGAAGCGGCCGGACAGGATCGCTACACCATGATCGGCGACCTGACTATCAAGGGCAACACCCGGCCAGTGACGCTGAACGTGGTGCGGTTTGGGGAATTCAATGATCCCAATATGGGTCACCGTATCGGTTACAGCGCCGAGGGCCAGATCAACAGGAAGGACTTCGGCCTGACGTTCAACATGATGCTCGATGGCAAGTGGATCGTCAGCGACGAGGTCCAGATCATGATCGAGGGTGAGTTCGTCGAGCAAAAGCAATAGCAAACTGCTGTAGACCGATAAGCGGAGACCCATACCCTGGGAAACAGAAGAGAGGTGATGGAATTGATAGAAGCCTCTGAGCGCAAGCAACTCTTGCGCATCTACGCCGAAATCAGGACCATCGCGGTGGTAGGAGCCTCCGCTGATGAGTCAAAGGCCGCACACCAGGTGCCGCGCTACCTGCAAAGTCAAGGATACCGTATCGTGCCGGTGAACCCACGCGGCGGCGAGATCTTTGGAGAACCCGTGTTCAACTCGCTCGCTGAGATTGATGTGCCAGTTGACGTGGTAGAGGTGTTCCGCCCCACCCAGGAAGCTCCCGAGATCGCACGGCAGGCCATTGCAATCGGAGCAAAGGTGCTCTGGCTTCAACTTGGGATCGTCTCGGAGGAGGCCCGGCGGATAGCTGAAGCAGCAGGGCTGATCGTTGTCATGAACCGCTGTATGGGCGCAACCCATGGGCTTCTCGGCCTGGGACCCGGTCCTCATGCCCCGATCGATTCCCGCTAGGGTTCTTAATATCTCGGCTGTTCTCGCTTCTAGCGGATTGCTACCCTAAGGTACTGGTCCTGCGTATTCTTCAAGGTGTAGCCCCTCACTTTCATCAAGGTGTAGGCCAATTCGCCTGACAAGAGCGGGGCTGACAAACACAATCACCAGCCCGATCACAAGCCAGGCCAATGCTACATAAGGGAAGATGTTGTAGGGCGCGGCAGGAACGGGGTAAAGATTACTATAAAGCGTGTACCCTAGTACGAGAATGGCTGCAACAGGGATAATCCATTGCCAGGTCCAGAGTCGACGGGCGACGAAGAGCAGTCTGTGCTATCCTTAAACAAGGAATAAAGGAGGGAACGCGGATATGCACATTGTTGATCTTCATGCTGACGATGAATCAGCCATCCGCCAGGTTGCGGTGTTGTTGGTGGAGGGCTTTGCTGTCAACTGGCCAGAAGCGTGGCCAGACCTGGACTCTGCTGTGGAGGAGGTTCGAGAATCCTTTGCGGCAGGGCGCGTCAGTCGGGTTGCCCTCGATGAGGATGGGACCGTCCTTGGCTGGATCGGTGGTATCAGCCAGTATCGTGGCCACGTGTGGGAACTGCATCCCCTGGTGGTCAGTGTCAGCCATCAAGGCAAAGGCATCGGGCGTACATTGGTGGCAGACCTGGAAGAGCACGTGAAAGAGCGTGGTGGTCTAACCATTACCCTTGGCACCGATGACGAAAATCAGCAGACCAGCCTTGCTGGGATCAATCTCTTTCCCCACCTATGGGACCACCTGGCTCACCTCAGGAACCTGAAGCACCATCCCTATGAGTTTTACCAGAAGCTGGGCTACGTCATTGTGGGTGTGATCCCTGATGCGAATGGGCTTGGGAAGCCAGATATCCTCATGGCAAAATCGCTCGTGCGTTGACCCATCGGAAGCCTCTTCGAGGGCGAAAACCCTGTGGGCTCGCCATCGACCCGAGTGCCGCAGCGCACGCCGACGAACTCACGCCGGTGTCCTTGTGGACCGCGCTCGTGCCCCCCGCGCCAGAGGTTCGCGCCCTGGAGGCTGAGTAGGTCGCGGTCCCGCCTGGATGGGCGGGATGGGTCGGCTGACTACCCCATCCACGGATAGGAGTATCTCCTCGCCATGATGGCACACCTTCAGTGGCGAGCCGTCGAGCAGACGGTACGTCGCTTCTGTCGCTCTCACCTCGACGCGCAGGCGGCAGCCTCGGAACAGGAGGTGGAAGGCGAGCCGTCCCAGCGCGTCTGGCAGCCGTGGCGCGAAGCAGAGCGAGCCGTTTTCCACGCGCATACCACCGAACCCCGCGACCAGCGCCGTCCACGCGCCCGCCAGTGAGGCCATGTGAAGCCCGTCCTGCACGTTGTGATGCAGGTCGTGGAGGTCTACGAGCGCAGCTTCCCCCAGGTAATCGTAGGCGAGGTCGAGCTGGCCCACCTCGGCGGCCAGGACGGCCTGCGTGGAGGCCGACAGCGAGGAGTCGCGCACAGTCAGCGGCTCGTAGTACGCGAAGTTGCGCGCCTTCTGCTCTGGCGTGAATGCGTCGCTGCGCAGGTGCATCGCGAGGACGAGATCAGCCTGCTTGACGACCTGCTTGCGATAGAGGTCAAAGTACGGGAAGTGCAGGAGCAGGGGGTACTGATCTAACTTGGTGCCAGCAAAGTCCCACACCTCGTGCTCGGTAAAAGACTCGGCCTGCGGGGTCACTCCCAGGCGCTCGTCGTACGGGATGAACATCTTCTCAGCCGCCTCGCGCCAACCGGCGGCCTCGTCGCTGTCCACTCCGAGGGCGCGTGCCTTCTCGGGATGGCGCTGCACTGCCTCTGCCGCCCAGCGCAGGTTGTGCTGGGCCATGAGGTTGGTGTAGACGTTATTGTCAGCGATGGCGCTGTACTCATCGGGTCCAGTGACGCCGTCGATGCGGAACCGGTCGGTGGCCGCGTTGTGGAACCCCAGTGAACACCACAGCCTTGCCGTCTCGACGAGCAACTCGAGGCCCACCTCCTCCTCGAATGCGCTGTCCTCGGTCGCCTCAAGGTAGTAGGCCACGGCATAGGCGATGTCTGCATTGATATGGAAGGCGGCGGTGCCCGCGGGCCAGTACCCCGAACTCTCTGCCCCCCGGATAGTCCGCCATGGGAAGGCTGCGCCGCGTAGCCCTAGCTGGCGCGCAAGCTCCCTCGCCTTGCCAAGAATCAAGTGGCGCCAGCGCAGTGCGTCGGCGGTGGCGCGAGGCACGGTCATCGTCAGCACTGGCAGAACGAAGATCTCCGTGTCCCAGAAGGCGTGGCCGTCGTAGCCGGGGCCCGTCAGCCCTTTCGCCGGGATGGGACGCCCCTCCCCACGTGCTCCCGCCTGCAGGACGTGGAAGAGGGCGAAGCGTACCGCCTGCTGGATCTCCGGATCGCCCTCCACTTCGACATCTGCACGCGCCCAGAAGTCGTCCAGGTAGGCCCGCTGCTCCGCGAGCAGGCCATCCCAGCCGGTCAAGCGCGCAGCCGACAGCGCGGCCCTGACCTGGTCATGGATGGCAGACCGCGAACGCAGGCTCGACCAGCCGTAGGCGATGAATTTGACGATGCGCAGCCGCTCGCCGGGCTTCAGCCGAGTGGTGACGGTCACACGGGCGACATCGGGGACGCTTTCGGACGCGACGACCATCTGGGGTGGCCCCTCGATGCTGTGGTCCATCGCTGCTCCGATGCGCAGGCCGCTGACCCGGGTGTGATGGATCAGAAGCCCACCGTTGCCCTGCGCCAGGTGCTCCTCACTCTCGAGCGCGGACTCAAGCGCGGCGCCCACCCGGGGGTCCTTACTCTGGGGCGGAAGCGCCTCGTTGGCGACCAGCTCCGACTGCACTACGACACGCACTGGAGCATCCAGCGCCTCGACCTCGTAGCTGATGGCCGCGATGGCCCGCTGGGTGAACGACACCAGGCGCACGGATGAGATCATGACCGTTCGCCCTGCAGGGGTGGTCCAGCGGACGATGCGGCGCAGCACCCCGTTACGCAAGTCCAGTTCCCGTTCATGGCCCCCGACCTGGCCATAGCGAACGTCAAAGGGTTCGTCGTCGACAAGCAGGCGGATGAGTTTGCCGTTGGTGACATTGATGGCCGTCTGCCCGGATTCCGGGTAGGCGTATCCTCCCTCTGCATAGGGCAGAGGGCGCAGCTCGTAAAAGGAGTTCAGGTAGGTGCCGGGCAGGCCGTACGGTTCCCCCTCATCGAGGTTGCCCCGCAGTCCGATGTGTCCGTTGGAGAGGGCGAAAAGGGACTCGGTCTGCGCCAGGGTGTCGAGGTGGAGTCCCGTCTCGCGGACGCTCCACTCCTCAACTGTGAAGGCAGGGTGTTCGATCATCGTCGGCCCTCCAATTCGGTTCTGTTGGAGACGACGATATCGGGGCAGTGAAGCTGCAGCGCCTCGACCGGGCCGAGGCACTGGACGCCGATGCAGAAAAGCGCGGTGTTAGTCGACAAATGACAGGTGCGCGGTTCGGGCATGAGTTTCTCCTTAAAGATGGGGTTGTCGAACGGATACTTGCCTGGATTACGCGCTGGCGCCGTTTGGCGCGCGACCATAAGGGCTTGCCATAGAACAGTGTGGCCTTCATCAAGGTCGCAGCCAGCCGGCGCGTGCTTTCGCTGGTTGCTCCTCCCTTCCTGATAAGGGATCGAAACCCTACACATAGTGACTATACCATATTTCTGTGGTCAATGACCCCCGTCTCAAGCACGGGGGCTTGTGTCAAAGCTCCACCGCAATTCGGCATACCGGGAAAGGCGTGCCGCTTTGGTCTCATCGCTCGACACATCAGGGCGTATCGACAAGACGCCCGTGCTCATCCAGTCTTGCCGGACGAGCAGCGTTCTCAGTGCAATGTTCCGCGCACCAACCAGGTCAGCATGAAGGCTATACTGGCAACTCTGACACACAAAAGCGAGTCCTTTGTGGGGACGGTTCGCATCACTCGTGTATCCGCACATTGGGCAAGCGAGGCTACTGTAGTGAGCATCCACCTTCACCGCCATGCTCCCCACAAGCGCGGCTTTGTAGGCGATGTAGCTGTGTAACTCAGCAAAGGCCCAGGACGAAGCATGCCGATTGCCCTTGCGCTGTTTCACGGAGACTGGCTCATGCCCTTTCCCGTTCTTCTTGCGTCGATAGGTACGGCGTTTGGTGCGTTCGCGAATGAGTGTCAGGTCTTCCAGGCCGATGATGCTGTGTGGGTGCGCGTCCACAATGCGTCGACTGATGAGGTGATTGCGCTCTTGTTTCAACCGTCTCTCTCGTCCACTGATGACGACCAGGCGTCGTGTTGCGGAACGAGTGCCTTTCTGCTGCAAGCGCTTTCTCAGTCGCGCATAGTGGTCAGCTTTGGCTCTGACCTGTTTACCGGAATAGAAAGAGGCATCATGCTTGGGCGTGGCAGTCACAGCCAGGTAGCGTTGCCCGGCATCTACCCCAACCACGGAGGTGTGGGTTTGGGGTGTTGGCTCTGCCACCTCGACTTCCAAGGAGACCAGCAAGTAAAACTGTTTCTTGGGCTTGTCATACCAGAGCTTAGCGGCTCCGATAGACGCACCACGCTGGATGAGTGCCACGTGGGAGTCTTTGCCTGTATAGAAGACGATCACACGCCCATCCAGGGTGAGGACGCTCACGTGCTGCTCTGGCTTAAAACTGTAGTCATACTTATAGTTGTAGGTGAGCGTGGGCGAGATGTACTTGGGCGGGGTATCCAATCCCTTGTAGCGTTTCTTTGTCCATCCTGCCTTGCGGGCGGCAGCATTCTGCTTGACCTTCGTCCACAGGGCCTTATAGGTAGCGCCTACCTGACGAGGAACATTACATGCCATTTGGGCAGGAAGGCCAAATGCGGCGCGGATGTCATCATAACAGTCTCGCTGCAAAGCACGTCCACTACTCATTTTGCCATGCTCAAAGGCGTAGCGGGAGACAGAGTTCAGACCATTGCGGTACGCCAATTGGGTGTGGCGCAAGGCCTGAAATTGTGCAGGCGTGGTATGCAGTTTGAGTTTGGCGGTGAGCATCTGTTTCATGCCTCAAGTATAACAAGTGTTCACGCACTGTGTCAAGATGGTATGGCGAGTGAAGATTTCCACCCTGCCCAGACCCCAAAGAAGGAACGCTCATTCTTCCCTTGCTTCAAAGACAGGGGACTCCTGAGCGGATCGTTGAGGACCATAAAATCCACGTGGCGGAAGGCTCGTACGCACCATGCTGACCGAACTTTCAGGTCAGGTCTATCTCATCTACACGCCTGCCTATAGAGTCTGTTTGCCAGGCAGAAAGATGCCGATGAGAAAGTGTGATGTCTTTGTGAAAGTGCACCGCGTTGCTGTGATGGAATAGTGAGCCAGGTATTTTATCCTCTTAGGGGGAGAATGCCCCAGGCAAGCAAGACGGGAGTTGGATAGCAAGCGTGGGATGGGGATCATCCCAGGATACCATCCGAGTCGATAGCAGGGGAAAGATAAGGAGAACACATATGGCAAAAGATTGTCTGTATTGTGGTCTTCAGTTCTCTGATACCACAAATTTTTGCCCCGACTGTGGCAGGCTAACAGAAAAAGGCTTCATCATTCGTCCAATTCAGGAATCCGAATTTGACCGCCTCTGCAAAGAGATTCAGGAAAAAGATGTTCTGATACGACAACTGGTACTGGTCTTGATCCGGAGACGTGAAGAAGGTAGACCTGTGAGAGTGACTCTACAGACGGAGGGAAGTGATTACACAAAAGACGCAACCAGCGTTTACTCGGGAATTTAAGGTAGAAGCTGCCGACTATTGGATGATGGTGGCTCGACGAATTTGCGGATTAGTGAAGATGTCGAACTCATCACGACTGCGTGTCGAGAACTCTGAGACGATGGCGCCTTCGTCGCCGGCCTGGAACCAGTGCAGGGTATCGGGCGGAATCGTATATTGCTGGCCAGGGTGCAGTACGATCTCGTGACGGACGGTGTAAGTGGCTTCGCGTCCTGCCGGAACCCGCGCGGCTGGGCTGGCAGTGGCTTCGCCTTCGACATACAGATAGACGATACCCCAGCGACAACGGAACGTTTCCTCTTTGCCAGGCTCGTTGCCGATGGGAGGATGACGGTGTTCTGGGCATGTCTGCCTGGGAAAGAGTACCAGCTCCTTGGCGCAGACGCGCTCGGTATTGATGTACACGACTAGTTCCAATCCGGTGATCTCCGGTTCGTCCAGGCCGAAGTCGGCTACCTCGATGTTATTCGCTTCTTCCTCTGTCAGCATGATTCCTGCGTGATCCAGATAATCGCGCGCGCGAGCCTGTGCTCGCACCAGTTGTTGCCTGGTAAGCATGGTGCATTTCCTTCCTAAAAATAGTGTGTATTTATCGACGGGCGTCCATTAGTCCAGTCCACAGGTTGTGGTCGGTATCCCAGCGCCAGCCGGTGCTTGACGTGTCGAGAGCAATCGGCAGGCGTGCCCAACCTGCAGCGAGACGAGCCTCGGTCTCGGACCAGGTTCGCACGCCGCTGAGCGCATCGACTGCCTCGACGCTGCATGCTCCTACTGCGCAGGCAGCCGAGAGTGTCGCTTCCGGTGTCATGGCGTGCAGCAGTCCCAGCAGGAAACCTGCGATGGTGGCGTCTCCTGAGCCTGTTGTGCCGACAACCTGAGTTGCGAAGCAGGGTGACCACAGCTCGCGATCCGACCAGGCCGCTACATCGGCGATCTGGCAGCGACCCATCTGAGTGAGCGCCATTGCACTTGCTGTGCGCAGGTACAGTCCTCGTTCGCCGATTTTCAGCACAATGATTTTCGTCCCCATGTCCAGCAGCTCCTGGCCCAGTTCTGCGATCATATGAGGGTCGATATGATCCAATGGCCTGGACTGTTCCGGCATGGCGGCGAAGCGATCAAACGCCGGGCGGCGCAGCATCAACAGGATTTCCTCTGCGCTTGGCAGGAAAACATCGACGTAGGGCAGCGTTGCTCCAAGAATGGCGTGCCAGTTAGCGCGCCCCGCCGCGCTACTGGGATCGGGCATCGAGAGATCGAGAGAGGTTGTGAGGCCAAGCGCCTTGACTCGTTGAAAGATGGTTGCTAGCTCGACGCCGTCGTTGGCATACATGCGCGCCATGAGCGGTGGATAGCCAAAATGAAACAACCTCGCTGTATCCAGCTCTTCGTAGCGCACGTCTTCGGCTCCGAAGGTCGCGTTACAGCCGGGGGCATGAATGAGTATGCGGTCGGTGCTGGGTGGGCTAAGGATAATCGAATAGGAACTCGCTTCACCCTGCGCGAGAATCATGCCATCTGAAAGCCCCGGCCCGTGAGATTCGAGGAGGTGACATATAGCCTGACCGAAGAGATCGGTGCCGATTTTACCCATCAAGCAGGTGGCGACTCCCAGCTTGTGGAGGGCCAGCCCTGTATTGGAGACTGGTCCGCCCGTCGAGAAGACGACAGGGCCGGCTTCGATGGTCTGCCCAGGCCTGAACAGGATGTTGCCTCCCGCCAGCGTTGGGAAAACGTCCAGGCAGATATGCCCAGCCACCACTGCTTCACTTGTATTTTGTGCCACGGCCAGAGTCGGCATCTTCGTACTCCAGTGAAATCGGCCCGACCCGTTTGTTCGCTGTGAGTTGGCCCCGGTAGGGGGCCTGAAATGTTCCCGATGTCGGGGCAACATCGTAGTAATCTCGTCCCATAGCGATGGTGAGGTAGTGCAGATTGGTCTCACAGTTGTGGGTTGGGTCAAATGCCAGTGCGGTGACTTCGCCGGGCCGTTCGAGCGCTGGAAGCAGCACTTCGACCCAGGCATGTGTACCTCCCTCACCCAAAAGGTGGCCGGAGACATACCGGGCAGGTAGCCTGCAGAGGCGGCAAAGAGCAATCATGACATGGGCATAGTCCTGACAAACCCCACGTCCTAGCGAAAGCGCCTGGGCGGCTGTCGTATGGATATCTGTTACTCCATGTGAATAGCGGAGGGCGTGGTGAACCCGGTCATTGATACGCCGGGCCAGGTCTGTCGGCTGCCGTCCTCGATCCCCCGCAGCTAATGTAGTCGCGACCTCTCGGAGGGCATCGTCAGGTTGCGTAAGCGCCGAGGGTTCAAGGTAACGCGGATCGGAGAACGCGGCATGAGGAAGGATGTGCGGCCCATGATCTACAAATCGCTCGACCACGATCCATGCTTCAAAGTCAATGGAACGTTCGATATAGGGAATAGACAGGTTTATTACGTGATTCGCAAACTCATCGACGTGGTTGGATGTCTCTGCGATATGGGCAGAGACATCCAGGCGATGAACTATGCACCGCTGATCTCCGTAAATGTCGGGTGGAACAATCAATAAACGCTGCTTGAGATCGTGGACGGGCCCGGGGTAGTCATAACGGAAGTGTTGATGGATCAGGTAAGCTGTGCGTCGTACACGTTTCCAGTCGATTCCCTCATAGTCGAGGAGATTGAGAGCTGCAATCCGAGTTTCGATATCCACGGGTTCTTGGTTCATCCTTGCTAGTGATCTCCTCTCGTCAAACGAACCTGGGCGTCCACGGGTTCGTCAGGATTATTGGGAGTGGGCAGAAGCTCATCTGCCCATACTGTCATTTGTGCGAGGTGAGGAGACCCGAAAGTCGTTACCATTGCCACATCCAGGGCATCACGCCCACGGCCGATGAGAACGCGGCCAATGCGAGGCTGATTGTTGCGCGGGTCAAAGGTCCACCAGCGGCCAGAGAGGTAGACCTCCATCCACGCGCAGAAATCCATGGGAGCGTCCGGTGGAGGGACCCCTATATCCGGTAGGTAACCAAACACATAACGAGCAGGAATGTTGAGCGCTCGACAGAAAGTCACAGCCAGGTGCGCAAAATCGCGGCACACGCCTACTCCTTGCGCATATATATCGGTGGCAGTCGTGAGCGAATTGCTGGTGCCGTACTGGAAGCGGATATTGCCGTATACCCAGTCACAGATAGCCTGGACACGCGCCCAGCCAGGCTCTACAGCTCCGAAAAGCTCCCAGGCTTTGTCTGAGAGTACGTCCGAGAGGCAGAAGCGGCTGGGCAATGTGTAGTGGAGTACATCATCGGGCAGTGCTTCTACAGGCAGTTGTACCGCGTCGAGTGAGACCTCATCTGCTTGCCCGGAGACCTCGACAGTAGCGTCATAGCGAAGTACCTGGCTGCCTGGAGGTATCACCATGCGCTGGCAGGTATTGTGATAGAGATCAGTGAAGGAATGGAGTGTGATCGGCGGCGTGAGCTGCCAGGTTTCATGGAGGAGAAGCTGTGCTGCTTCCTGATGTGGCTGCACCTGCATGACAGCCGGCGTTGACCAGGTGGCCTCATAACGGAATTCGCACCCAACACTGATTTGCATGGTTTCTTCGCTTCCTCAACTAGCGACGGTGGCCGTCGCTCAGACAACCTTCTACATTGATGATGTGTGCGATAAGGCTATACATCCACACGCTGATAAACCTTGACAATTCCATCATTTGAAAGGTACCATTACTACCATACTGTTAACTTATCCAGTCAAGGACTCAATCCCTTAAAGGGGATAAGCTTGCGTACTGCTGGGAGACTTATCCCAGGCTGTTGCATGTTTCACTTGACCAGGCTCAGCGGTTGAGAACATTAGACCGGGCTAGCAGACGTTCTACTGTTCGTTGAGAGCGCTACGATATCAGGAAGCGGCAAAGCACTGACCCGCGGAATACTGCCCCAGTTCCCGGCTCTCGTAGTCCTGCTTTAACCAGTGGTGGTGAGTAGCTGCAGTGAGCAGGACATACCCCGCCTGATATCTTTGCCGAGGGGACTGCTTTACCCGGCGCAAGCCGGAGTCTTACGGTTTGGGCATTCCGTTTCAAAATGCCCTCCCGTACGGGAGCGTTCTTTCCTCCCACCCCTTTCAAGGGGTGGGTCCCCAGAACGGAGGTTTTATGGAGCCCCCGGCGCCGCTGCCCCAGACCCTGTGAACGCGCGTTTTTATATCATCAGTGTATCGTCAGCCAGAAAGAATAATGTAGGAACCTTGCTCGTGATCGCACCTGATACTATGGGGCAGCCCACATTGCCTCCTCCTTTCTCAAATTATACACTCGGTACGGCGTTCGATGAGATGCTGGATTTCGATGGCAGGCCGCGCCTCCATTACCAGGAGTTGTATCATCGTTTACTAGAAATGCCCGCTGAGACGTTATACCAGCGCCAGCAAGCAGCGAATACAGCATTTTTGAACCAGGGGATTACTTTTACGGTCTATGGAGATGACGAGGGAACCGAACGTATCTGGCCTTACGACCTGCTGCCGCGCATCATCACTGGCGAGGAGTGGGAAATAATCGAAAAAGGCTTAACGCAGCGCGTCACCGCCCTTAACCTATTCCTCAAAGACATTTACAACGACGAGCGCATCCTATCTGATGGGACCGTACCTCGATGGCTGATCTATAGCTGCAGGCACTTTCGGCGTGAATTGCGTGGTGTACGCATCCCGCATGACACTTACGTTGCCATTGATGGCACCGACCTGGTGCGCTTACCTGACGGTCGTTTCGCCGTCTTAGAGGATAATCTGCGGGTTCCGAGCGGCGTCTCCTACATGCTGGCCAATCGGCAAGTGATGAAACGCACCTTCCCTTCTTTGTTTGGCAGCTATGGCGTCCGTCCCATCGATCATTATGGGCAGGCATTGCTCAGCACGCTGCTGGCGCTGGCTCCGGTTGGGCGTCCCGAGCCGGTGATCGTACTACTAACTCCGGGTGTCTACAATTCTGCATATTTTGAGCACGCCTTTCTTGCACGCCAGATGGGGATCGAACTGGTGGAAGGACGTGACCTGCTTGTGCATGATAACGTCGTCTACATGCGCACTACGGCTGGCCTCAGACGCATCGACGTGATCTATCGGCGCATCGATGATGATTATCTTGACCCACTCGCTTTCCAACCCGCTTCTACACTGGGAGTGCCCGGTCTGTTGAACGCCTATCGCGCAGGAAATGTCGCGCTGGCTAATGCAATTGGCACAGGCGTTGCCGACGATAAAGCCATCTACGCCTATGTCCCCACCATCATACGCTACTACCTTGATGAGGAACCCATTCTCCCCAATGTGGAGACCTATCTGCTGACCGACAAAGCGCAGCATCAGTACGTGCTTGAACACCTCGATGAACTCGTTATCAAGGCGGTGGGAGAATCCGGCGGATATGGGATGTTGATCGGCCCATATAGCACAGCCGCGCAGCGCGAAGTCTTTCGCTCGCAGCTGATCGCGAATCCTCGCAACTACATCGCGCAGCCAACACTGGCACTTTCGCGGGCTCCCTGTATTATTGATAATCAAATTGAACCGCGCCATGTCGATCTCCGCCCTTTTGTCCTCTTCGGCGAGCATGTCACCATCGTCCCTGGCGGTTTGACTCGTGTTGCCCTCAAGCGTGGCTCGTTGGTGGTGAATTCATCGCAAGGAGGAGGAAGTAAAGATACCTGGGTACTGGTCGAGCCCACAGCGGCTGTCAATCAATGAGGTAGAAGCATGCTTTCTCGAGTTGCCGAAAGTCTCTATTGGATGAGCCGCTACCTGGAACGAGCGGAACATACGGCTCGCCTTATCGATGTACAACTGAACCAGATGCTCGATCAGGCAGGCGGGGAGTCAAACCTGCGCTGGCGGCGACTCCTGCACAGTTTGCGTACGCCGCCGCCGCAAGGGGATGTAGATGCCTATAGTGTTACACAGGCCCTGACCTTCGATGCAAGCAGCACTTCATCCATTGCGTCCTGTATAGCAGCTGCGCGCGAAAATGCACGGCAGGTACGCGAGCAGATCAGTTCTGAGATGTGGGAACAGCTCAACCACCTCTTTCTGCAGGTGAAAGGGACCAGTATGGAGCAGATGTGGTTTGCGGAGCCACATAAATTCCTCAACAGTGTGAAGGAAGAAATTTATCTTTTTCAAGGCTTAACCGATGCGACGATGAGCCATAGCGAGGGTTGGCATTTTATTCGCATTGGGCGATTT
>WNFC01011707.1_pt1 | contig 15661 bp, 15 predicted proteins | sample 5400541 | NCBI WGS metagenome assembly WNFC01 (sample SAMN13153342, study PRJNA577476) | soil metagenome | isolation source: 120 cm saprolite under Douglas fir tree site 2 hole 2 replicate 1 | place: USA:California | collected 2015-04-18
CTTTCGCGCCAAATCTCGGGTGACGTCGAATCCGAATCAAGACGTAACTCCATGGTGCCGAGAGAACCGGATTTCTCCAAGATGACGGCTGCGCAAAAGGTTGAGTATCATCGGGATCGATGGAATCGGATTTTGAGATAAGGTTACATACCCAAATCTTTTCTGAGTTAGACTTCCGACCCTAGCCGGTCATTCAGTTGCGCGGGAGTAATTATTTCTACATCCCGAACCTTGCCCAACTTGAGGATTTCGGTATCCAGGGTAGTCAGGTAATCCACTTTCCCCGATAAAGCGGTTTGAATGATGGCATTGTCTTTCGGGTCAGCCGGCAGATAAGAAGGGATGATTTGCGGAATATCAATGATTTTTGCAATCCGAATGAGTTGGTTTCGAGCCATACGGGCAAAGCGCCGGGATTCGTTCAGATCTTCCAGTAAGGCTTCGCTTAGCTCGTTAAGAATGTACTCAGAAGCCACAATTCGAACTCTTTGGCGGCGTGCGCGCTCAATAACGCGATGGCAAAATCCATCCTTCCGGGTACAGTAGGAAACTCAAAGCATTGTATCAGCGACGATTTTCATACCGGCGTTTCATCACCATGCTGTTGATATCTTCATCGGTGATATTCGCCTTTTTCATTTTTTCCGTTACACGAGCTAACTCAACCTTCCATATTTTTTCCTGGATCCGTTCCAATTTCTGCTGAAGGCGAAGAAACTGATTCGGCTTAAGTTTTTGGGCCGCGGCAACGATTTCATCAACCGTCCTCATATTTACCTCCTAGAGGTCCATTCGCTCCTCTTTGATCTTACCGAATTCGGGAATTTGGGGAAACAATTCATAGGAATCACAGGTCAGAGCTTTCACCCGCCCCGTGCAGCAATTCCAGCTCGGCGGCGATGGGTTTCATGGCGTCGATGATGAACTGAATGTGCTCAGTCAAGTCCACCCCGAAGTCGGCGGCGCCGCGCTCGATGTCTTCGCGTTTCACATTCCGGGCGAAACCTTTCGATTTCATTTTCTTCTTGACGCTGGAGGCGGTCAGATCGGTGATGCCGTTGGGCCGCACCAGGGCAGCGGCAGTGATCAGGCCGGCCAACTCGTCGCACGCATAAAGGGCTTTATCGATCCGATGTACGCGAGGGCATTCGGGAAGATAGTCGGCGTGCGACTTGATCGCGTAAATCACGTCTTCGGGATAGCCGCGGTCACGAAGAATCTCCGAGCCTTTCAGGGGATGATTCGGCGGATCGGGCCAGCGCTCATAATCGAAATCGTGCAATAATCCGACAATCCCCCAGCGCTCTTCATCCTCCCCGAACTTCCGGGCGTAAGCGCGCATGGCCGCCTCGACGGCCAGCATGTGTTTGATCAAGCTCGGATTCTGCGTGTATTCCTTCACTAGAGCCAGTGCGTCGGAATGATTCATGGAAGCTTCCTTTTTTAAGTCAAGACTTCGGATTCTCGGGGGAATGCCAAAGCCCGATGATTGCCCTCGGCCATTCGCTCGGCGATTAAAGTATCCACCACCAGTTGCCCCATGTGAAAAAAGGCCAGCGGAAGAACCGCCAGTGGATAATCTTGAAAATACGACTGATAGAGGAAAAGGGCTACCGGCAAGGATTTCTGGCTACAGGCGAAAGCGACGGCAATTTGATTGGGGCGATCGAAACGGAATGCTTGGCTGCTCCAATAGCCGGCCGCCAAACCTGACAGATGGACGATCAAACAGACCGCCGCCACCAAGGCAATTGAGCCGGCGGTTACCGTAGTCGTACCCGCTTCCAGTTTATCGAACACATCGACCGCCGCTTTCCAAATGATGGTCAGGATGAGAATCTTGGAGACGAATCCAAGGCTCGTTTTTTGGCGGAGTGCGAACCGGCCAAAGGCGGGAATCGCTCGAATCAACTGCCCCAGTCCAACCGGAAGGACAAGGACCAGTAATAACCCTTGCATGAGAGCTGCCGTCTCGACTTTGACTTGGGTGCCGGTGCCCCAGATCAGCCAGGCGGTAGTCGCCAGCCAACTCGATCCGGTGGTCAAGAGCGTGACCCAAAGCGCGGTGGCTTCGTTACCGCCGGCCATCCGAGTCCAAAGCACCGCTGAGGCCAATGTGCACGGGACACTGGCACTCACCATCAAGCCAACGCGGAAATCTTCCAAGCCGACGAGCGAGCCTCCGATCCAGCCCAGGACCGGCATGGCCCCGTAGCTGATCGTCACCGCCCACAGAGCCGGCCAAGGGCGGAGAAGGGAATTCAGGAGATTTCGGCTCTCCAGGCACCATGCCATCAAGAACAGAGCCAGCGCCACGACAACCCGAACTTCCAGCAAGTCGGTCAGCAGCCGGAGTTTTTGAGGGAAAAGACCGGCCAGCGTTACTCCACTGACTAGGAGAAGGAAAAACCACCGTTTGAGGAGAAAATGTTTCATTACCTATTCGCGGCAAAAGGGGGCCGAATTATAACTCAGGGAAGAGGGAAACGGAATCGAAAGATGGCGGGCGTGAAATAAGAAATGTCGGAGGCGCGATCTAGGCCACTCCATCACTTCGGGGCGGTGGATTTCTTGAGTTGACGAAGCTGATACAATCGGCCGGTTTCCTCGAGATTGGTGAGGCCGGCATCCGGCTTTTCCAATTCCGCAATGGCGGCGGTATTATCGGGCTGTCTTTGCAAGGCCTCGGCCCGCAGGACGCGCGCCTGAGAATATCGGGGACCGGAGCTGTAATCCTCGGTATATTTGGTCCACCAGTTGGCCGCGGTCTTCCAATTGGAGGGGTTTGCGGTCCTGGCCGCCCTTTCGTGAAAGCACAAAGCCTTTTGGAAGGTCGCCTCCACTGCTAGAGACTTACCGATTGCACTCAAGAAAAGCTGGTTCAAGTCCTCATCCCCTTCCATGAAAATCCTCACCGCCTCCTGCCGCTTTGCCTGCCGATCGCCTTCATCCGAGGCCCTCAGGAATTCGACCAAAGCTGAAAATGCCTTGTTGCACCAGACTCTCACATTACGCGAAGAATTTTCAAAACCCGTTTGGCTCAGGTCTTGAAGTGATTCCAAGTTCAAGCGGTGCAGACCGCTTCGCGCCCATTGGTTTTCCGAATCGGACAAAGGGGCAAACATGCTCAGAAGACTTTCCCGGAAATGTAATTGCACAGGGGCCTGCGTGAGGCGGGTGCTGGCTTCGTCCAATTGACCTCGAAGGACCAGCTCTCGGGGACTTTGGCCGCGCGGATCCAGGAAGAATTCAATGAAAGGAAGCCAAAATAGGGTTTCCAACTGCTGACCGAATTCGCCGGATCCGCGCTGCTCGAGGATAACGCCGGGAACGTTGAATCCCGGAATCAGTTGCAAATTCATTTGCATCAGAATCCCGAACTGATCGATTCCCCCTTCCGCTGGCGGTAAGAAGGTCCGCAAGACGCGCATGGGGGCGGCCGGTTCGCCGGAATCCCCCAAAAACTTGATCGAAATATTCAGGCCTTGAGTGGCCGACTGGAATTCTTTTAACAGAGCCTGCCAATCCACGGAGGCCCGAACTTTTTGGCGGCCTCCCATCATTGAATCCAACAATTTCATCCGTGGCGCTAGGCCCGACAACGGTACGGTTAGTAGGATTTCCGTGCTTTGGATCTGTTCCAGAGCTACGTCATAGGAATGTTTGTCGTCGAAAGTCAAATGGTCGAAAGGCTTGGCGTGAGTTCTTAACTGGCGAAGGGTGGCGATTCCACTTCCCTGGGGAGACGGAAGCGGAATCCCCATCCGGGTGTCAAACAAGTAAATCTCCGAATCCACCAAGGCCCCCGGGATCCAGTACACGAGGCGAGTATTGTTCCCGCCTTCCAGATAACCGGTCAGACATCCGGGAACTCCCATCTGATGGAGCATGGCCAGGAAAGCCAGCGATCTTTCCAACGAGGAACCCCACCCGCGGCGGAGCACAAATTGAACCGGCGCTAGCGGCAGCGGGCGAGCCGGTTGGCGAAGCTGCACCTCCCTCATGACCCATTGGAAGGCGGCTTGAGCCCGCGCCAGCGGCGGTTGCCCATCCACCCCCAGTGAGTAGGCGGCGTCCCGAATCAGCATGCAGGAATCGATGTAATGCGCATCCAGCAAGGTGAAGGACGAGCTATTCACCTCCGCCCATTCACCATCTTTCAACCCGAACTGCTTGCGGACCTCTTGGGGATCCACCAACGGCTCGGGCTTCTTTTCAGGATTGCGATCGAGGTAAGTGTTGAGCTGCTGGACCGCGCTTCGGCAAGCCAGAGGGCCCGCGCCTTTTTGAAAGATTTCCCGGATAGCGGGGAGGATGTCCTCCGAGGGCCCTTGGTGGCGCACGACTCCTACGGTAGTCGAGGGTGTGCCCTTCTTCGATGCCAGAATTATTCCGACAATCGTGGCGATGGCTAACAGGGCAGCTCCGCAGATGACAATTCGCTTCATGGAGAAATACCTAGAATGGTCGAGATGGCGCCGTCTATAAGCCGCTCAAGGCATGGCGGATGCGCAAACAGCATTCAATCAAACCACCGAGCTCATCCAAAGGAATCATATTCGGTCCGTCGCTAAGGGCCTCATCCGGTCGGGGGTGAGTTTCGAGGAAAACGCCGTCACAGCCGCAAGCCACTGCCGCCCGGGCCAAGTAAGGAATCATACGCCGCTCGCCACCGCTGCGGTCGCCCATCGCTCCTGGCATCTGTACGCTGTGAGTGGCGTCAAAGATCACCGGACATCCCAACTCCTGCATCCAGGGAATGGACCGCATGTCGCTTACCAGCTGGCCATAACCAAAGGAAGCGCCTCGTTCAGTCAGGAGAAGTCGCTGATTGCCGACCTCCTCCATTTTCTTGACGACATGCTTCATATCCCAGGGCGCCATGAACTGACCTTTTTTGACATTGACGGCCTTGCCGGTTCGGCCTGCGGCCAGGATCAAATCCGTTTGGCGGGCAAGGAATGCCGGTATCTGAAGGAGATCGCAGACTTCCGCGACCGGAGCGGCCTGATGGATTTCATGAATGTCCGTGGTCACCGGCAAGCCGGTGGCTCGCTTGACGGCCTCTAAGGTCTTAAGGCCGTCCTCCATGCCCGGTCCACGGAACGATTTCCCGGATGTGCGATTTGCTTTGTCGAAGGAGGCTTTGAAAATCAAAGGCACCCGGAGTCGATCTGCCAATCGTCGCAGCGTCTCCGCGATGCTCAAAGTCAGGTCATGCGACTCAATCACACAAGGGCCGGCAATCCAAAGTAGCTGCCGGCCCGGACCACATTGGACATTTCCAATTGTCACTTCTTGACCGGTCGCCATGCCCTACCCTCCTTTGGCGCGGATCGAATTTTCAGCAAATTCCCCAGAATCGGATTTTCGTCTTCGACATGATCCATGCAAGCCCTTCTTGTCGGGCTGTCCTCCCAGAGTGTGATATTCTCCCTGTTTTCCCATTTTCCCGTTTTCTTTCACTTGGTCATTCCCTCGCCACTGTCCGTATGATCCGAATTAAGGTGAAGACCGCGGCAATGGCTAGGTAAGGTCCCGGTCGTGGCCTTTACCTCAATGTGGCTTTCAGTCGAAGGATATAGAGGCAAGGATGCCTCGTGTCGACTCTCATTCTTCGGAAATCGCTTCCAGTTTGCACAAAGGGCATCGTTGTGAAAAGCACCGCCTGGCTGGGGGTCCTCCTTGCACTGTTTCTAGTTTCTCCTTCTCTCCAGGCCGGAGGCAAGCTCCGGCACATCAGCCTGAATCGGCACAATCGCCGATTGGCCGGCGAAGTGGTCGACTATACTCACAATCACGGTGCGGATCGCCGAATTTGGTCCGAGGCGCTGCACGAGCCTCGCGACCTTTATGTCTATCTTCCGCCGGGATATGACCCGTCCCGCCAATACCCTGCCATCCTCTGGCTTCACGGATTTATGCAAGATGAGCAGTCATTCTTGTGGAATCAGGTAGTCGATAGCATCGATCAAGCAATCAGTGACGGCCGATTGCCGCCGGTGATCGTGGCTGTTCCGGACGGCACTATCAACGGCCGGCCTAGCATTCTGACCGCCAGCAGCTTCTTCATCAATTCCAATCGAGGCGATTTCGAGGATTTTATCGTCAAGGACGTATGGGGCTTCGTCCGGGAAAACTACCCCATCCGGCCGGAAACAGAAGCCCATGTGCTGGCGGGTGTAAGCATGGGCGGTTTCTCCGCCTTTAACCTGGCCATGAAACATTCCGATACGTTTAAGGTCGCTATCGGAGTCTTTCCGCCGCTCAACCTACGTTGGGTGGACTGCCACGGCAATTATCGGGCGAAATTCGATCCGGACTGCTGGGGTTGGAGGACCAGCGCCGATCGCGGTCGCGAAGTGATTGGCAAGTTCTATTTGGGTCTCATCAAAATTCGCTTACGCCAGGTGCTCGACCAACTTTTCGATCCCGACGACGTGATCGAGGGTTTGAGCCACGAGAACCCCATCGAAATCATCGATCGACTCGGTATCAAGGAGGGGCAGCTCAGCATGTACGTGGCTTACGGGGGCAAAGATGGCTACAACATCGATACTCAAGTCGAGAGTTTCTTGTATCGCGCTCAGGAGCGAGGCCTGACCGTGGGTGTGGGCTACCTGCCCCGGGGGCGTCACAACATGATTACTGCCCAACGTTTGTTCCCCGGCATTGTCGAATGGCTCGGACCTCAATTGGAACCATTTCGACCTAGGTAATAAAGGACGCTATTGACCCAGAGCCGCGCACGAAGTGAGGCTTTGCGAACGGAATAAACGGAAGGAACTGACTGCTTACTTCGCTCGAAGACTCGCTCCGTGCGCGGCTCCGAGCATTCGCCGCGAGTGCGGAAGTAGAGCCAGGTAATTTAGGCAGAGGCGAAAAGCGTCTATTTTACCTGCTTTTCTCTTTTCACCAATCGAAGTACCCCTCCACCTATCCAACCAAGTTCTCCGCAATAAAAGGTCTGAAAGTTGCTATCCATTCTCGTCAAGACTTCTGGTAGAGTCCCCGCCGATCAGGACACCCCAGGCCGACTTTCGGGGATCGAGCACGGAAGTTCCGATTCCGGATGAAGCCGACGGGGGGTCGAGGCCGCGGACAAGGAGGTCGGGGCGTGGCCTTTCGCTGGCGAATTCGCCATAAATTGATGCTCGGGCTGGGCCTGGTGGTGGCCATCATCACCGTGCTCTTGGGTGGAGCGCTTTACGGCCTGTGGTCGTATCGCGCCACGATGAAGAGCATCGAGAGCAAGTTGATCGAGCAAAGGGCGGCAACAGAATTTAAATGGAAGATCGATTCCCTTCCCGAACTTAAGGATGATGGTGGCAACCAAAACCCTATCTTCAAGTTGTTACTAAGAGTAAAAGACGCTCAGTCCGCATTGAATTCCTACGAAGAGAAACTGAACGACACGATAAATCGCGGCCGCGATCCCGACAAAGGTTACGAGGAAAGACACCAACTCGATGCCTTAAGAATTGAACTCGCCAAATTGGAAGCCGCAGCGACCCCTTTGAAAGAAAAGGGCAGAGATTGGGGCACGACCGGCAGCTATTCCTTTTTGGATTTTCCGGAAATCAAGAATTTGGGAGTTATATCCGACGACCTCTTGGAGGCCATCAATCGAGACGTTGCCCGCCGGATCAGTGACGCCAAGGTATTCACTAGAAATACGCTGTGGTTTGTTTTCTCGACGAGCATTTTGGGCGTGATCCTTTTGTGCAGTCTCGTCCGGTTTTTCTATGGATGGGTGTTTTATCCGATTCGAGACCTGGAAGAAGGAGCGGGCCGCGTGGCCCAAGGCGATTTCGAGCATCGCATCGAAGTACATAGCGAAGATGAGCTGGAGGACCTGGCGGCGGCTTTCAACAACATGACCGGGCGACTGCGCGAAACTTATCGCGACCTGGCCCGGCAAGTGAACGAACGCAGCCGGCAACTGGTGCGCTCAGAACGGCTGGCCAGCGTCGGCTTCTTGGCGGCTGGCGTCGCCCACGAGATCAATAATCCCCTGGCCAGCATCGCCTTCTGCAGCGAAGCTTTGGAAAAACGGCTGAGCCCCATCCTCGATTGGGCCGCGGCCAAGATCGGCACGGGTCGTCCTGCGCTGCCGTTTCCACCCGGTGAGAATGCAGCCGGCGGCGAGCGCGACAAGGATCGCGAGGTGATTACCAAATACCTGAAAATGATCCAGGAGGAGGCATTTCGCTGCAAGGCGATTACGCAGCGGTTGCTGGAATTCAGCCGCGGCGGCGAGCGCCGCCGGGAGCCGACCGATCTGGTCGAGCTGATCCAGGCGGTGCTTGACATGGTCCAGCATTTACCCAACTGCAAGGGAAAGAAAATTATCTTCGAGCCGGCCGCGCCAATCCGCGCGTGGGTCAATTCCCAGGAAATCAAGCCGGTGGTTCTCAACCTCGTGGTCAACGCTTTAGACAGCATGGATGAGGGCGGAATCTTGACCGTCAAGCTGGGCCAGCGCGACGGCATGGCGGAAATGGATTTTACCGATACCGGCTGCGGCATGTCCGCGGAGACGCTGGAGAACATTTTCGAGCCGTTCTTTACCCGCAGCCGCACCGGCAAAGGCACGGGGCTGGGCCTGTCCATCAGCCACCGCGTCATCAGTCAGCACGGAGGAGAGATCGACGCCTTTAGCGCGGGTTTGAATCAGGGAAGCACCTTTACGGTCCGCCTCCCGCTTCAGCCGGCTGAATCCGTCAAGGAGGAATCGCTTGCCCACGCCGCATAATAGCCTGCGCATCCTGTTTGCCGACGATGAAAAGTCGCTGCAGGAATTCATGCGCTCCGAGCTGCCCCGGTTGGGCCACGAAGTCACGGTTTGCCCGGACGGCAAGGCGGCCTTAAAAGCTCTGGAAAAAACCACTTTCGACGCGGCCATCCTCGACTTGCGCATGCCCGGAATGACCGGAATTGAGGTCTTGGAGCAGCTCAAGCAAGTCGCTCCGGACATCGAAGCCATCGTCATGACGGGCCACGCCAGCATGGAAACGGCCATTGAGGCGGTGCGGCTGGGCGCCTTCGACTACATCACCAAGCCGTGCAAATTATCGGAAATCGAAGCAGTGCTGCACAAGGTCATCGAAAAGCGCGACTTGAAGCACAAGAACCTGGCCCTGCAGAGCCGAGTCAAAGCGGCCGAGGGACCAACCGTGCTCGTGGGCGACTCTCCACCCATGGCCGGCGTTCATCGCTTGATTGGAACCGTGGCGCCGACGGAGTCCACGGTTCTCATATTGGGAGAAACCGGCACGGGCAAGGAGCTGGCCGCCCGCATCCTCTGGCAGCAGAGCAAGCGAGCGGACATGGCCTTCGTCCCAGTCAATTGCGGGGCGCTGTCGGAAAACCTGGTAGAGAGCGAGCTGTTTGGCCATCGCAAGGGGGCCTTCACCAGCGCCGATCGCGATCACAAAGGACTGTTTGAAGTCGCCAACGGCGGCACCCTGTTCCTGGATGAAGTCGGCGAGCTGAACAAAAACATCCAGGTGAAGCTGCTGCGGTTCTTGGAATCCGGCGAAATCCGGCGCGTGGGCGAGAATGAGCCTTTCCGCACCGACGTCCGCATTTTGTGTGCCACCAACCGCGACCTTCGAAATTTCATTAAGGAAGATCATTTTCGCGAGGACCTTTATTTCCGGATCAACACTTTTGAAATTCGCCTGCCTGCTTTGCGCGAAAGGCGGTCGGACATCCCCTCATTAGCTCGTCACCTCTTGAGCCGGGCCGCCCGCCGACCCGGAACATCTCCCTCATCACATTCGGCCGCACGCCGGCCCCACCACACTCACTTTCACTCCGGCACCTTTGCCCGCGATCCCGAGCCCGCGGACGCTTCGCGAAATTGAGATGGAACACGTCTTGCGGGTTCTGGAAAAGCATGGCGGCAACAAACCCGCCGCCGCCGCTGAATTAGGCATCAGCCTCAAAACCCTTTACAACAAATTGAATCAGCTGCAGGATGAACGAAAGACGGCGGGATGAGCCAGTTACATTTCCACTCCAACGCCGTCGCTTACCCGTCTGGAGCCGTATCTCCTTCGCAAGTTTCTCGCCCCCAGCCGAGCCCGGTTGCGTTAGCGCCGCACGAACTCGGGGCGCTGACGCAACCCCGCTCGCCTACGCGCAGAACTAATAACCTGGAAACGGTAATAGGATTAGTCAACGGCCATTTCATTTGGTTCATTTCACGAATTCCGTGGGTCCGGCGGTGCGGATTGTGCCGCCTGTAGGATGTCAGCCGCACCGTCCAGGTAAGAACTCGGATTTATTCGGGCAGACATGCTCGTGGACCTGCGCGACAATGCGGGTTGGCCTGATGAAGTGAATGCCGCGGATAACATCCCGACTCTACCGCTTACGCCTTAGCGCCAAGGCGAAAGATGAATCGGCAAGGCGTGGACCCGCGTATTTTGTCGGAGGGTTTCCATGTTTACAGATGCACGACTCGTACCGCAGACCTTGGTCGCCTCCATCTTCTGTTGGAGCATCGGTCCGTTCGCGAGTGTCGCTTTCGCCGGGGACCAACCGCGGTCGCTTGGTTCGAGGACAACGCAATTCATTCAGCAAGCTCCAATTATTCAATCTCCCGAGCCGCCGCTGGCGGATCAAGGACAACGAAATGTAGCGCCGGTGCCGCAACCTCGGCTGCTGGCGCCAACCGTGCCCGTGCCGATTCAAGGGCCGGAGGAATTTCGCGAAGATCCGCCAACTCCGGTCGTCGCCCTCCGCATCCGAGTGCCGGGTTTGAGCATGGCCAATGCGTGACCACTCGAATAGCCCGACCTGCGATTAAAGTGCTCAAGACCGGACCGGCTCAGGCGGTTTTGAATGGACTTCTGACTTATCAACTTACGGTGACAAACACCGGCGCCACAGAGCTGACCGGAGTGGTTTTGACGGACAAACTGCCGACGGGTTTGGTGCATTCTAGCGGCCAGCGAGACTTGAGCTGGGACTTGGGGACGTTGGCGCCCGGTCAGAGCCGGTCGGTGGATTATCAGGTCACGGCCACTAGCGCGGGAAAGTTGCGCAATAAGGCGATAGCCACCGCCGCGGGGGGAGTGCGAGACGAGGTGGAGCATGAACTCCAAGTCGCTGAAGTCAAAATCGGACTAACCATGACCGGGCCGGAAAAAAGGATTGTAGGCGCGGCCACTCCCTATCAAATCACGGTCAGCAACGGCGGAACGGTGCCGCTCGCAAACGTGGTCATTAACGACCCAATTCCGCCGCAGATGACTTATGATAGCGCCGGCAGCCCGGGCAAATTTATGAAGTCAGCCGCGCCGGCGATGGGGGCGGACTTCGTGCAATGGTCGATCGGAACTTTAGAACCGAACGCCAGTAAAACGGTGGAGGTGGTCCTGCGCTCGAATGCCGCCGGCCGAATTTGCAATCGAGCGCGCGCCACCGCCGACGGGGGACAGTCCGCTCAGGCGGAAGCTTGCACCGAATTCACCGGCGAAGCCGGACTTGTGCTCGCTGTCGTAGCTATCCCCAATCCAGCGGAAGTAGGCAGCCAAATCAGCTATCCCATTACAATTCGAAATACCGGCTTCGCTCGGGTCACCAACCTTCGCATCAAGGCTGACGTCCCTGAAGAGCTAAAGGTGGCTGATGTTAATACCCCTCTGGGTACAACCTATCACCAAGAGAATCAGATTCTGACTTTCGATGCCATCAACCTTGAGCCGAATCAGGAGGCTCGTTACGTGGTCAAAGTCGACGCGATGAAAGCAGGCAATCTCCGATTCAAAGTGGAAATGTACGCCGACCAACTACCGTCCGGGAAGGTGTACCGAGAGGCGCCCACCACGGTCGCCAATCCCTTGCGAAACGGCCAGTCGAACGGGCAAAAGAAAACAATCGAAAGCCGGTGACAAACCGGTGATTGACCGCTATTCCTCCCAAAGCGCGGCGGATTTGCTAAGGCAAACCGCCGCGTTCGTTTTTTGTGCCTCCAGAAGTGTTTAGCGGCGTTTCGGAGAAACGCGCTTCGGCAAGTCGGTAATCAGATTCCCTGGACTGTTGGCTGGATTGCTGATACGAAAGATGCTGATGCCCATGTTTGACCCCAACACCTACGGACCAGCCATTGGCCCTCTGCTCAAGGAGCCTCGCCTTATGCCCTTGGGGCCGGGGGGTCCGAATCTGGATGCTCAATCAGAACTGAAAAGTTTGACCAGAGAAAGAGCCTTTGGGTCCGAGACGGTCCGCGACGAGGGCATGGCCCGGTGTTGTCTCGCGGGACTGTGGCTATACCACGATTTCCTGGACGAATCGCACAAATTGAGTCAGGAAATCCAGACATCCAGCGGGAGCTATTGGCACGGCCTGATGCACCGCCGCGAGCCGGATTATTCGAACGCCAAATATTGGTTCCGAAAAGTCGGTGCCCATCCGATCTTCGATTCCTTAAAGACGGCCACCAAACAAATAGTTTCAAGCGACCTCCCGGCATCAAGGCAATTTTTGGCTCAGCAGACCGCTTGGGACCCTTTCGGGTTCATCAATCTTTGTGAAAAGGCTGCCGGCTCAGACTTGGAAATGCTTTGCCGCCAGATTCAGCAGAGAGAGTGGGAATTGCTCTTTGATTATTGCTTCCGCACTGCTACGGGTAAGTCGGAGCTTTCTTAATTCATTATCGACTAGAGCGATTAAACCCGACCTCGACAAATCGCTACCCTACGCTTTTGGCATTCATCCCGACGGCTTTCCGGACTTGGGCCACGGTCTGCTGGGCTTCCGCGCGGGCTCGTTGGGCGCCCTTGCGCAAAATATCTTCGACATAGCTTGGATCCTGGCCCAGCTCCTTGCGTCGCTGGCGTGCGGGGGTGAAGGAGGCGTCCATCTTTTCCAGAAGCGCTTTCTTAGCCTCGCCATAACCCATGCCGCCGGCCCGATAGCGATCGGCCATGGCGGCTTTCTCTGCTTCGCTGGCAAAGAGACTATAGAGAGCAAAGACATTGCATTGCGCGGGATCCTTGGGGTCAGCGACCGTTTTGCTGTCGGTTACGATGCTCATAATCGTTTTTTGGAGCGGCTTGCCCTCGGCGAAGATATCGATGGTGTTGCCGTAGGACTTGCTCATTTTTTGCCCGTCGGTGCCGAGAACCTTAGACTCCTTGTCCAGCCGGAAGGTGGGAATGGGAAAGACTTCACCGTACGCCCGGTTAAACTTGCCGGCCATGTCTTGCGTCATTTCGATGTGCTGGACCTGATCCTTGCCGACGGGGACGACATTGGAGCGGTAAATGAGAATGTCCGCGGCCATCAAAACCGGGTACGTGAAAAGGCCCACGCTGGCTTCGATTCCCTTTTCGATTTTTTCCTTGTAAGAAACCGCCCGTTCCAGCAGACCCATGTTGGTGACGGTGCCGAGAATCCAGGCCAGCTCGGTTACTTCGGGTACGTCGGACTGACGAAAGAAGATGCTCTTTTCCGCATCCAGACCCAGGGCCAGGTAATCTAGAACCGCGTCGCGAGTGTTGTCCCGCAACATTTGGGGATCTTGAATCGTCGTCAAGGCATGGTAATCGGCAATAAAATAGAAGCACAGGCCCTCGATTTGCAGAGCGATATGTTGCTTGACGGCCCCGAAATAATTGCCGAGGTGCAGCTTACCCGATGGCTGAACCCCGCTCAGAATCCGAACCATCGTTGGGTCCTTTTGTCGAAGAGTGAGTGGTGAATAGTTTCCTTCGTTTATCACTCACCACTCACCAAAATGTCATTTCGTGTTTCCCAATTCCCGGACAATTGCTAATTTGTACACGGTTTCGGGAAAAGGACCAAGGACAAATGACCCAGGACAAGGTGACTCTCGCCCTATTGGAGGCGTTGCGCCGAGCGTTGGCGGAGCCGGGCGAAGCGCCGATCGCCAAAGTCGGCGACCGGCCCGGGCTGTTTGCCGGGAAATCGGGGAATCAGGCCGAGGCGGCCGCTCGCGCCAAACAGCACGGATTCCTAGAAATCGTCCGGACGGAAACAAAAGGGAAATCCACGATCGAATGGGTCCGAATTACCCCGGCCGGCGTCAATTTTCTCCATGACCACGAATCGCCGCAGCGCGCCTTGGCCGATCTTAAGGAATTGTTAGAGATCAATCAGCAGGCCATTCCGGCCTGGCTGGGCGAAATGCAAGATGCCCTGCGACAAATCTCCAATCGCTTAAGCCAGGATGCAGAGCGCTGGACCCAACAGCTGGATGCACTCCGCCAGCGCGTGGCCGAGGCCTTGCAAAAAGCTGAATCGCCCGAGACTAGTCTGAGTAACGGTTTGATGTCCGTGGTTCCCTGGGCCGCGGACGCTTTGGCTTATCTGGACCGACGCCAGGGAGTCGCGAATGCCGGCCCCTGCCCCATTCGCGAGCTGTTTGCCGCCATCAAGGAGGCGCACCCGGTCCTGTCCTTAACCGTGTTCCACAATGGTTTGCGACGCCTTCAGGATGGCCGAGTCGTGCGCTTGTTACCGTGGACCGATGATTCGCGGCCACTTTCGGAACCGGAGTACGCACTTTTGGACGGGGGCGCCGTGCTCTATTTTGTGAGCAAATGAAAAAACTCTATCCGTCGCTGGTTCGGGATACTATAATGTTGGGGCTGGGCCGAGAGGATGTCCGTGGCCGCGATGTCAGTAATGTCATCCACCCCTTCGGGGTCTTGCCAAGAGTCGTTCTTCCCTGGTCCCACTAGTGTTTACCCAAAAGAGAGTAGTTCGCCGGGCGCGGATGACCTGCGGTTGGTTATATTTGCGCCCGGCCCGATTTTTGGAGGCCCCCATGGCCAAGAGGTTGTACGTTGGCAATTTGACTTATGGCACCACGGACGCGTCGCTCCGGCAGATGTTCGAAGCGCACGGCACCGTGACGTCCGCGCAGATCATCATGGATCGCGACACCGGACGATCCAAAGGATTTGGATTCGTGGAAATGGGATCCGATTCCGAGGCCCAAGCAGCCATTGCCGGACTCAACGGCAAAGAGGTCGACGGCCGTGCCTTGACCGTGAATGAAGCACGCCCCAAAACGGAAGGAGGCGGGGGCGGCGGACGACGCTATTGATTCAACGGTCGATAATCACCCAGGCGCCCGTTCCTACACCGGAAGGGGGCGCCTTTTTGCTTTCATTTCTCTTTGCGGACGGGGAGTTCTGCGCTGCGAACTACCCGCGGGGCCAACAAAACGAATTGGCCCAAGGCCAAAAATGCACATAGGTTAAGCGTATTTCGATGAAATACCCCCTTGGGCCATATCGCCGAAATGGCCCAGGGGGGTCAATTCCACTGGAAAAACCGCATACTTTGGGTCTTGGGCCAACTTTGTGGCCCAGCGGGGTGGCTCCCAGACGGCCGGTACGTAGTACAGATTACCGGTCGTTAACGCTCCGGGCTCTGATCTTATGACCCTTTCGCTTCCTGGTTCTTTGAATTCAGCATTTCATCAATTAGGGCTGGGAGAACGTGAAAATTTGGGATCTCGGATACCTTCAAGGTACACCAATTGGTCTTCTTGCCTCTCTTGTAAATTGACAGCGATTGGCCATCGCATCTGATCTCATTGATTTCCTCCCAGGCTAAGGTCCCTTTGTTCACCTTTAAGCCGAGGGGATGAACAATCAATTCATCAAAATCGACAGTC
>WNFC01004554.1_pt1 | contig 15659 bp, 11 predicted proteins | sample 5400541 | NCBI WGS metagenome assembly WNFC01 (sample SAMN13153342, study PRJNA577476) | soil metagenome | isolation source: 120 cm saprolite under Douglas fir tree site 2 hole 2 replicate 1 | place: USA:California | collected 2015-04-18
TGGCGATGGTTACTCCCAGAGCGGTCAAAATCACCCTCAAAGGCGTTCGCCGCACGCCGCTCAAAGCCAACCGCAGCAACTCCCAATATCGCATAACGAAACCTCTGCCCGAACACTAATCCTCGATCCGTCCATCTCGCAATCGAAGCACTCGATCCGCCATGCGGCCGGCGGTTTCCTCATCGTGGGTGACGAGAATCACGGTCGTGCCGTGCTCGCGGTTGATTTCTCGCAGTAAATTCATGACCTCGGCGGCATTCCGGCGGTCCAGATTGCCGGTCGGCTCATCCGCCAAAAGCAGGGGAGGCCGATGCACGATGGCTCGGGCCAAGGCGACGCGCTGCTGCTCGCCGCCACTGAGTTGGCCCGGGCGATGATCGGCCCGATGTTCCAAACCGACACGCTTCAGTGCTTCCGCGGTGCGCTGCTTTCGTTCCAGTCCAAAGGTTCCCTGAAATGTGAGAGCCAAAGCGACATTTCCCAGGGCTGTCATGCTCGGAACCAGATGAAACGATTGAAAGACAAAACCCACGGCCGTCCGCCGGTAGCAGGCCCGCTCGTAAGATTTGAGGAAGTTTAGCTCTCGACCCAGCACCTGGATGCTGCCCGATGTGGGGCTATCGAGTCCGCCAATCAAATGCAACAGAGTAGATTTGCCCGAGCCGCTGATGCCGACGAGCGCCAAAAATTCCCCCTGGCGGACGACCAGGTCGATTCCATCTACGGCGTGGACTTCGGCCGGACCCGTTCGATAAACTCGGGTTAATACAAAGTACGGTGTGTCAAGCCGAGTCTTGCCTTCCGGCTGCCCGCTATGTTCCAATATGGATACCTTTTTTTGCATGCGGAGGTTTCCCGTGAAACAACTCACCAAGGAACGAACCTATTTAACCGAAGCTGACAAGTTTACCGACGTCAGCCGAGGCAATCCCAAGCCTTTCACCTTAAAGGGCGATGCCTTGGTTCACGCTCGGCTGACGCCGGAAACCTGGCGACTGGAGATCGTCAGCGACGGCTCGACGCAAATCGAGAAGCCGCGAAAATTGGAAGATGGCAGCGCCATTGACCTGGCGACTATCCAAGAATTGGGCAAGCGACACGGCGTCAAGTTCCTCAAAGCCATGCAGTGCCTAAACATCGCCCAACCCCTCGGCCAAGGGCTTTGGGAAGGGGTTCCCCTCCGCGAAGTGCTCAAGCTAGTCGGCAAAGTCAACAATATTCGGCGCGTCTATTACTGGGGCTTCCACAACAACGACCCGAAGCAATTGTTTCAATCCTCGTTGGCATACAACGTCGTGATGGAAACCCCGCCCTGGGACCTGGGCCCGTTTGTCGCTTATCGGCTGAATGGTGAGCCGATTTCGCTGTTGCGGGGCGGGCCGGTCCGCATGGTGATTCCATGGGCCCACGGGTTCAAGTCGATCAAATGGCTCCAGCGAATTATGCTGACCAACGATTTCAAGGCCAACGACACTTACGCGGAAGCGAACAACGATCCGGAGTCGTATTTGAAGACTATGGCCCGGATCGATGAAGGGCCGGAAGTGTACCCGGCGGGTCAACCGATTACCCTTCGCGGCACGGCCATGGTCGGTTGGTCAGGCCTAAAGCGGGTCGAATACTGGCTTCGCCCGGACGCCGGAACACACGGGAAGCTGGCCGAGGACGATCCCGCATGGAAATCCGCCCAGTGGCGGCCAGGTGTTTTGGACCCGGCCCCGGAGGATTGGACCGGGCAACTGCCGGCAAGCGTCTCGGCCAAAGATGTTTGGGGCTTCGATCCCGCCACCGGCCAACCCAAACAATGGCCGCTGCGCTTCAGCATCGCCAGGTGGTCTGCAACATTCAAGGACTTGGCTCTCGGCGCCTACGAGTTCCGAGTTCGCACGGTTGATTTGAACGGCTTCGCCCAACCGGAACCACGGCCGTATCCGAAATCCGGGCGGAATGAGATTCAGGTGAAGACGTTGGTTGTGATGGTCTGAGCACCCTTCACATGTCCGGGTTCCCCTTTTCTTGGGCGGCTGAGAAATTGAGGTTGGCTATGCCGTTACCACCTCCGGCCTCATCTCGGGATCCGGCACTTCGGGCAAGGCCGGGTCGAACCAGGCGGGCTGGAATTCGATGCGTTGTTTATTGTGCATGGCCTGATTGGAAGTCAGGGCGACGATGGCGTCGGCCATGGCGACGCGGCCGGGGCAGCGCGGCAGGCGGCGGTCTTTCTTGTCGGCCTGGTTCCACATACGAACGCAATAGGCAAAATCTTCCATCTCTTCGCGATAGCCGCGGCTGACGGGCGCCTCGCCGATCGATTTCTTGCCGGCCGCCACCGCACCTTGTTCTGTCGGGCCGGTGGAGGCTGAGGCCTCGAGAACGGTTAATCCCTTCCCTTCCTTGCTGACAGTCACGGCCGTAGCCCGTCCGGCGCCCGAGCTTTGAGGATACAGCATGATGTCGGCTTCCTGCGAAACGATCATCGTGCCATGATTGCCCATGACGCATTCGCCGTAAGGCTCGAAAGAATTGGTGCTGATGGAGGAGTAGGTGACTACCACCAGGTCGTTTTTGTCCCTGATGGCCTTTCGGTCCTTGTCCGCGAAGTAGTTCGGGCCGGGGAACTCGAAGGTGACGAAGACGTGGTCGTCGACCTCGCGCTCGTCGTGGTAAAAGAGTTTTCCGCCAAAACCTGAGACTGCCAGGGGGTGGACCTTACCCAAGAAGATGCTGCAGGCATCGAGCTGATGGCTGCCGAGCTCGGCCATGAGACCGCCGCCGGTGCGATTGAAAAGCCGCCAGCGGAGCAGCTCTTCCATGTTCTTGTAGCCGAGTTGACGAATTTGACCTTCGAGCGCTTTGCGGTCGTCGGGCGGGATTTCGGGGTACCAGCTGTCCTTGTAAATCGGATGGTGGAGATTGGGATCGACAATCTCCTTGCCGTCTTTGTCCAATCTCGGCAAAGCGTTGTTGCGATGCCACAAAGCGCGGATGTAGCGGATGTCGCCCAAATCGCCCGTCTTCAAAACCTCGACCGCGTGGGCGTAGAGCATGCTGTAGTGCCGTTGATGGCCGATGGCCAAGCAGCGGTCAGTCTCATCAGCGACGCGGATCATCTCTTTGCATTGGCTGATGTTCCACGCCATGAGCTTTTCGCACAGGACGTGTTTGCCGGCTTTCATGGCCTCGATGGCAACCGGCGCATGCAGGTGCAACGGCAAGGCAATCACCACGACCTCGATGTCTTTGTTTTCGAGTAGCTGATGATAGTCCGGATAGAGTTGGATCTTGGTCTTGGCCTTGTCGCCGTAATGCTTGTTAAAGCCTTTCCGGGGCCCGACGGGTTCGCCGACAAATATCCGCACCTGATTGGTGGGGCGGATGTCGCTATAGGCGATGAATTCCAGGTATTCGGGGTTGTGCTCGCCGACCAAAACGCCGCCCTCATCACCCGCGCCGATGAGACCGGCTTTAACGGGATTGCCGTGGAGTTTCTGGTAGCCGAAATAGGCGGCCGCGGTAATTGGCAAAGCAGTTCCGGCCGCGAAGAGTCCTTTCATAAAGTCACGACGGTTCAACTCATAATTCCGGCCGACCACACGCTGGAAATTGGTCCGGCCGATTTCTTTTTGTTCCGCCGTCAGATCGATAGCCATGATTCATTCCCTCCGAATGGGATGTCCCTTCAAAAATCCGAAATTCGAAATCCAAAATCAGAAAATGCGGAATTCAGATTTCGATTGGGGTTAAGGTCGATGAACGGGAGCGCGTTCTTGGCCCCGCCGAATTGGAACCTGAATCGATTTCTCCTGAAATTGACGCCGCCGCCATGGATTCAGAAATTGCACCAAGGCGTCCAGGCCTGCCCAGCGGCCACTTCGTGTCGTCGCCAAAGTTAACAGTGCGATCATTTCAATGAGATTCTTGCTGACAAACAAATAATGCCCTTCCAACAGACGAGGAGGATCGGGCAGCCAAGGAAACGGCGGCATGGCCAGATAGAGCATTAAAAGAAAAGCCGCGCCCGATAAGCACGCCGCCCGGCTAAATAACCCCAAAAGCAAGCACGCCCCGATGATCAGTGTGCCCCAGGAGACGATTTTATCCACAGTTTGCAAAGGTAGAATGGCATTGGCAGACGCGTACTTAACAGCAGGCGCGCCGTTTTGGTGTTTTTGCTCGGGCGTAAGGATTTCTTCTCCTTGGTCGCTCCGAAGCGCGGTGGCGGCGGTAATGGGACCGGCTCCAAACGGCAAGGCTGCCAGGCCAATGGTGCTCGGTCCTAAAGTAGAGGGAAACTCTTCTTGGAGTGATTTCATCATGTATTCCGTTTGCTCGTTCAAGTCCGCCAGCAATTGCAGCCGCATCTGATTTACTTCTGCCTTGGCCGCCCTGAACTTTTCCTTCAAAACATCTTTTGCAAAGCCCTGAATAAGTTTGCTTTCCATGTCCCGCACTTCTTCGATCTTCTTCCGATAATCCTCGATTCGCTGGGTGTTGCTTTGGTCGACCTCAACCGTGCCCGTGGGAAAAGTTTTTGTTACCCTCCTGCGTCCATCTTGGAGCCAGCGAACCGTGTTGTCCTCGCGCTGCTGGAGCTTCTTTTCCGCCAGGTCGGCTTGGCGACTATCTAGATGATATTCTCTGACGAAGCGGTCGAAATATTCTTTCCATTCCTTGGCCAGTCCGGGCGGCATGCGCCGATGGGGCGGTATCATCGTCGCATCTTGACCAGGAGCGATCGGAACGACGGTCAAGCGATTCAGAACCTCCTGGTCGTTTTCCCGGACCTGGTCGCGAAAAAAATCGGCGAACGGACCCGTGGCCTCACCTAAATAACCGGCACTGGAAAACGGGCGATTGGTAGTGGTCTCTCCGATCGAAAGCGAGTTGATTTTTTCCACGCCTTCAAAGAAGAAATGCCAGCCGATGGCCAGGCGAAGCAAGACCAAGAAAACTCGGGTGAGGGTATGCATAATCTCAAGCAGATTCAGTAAAGGCATTAGACTTCCGAAGTCTTTTAGACATAGGAAGTCTCGATGGCATCGGCGACTGATCCCATGAGTACGGGGTAGGCCGGCTCGTCGGCGGGCAAAAGGACCGCGCCGATCTCAGAGTGATTTTCACAGTAATGCCGGGCCTTGTCCACACCGAGAATGAAAAAAGCGGTGGCCAAGGCATCGGCCTCGGCGGCGGTCGGCGCCAGCACCGAGGCACTGGCCAAACTCTCGGCCGGCCAGCCGGTCCGCGGATCGAGAATATGACCCAGCTTTCTCCCCTCCTGCTCCAAATGTTGATAAGTAGCCGCCGACGTGCCCAGCGCTCGATCCCGGAGCCAGACCACCGCTAACCGCTGTTCCGGCTTCCAAGGATGCCGGATGCCCACGGGCCAACCTGGACGTGAGTGTCCCTCCCTTACTGTCGGGGCTCTGATTTGAGTCGGTGCTCTGAAGTTGCCGATGGCATAAATGCTGCTGTGACCTCCGTGCAATAACGCACTGCGAATCCTCCTGGCGCGCAGGAGTTCCGCCGCCCGATCCAATGCATACCCTTTTCCAATGCTGCCGAGATTGATTTCCAGGCCGGGATGTAAAAAGCGGACGGTGCGATGATCCGAGTTTAAGATAATATTCCTCATTCCAATTCGTTGGGAAACCTCGGCACGCTCGTCCGCCGAAGGAACGCGCCCGGCACGGCGATAGAAGCCCCAAGCTTTGATCAGCGCCCCAGTGGAAATATCGAACGCCCCTTCGGTTTCCCCGGTCAGCTTGGCGGCTTGGGATAACAATCGAAACAGATTTTCACTCACGGGCACCGCTTCCGACGCCGCGCGTTGGTTGAGACTGCTTACCTCGCTGAGTTCGCGATAGACCGTGAGCTGGTCTTCGATGCGATCAATTTCATCCAGGGCAGCTCCCGCCGCTTCGGTGGCGCCGACTGTCCCGAACGGCAGGACCACCTCGAAAGTCGTAGCCATGGCCTGCCGGCTAAAGTGAAGAAAGTTGGTTTCTTCATTTTCAGTCTGGGTTCTTTCGAGTGGAATTTCGCTGAGCAGGCCCAGCACCTGACCCGCGGTGCCCGCCAGGTTACCCGGGTGAAGAAAGTCGCGGCGATTCATGGTCGTGGGCCAGGAGTCTAGGTGAACTTTGCATGCAGCGGGCGCGAAACGACAAGCAAAGAACTATAAGTCATTTTACCAAATTGTCGAGGTCGCGCAAAATAAAAGAGTCAAGGGAAACAAGTTTTCCCCTGACTCATAATGCTACACTCCAATCGCTAATCTCTCACTTCTGTTATTCGTTATTAATATCGTGGATCAAGGGTTCCAACTGCTTGGTGTTTCGCTCGACGGCCAGGACGATGGTTCGTTCCTCGACGCCGTCCGCGGAAGCGGCCACTGCGGGGATGATTTGCCGGCTATCCGGCAAGCTGAAACGCATGGTAAAAGTGCCGTCGGGCCGCAGCTTCACCGGCTCGCCTTGCAAGGTGACGCGGGCATTGGCCTCGGTCGCTCCATAAACAATTAACTCAGCATCCAACTGGAACCAAAATTTTCTCATCTTGCCGGGCGGGTAGGCGCCGGAGCCAAAGCTGGTCACGGCCGGCGAACCCATGGGACGCCGTAAGCGCTCTTCAAATAGCTGTTTGAGCTCGAGGCTGCTCGCCGTCGGGTCAAACCCGCCGGACATGGCATAGATGCGATCGGCTTTCTTGGGATCGATGTCGGCCCAGTTCTCGTCGATGATGTCGCTGACGCCGGCACGAGGCGTGCTGACCACGTTCGAGCGGGCCAGGACATAAAATCGTCCGCGCGGCGACAAATAGCCGATGTCCACTCGAAACGATCGAGGCGGATTGGCCACGTCGATGTACCAATTGTTGCAACCGCCATGGATGTCAATGTCTCGAACCGTGGATTCCGCGCTGTTGGTGGTATCCTGACTGGTGACGTCTAGTAAACGAAGGATCGGTTTGGCGCCGTGCCAATCTTGGCCCAGGGCAGCCTCCGCCCTTTGAATGGCGTGACGCGTCAATTCCCAATAGCAATGGAGCCAATAGGGGTCCCGGACCATGACGACGATTCGATCTTTACCATAACCGGTCGGCAGGTCGCGTGGGACTTTCGCACTGAGGTCCTTGGTAGGAATACCCACGTCAAATTTGCTGCGTTCGACTTGTTCTTCCGCCGTCGTGGAGCCGTTCGTATTCCGAGCAACCCCGCGTTGCGGCTGAGGACGAAGAGAACTTGATTTCATCTGCAAGTGAGATCCATTGTGGGGATTTTTGGATACTTTCTTGATCCGGGCGCCTTTCCCCGATTTGGCCCGACGAGCGGAAGCAACGGATCGACTCCGGCCCGAAATGCCTCTTTTCCGGGCCAACTTAGCTAACGATTTCCTGCTCCGGTTTTTTGGCTTGGTCATACGCAACAACTCCGTTGCCGGATGGCCAGTTCGGCCATGGCAAGTGTAAGAACGCCGGGAGGGCATCCCTACCCGTTTCATTTTCTCCCTGATATCCATTTCTGGGAGCAGAACAACTATGAATGCGTGGCCGAGTCAGGTTCGGCTGAACGCGGGCAACGCAAGGCGGTTGCCAAAATCAGGTGGGCAAACCGCGAATCACCTTTGATAGGAGATTACGCGACAAAAAAAGGCAAATCCCCCTGAAATCAGGTGAGAAATGCCTGGGTCTTCAATGGATTACCCGGACCGGAAAAACACAGCACTTTCGACCCCTGACGTAAGTGTATGCTGGACAGGAGGATGGGTCGCTTCTTGCTAACTCCTCTCCCCGCTGCCGCGGGAACCATCTTAAAACACCGGCCAGCGGTTGTCAACCAAAAATTGCTTCCCAGACCCCGGTTTTCTCGGCAAAAACGGTATCTCTAGCTCAGCCGCTATCCGATATGACCGCCTTCATTTGTCCGTTGATTGAGGGTGTTCCAAGACGTGTGTGAAAACTAAAGGCTCACTGCATGAGCCGTGAGCCTTCGTCGCTTAGTTGTTCCATTAACTTTGCAAGCTTTCACTGAGCTTGCTCAAGGCTTCATTTTCGATTTGTCGAACCCGCTCCCGCGTGAGGCCCAAGCGTTCGCCGATTTCCTTCAGCGTCTTGGGTTCCTCGTCATCGAGACCAAACCGCATTCGCAGCACGGAGGCTTCGCGCTTGTCCATTTTGTCGAGGAGTTGGAGAACGTGTTGGAGATCGTCGGCTTCCACCATTTCCGTGTCCGGAGTCTTGGCATTGCCGTCCATCAGCATCTCATCCAAGGACCAACCGGACTCCGTTTGGTCGGTTTGAGGAGCGGAATTGTAAATGCGGATGGCCTTCTTGATGATGTTGAGTTTCTTTTTGGGTAGGTCGAGGGCGACGGCGATTTCCTCTTGTGTCGGAGGCCGGCCCAGCTCGTCTTGCAGCCTGGTCGTGGCTCGGCGCCATTTCGCCAGCAGCTCCACCATGTAGGCGGGAATGCGAATCGTCTTGGCCGTATTCACGAGCGCTCGTTTGATCGATTGCTTGATCCAATAGCTGGCGTAAGTGCTGAAGCGCGTATTCATCGTCGGGTCGAACCCTTCGACCGCTCGGAGAAGACCGAGATTGCCTTCTTCGATGAGATCCTGCAAAGCCAGGCCCTTGCCGGAATAGCCGCGGGCAATATTGACCACGAGACGAAGATTCGCTCGAACCATTTGATCGCGGGCTTCGTGATCGCCGCTCTCGATCCGATAGGCGAGACTTTTTTCCTGATCGGCATTGAGAAGAGGTGTTTCGTTGATTTCCCGCAGATAAGTTTCCAGCGGGGACTGGACCGATTCACTCCGTTGCCTAAGCGCGCGCGTCATGGAGTCGATTCCCGGATGAGTTCGTTTCCAGCAAACCCAAAACAAGCTTACGTCAGGGATCTGATAAACGCCAGTCCCGAAGCAGGGTGAGAGCGGGAGCGTAATGTAAACACGTGTTTACTAAAGCTCGTACTCACCTAGGAAAGGGTATCGTCTTTACTTGTCAAATGGCTGTAGTTGCCAGGGTGAAACTTTTCCGTTGGGGTAAGGTGAAAGGCCGCACTGATTGAGCAACCTGCCCGATCCCCATATTCGCACAAAGGCGGCGCCAATGCGAGGACCTCTACAATCGGCGTGCTCCTCATCCACTTCGAGCGCCAGAATCAACGTTAAAATTCAGGCGATGCCCCTACCGCGCGGAGCAAGCTCCGCGGCTAAATGTCTCAAGGCATTCGCGCAAAGATTATTCTTCTTCGCTGGTGGCTACTTCCTTTGATTCGGACTCAGGGGATGGGATTAGGGGACCGGAACCGGAGCCGGTACCGCCGCGCAACTCTTTCTCTTGCTTTTTAGCGTTCTCGGCGGCCGCGGCTTCCTCGGCCGCGTCGGATTGTTCCTGGGTCCAATGCAATTGCTTACGGCTTAAGCCGATCTTCCGTTCTCCAGCGTCGACCCGAAGGACTTTGACTTCGATTTCATCACCGACTTTCACGATTTCTTCCGGGCTTTCCACTTTATGTTCCGCCAATTCGGAAATGTGTAAGAGCCCTTCCAATCCTTGCTCCAATTCAACAAAGACGCCGAAGTTGGTAAGCTTGGTCACTTTGCCCTTCTTAATATCTCCTCGATGGTACCGGCCGGGAATGTCACCTTCCCACGGATCGTTGGCCATTTGCTTGAGACCCAAGGCCACGCGCTTGCGCTCCTGATCGACATTCAGGATGATGCACTGGACCTTGTCGCCCTTATTCACCACCTCACTCGGATGGCCGACCTTGCGCACCCAACTCATGTCGCTGACGTGCAGCAATCCGTCGATGCCTTCCTCGATTTCAATAAAGGCCCCGTAGTTGGTCAGATTACGGACGATGCCGCTAATGACAGTACCGGGGGGATAGCGTTCGGCGACTTTGTCCCACGGATTGGGCTGAACCTGCTTCATGCCCAATGAAATCTCTTGCTTGTCCCGGTTGATGTTGAGGACTTGCACTTCAATTTGATCGCCGATGGAGACGACCTCACTGGGGTGGTTGATTCGCTTGGTCCAGCTCATTTCGCTAATGTGCACCAAACCTTCGATGCCTGCTTCGAGTTTGACGAAAGCCCCGTAACTCATCACGTTGACGACTTCGCCCGTGTGCCGGCTGCTCATCGGATATTTTTCCTCCACCCCCTGCCAGGGACTGGAGGTCTTTTGCTTGAGACCCAGGGCGATTTTTTCTTTATCCCGATCCACCGAAATGATGTACACCTCCAGCTCTTGATCGATGTGCACCATTTCATGTGGATTGGCGATGCGCCCCCAGCTCATATCGGTGATATGCAGCAATCCGTCGATCCCGCCCAAGTCCACGAAAGCACCGAATTCGGCGATATTTTTAACGATCCCCTTGCGAACCTGGCCCGGCTCGATCTCGGCGAGCAGTTTCTTCTTCATTTCCTCGCGCTGATCCTCAATGAGCTTGCGTCGGCTGACGACGATGTTTCGGCGCGCTTCATCGATCTTGAGGATCTTACACTCGATGGTCTTGCCGATGTAATCGGCGATGTCCGGCGGCCGGCGAATGTCTACCTGACTGGCCGGAAGGAACACGTTGACGCCGATATTCACGAGCAGGCCGCCCTTGATCTTGCGGGTGACGGCCCCGCTCACCACATCGCCTTCCTTGTGCTTGGCGATGACGTCTTCCCATTCCTTTTGGCGTCGAGCTTTCCGATAGCTAAGAACAATTGCTCCACTTTCATCCTCGACGGCGTCCAGCAAAACGTCGATTTGATCGCCGGATTGCGGTGGTACGACCTTATCCAGTCCTTCGTCATACCACTCTTGGAGTGGGATAATACCTTCACTTTTGTAGCCGACATCGACCCACACCTCCTCGCCGACGACATTGAGGACCCGGCCGGCGATGATTTTGTTGACCTCGAATTCTTGCTCGGCATCTGGAAGCCAATCATGACCATCCTCCACCGGGCTTTCTCTTCGAAACACCGCCTCCAGCTCTTGCCGCATTTCCTCTTCGGCCAGGTCAAACTGCCGGAGCAAGTTACGATTCACCATAGTTTTCCGATACCTCAACTTCAGGCCGACCCAACTCGAGACAATTAATGATTCTCGATCGGCCGGTGCAAGCTATAAAAAGAGTGAACTTCCTCGCCGATCCATCATCCGATAGACCTGATTGGGCGGGAAGGAACGGGAATTATATCAGGAACCGAAATTATTACCAGGCAAGGAGTTACCAGTCCGATCTAGGAGGAATTGAGTTTTGCGTTTGCCCCATGCCACGATTCGGACGAACTGGCGGGCGCGAAACTGAAGCCTCTGGGGCGATTCTGGTTCCGGAAATAATCGTGGATTCGTTCACCTTAACTGCCCGCTGGATTTTTCCCGTTGCCGGTCCTTCTCTCAAGAACGGCACGATCACTCTCCGCGGAGAGCGCATTGTTGCGATTGAGCCTCATGGCATGCGCGGCGCGGACCTGGACTTGGGCGATGGTGCCATCTTGCCCGGATTGGTGAATGCTCACACACACTTGGACCTTTCTGGGCTGAAAGGAAAGCTTCCCCCCAGCCAGGATTTTATCCGGTGGATTCGAGGTGTCGTTCAGCATCGCCGAAACCTGACGCCCGAGCAACTTGCCGGCGACATTCAGATAGGGCTGGCGGGAAGTTTGAAATATGGGACAACGCTTATCGGGGACATTGCCGGTCAGGGTTTGAGTTGGCCTTTTCTTGCCAATGCGCCCTTACGAGCGGTTGTTTTTTTCGAGCTTTTGGGTTTGCCCACGAATCGGGCGGAACAAACGGCCAGAGAAGCTCAATTATGGTTGAAGGAACATCCAGCCACTTCGACATGTAGGCCCGGATTAAGTCCCCACGCGCCTTACAGCGTTCGGGCGTCACTTTTTGAGGCAGCTTGCCAATTGGCACAAGCGGATCAGATTCCATTGGCCACCCATCTGGGCGAAACTCCAGAGGAATTGGAACTTCTGAAACATCGGCGCGGGCCTTTTGTCGATTTCCTTTCTGAGTTGGGAGTGTGGGATCCCCAGGGGTTGGTCCATACGCTGGAAGAAGTAATCGATTATGGCCATTTGTTGTCCTTTCTTGTCATTCACGCCAACTATTTGAAGTCCAATCAGCTTGTTCAGGCAAATCGAAAAATGACGGTTGTCTATTGCCCCCGTACCCACGCCGCCTTCGGGCACCCGCCCCATCCATTTCGAGATGTTCTGGCCGAGGGCGGTCGCGTGGCATTGGGCACCGACAGCCTGGGTTCGAATCCTGACCTAAACGTTTTGGCGGAAGCACGGTTTCTCCGACGATCCTTTCCTGGCTTGCCCGGCGATCAGCTCCTGCGAATGATCACGCTCTCGGGCGCGGAAGCTCTCGGCTGGGACCAGGAAACCGGGAGCTTGGTGCCCGGCAAATCGGCGGATCTGGTCGTATTGCCCTTGCCTCCTAAGGATGAGCCCGATCCTCATGACCTCTTATTTGAATCGGATTCTTGCATCAGCAGAGTTATGTGGCGCGGATCCTGGATTGATGAGCATGAGCCACCCTCATCCAGGTCGAGAGCAGGATTGAAGACGAAGTCGGCACCTTGAAATGCATTCTTCTTGGTCGTATCAAACAAGAAAGCTGATTCACCACGACAAATCACCCAGGAAGGATCCATGCCGACTCCGTTGGGATATCTGAGCCTAGTTCTGCACGCTCACCTGCCCTTCGTCCGCCACCCCGAATATGACGATTTCTTGGAAGAGGACTGGCTTTATGAAGCCATTACGGAAACCTATATTCCCTTGCTGGAAGTTTTTGAGGGCCTGGAGCGGGACGGCGCCGATTGGCGGATGACCATGTCGGTCACGCCAACGCTGGCGGCCATGCTCAGCGACCCGCTCTTGCAATATCGTTACGTCCGCCACATCGACAATCTCATTTCTTTGTCGGCTAAAGAAATCGAGCGCACTCGCTGGCAGCCGCAGTTTAATCATCTCGCGCACATGTACCATCATCGGTTCTTGCGGGCGCGCGAGATGTTTGTCAATCAGTACGGCAACAATTTGCTCCAGGGCTTTCGGCGATTTTTTGAGGCGGGCAAATTGGAAATCATCACCTGCGCGGCCACACATGGATTCCTGCCGCTCATGATGCACAATCGCAATGCCCTGCGCGCCCAAATTGAAATCGGGGCGCGCGAGTTCGCCCGACACTTCGGCAAGAGGCCGCAAGGAATCTGGCTACCCGAATGCGGCTATGCGCCGGGAATCGATGAATTGTTGCGGGATGCCGGCTTTCGTTACTTTTTCACTGATACCCACGGAGTCTTGTTCGCGGAGCCCCGCCCCAGATTCGGTGTGTACGCGCCCATTGTCTGTCCGGCCAGCCGGGTGGCCGCCTTGGCTCGCGACACGGAATCTTCCAAACAGGTCTGGAGCGCCATTGAAGGGTATCCCGGCGATTATCATTACCGTGATTTCTATCGCGATGTGGGATTCGATTTGGATTTCGAGTACTTGGGGCCGCATCTCCACCAGACCGGAATCCGTAGCAACCTGGGAATCAAGTATTACAAGATTTCCGGACGAACCAATCACAAGGAGGTCTACGAACCGCACGCCGCCCTGGAGAAAGCGGCCGAGCATGCCGGCAACTTCATGTTCAATCGGGAAAAGCAGGTCGAATGGCTGAGCGGTTCCATGGACGGCCGGCCCGCCCTTATCGTCGCTCCCTATGACGCTGAGTTGTTCGGCCATTGGTGGTTCGAGGGCCCCGACTGGATCAATTTCCTGCTCCGAAAAATTCACTGGGACCAGCAGACGGTCAAGACCGTCACGATTCCAGAGTACTTGGATCGACATCCGAAAATCCAGGTGAGCCAGCCTTCTTTCTCCAGCTGGGGTTACAAAGGGTATTGCGAGGTTTGGTTGGAAGGCTCCAACGATTGGGTTTATCGGCACTTACATGAAATATCCGACCGCATGGTCGAGGTGGCTCAGCAAAATCTCGATCCGAATCCGCTTCGCCGCCGCGGCTTGAATCAGGCGGCGCGCGAAGTGCTCCTCGCCCAGTCCAGCGATTGGGCTTTCATCATGAAAACCGGCACGATGGTGGAGTATGCCAAAGATCGCACGCGCGTTCACGTCTTGAATTTCAATCATCTCTACGAACAGATCAAGCGCAACGAAATTGATGAAGGCTGGCTCGGCGAGATCGAGCGCCGCCACAATTTGTTTCCGGATATGGATTATCGAGTGTATGCGTGAAAAAGCCCACGGAAGGCAATCCGTGGGCTTGACGGCACGATTTCTAAGTCTCCTGCAAAACCTTCTCCACCCGACTCATGATCTGATCGATCTGCTGCTGGCTTTCGAAACCGATGACCATGGCGTCCACACAGCCCAGGCCGAGAACGAATCGCAGTGACGCCATTTGTTGTTCTTCGGTCTTGAAAGTGCCTTCGCCGAGAATCTTCATGCCGAGGATGCCCTTGCCTTGTTCGTGCATGGATTTGAGGCAGGGAACGACTTCCTCGGGGGAGCCGTCCATGCGCGCATCCTTGCCGACGGGGTTGATGCGAGCCAGATCGACCCCGACCCATTCACAATTGACGGCCGCGCGAAGCGGATCCATCCCGTGGCAAGAGACGCCGACGGCTTTGACCTGTCCTTTTTGTTTGGCCTTCGAGAGGACATCCATAACCGGACGGAAATCCGTTGGCCAAGTGCTGGTCTGCATGCAGTGCATGAGCAGAGTATCCACGTAGTCCATGCCCAGTTCTTGGCGGAGACGTTCGACGTCGCCCTTGGCCATTTCAGCCGTTGTGGCCCGCGTTTTCGTTTGGATGAACAGCTTGTCCCGCGGAATCCCTTTGAGAGCATCGCGCAGGTAAATGTGCGATCCATATTGGTCGGCCGTATCGAAATAGGTAATGCCTTTTTCGTGAAAGGCGTATTGGACGAGCTTGCAAAACTTCTCGTTTCCGAGGCGCACCTGATTGGACGAATGATTGACGCCGACGGAGCCCGTGCCCATGCCGATCAATGAAGTCTTGACGCCGCTCCGTCCGAGCGTGACCTGGTCGGCGCCGCTCTTGAGCTTGCGCGGATTGTCGGCCGCCCGAACCGTTAAGTTGGCAGCCGCCAACGCGCCGACGGCAACGGCCGACCGGCCTAGAAATTCGCGACGGGATAATTGGCTCGACATGTTGGCTCTCCTATGGAAGAAGTCTGTTTGACTGTTTCGTGTACAATCAACCTATCGTTCAGGGTGTGGCTGGACGACCATCCGGAACGGCCGGTTCCGGTAAAAGGGTTTTGACGGCTACCTGAGCCACTTCTTGTCCGGCCAAGACTAGCGGCACGGAGTCGTTTATTAAATAATCATCGCGACGACGATATCCAGGATTCTGGTCAGGGCCACTGGGCCGGGAGTAAACCTCCACTTGACGATTTACCAAATTAATAATCCAGTAAATGGGGATACGACCCTCAGCGTACAGCCTTCCCTTTTCTTCCCGGTCGTGAAAAAGGGAAGAGTCCGCCACTTCGATGACGACGGCGATGTCCTGGGGTCCTGGATGATTGGTAAGATAGCTTTCCGCCGGACCCGGCACTATTACCAAATTCGGTTCCGGTTCACTGCTATTGGTA
>WNFC01004192.1_pt1 | contig 15658 bp, 16 predicted proteins | sample 5400541 | NCBI WGS metagenome assembly WNFC01 (sample SAMN13153342, study PRJNA577476) | soil metagenome | isolation source: 120 cm saprolite under Douglas fir tree site 2 hole 2 replicate 1 | place: USA:California | collected 2015-04-18
GCCGGTGAAGATGATCGCGCCATGCCCCTTCGGCAGCATGCGCTTCGCCGCGGCTTGAGCGACATGAAATCCGCCGAGCGCGGAGACGCGCAAGGCCCGCTCGACCTCGGCCGCGTCGAGCTCGATGAACGGACCGCGCGTGCGGTAGCTCGCATTGTAGACGACGACATCCGCGCCGCCGCGCGCGTCGAGATCGGCGAACAGGCGTTCGACATCCTCGCGCCGCGACGCATCGCAGGCGAGCGCCTGCGCGCCGATCTCGCCGGCGAGAGGACGGAGGTCATCCGGAGTGCGCGCGGCGAGCGCCACCGCTAGCCCCTCGCGCGCGAAAGCGCGCGCGAGCGCCGCGCTCAGGCCCGAGCCCGCCCCTACGATCAGAGCGGAGCGATAGTCGATCTGTGCCATGGCAATGTTCCCCATTTACCACTATATCGATGCCCGTCGAGTTGCCGCAATTTTGTCTCAGATAGTCGACGCATTTCAATGGAGAGGGACGGCATGCGTAGCATCTTCGCGTTCATTCTCGGCATCGTCGTGACCGTGGGCGCCGCCTACGTGCGCGACGCGTCGGCCGGGCCGACGGCCAAGCCGCTGGTGAATTGGGACCAGGTGAGCGGCGTCACCGCGGGCGCGATCGACGCCGCGCGCAGCCAGTGGAATAAGCTGACCAGGTAGGGTAACGCCGCGCCGCGACCATGCTGCGGCGCGGTTCTCCAGGCCTTTGTGCGGTCAGGCGCTCCGGCCGGCCTGCGGGCGCTCGGTCTCGCGATGGCGAAGCGCCGCCACGACCTCCTGCTTGCCGAGATGGGTGCCGTCGTCACCCTCGATCAAGAGGGTGGTGAGTCCGCTGCGATTGACGTGGCCGGCCCAGCTCATCGCCTCGTCGAGGGACGAGAACTCCTTGAACAGCATCCGGTCCTTCTCGATCGGGCTGACCGCTTGCGCGCCGCGCGGACCGCTGTACACGCGATAAGTCATGGCTGCCTCCTGGGATGACTCCTCCGACTCGCGCACCGTCAAAACCAACGCATGGCCGCGCATCCCGGTTCCGACGTGTTGACGGTATTGCCGCATGAACGATAGCCTGCCGAAAACAATGAATTCATCGAGGGAGGGAATTTCATGAAAACGAGCATTCGCATTGTGCTTGGCGCGGTCATCTTCGCAGGCCTCGCAATGACCTCGGCGCACGCACAGGCGCCGGCGGCGCCACCACCGCCGCCCCCGGTCCCCGACGGCCCGCGCTACGTCGTCGGCTATGTGGAGGTGATGCCGAGCGCAAAGAACGACGGCGCCGCCCTGGTGCGTGCGTTCCGCGACGCGACGCGCAAGGAAGCGGGCAACCTGCGCGCCGAAGTCGCGCGCCGCATCGGTGTGCCCAATCAGTTCGTGATCCTCGAAGCCTGGAAGGACCAGGCGGCCGCGGACGCCCACGCCAAGACGGCGCACACCACGCAATTCCGCGACAAGCTCAAGGCCATCCAGAACGCGCCCTATGACGAGCGCGTGCATTTCCCGCTTTCGGTCGGCCCGCCGACCGCGAGCTTCGGCGGCGCCGCGGTCATGGCGGTGACGCATGTCGACGTCATTCCGCCCCAGCGCGAGAACGGGACTGGGCTGGTCAAGCAGCTTGCCGAGGACAGCCGCAAGGACGACGGCAACCTGCGCTTCGAGGCGGTGACCCAGACCAACCGCCAGAACCACTTCTCGGTGGTCGAGGCATGGAAGAACCACAGCGCGCTCGACACCCACAGCATGAATGCGAAAACACGCGGCTTCCGCGACAAGCTCGCCCCGGCAAGCGGCGCGCTTTACGACGAGCGCCTGTACAAGGTCATGAATTGAGCCGCGATCGGGCCGGGCTCCGCGCAGGCTGAGCCCGCCGCCGCTACGAGATCGGAAGGCTTCAGCGGTCCGGAGAGAGGCTGCGGCGCCGGCTCGCGCTCAAGTCGTCCACGTCCCGTGGGACGTAATGGATTTCCTCGATGTCGGCGTGCCGCATCCAGCCGTGCCACCCATGGACGGCTACGGGAAGGCCCGCCAATGTAAGCAGCAGCAAGGCAGCCGCCGCGATCAACCACTTGGTCGTCGTCATTCCGTCGCCCCTGTAATGGCGGAGATGATAGCCGTTCGCGAAGGCCGGCGCGAGAGGCTTTGTAGGACGGTGGATTTCGGGCACCCTGCCCGCTTGCCCGCGCGGTCAGGGCTGATCGATAAATAGGCAGAACGGAGAGGTCGATGCGCGCCGCCTATTACGAGGCCAATGGCCCCGCGTCCAAGGTACTCCGCGTGGAGAACATGACGACGCCCGAACCCGGGGCGGGCGAGGTGCGCATCAAGCTCGCGACATCAGGCGTCAATCCGTCGGACGTGAAATCGCGCGAGGGCCGCACCCGCAAGATCGCCTTCCCGCGCGTCATCCCGCACAGTGACGGCGCCGGCGTGATCGACAAGGTCGGAGCCGGCGTGCCGCAGTCACGCCTGGGCGAACGGGTGTGGATCTGGAACGCGCAATGGAAGCGCCCCTTCGGCACCGCCGCCGAGTACGTCACGCTGCCCGCCGCGCTCGCCGTCCGTCTGCCGGACCACATCGGTTTCGATCAGGGCGCCTGCCTCGGCATCCCCGCGATGACGGCCTATCACGCAATCGCGACCGCCGAGGCGGACGCCGCCTCGACGCTCCTGATCCCGGGCGGCGCCGGGGGCGTCGGCCATTACGCGATTCAATTCGCCAAGGCGCGCGGCGCGGTCGTCATCACCACGGTGAGCTCGGAGGAAAAAGCGAAGCTGGCGCGCGAGGCCGGGGCCGATCACGTCATCGACTACAAGCGTGAAGACGTGGGCGCGGTGGTGATGGACCTCACCGACAAGGCCGGCGTCGATGCGGTGATCGAGATGGACCTCGCCGCCAATGCCAGACTTTACCCGAGCATCCTGCACGCCCGCAGCCAGGTCGTCGTCTACGGCACCGGCGCGGCGGAGGCGCCGATCCCGGCCCAGTTCATGCTCGTCAATGCCATCACGCTGAAATGGATCTTCGTCTACGAGCTGACCGCGCAGGAACGCGCCGCGGCGGTGGGCGCCATCAACGGGATGATGGAGGAGAAGCGGCTCATCCACAACGTGGCGAAGAGTTTCCCGTTCGCCGACATGGTGTCGGCGCACGAGGCGGTGGAGCAAGGCAAGGCGCTGGGAAATGTGGTGGTGACGATCGATTGACGCTCGTCAATCCGCACAGGCGCGTCTTGCGCTCGCGCATGTCCCGGCGAAGTGGACACCGGTTCGCCGAAAAGGACATGCGTGCTGAGCGCCGTCTTCTGGTTCTTCGGCCGCTGAGGGACCCCACGCTTCACATCCGGAACACGCCGAAGCGCGTCTCCGGGATCGGCGCGTTGAGGGCGGCCGAGAACGCCAGCGCGAGCACGCGGCGCGTCTCGGCGGGCGCGATGATGCCGTCGTCCCACAGCCGCGCGGTCGCGTAATAGGGATTGCCCTCCGCCTCGTACTGCGCGCGGATCGGCTGCTTGAATTCCTCTTCCTGCGCCTCCGACCACTTGTCGCCCTGCGCCTCGATGTTGTCGCGCCGCACCGTCGCCAGCACGCTCGCGGCCTGCTCGCCGCCCATCACCGAGATGCGCGCATTCGGCCACATGAAGAGAAAGCGCGGCCCGTAGGCGCGTCCGCACATGCCGTAGTTTCCCGCGCCGTACGAGCCGCCAATGATCACCGTGATCTTCGGGACCTGCGCGCAGGCGACTGCCGTCACCATCTTGGCGCCGTCCTTCGCGATGCCGCCCGCCTCGTAGTCGCGCCCGACCATGAACCCGACGATGTTCTGGAGAAACAGCAGCGGAATGCGGCGCTGGCAGCACAGCTCGATGAAATGCGCGGCCTTGAGGGCGGATTCCGAATAAAGGATGCCGTTATTGCCGAGGATGCCCACCGGGATGCCGTGGATGTGGGCGAAGCCCGCGACCAGCGTCGTGCCGTAGAGCTGCTTGAACTCGTCGAATTCCGAGCCGTCGACGATGCGCGCGATCACCTCGCGCACGTCGTATTGCTTCTTGAGGTCGGTCGGGACGATGCCGTTGAGCTCATCCGCCGCGAACACGGGCTCGCGCGGCTGCAGCAGCGGAATATCGACCGTCTTTTTCGTGTTGAGATTGCCGACGATGCGGCGGGCGAGCGCGAGGGCATGACGGTCGTCCGCGGCGTAATGATCGGCCACGCCCGAACGTCGCGCATGCACGTCGGCGCCGCCCAGCTCCTCGGCCGAGACCACCTCGCCGGTCGCCGCTTTGACCAGCGGCGGCCCGCCCAGGAAGATCGTGCCCTGATTGCGCACGATGATCGCCTCGTCCGACATCGCCGGCACGTAGGCGCCGCCCGCCGTGCACGAGCCCATGACCACGGCGATCTGCGCGATGCCGAGCGCCGACAGGGTCGCCTGGTTGTAGAAGATGCGGCCGAAATGCTCGCGGTCGGGAAAGACCTCGGTCTGGTGCGGAAGATTGGCGCCGCCGGAATCGACGAGGTAGATGCACGGCAGCCGGTTCTCGCGCGCGATCTCCTGGGCGCGCAGATGCTTCTTCACCGTCATCGGGTAATAGGTGCCGCCCTTGATGGTGGAATCGTTCGCCACGATCACGCATTCGCGGCCCTCGACGCGCGCGATGCCGGTGATCAGGCCGGCGCCGTGGATATCGTCGTCGTACATCCCGTTGGCGGCGAGCGGGGAGAGCTCGAGAAAAGGCGCGCCCGGATCGATCAGCGTCATCACGCGGTCGCGGGGCAGCAGCTTGCCGCGCTGCAGGTGGCGCTCGCGCGCCTTCTCGGGCCCGCCGGCCGCGGCCTGCGCGCGGCGCCGCTGCAGTTCCTCGACAAGCCCGCGCATGCGCTCGGCATTGGCGCGGAATTCAGCCGCGGCCGCATCGATGCCGGTTGCGAGAATCGCCATGGCACCCCCAAGACAGCCCGCAGGCTGCCGTTTGCCTCAAATAAAAGCAATGCAGCATGGAGCCGGGTACCGGGCCGGGTTTTCGCGAAACTTACAAACCGCCGTCGTGCGGTTGCGAAGCTTCGATCATCGGAACGCGCGTTCGAAAACAGCGCAGCTCATGGCGTGCGGCGACTGTACGCAGCTGCGGCGCCAACCGATTCGCAACTCCCGCAGCGGGCGGGCGTTGATGACTAAACGTTCATGGAGCTCCTGGAACAAGTTCCGACGACGTGGCGCATTGAAAAAAGCGTCGCGCGAACGGTGGAACTCGTTTCGCGCTTTCTCGTTCTTTGAATGGGTTCCGGAGGTGGATGGTTGGAGCGCGGGGGAGAGACCCCATCAACAGGAGACATCCATGAAGGCATTGATGGCAACGGCTGCCGCTCTCGCGCTGCTGGCGGGAATGACGGCTGCAAACGCGCAGAACGCTCCCGCTCGTACCGACAAGAGCATGCAGCAATCGACGATGGGCGCCGGCGCTGCGTCGGGCGAGCAGAAAGTGATGAAGCGCACCCACAAGCGCGTCGCTCATCTGAAGAAGAAGAGACACGGCGCCCGCTTCGGCGGGGAGACGATGGGCAGCGGCAACCGGACCGGCACGATCGGCGGACCGCGCAACGATCCGAGCATTCATCAGTCGATCGGACGCGATTCGCGCGGGACCCCGAAGGACCAGAAGGCCTATTAGTAAGCAGTCGATCGGTTGATCCGATCAGGTGAGGGCGGTGCCGCCGCCCTCTCCTTTTTCATCCGGCGCTCCGTGTGTTCGCTTCGCCGCAGTGCCCGCGCGGCATGAACGAGAATTAATGGAACTTCACATGTGCGCGCCGGCCGCAGCGAAGTTCGGAACGGGTGGATGAAGCTCGCGTTCACATAATGAGACCGCGGCGATGTTCCGCGGTCGTTTGCGTTATGCGCGGGGTGAACAACTGAAGGGAAAGGCAAAGGAGAAACCATGATGATCAAGAACAAACTTTTGGTCGCCGCGGCCGTCGCGGCATTGACGGCGGGCTCCGGTCTGGCGCTTGCGCAAGGCAGCGCCGATCAGAAGGCGCCCGCTCAGAAGGCGCCTGCCGCCGAGAAATCGGCCCCGTCGGGCGGGATGAAGTCGACCACTGGCGCCGCCGAGAACAAGGGTGCCATGGAGCAGAAGCAGAAGGCACCGGCGAGCGCCCAGAAGGCCGACGACAAGGCCGGCGCCCCGAAGAAGGCTGAGGAGAAGAGCGCGCCCAAGGGCGGCCAGACCACCGGCCAGGCGCCCGCTCAAAATCAGCCGCAGAAGTCTGGCCAGAGCAGCCAGCAGCCGGCGCAGCAGAAGAGCACGACCACCCAGCAGAAGGGTACCACGGGCCAGGCGCCGACCACGACGCAGCCGCGTCAGGGTCAGGGCACCACGAGCCAGCAGCCCGGCACGCAGGGTCAGGCCGGCGGCAGCGCCAGCACCAGTACGTCCGTGCAGATCTCGACCGAGCAGCGCACGCGCATTCAGCAAGTGCTCGTGAAGGAGCGCAACGCGCCGCGCGTGACCAACGTTGACTTCGCGCTGGCCGTCGGCACCGTCGTGCCGCGCGGCAAGGTGAAGTTCGTGCCGCTGCCTCGCACGGTGCTGGAAATCTATCCGGCGTGGCGTGGCTACGACTACTTCCTGGTCGGCGACGAGATCGTGGTCGTCGATCCGCGCACGCTGCGGATCGTGGCCGTCCTGCCGGCCTAACGCCTAGTTCGGCACAAACAGGAAAGGGGCGGCTCGCGCCGCCCCTTTTCGTTTTCTTTGCCGGAGGGCGGCGTTACGCCCGCACCTCCTGCCGCTGGAAGACCACATAGCCGGCCGTGAACAGAACGATCGTTCCGGCAACGAGCGCCACTCCCTGCGGCCAGGCGATCGCCAGGCTTTCGCGTAACGGCAACGGGCCGTTGACCGCGCCCTGCAACTGCTCGAGGAATACGGGCCCGACTGACCGAGTGGTCGGCGACAAGGTCGCGAGCACCACCTCGGTAAAGAGCTGATTGGGCGAGAGCCGCTGGAGCGCGGTCGTCCACTGCAGCGTCTCCGGCGTCGAGAAACCGAGAAGCTCGTACCGCAAATCGGGCGGCGCGATGAGTTGGGCGATCGCCGGCGCCAGCAGCGGCCACAGCACAGACAGGAACAGCCAGACGCCGAGGGCGACCAGGGCGGCGGTCGCGGCCGACCGGAAGACGATCGACAGCAGCAGCGCCAGCGCCAGCCAGACACCCGCATAGGCGAGCGCGAAGAGGAGGAAGACCAGCGAGCGGGCGATCTCCTCCCCGCTCGGCGGCACGCCGAGCAGATAGACGCCGAAGCCGACCACGAGCAGCCACAGGCAGATCAAGCTGATCCCGATGGTGCCCAGACCGGCGAGGAATTTCCCGGCCAGCAGCGCGTCCCGATAGATCGGCTGCGACAGGATGCGCGAGAGCGTGCGGCGGCTGTGCTCGCCGTTCACCGCGTCAAATCCCAGTCCGATGGCCATCAGCGGGAGCAGGAACACCAGCAGCGAAACCAGCGAGGGCAGCGGATTGCGGCTGACGGTGAACAACTTGAGCAGAACGAACGGATCTTCCGCTGTCGTCTGCCGGATGGTGTCGATCGCGACATAGAGCGCCGCGAAGGCGGTGAGCACGACGAGCCATTCGAGTACGCGCATGCGCGCGCTCGACAAGTGGTCGGCGAGTTCCTTCATCGTCACCGCGCCGAGGCCCTGCCAGGGCGAACCTTCACGCCGCATGTCGCGCCCCCTCGGTTTCGCCGTTCTGCTTCTGGAAGAAGCGCGTGTAGATGGCCTGCAGGCTCGGATCGTCGACCGAGAGGCGACGCAACGATCCGTTGGCGGCGACCACGGCGCGCGCTGCTTCCGGGCGCACGTCGCGGTCGGCCGTGAGCCGGTAGCGGTCCGTGCCGACCCGCACGACCTCGCTCACGCCCGGCACGGCGCCGAGGCGCGTCTCGAGATCGGTCGTCGCGTCGGCCTCGACCTCGACGACGAATCCGGCGCCAAGGACCTGCCGCGCCAGTTCCGGGACCGAGCCCATCAGGACGATGTGGCCGGCCTGGAACAGCGCCACGCGATCGCACACGCGCTGCACCTGGTCGAGCAGGTGCGAGGACAAGAGTACGGTCACGCCTTCGCGCTTGAGCGCCTCGATGAGCTCGAGGAATTCGATCGTCGCGGTGGGATCGAGGCCGGATGTCGGCTCATCGAGGATCGCGATCTCGGCCTCCTTCATCACGATCTCGGCAAGCCCGAGCCGCTGGCGCATGCCGCGCGAAAACGTGCCGACCCGCTTGTGGGCAACGTCGTCGAGGCGTACGCGGGCGAGCGCGGCGCCGATGCGTTGCCGGCGCTCCGGCGCCGGGATGCCCATTAGGCGCGCCGTGTAGGCGAGGTTTTCGACCGCCGTCAGGTTGTCGTAGAAGCCGACCTGGTCCGGCAGATAGCCGACCCGGCGCTTGACCGCGAGCGGTTCGCGCACGGGATTATGATTGAGCACCCGAATCTCGCCGGCCGACACTTCGGTGAGGCCGAGCATCATCAGGATGGTGGTGGTCTTGCCGGCGCCGTTCGGACCGAGGAGCCCGAAGATCTCGCCCTTCGCCACGTCGAAGTCGATGCCGTCGACGACCGTCGTCTTGCCGTAGCGTTTGGTGAGACCATGCGCCGTGATGACGGGCGTGCTCATCGGCGGCCGAACCTCAAGACTGCCCCGACCATCACCAGAAGCGCCACGCCGATGATTCCGGCGCCCGCCATGCCCCACACGGTCGACGTCGTGACCGCCACGCGGAACTGGGTGTTGGCCGCCTCGCCGCGGGACGTCGCGCGGATGTTCGCCATGTAATCGCCGGCGAGCGATTTCGCGGTCGGCGTGATCTGCGCCTGCACCTCGGCGTCCTTGCCGGGCGCGATGCGCTCGATCGTGTTCGGCTCGAACGTGATCTTCCAGCCGGTTGGCGCGGTGGCGGCAAGCTCGACGCTGTCGGCCGGCGCGCTGCCGGTATTGGTGACGACGATCGGGATCGTACTCTGCACGCCGGCTTCGGCCGACGCGCTCACGCGGCCGTCGCGGCTCGCAATCGTGAGCTGCGGCTGTCCGACGATTTCGAGCGTGAGATTGGCCTTCGCGGTCGCGTCCTCCGCCGAGACGGTGACCGTGACCGGATAGCGGCCGGCATCGGCGATCGAGGGCGGCCGCACGTGCAGCTTGATGTCCTTCGAGGCGCCGGCGTCGACCGGAATCGAGGAGAGCTGCTGGGTGCCGTAATTCTCCGTGAAGTTGGCCTCGAAGTTCTTTGGCGCGTCCGCAGCGAAGCTGACGGTGAGGTTGCGGCCGCTGTCGTTCTTGATGCTCAGCTGATAGTCGAAGCTCGTCTTCGGATTGCCGCGCAGCGCCGGCAGCGTCGGCTCGACCTTGAGCTTGGCGGGCAGCTCCTTGGCGAGCGTCACCGCGATCGGCAGGCTGACGTTGCTGCCCTGCCCTTCCGCCTTCACGGTCAGCGTATGCGTGCCCATGGCGACATTCGCGGGAACGTCGAGGCGAAGTTGCAGGCCGACATTGGCGTCGGTCGCCGGCATGGCAGCGGCGACGGGCTGGCCGCCGCCGAGCAGGGTCGCAGTCCAGCCGGGCGGTACGTCGGTGACCGAGAGCTGGTAGCGCTCGGGGGAGAGTCCGTAGTTCTGCAGGCGCAGCGCGACGGTGGTGGTGGTGCCGGGACGGACCGAAACGGCCGGATAGTCCGTGAGGAGATAGAGCCCCTTCACGTCCTTCGGCGTATCTGCGGCGAAGGCGGCCGGCACGGCGAGGCACAACGCGGTGGTGAGGGCGAGAATAGAGGCTCGCATGGCGAAATCTCCAATGACGACGTGATCCAGGTTGTTGTTTAGAGGCCGCCCCCGCCGGCGGAAACCACCCGAGGGGGGCGCCGTCGGAATTTGGGGCTATGTCCTTCCCAATACCGACGAAATCGGTACGGAGTTAAGGATTTTTTTGGGCGGTCGCGCAAGTGCGACGTAGCGCCGCCAGCAAGGCGAAATCCGAGGCCTCGGCCTACCGTTCCACCGCGGTCGCGTAGCCGACGACCGGCGCCTGCTCGGCGAAAATCCCGCGCTCGCCCATCCAGGCCTGGGTCTTCGCGTAGGTCTCCTCGCCATAGGGAAGAAACACGATGCGCTCCCCGCTGGAGAAGCGGCGCACGTCGATCCGCGGCTTGTACCGCTCGGGGATCTCATTGAGGTAGAAGCGTTTGTATTTCTCGGGCTCCAGATCGATGTCCATCTGGGCGCGACGCAGGCCGTTCATGTAGCGCTCGACGTCATCCGCATCGACCGCGTGCGGGAACATGAACGCAATCATGAATGTCGTGTCGACGATCTTGCGAAAGCCGAGCTGATCGAGAACCTGGTAGGTGATGCCCCACACGCTCGTCGCTGGCACGTCGCGCTCTACTCCGACGTCCACGCGCGCCCACGATGATCCGACGAATTTGAGCTTGATCCGTTCGCGCGTAAGGAACGGCTCGAGCGCCTGAAGCGTCGTGAAGTGGCTGCCGGAGTGATAGCCGACCGCGACCTCCTGGCCCGCCAAGTCTTCCGGCCGGGTGATCGGCGAGTCCGGCGGAACCATGACACCGCCGGGCGTCACCACGTACGACTTCCTCCACATCCGGCCGATGTCCTGGGACGAAGCCTGATTGACGGCCCAGTGACACGCGCACGAGACGTCGGATTTGCCGCCCTTGTTGCCGCCCCCTTCTCTGTACGACTCGAAGGCGCCCGAAAGGACATCGACGACCTGTCCGGTTGCATCGACCTGCTTCTTACGCGCCGCCGACAGGCCGCCGTGGAACTCATAGTCGAGGCCTTCGTCCCGGAAATAGCCCTTCTCGTGCGCCACCCATTCCTGCAGGCGCCCGTGCGGCTGGATGATGAATCGGCCCATGCGGTTCCTCCGGTCGCGCAAGGGTCCCACACTGCAGGCCACGTGCAAAGAGGCGCGCGGTCCAAGGAATCCGGGTCAACGGCTTCTCCGCCGTTGGAACGACCTCGGCGTCCGCCGAGTCCTGTTTCGGAGTCACGCTGCGAGCTTTTTCATCACCGCGTAGAGCGCCGCCTGCCCCTCGAAGCCGATGCCGGGGCGATCCGACAGCGTGATCGCGCCATCGACGATTTTTGCGTCATCGGCAAATCCACCGAACGGATCGAACACGCCGGGATAAGATTCGGCGCCGCCGAGGCCGAAGCCCGCCGCGATGGCGAGCGACATCTGGTTGCCGCCGTGCGGAAAGAGCTGGCGCCGGCCCCAGCCTTCCGCCGCAAGCATGTCGACCGTGCGCGCATATTGGACGATGCCGTAGGCCTGCGGCGGGTCGATTTGAATGATGTCGCGGTCCGCGCGCAGCCCGCCAAAGCGAGCCAGGTTCTTCACGTCCTGCGTCGAAAACAGGTTCTCGCCGGTCGCGAGTGGCGCCTCGTAGGCCTGTGCGATCTCGGCATAGAGCGAAAAGTCGAGCGGATCGCACGGCTCCTCGAACCAGCGCAGGCGAAACGGCAGCAGACCCTTGGCATAGGCGAGCGCCTCCGCCCGCTCGAACTTGCCGTTGGCGTCGACCGCAAGCTGATGCTCGGCGCCCAGCACTTTGAGAACCGCCTCGATGCGGCGGCAATCCTCGTCGAGCGGCAGGCCGCCGACCTTCATCTTCACCATGGTGTAGCCGGCGTTGAGATGGCGGCGCATCTCGTCCTGCAAGTCCTTGATGGTCTGGCCGGGCCAGTACCAGCCGCCGCCGACGTAGCAGAACACTTTTTCCGGCACCTTGCCGTTGCCGTAGCGTTCGGCGAGCACGCGATGGAGCGGCTTTTGCGCGATCTTCGCCACCGCGTCCCACACCGCCACCTCGATGGTGCCGATGCCGATCGAGCGCTCGGCGTCGGCGCCGATCTTTTCGCGCTGGCGCATGACGGCGAGAATTTTGGCGGGATCGAAGTTCTCGCCGCTCTCGTCGAGCAGCGATTTCGGATCGGCGCGCAGGATGCGTGGGATGAAGCGCGCGCGCATCGGCTCGCCGCAGGCGTAGCGGCCCGTCGAGTTGAACGCGAAGCCGACGACCGGCCTGCCCTCGCGCACCACGTCGGTCAGAACCGCGACCACCGAGGTGGTCATCTCGGAGAAATCGAAGCTCGAGTTCTTGAGGTTCGACTTGAGCGGGACTGCGGTCTCGCGGATATCGATGATGCGCATCTACGCCGCTGCGACGTAAGCGCGGGGCGGCTTCGTCCCCTTGATCTGGGTGCGGTGCATGAGGCGCCGCGTATTGGCATCGAATGGATCGCGCCGGTGCATGGTCGAGCGGTTGTCCCACAGGAGCAGGTCGCCCACGCGCCATTTGTGCTCGTAGGCGAATTCCGGCCGCGTCGCCGCCTCCCACACCGCATCGAGCAGCGCGTCCGAGTCGGCCTGCGACAGACCCTCGACATAGGAGTTGCGGCGGCGGCCGAGATAGAGCGCCGGCACGCCCGTCACCGGATGGATGCACACGGCGGGATGCCAGGCACCCGGCGCCTTGTGCGGATCGTCGGTCGGCGTCACGCCTTGGCGCAGATAGCCGCCGCTGTTGTAGGTGCCGTCGTGCTTGATGCGGCGGCCGCGCAGCCGCGCCTTGAGCGGCTCCGGCAGCCCCGCCCAAGCGGCCTGCATGCTCAGCAGCCAGGTGTTGCCGCCGCTCGGCGGAATCTCCAGTCCATAGAGCATCGAGGCGTCCGGCGGCACGTCGACGTAGCTCATATCGGTGTGCCACACCGCCTCGCCGGCGCCGAGCGCGCCGATCGGATCGCCCTTCTCGTCGAGCACGTTGGAGACGACGTAGACGTCCGGGTAGCCGGGCGGGCTCTGTCGTCCGTGCTCCTGGTTGGGCGGCGGATCGAGGTCGCCGAAGCGCCGGCTGAACGCGAGCAGATCGTCGTCCGTCAGTTTCTGGCCGCGCAAGAGCAGCACCGCGTGGCGATGCCATGCGCGCTCGATGACGGCGAAATCGTCATCGCGCAGCCCGGCGAGATCGACGCCGGAAATTTCCGCGCCGACCGCAGGCGTGATTGGGGTCACCGAGATCGACATCGTTTCCTCTCCGGCAGTTTTTCGTCGCGCCCCAAATAATAGGTCGCTTCCTGGGCCGTGCCAACATTGTTCGCGCAAGCCCATCGGCGCGGATGGATTTCCTCCCGCGCTTTTCACCGGCGAGAAGAATCTTTCGATTTCATGAGGTGTGTCGCTTTGTCCTGTCCAACGAGACGCCCGTTTGGCACATTGTCGGGGAATTCAGGCACAGGGCTCCTCTGATGCATGCGATTTTCTTCTGGCTTATAAGCATCGCGGTCACGGGGCTGGCGCTGGTGCGCCCGGCGGCCGCGGAGGTGAACGAGGTGCGCTTCGCGCGCCAGCTCGGCCTCGGCTATCTGCAGTTCTACGTCATGGAGGAGCGCAAGCTCGTCGAGAAGCATGCGCAGCAGCTCGGGCTCACGGTGACGACGCGCTGGCACCCGCTCGGCACCCCGACGTCGATCACCGATGCGCTGCTCACCGGAAACGTCGACATCGTCGGCATCGGCCTTCCGGCCTTCCTCACCATGTGGGACAAGACGCGCGGCAACATGAACGTCCGGGCGATCGTCGCCCTGAACCGCCAGCCCGCCTATCTCAACACGCGCGATCCCAACATCAAGTCGGTGCGCGATTTCACCGACAAGGATCGTATCGCCCTGCCGGCGCCGAAAGTCTCGGTGCAGGCGATCATGCTGCAGATGATCGCGGAAAAGACCTTCGGTCCGGGCAAGTACGACGTGCTCGACCGCCTCACGGTCGGCATGAGCCATCCCGACGGCATGGTGGCGCTGCTCGCCGGCAAGCTGGAGATCACGGCGCATTTCACGTCGGCGCCGTTCCAGTATCAGCAGCTGGAAAATCCGGCGATCCGCAAGGTGCTCACCTCTTACGAGGCGACCGATGGGCCGAATACGTTCGCGGTCGCGGCCACGACGAGCCGCTGGCGCGAGGCCAATCCGCAGGTCTACAAGGCGGTCAACGCGGCGCTCGCCGAGGCCAATGACTTCATTGCAAAGAACCCGCGCGAGACGGCGCAGATCTTCCTCAAGCTCGAGAACGCCAAGCTCTCGGCCGACTTCATCCAGAAGATGATCGTCGATCCGGAATTCTCCTTCGCGCCCGCGCCGGAGAACGTGATGAAGATCTATCGCTTCATGAACCGCGTCGGCGCGCTGAAGAATCTGCCGGCGGCGTGGCAGGACCTGTTCGTTCCGGAGGCCGCGGGCCTGTCGGGGAGCTGATCGATCGGGACGGCCGTCCGCCGGTTCATTCGATCCTGAGGTTGGCGGCGCGCACGACCTTGCCCCATTTTTCCATCTCGGCCGTGATGCGCGCGCCGAACTCCTGCGGCGAATTGAGCACCGGATTGAAGCCGATCGTCTCGAGCCGCTCCCTCACCTCGGGCAGCGCGCCGATGCGGACGAACTCGCGGTTGAGCCGTTCGACGATCTCCTTCGGCGTTCCCGCCGGCAGCACGAAGCCGGTGAGCGTCGCGGCCTCCTGATCGGGTACGCCGGCTTCCGCCAGGGTCGGCACATCCGGCAGCGCCGCCGGGCGCTTCGTCGCCATCACCGCGAGGCCGCGCACCTTGCCCTCCTTGATCACCCCGATCGCCGGCGGCAGCGCCGTGAAGCCGATCGGCGTGTGCCCGGCGAGCGTTGAATTGACGGCGAGCGCCGCGCTGGTGAACGGCACCATGGTGAGATCGAGACCGTAAGTGAGCTTGAGCAGCTCGGCGGAGAGATGCGGCGTCGAGCCGAGCGAGGGCTGCGCGTAGCTGTATTTGCCGGGAGTGGACTTCACGTGGTCGATCAGCTCTTTCACGCTCTTCGCCGGAAACGACGGATGCACGAACAGCACGTTCGGCGAGACCGCGGCCAGCGTGACCGGCGTGAAATCCTTGACCGGGTCGTAGGGCACCTTGGCGTAGAGGCTCGGATTGACCATGAAGCCGGTGCTTACGACCAGCAGCGTGTAGCCGTCGGCGGGCGCGCGCGCGGCCTGGGCAGTGCCGGTATTGCCGCCTGCGCCGGCGACGTTCTCGACGTAGAACTGGTGGCCAAAACTCTCGGAGAGCTTTTGCGCGAAGATGCGCGCGATCACATCGGTCGGCCCGCCCGCCCCGAACGGCACCACAATGCGTACGTTGCGGTCGGGATAAGTCTGGGCTAACGAGGCCGCCGGAAACGCCAAAACCGCCAGCCAGATGAGAAGACGGACGATCGCTGTCATGACGGCCTCCCCTGCTCTTTCGTTGGTGCTATCATCGCCCCTGCCCGCAGCGCAGTAAACCGCAAACCCACCTCTTGCGCCGCGTCACATCCACGCTCTGCCGTTCGCTCACGGAAAAGGATTCTTCATGCCAGCAAAGAAATACACCCGTCAGGACCTGCGCGACGCCGCGGACAAATACAAGAACTGGGGCAAGTGGGGTCCGGACGACGAGATCGGCACGCTCAACTACACGAGCCCGCAGGACGTCATCGCGGCCGCCGGCCTGGTGAAGAAGGGCAAGGTGATCTCGCTCGCGCTCAACTTCGACCAGTT
>WNFC01004195.1_pt1 | contig 15657 bp, 13 predicted proteins | sample 5400541 | NCBI WGS metagenome assembly WNFC01 (sample SAMN13153342, study PRJNA577476) | soil metagenome | isolation source: 120 cm saprolite under Douglas fir tree site 2 hole 2 replicate 1 | place: USA:California | collected 2015-04-18
GTGTGCGCACCTCTTCGAGGAAATCGAGCTTCGCGCGCGTGACCCTGGAAGGATCGCCTTGCAGTTTCTGGTATAGCTCCTCGGCCTGAGAGAGCACAAACTTATAAACGTTGGCATACAGCTCAGGAAAGAGCTCCAGCGGTGGAGTATCGAGCACGATCGAGCAAGCAATCGCTTCAGCAAGGGATGGATATGCCTTTAGAGCCTCAATTCGAGAAATGGCAACGTGTGTCCTTGTGCCGATGAGAAAGGCAAACTCAGCCTGAGTAAGGCCCCAGCGGCGACGTAGTGGACGTAGATATGAGATGAGCCGTTGATCCATAAGCGGTGCGCCCCAGCCAACACAATGATGAGGCTCACCGGCCATGGTCTCTCGAAATTCCGTGCTTTCCCAGACGCGGAATTGTGCCGGTACATAATAATAGACGCATTTTGTTCATCGATCTTTCATGTGCCTCTGGCCAGCCGTCATCGAGAAGGTCATGTCAAGCAGGCGCGGACGAAAGCCGCCCCCCCCAAAAGGCGGCTTCGTGTGATGCTCACGCCAGTATTTTTTTGTCCTGCTCGTCAGCAATAATTGCGCGAAGTACCTGAAGCGCAGAGAGTTGCTGCGATTTTCTGAACGTCGGCCCGATTTTGTGCAACCGCAGCTCTTTCTCGCGTCTTACAATTATCTATTACGCGGTAGAATCGTCGTATGGATACACATGACGCGGAGCCAATAGAACTCCTCACGGTAAAAGAAGTAGCGAAACTGCTGCAACTATCAGTACCGGGGGTGCGAGAGCTACAGGCCAGGCGCCATCTACCATTCATCAAAGTCGGCGGCGCCTTGCGTTTCGAGAAGCGCGACATCATCGAGTATCTAAAGCGGCGGAAAGTTGCCGCGATGTTCTAACCTGCCGACGCGCTCACGAATCACAAAGCCGCCTCTCTGCGGCTTTGTGTGATCGCTTCCAGCAGTTCTGCTTATCCTGCTCCTTGTGATAATTCCGCTGCATCCGATCCGAAAATCGGTTGACGGCGGGTTGCCCAAGAACCACTGGAAACAACTTCTGATGCATGACTTTACCGTGCAATTGAGAAACACGCGATTAGCTCATATGTCCTTCATTTAAGCCAATAATTGAGGATTGTAGCGCTCGTCTGGTGAGCGAACGAAATCGTCACGAGTGGTTTCGAATCCCTCCCGGCGCACCAAGAGCAAAGGAGGTATCGTTTCTGACGATGCCTCTTTTGTCTTGTGTTTCTTGACTAATTTGGCGACCTCACAGTTGTTGCTGTACTTTTGAGTTCATCATTTGCTGCCAGTGGTTGACGGCAGGTTGCCCAAACTCCGCAATCGCCGCGTTCTCGGGATTCAGCAGTTCAATCGCCGATCGCAGGGCTGCTGGTGCAACGTGTGAGTATCGCATGGTTGTCGCGATGCTCGAATGTCCCAGCAATTCTTTGACCACAGTCAGTGGAACACCTCGAAGTGTTAGCTGCGTAGCGAAAGTGTGCCGAAGCATGTGCCATGTGACTTTACGCATTTGAGAAGTTCTGCAGATTATGCCCAATCGTTCGATAGCATGATGGGAAGTGAATGGTTCCCCATTACGTTGAGCGTTTGTAAACACATACCCAGTACCTTGCTTCCTGCGGAACAACATCTCGTATACGTCTGCTTCTAGCGGAATATGTCGCTCTCGATTACTTTTGGGCGATACGAGTGATTTGCTACGATCGCATCGGGAATGGCGAACGGCCAGGCTTCTATTTTGCCAGTCAATCGAGGACCACTGTAGGCCGCGAATTTCGCCCTGCCGCATACCTGTACGCAGCGCAAGGAACACCATTTCCCTGAGCTGTCCATGTGTGTGAGACAGGAGCGCGTCGCATTCGGCCACTGTAAGGTAGTCAGTCGTCGGCGGAGTACATTTCAGTTTCTTAATGGTCGGCAAGTCCGCGCCGTACCATTCGTGAGCGCATCTCAAACATTTTGCCAGGACAGTGAGTCTGTTATTTATCGTCTTGTTTGAGACCCCACTCGCAACTGCTCTAGCCTTGTACTGCTCAACGTGGCTCGCATTGATAGCTTTCAACGGCATCCAACCAAAGAATGGGATCAAGCTTGCGGCCAATATCTTCTGCTTCGCATACTGCTCGGAGAATTTATTGTTTGCGACTACGTATTGCTTGAACCACTGCCGTGCGAACGTCTCGAAAGTCAGATCGCTATCTCTGCTAGCTCCAGCATTATCTATTGGTTCTCCTCGCGCTAACCTCTGCCGCAGGACCGCCTCGAACGCCTGCGCGCCTTGTCGTGAGTTTTCCGGGCTTCGTCTCCTGTATCGTTTCTGATCGAATTGGAAGTCCACCCACCATGATTTCTTTATTAGTCGTACTGCCATACATCATTCGTTATTAGCCGATCGAGTGCATCCGTCGCTTCTGCAAGTACGCCACGATATCGCTTCGTTCGAAGTGGATGCGACCACCCACTTTGAAAAATGGGTTGCGGCGCTGTTGTTGCAGCCGCCGAACGCTCGGGACAGAAATTTTCAGTAATCTAGCTACTTCAGGAATCGTCAGCAGCTCTAGCGAGGGACCAGACTCAATCGACATACGTGTCAAGAAGCAGGATAAGCTCAGCAACTACATACAATAGTACGCTGTCCTTATAATCTTTGCGAATCGACGAACGCATATTTAGTTTGGTGCGACCGCAATGTCGCGCAGGTAAATCGCGCCAACACGCCTGAGCAGATCGGTGCTCGTGCCGTTTCTATATGCGAACTTATTCAGCTGGCGGGCAAACGAGTCTTCGAGGGAAACACAGGCAAACAAGCGAAAGGCGCTCTCCTGAATAGTGTAAAGGTCAAACGGCGCTCGCGCTCGAAGCGGAGTCGATAGCTCATCTCTATAGCGATCGATGTACGATTTTAGTCCGCTGTCCCGCAGAAGCTGCTCGCCGGTTGCGGTCAACGAAATGGGCGAGCCGACATCGAACGCTTTGGCCGAAATATTTTCTGTCTTAATAGTGAGATCGCGTACAGCATCTGCGAGCCAGTCGAAGTTTGTTTCCAGGCGCGTAAGGCGCCCGCTCGCGTAGTAGGCGAGCGCGATAAGTGTCCCGAAGATGCCGAGGAAGTATTCCCAACTTATGTTTATCGTAAGCATATGGCTGATGATAGTCTCGGGGCATTGCAAATCCAGACTGGAGAATTTGCATACGCGCAAAAATCTCCCAGTTCATGGCGACTGGTTCTTCCTGCTTCTAAATGTTGTAGCCGGGCTACACGAACGCGCGGGCGACTAGACGCGTGAGGATGCCAATCCGGCAGAGTCGCGCGTCTAGTCGCCCGCGCGTTTGTGTTGCGATGACGAAGCCGAGATCACGACAGATCCATTGTCGATCGGCTCGCATCTTCGCAGTAAAGCCCCGCGTCTACGACGCGCCGCTGCACGGCTTTGGGGCTTGACTGCTCGATGCGGCCAATCAACGTGGCTGACCATGCCATGAATGGATCGGTGTGTAAGAGCGGGCAAGCTCGTACGTCTTTTCTTGAAAAACTCACGAGCATCTCTCGAAAGTGGACGTCTGCTAGAAAGATAAAAATCTTCCGGCCGCGCACTTCGAGACACTCGCGAGCTTTCGAGCTCTGAACCGTTGCGATCCTCTGAACAAGCTTTTGACCTATCAGCTCAGTTTGCAAACGCCGCAGTTTGAGCCTGGGCTCTATGCGCCATGAATGGAACGTCCACCCCAGTCAGCAAAGAATATCTTCCCTCAGCAGATAGGCTGTCGCGGACCCCTTCTCGAGCAGGAAATTCAAAATGGTGAGAACCTGATGTTGAATTTGAGGCGTCGTACGAACTTTATGCCGATTTTGAAGTAAGTAACCGCGTATTAGATTTTCTAGATAGTAGACCGTATTTACCTCCAGCTCTCTAGAAGCCAAATCGGGAGTTCGTTCGATAATGCCGCAAATCCAGGTTATTCCATCTTCAACAAAGCCACTGCCAATTTCATTCAAAAGTTTCGATAACGAATAAAGTACGGCCGGGTGGCCACCGATTTCGTCAGCAACTTTCTTGAAAAAGGCCTTCTCACGAGCCTTCAGCGAGCGCCATTCCCTCGCGTCTTTCCTCCAATACGGCCAGGCGAGAAGGTAAGTGTGAACGACATCAGACGAATAAAAGCGCCCGCTCACGCGTTCGCAAAGCTTCTTGATGTTCGGATAAATCAGCTCCCATGAGGCCCAGAACTGGTCATATTGATGCAGCTTGTCCTCTGCGGAGACGAATGCGCTGAGTATATCGGCGATCTCACGAGAACCTTTAAAGTGCTCAAGAAACGGACCGAGGTATCTCTGGATGTCGCTCTTCTCGGAAGTCAGTACGAACTGCGCAAGCTTGTCAAAAAAGCGGTGCCGAAGAGTGTAGTCGAATCGCTCCTCCTTATCCCGATCAAGCAACTTCTTCGATAATAACTCGCACACGCTCGTTACGAAGTTTTTATGGTGCTCATCCCCGGTCTGCAACGGAAGTAACGAAAAACCCGTCACGAGGACTCGCTCGTTCACAATATTAACTGCAGGCAATTCATCGTAAGTTATCTTGTTCGCGATTACGCTTTCGATTTCGGTTTTATGGCTCTTGAGGAACCGGCGTCGCACTGCGTTCTCAGATAGCTGAAATATATTCTTCTTACGATTCTCATCTCGGATCGAGGTGCGAATACCATCCAGCTTTGGCTTTAGGAGAACATACCCTAGGAACAAAGAGTTCGCGTCAACAGGATGGTCCTTCCACATGCCGTGTAAGATCGCCGACACGGCATTGTCCGAAAAACTTTGACCCATACCGGCTGGGTGTTCGTTGAACAGCGCAAAGAGAAGCGTTTCTTTGATCCGTTTGGTTTCCCCTGGAAAGGATTTGATCAAAAGAGGGAGCACCCTGGTAGCTGCGCCCACGCCGTCTCCTACCTGGTGGCGATAGCCATCGCTAGGCGGCATTGACGCGTAGTCGAAGACAACGTCCTTACAAAAGGCCCGTTCCTTGGCGTCGAGGTGCTCGTACTGATCTCTCAGCAGTACAGAACATGCGTAAGCAGGGACCGAGTTGTAAAATAGAGTGAATGTTCTTTCGTCGCTTTTGTCGGTCTTCAGACCGTCAAGAATGACCTTCGTATCGGCAATCACCTTCTTATAGTCGTTGTCGTATTGAGGATATTTCCTGTATTCACCTTCATTGCACTCAAATCGATAGTGCGCCCAAAGCTTAAGAGGCGTGTATTTCATTGCCTCAGAGCTCTTCGCGAGAGCCTCTTCACTATATCTCTTTAGCTCCGGATCAATCTCTGGATTGAAGCTTATCAGTACCTGGTCGTCCTTCTGCTCGGTCGCAATATTCATCTTCCGTCTATCCATCCGTGCCAGATATAGCCGCCAGGTTTTATCGGCATCAGATTCGTTTGCCTTATCAGGAAGCCGCTCGTAGTGATCGTCCAATATGGTCCAAACCGCCTCCTGTCGTTCCTTGGCAACCTGTTCACTAACGGTATCGTCTCTAAACAATTGATAGTGGAGCGCTAGTTGCTCTAGCGACATCTTTCGGTGTTTGTCCTCGCAGGTGCTCATTCGCTCCTTTGTGAAGAATCCTGTCGGATCATGAGTGATCGCATACGTGCTCTTTGCTGACATATCCAGCTGCAGTCGCGCAGTATCAAAAAGGAAAAGCTCTTTTGTGCGAAAGAGAACTTTCGCGACATTAAAGAGCTTGGAGGGTTCCGCGAGAACGACACTCATGACAAGTGCGGTGATCGAGGCAGAGCGCGAGTTCTTAATAAGATACAAGCACCAGCTATCCAACACTTCTGGTGGCGCGGTTTTTGCGATCCCGAGCAGCCATCTCTCAAGCGCCATATGGACAGATTCCAAAAGCGCAGGTGCCACCTGCGTTCCGCGATAGAGATTCCAAATGCGGTGGCATATGTACTGTTTGACCGGCGCTCCGGTGTCGAGGTGTATCTCGATCTCTTCGGCTTCGTATTTTGCAAAGTCAGTCTTGGCGAAGTATTCGACGGCCCTGTTTGTAAAAGCGAGGATAAAGTCTACTGTTTTCTTCGGCGCCGCTCGCAACAAGGCGAAGATTGGTGTTTGAAACGCACTCGCCGGATAATAGTCAAAATGATTGCTCGCAAGATCGAAGTACGTCTCCATGTCGAGATCGCTGCGGGAATCCGAATACCAACCGCTTCGCTTGGGAGGAGGGGTGTAGACCCAAAAGAGGTTCGCGAGCGCGAGTATCTCCTTTGGCAAATGCTGGGCGATGATACTCGTCTCGGAGAGATCCGAAAGCGCAGCTTTCACCAACTCATAGTAAGAACCCTTGCGGGAAATATCCCCATCTACGACGACTTGATCGAAGATGGCCTTCAACTCATCGACAATCTCGGCGGAGCCGTTGAAAATTGTTCTGATGAGCTGCTCTTTGGTGTCGTTGTTCGTGCCGTATGGGAAATGACCGTCGTCTCTGGTCAGCTCACGATAGTAGAACAGGGCTATCTGCGCCGCATGCTTCGTCGTCGCGCCTTCTTTATTGTAGCGGTTCCATTCGTCGAGCACGGGAAGAACAAGATGCATATACATCAAGCCGAGTTCTTCTTTGTGCGCATTTATGAACGCTATGACACTATTCCATCCCGATCCTTTTGGTTTCGCAAAAAGCCGGGACAGCACATTGCCCTGAGCGCCAAACGTCCTGAGTAGCTCTTGATCGACGTCTTTACATGCAATCCGGAGTAAGAAGAGTATTTTGGTGAGCAGCCGATCTTCATACTTGTTGTGAATGGAAAGAGATCGAATAACGGGGGTGGACACCCCTTCCTCGACAATCTGTTCAGGCGGAGCCAAAAGCGCAGCACTTACGTAGCTAATAAACACGTCGGCATAGGGAGAAAGCAGCGCGGCGACGATCACCTCGTCCTTCCAGTGCCGTTCAACGCCACTGGCATCAATCGTCGCTTCAATGAGCCGCTTGGCGTTCCCATCGTTCAAGATCAGCTTCTCCGAGAGCCAGCTTCGAAACGCCCGGCGGATCGGCAAGGAGTTGCCGATCACCTCATAGAAGTGTTCGAACGCGGTGGAAGAGGCGAATGCCCGCTCGATTATCTTGTCGAGTGCCCATTCGGCATAGATATCGTGGGCGACAAAATATCCACCTACATTCGCGTCAAATCTGATGATCTCATCTGCTTCCAACTGCGGCAGCACCTCGTCCGCACCTTCGATGAATACAAAGAAACTACCGGTGACTGCTCGCTTTCGCGCAATTTCCAAAAAACACTGTTCGCGTTTTCGGTGCGTATTGTTCTTCGTGTTGGACGTTTTTGCGATGCGTGCGTTCCACATGGCCTCCCTAAATTCCGAATAGCCGATCTCGCTTTGGCCCCTTGGATAGTGCCGCAGATATTCGTTCAGATAGAATGGATTCTGCAGAAGGGTGCGCAACCGAGCATTTTCAGGGAGCGCAAATTTGTATGTATCAGAAAAGCGGGCTAGTTCTTGGTCTGTTAGGCTTTCAACGTTTACCGCATCGAATGAGACGCCGTAGACGTGAATAAGCGTGCGCTCCAGGTCCTCAAGATAGCTAAGGCGGGTAGTAAATACGATCCTCCAGCCTGCGAGCCGGAAAGTGGATAGTACTTCTTGGAAAACTTCAGGGTGCTCTATGCCGGATAGCTCTTCGGCCGAGTCTATAACGATATACTTCTCCTCAGCCGCGACGAATTCCTGGACGAGGTCTGACAGCGTGAAGTCGCCATAGTCCCTAAACAGTTGATTGGCGTTTGTAAGGCCGTTGAATTCGGTTGCCTTGAACAGGAACAGGGGTGATGCGCCGTTTAACTCAGCATAGAAATCCTTCACCACTGCGGTCTTGCCGACACCTGCTTCGCCGCTGACAATCACTACCTGTGAGTGCCGCAGCGTCTCCTTCAAACGCGCAACAAGTGGGGTCCTATCAATCTTAATCACTGCGCCATCCGACGCAATTTCGGAACGGATGAGCTCTAGAACTGCTTCGGTGTGCCGCGAAAGTTCTTGTATGAGGTCGATCGTGCTCTTTTCACCTGCGAAGAAGTACCTAGCGATATTTGCGTTTTCCTCTGATACGAACGGCTTTTCAAAAAAATTCTTTGTCCTCCACGTAATGCTTACACCCTTGGACCTTGCATGTTCTTCAATATCTCGTTTGTACTGCGGCTCCTTAGCTCCGGGTTTCCTGCTCGGAGCGAAGTCTCGATTTAGGTAGAAGTAGATTTGCGTTAGCTGCGGGTTCTGAAGTTTCGCGTCATCGATAGCCTTTTTGAGAGTTGGTGCCTGTTTCGCCGATAACTCACCAAGGAATTTCGCCTGCAAGCCCACAACCTCGTGACCTACAGTGATCGGATCTTCTTCGATACCTGCCTGATTGAAATAGCGCAGAGGACCGATTGATTGCTTGTGCTCCTTTGAAAAGAGGAGCGAGCAGAGCCACTCAAAGGCTTTCTGCTCCTTGCCATTGAACTTCGCTTGGAAGGCCCCCCAATTTGGTTCAACTATCATAGGGTGAGTTTACTCCCACGGAGAGGGGTCGGCGAGTTAGCGGCTTCAGTTCCGTGATTCGGAACATGCTCAAAGGCGATCACCACGCACCTCCTGGATTGTAACTCTCACCTTCGAACCGCTCATTGCGTTTGATCGACTGATTCCAACGGACATGCTATCGATTTCACGGTGCTTTAGCGAGAGGATACAACCGCGCGGCGATTGCATCGGCAGGCGTGGTTGCACAGGTGCAGTGCGGGGCCTAAAGAAAGCCCCCGGATTGGGGGCTAGTATTCGTGGCTCAGCATGAGTGTGAGCACACGTGTCGTACGGTTCGGATCACTCGGATCTTCCGACCCGAACTCACAGCGCTCGTCGAAGTAGTCGATCTTCCAAAAGAACTTTCGATTGACCAACTCGAAGCTGCCAAAGTCGTGCTCGCCATGAGGATCGTTGTCCTCCGTGAACTGGTCAAAGGTCGCGACTAACTGGAGCGCTTTCGCCTTCACCATGTCGGGCAACTCCGCAACACCGCAGGTCATCAAAACCTTGCCGCCAGAGAACGTCCGCCGGAAGGCGTCGTTGAGATCACGAATACGTTCGGTACGTTCTTTGTTCTGTATGTCCATGGCAGCCTCCTAAATGAAGCCGGCCAAGACAAGGCCGCTCACCATTCGTGAGCGCCCGCAGGCCTCGCAGTATCCCTGTCGCTGGTCTCGCTCCATTTCAGCAATTGCAGCGCATCCCATACAGATTGCAGGACATAGGCTGTTCTGCTGAGAGCTTCGAACCAATTCGTCAACGGTCTTAAACCCTGCGGCTTCGCACAGCTCGACGAGTCGAGCACCTTTCAGTGAAAGAGCAATTTCGGACATGTACTCCTCCTCGCTACCAGGACCCGAGGAAATTCGGGTGCTGGATGACGGGGCGGAGATACGATCGGGATTAAGCTACTAAACACGAGCCGTCGTACCCGCTCCGTCCCGCTACCGACACCTCTGCCACCAAAACGATGCCGGAGCGCGGGACTGAGCAACATCCACTTCTCTAGGCGTATGCTCTCGCTGCGGAGCTTCGAAAGCCAGACGCGAGAATTTACCCATTTGGAAAATTGTCTAGCCATGCGGAGAGTGAGAAGCGTTGGCACACTCTAAGAATGTCAGGAGAGATAACTTTCTTAGGAAAAATTGACTTCAGAGATGATCAGCGCTCCTTTGGTATCAAGACCGAAGACCGCTTTTCACATATCTACGTCATCGGAAAGACCGGGACCGGAAAGTCGACTCTGCTGGAGAACATGGCGGCGCAAGATTTGGCGTACGGTCGTGGCTTCGCACTCATCGATCCGCATGGAGATTCGGCGGAGAAGATCGCGGCACGGGTAGCAGCCTCGGGACGGCGAGACGTAATCTATCTGAACCCCGCTGATCCGAAGCAGCCGTACGGATACAACCCGCTTCGCCAAGTGCGACCCGAGTTTATTTCCCTTGCGGCTTCAGGTCTCATCGAAGCACTGAAGAAAATGTGGGCCGACTCATGGGGCGTGCGCATGGAGCACATTTTGCGCAATGTGCTCCTGGCTCTCCTCGAGCAACCAGACGTGACGCTTCAAGACGTACTTCGACTGCTATCTGATCAAAAGTACCGCAAGCAGATTGCTGCAAAGCTCCGGAATAAGACCGTGCGGACGTTTCTTGAGCACGAGTTTGCGCGATTCACCTTCGGCTATCGAGCAGATGGAATAGCGCCGATACAAAACAAGATTGGCGCGTTTCTCGCCGATCCGCTTCTTAATCGCGTGCTAACTGCCCCAGAAAAGGACTTGAGCATTCGCCGAATTATGGACGAAGGCGGCGTGCTATTGGTGAACCTCTCCAAGGGTCGCCTAGGCGAGGACAGCTCCACCCTTCTTGGCGGACTGTTGGTCACAACCGTTGGCTTGGCAGCTTTTAGTCGCGCAAACTCACCGGTCGAAGCGCGTAGAGATTTCTTTGTCTATGTAGATGAGTTTCAGAGTTTCACTACGTTGGCCCTCGTGAACATGTTTTCAGAATTACGTAAGTATCGCGTCGGCTTTACCGTCGCGCATCAATACATGCATCAGCTTGAACCGGAAATTCGACATGCCGTCTTGGGAAATGCCGGGACCCTAATTTCATTCCGCGTGGGCGCCGAGGATGCGCCGATCTTGGTGCAGGAATTACAGGAGAAATTCACAAGACTGGATCTGCTCCAGCTTCCCAATTATCGCGTTTATATCAAATTGATGGTTGATGGGTCTCCGTCCCTGCCATTTAGCGCTTCCACTTTCGCTGCGAGCTAGGATAGAAGCCTACATGTTGGAAGAAAAATGAGGGCGCCGTGCGACGAGCGAGGAAAGTAGAACGCCGTCGGCTGACTTCTCAAGTGCTTCTCATCGGCCGGTGAAAGGAGGGGGGGCTGCGAACTTCATCTAGGAACGTTGTTGCGGCCATTTCTGCAGTTACGCCACTCTTTTATTTGATTGCGTATCTCGCGGTAATTCCATTGTTCGCGGGTCTCTATTGCTATTTTCCGTCAGGTTTTCTGGCGCCATACGCTCGGCAGGAATACGCAGGTCAATCGGACGCGTACGACGCTGGTGTCATGATGCAGACGGCACTCCGTCGAGCAATGACAGGACGATCGTTTGAAGTAAGTGATTTGGGACGGAGATTCAAAGTGCAACCGGATATAACTTATGTTCAACAAGCCGAGTCGCTAGTGTCGAGAACCGCCCAGGCGATGCGGGCAAGCTGGTTGGCGAGCACGATCGCCAGCACGTTGTAGTGCATCCGCTCCTTGGCGGCTTTAATCCAGGGCTTGAGCCCATAGCGTTCCCAACTGTTCGGCTTGGCCAGCACGCTCGGGCGCCCTGCACGAACAGGAAAGCACCCCATCGAAATCGCGGTGCCATGGTCAAATTCCCTGAGGCACATCTTCCAAACGCACGATGTGTCAAGCATTCTTGAAAAGACTTCGGTGTGAAATAAGTACATCGACCGTGTGCCGAAGCGCAGAGCATTCAGGAGGCACTCTAATACTCGACGCTAGTTCGGCAGCGGCCACAATACTCCCGACGCGATTGGTTCGTAATAGGATTATTTCGGCAATTAACTCATCTGGAAACCATAACCTGTCCGCTCTGTCGGCTAGAAACCATTCGGCGTCGATGCCGCTACCCTCAAGGCTAATTCCCGGTACGGAAATCATCGCCTCGCAAAGCAGCAACTTAATGTCTAGCATCTGAAAAGACTCAGGAGTTTTGTTTACCGCCCCGCTCCGCCTTGAGAGCAACGAAAGGCCATAGACAATGGTCGAATGATATGCATGAAAACGGCAATACCGCGTGCGATCCGGGTCCGGCAAGCCAGCAGCATAGGGCGCATCAAAAGTTGGCCCGGGCACGAAGCTAAAGCGCTCGAATACACCGTCGAGCGCGCCCTCGCAACTCACGTGCCACGGAGTAAGTCGATCGAGACAATAGCGAGCAGTCATCAATAACTCACCAAGGAGATCCCAATCGGCCATTCCAAGCGCCCACGCCAAGTCATGATCGAGTCTTTGACAAAGCAACTCGACATCAAATTGACCGTGAAGTGCGCTGTGTCCAAAATCGGTCAGATACATCGCTGCGTGAGCTTTTGCGTAAAGGTCCTCACGTCGGAGAAATGCTGGGTGGGTTTGCCTAAAAAGAAGACCGGTTCTTGGCACGGCGTTGAGCGCTGAGTAATCATCAGTTAGTCTCGCCCGAAGCCAAAGGGCCTCTAGTTCACGAAATGGCGGCCGCTCGGTCGAAAGGTAAAATGGCGACAACGTCGCAGCCGTGATCATTGCAACAAATTTGTCTTCTCCTCCGCCGATTGCCTGCATTGCAAGTGCAATTGTTCCAAACGCTAAAGCAGACTGCGGATACCGGCAGACAATGGATTTGGCTCGGTCCAAATCGCAGAGGCTCAGAAGTCTCTGAATGTCATTTCTGCACAAATCGACGAGTTCGTCATCGGTCGTTGCGCACCGGCTGATCTCAGCCAGTAATAATGCGACCTCGGCAAGGAACTTATCTCGCGCGTGAATTTCTGACCCAGATGTCGCATCAAGTCCGACACTTATGTAATCCAGATCGTCGAGCGCCGCGCGAGCAAGGTCTAAGATCACCCGCAGTGCGAGGCGCGTCGACTGATCAAGCTCTCCCATTGAAGCTCGTGCGGTTATCTTCCGAAGGGCGAAGGATTTGCAGCTGGGCCGATTTGACCCGGATTGACTGCAAGCTGACCTACGGCACCGCAAACAATAACATAATGCTCGCCGCCAAGCACGTACCAGCCTGCTTCTTCCCCCTTATGTAAAACAGGCGAGGTCATGGAAAGCATGTCTCGTGCTGACGCATCGAGATTGATGATCTTCTTATCGTGCAGTTCTGACGCCAGTTGCTTTATTTCGGTTGCTGATGGCATGTCATCCTCCCAGGGTGCAGGTTAAAGAATGAACACGCTAAAAGAGAACGCTCCGTTGCTGATGTTGTCAACCAATCGCATGCAAAGAATGGAAGTCCGGTTTATCCCCCGCATACATCCCCTCACACACCCCTTGATATGGTATCTAGGCCGATGACCTCGGCGTGCCGAACAAAATCCTTAGACATCACAGTGCGTTCGGTCTGCAAGCTTTGCAGCATTTAAGCCCGACGCGTTTGTTTTTCTTTTTTCTTTTTTGTCAGCATGCGCTGATTCGTCGCGCTGATTGCGTCCTGGCATTGAGAGGTCAGAGGTCTCCCCTGCCATTGTCCCGCAACCGCACGCCTGATAGCGGGTCGCTTCCGCTTGATCTCGGTACCGCAGGCGAAACATTTTGCTGTTGCGAACGCCCAATCGTCGCCGGATATTTTACAGTCCCCGTTTGTGGAACACCTTTCGGTACAATAGAGCCTCTTGGTGACTTCTTTGGATCGGCCATTCCACGAAACGGGTCAATCGTGTCAACATATGACGGGTAGATCTCGTTCTGATTGGCCATGAACCATAGTAACCCGGCAGATACCGAACCGCTTAGCAACAATCCTGTGCCGGTTCTCCAATTTATAAGCGTCGTTTCACTTGGCTCTTGCGATTGCCACCCCACTGTTTCTTGGAAGCTCTCTGGCGCTTCGAGATTGGTCAAATTAGGAACCTGCGTCTGCGTGGCTGTGTTGCTTACGGTCACGCTGCTCTCTGTAGTGAAAGCCTCGCTGATATATGCATCAGCCTCGTTCGTCAGTGTAATTGCGACCTCACCAAAGAAGTCTTCAATCGCACGCCCATTCGGATCACTCTTAGTGATCGGATTGTCATTTGCATAAGAATAGCTGTTTAGGCTCTGCGCGTCCGTAAGTGTCTGCTGACTAGGATCGCCCAAGAACACCGGGTCCTCGGAGATGAACTGTCCTGTGTTTGGATTTTCATAACGTGCCTGCAAGTAATTGAGATTTGTCTCCGGGTCCTTGTACTGCCCGATGTATTGCTTTTGTTCATTGAACCCGTTTGTTTGTTGCGAGACGCGCGTCGAGCCGTAGGGGTAAAAATCCAAAACTTGTAGGACGGTGCTTGACCAGTCGTAATTGACCATAAAAATCAATAGCGCTCATTGCGGCGCCGACTATTTCTTTTGGGAACGCGATAAGATCAGAGAAAAGCTTGGTGACGGGTGCCCCTTCAATGAAGGAATGCGCCTGCATTACATCAGGATGCAGATAGAAGTATCGCGCACGAGCCAAGCGCGTATGCCCGCGAGAGCTATAACGACTACCACCTGGCAAAGATATTCATTGCCCGGTACCCGGCGCTTCAAACAAGCACTGAACTACCGTGTCCGCGACGAGAACGCCACGTGAGAGGATTCCCGAGGGAAACGAGGCTCCGAGGGGAAGCATGTCGATACGGATTTCAGTTCCCCCATCCACTACTTCACTGCTAGTGCCGTCCGCCGAATATGCAACTGCTACGCATCCGGAGAAAAATACTTCGGCATAGTTAGCAAGGAGAGCAGTTGCTCCGTTGACCAAGGGCCGCTCAACGACCCATTGGGCAGAATCACCGAGAAGGCTGATTTGGCTGCCGTCTGGGAACAAGCCTGCCTCTAAGAAAAACGAGGTTCCAAAACCACCTGTTAGGTTGGCAAAGAAAATAAGCGCTTCCGTAGCGCCAATGCCGGTAGTGCATATAGTTATCACCACGGTATCCCCGAAGGTGACAGGGAAGTTTGGAATCCCCAGCTCGGGTCCTGGAAACCATTCGCACCACGCAGCGCAGTTGCGCGAGATGTTATCGCCGTTTCGAGTTACGTCCAAATTGATACCAGCCTGACAAACGTCCAGACTTGCTACAGAAGCATCGCCGTCGATTCCTACCCAAGTAGCGCAAAAAAATGTCTGGCCGTCGGTCGGTGCACTGACATTCGGAACCGTCCAGCCGCCCGAAATCCACCTGAAAGACATCCCCGTCGGCGGCAAGACAAGGCCTCCTGACCAGATCGGGCTAAATTCATTCCCTGTTCCGACCACGGGAGGCTTCACATCGACCGCTCCAGGAAAATGGCGGCTGGCAGCAGTCCCGTGGCGTCTGTTTGGATTTATTCGAAAGGTTGGTTCGATATACTGGAACCTGTCTTTCATCAGACCAAACACCCGCTTGTAGCGTTCGAGATGTTCAGGATGATCAGGTCGCGCTGGGAACCCGTGCTTGAAAAGATCGGCTGGACTAGCAGTAATTGGGTCAAAGCCGCGAGGCGGCGGAGTGAAGGTCCTAACCTTGATACCTCCATCTAAGGTAATGCGTGTCATCTTGCTCCTCCCTTAGATTAGAATATATTTCTATGCTGCGGTTTGGTGTTTGTAGACCCTACTAACCCGGGCCACCGAACACCATTCGTCGCGACGGAATGTACTCGACGTCGATGCTGATGCCGTCCCCGCTCAGAGGGTTCGCCGTGTAGACCGCGGAGACGGACAGCTCTAACTGGCTCACGATCGACAAGATGGCGATGGTGAGCGGAGTCTCTCCGCTCGGGGGCGCGCCCAGCAGCATCTCCG